>Ga0306923_10000013_pt1 | contig 129120 bp, 121 predicted proteins | sample sta12Can44000108_FD_203841 | JGI IMG/M metagenome (GOLD analysis project Ga0306923, IMG submission 203841) | Lab enrichment of tropical soil microbial communities from Luquillo Experimental Forest, Puerto Rico - statanox.12C.anox.44.000.108 (v2)... | ecosystem: Environmental > Terrestrial >... | reverse complement strand
GCCCGATTTGGCACCGGCCAGGGCAGCGTGAGATCAACGCAGTTTCAAGGAACCGCCGGATACGTGACCCGTATGTCCGGTGGTGTGGGAGGGAGGGGCCGTGAGGCTTCTTCCTATCCCGATTAAAAGGCATGGACTACCGACTCTGGTTTGCCGCAATCGGGATCGCCTCTGTATTGGTGATGTGGGGTTTTCATCGCGCAGGTCGGAAGAGTGCAAGCAATTACCTGCTCGCCCAAGGTGTGCCAGTTGAAGCCGAAGTCTTGGAATGCATAGTCCAGGGTAGCCGATTCATCTGGACCGAAATCACATACAGGTACGTACCCGAGGGGCGCCACTCACCCGTCACGGTGACGCGAAGACTGGACGGCCGGGTGCTAATGCAGCCGGGTGAACGGGTGCCGGTGCGATACCTGCGCTCACGGCCCCGTGTCTCATTGCTTGTTGGTCATGAGGAGCGTCACGATGCCTCTTAACCTGTTGGTCGAGACCGACACACAACAGTTTGGCGCCGCGCAGCGCGAAGTTGATCGTACGCCGCGCGGCGCCAAGCCTCGTGCCAGAGTTTTTTTACAGCCTCAACGATGGGCGGGGCCGACAGGTCAGCCGATTTGAGCCCAAGGTCAAAGACCCGGCCAATCCCAGTGAACGCATGCGCCAGGCCATTGACTCACCGAAGGGGCGCCAGCTCTACAGCCAACGCATCGGCACAGTGGAGCCGGTGTTTGGCAACATCCGGCACAACAAGCGCCTGGCGCGCTTCAACTACCGGGGTCGCGCCAAAGTCAACACGCAGTGGAACCTGTACTGCATGGTGCACAACATCGAGAAGCTGGCTAAGACGGAGTTGGGGCGAGGAACGAGCCAATAGGGCATAGCCAACGCCCGCAGGCGCCCCCGTGCACGGGGGGAAGGCGAAATTGCGGCACACTGTGGGCATGAACGCACCATTCGTGATATGCGCTCCATGCTCGGAGCACCACCACCACGCTACACGCAGAATTGGTGTTTTTTTACAGCTTCGTTAGCCTGCAAGAATCCATGGACGAACTCACTCAGGTCGATTTTCTCGAAGGCACTCCGCCGGGCGTTCGGGTTGTCGTTTCCGATCTCGTGAAGTTGGATCGACTCGGAAATCCAAGAGTATCGACGCCCGACGTCGAACTCCACTGCGAGATCTGTGGTGGGCCCAGGTTCTTCTACTCGGCGGAGGGAGGGATTGAGCTAGACCGAAAAGGTACGAATGACTTCCTCGAATACAAGTGCCGGAATTGCAGGAAGTCCATAAAGACTTACGCCGTCTCATGCGTTCATAGTGATGAGGGCGGAGGAAAGTGGATCGAGTTCAAGCTTGGTGAGAGTCCAGCCTTTGGGCCACCGACCCCAGCCCGCACAATCTCATTAGTTGGTCCGGATCGGGAGCAATTCCTTCAAGGGAGAAGGTGCGAAAATCAGGGGCTTGGAGTTGGCGCCTTCGTCTACTATCGACGGGTAGTTGAGAGCCAAAAGAACAGGATCTTTGACGAGATTATCAGAGTGAGTAAGCGTCTCGACTCGCCTCCTGAGTTGGGTGCAGACCTTGAGGCCGCGAAGACAGAGGTTCAGTTCACGAAGGCTGTAGATGCAATCAAACATGCATTACCGCAGTCTCTTTGGGTCAATGGCCATAACCCGCTGATTCTCCTGCACTCCGCGTTGAGTGCTGGTGTTCACGAATTGAGTGACGGCGAATGTCTAGAATTGGCAAGAAGCGTTCGCGTTGTACTCATCGAGTTCTCTGAGAGACTAGCTCAAGCCATGAAAGATGAGGCGGAACTTAATGAGGCAGTCAAGAGGCTGGCTGGCCGCAATAGCTCGCAATCAGCGCAGAAGCACCAGCCTGCTGGCTAATTCTGCGTTAGGTGGCAGTCTTCCACCATGTCAAACCGCTTGTTTGTTTACGGAACCCTGGCCCCCGGCCAATCCAACGCCCACGTCCTGGCCGACCTGTCCGGCACCTGGCAACCCGCCCATGTGCGGGGGACTGTGCACAACGTTACCTGGGGCCCGGCCGCAGGGTATCTGGGTTTGGTGCTGGGCGCGAATGACGGTGTGGTGCGGGGACAGATATTCACCTCGGACGACCTCCCCGCACACTGGGAGAGGCTGGACGTCTTCGAGGGTGAGGGCTATGCCCGCGTGCCGGTGCAGGCCACCTTGGTGGATGGCTCCGTGGTGGAGGCGTTCACTTACGTGCTCAGCGCACTGGGCTTGCGGCGCTAGTTGAAAACGGGCCTGAAAAAGCTGCGCTCATAGCTGATGATGCAACGCGTGTCCTCGGCATACTTGAATGCAGCCACGCATTCGGGGTCTTGGAGTGATTTGATTCGGTAGTCCTCGTACAACGCCAAGCTGGGGAAGGTAAACATGGCGAGCGCAACATTGTTGGCTCCCTCCGACGGCAGGAAGTAGCCGTGGTGCTTGCCGCCGAATTTCTCAACGAGTGGTATCCAGATTTTTCCGTAGTGCTCAAATTCCTTGAGCTTGAACGGGTCAATGATGTATCGCAAATAGCAGGTGACCATGGTTGAGTCTGTTGGGTTGGGGATTGGAGAAGGCAATCACTGGGGCCGAGCTACTGCCTGCCCCGTTTCAGCATCCAGCTCTGCAATGCACGCCGCCATTTGCGCGTGGCACTTGTCCATCAGCGCGGGCATGTCGTCCAGCGTCATCCCCATGGTGGGGATGGCGGGCAGGCTGCGGATGATAAGTCGGCCGCTGTGCCAACGGTTCAGGCGCAGACTGTTCTTGTACGTGTTGACGCAGACCGGCACGATGGGCACGCTGGCGTTGATGGCCATCTGAAAGGCGCCCTTCTTGAACGGCAGTAGGCCCTTGCCCAGGTTGCGCGTGCCCTCGGCAAACACCCAGATGGAGGTGTTGTCCTCGTGCAGGGTGGCGGTGGTCTTGAGCATGGCCTCCTTGGCCTGGGCGGCGTTGCCGCGCTCGATCAGCACGTTGCCGGCCAGCCAGTAGATCTGGCCAAAGAAGGGAATCCAGCGCAGGCTCTTCTTGCCGATGGTCACGGTGCGCGGCGGCACCATGCAGCCCAGCATGAACAGGTCGTAGTTGGACTGGTGGTTGGCCACGATGACGCAGGGCGTGGTCTGTGCTTGCAGGGTCCCAATCTGGATACGGGCGTCCACGCCCAGCAGGCGCAGGGCGGGGACCGAGTAGACGCGCCCACAGCGCGCGCTGTTGCGCTTGTCGAACGGGTAGCGCAGCACGATGACCAGGTTGATGACACCGGCCACCAGGAAGTGAACGCCCAGCAGGAACAGGCGCAAGAGATACAGCATGGGAAAGGTAGGGCAGCGGAAGGGGCGGGTGGGGCAGGGCGCGGCGGTGCGGCCGCAGGCGGCGGCCTAGAATGTAACGCGATTATTTGCTAGCCCCGCCATGTACCACTTCGTCCTGTTCCTGCACGTGCTGGCCGCCACCATCTGGACTGGCGGCCACCTGGTGCTGCTCACCGCCGTGCTGCCGCGCGCGCTGCAGGCACGCGACCCGGAGGTGCTGCTGGCGTTTGAATCGCGCTTCGAGAAGATCGGCATGCCGGCCCTGGTGGTGCAGGTGGCCAGCGGCCTGTACATGGCCCACACCCTGGTACCCGCGCCAACGCAGTGGTTGTCCTTCGGCTCGCCGCTGGCCGCGTTGATTGGGCTCAAACTCAGCCTGTTGGCAATGACCGTGCTGGCGGCGCTGGACGCGCGCTTGCGCATCATTCCGCACCTGTCCGCGGCCACGCTGCCGGCGATGGCGCGGCGCATCGCGTTCGTGACGACGGTGTCCGTGCTGTTTGTTCTGGTGGGCGTGTCGTTTCGCGGCGGGCTGTTGCAGGCGCTGTTTGGGTAAGCAGTAGCCCGTATTTCACCGCCTTGGGTTTCTGTCACAATTGACGTTTACGTAAACGTCAATTCATTTGGAGAACACAGCATGTCGGATTCCATCGTTATCGTCGGCGCGGCCCGCACCCCCATGGGCGCCTTCCAGGGCGACTTTTCCAGCCTCGCGGCGCATGACCTGGGTGGCGCGGCCATCAAGGCGGCAGTCGAGCGCGCCGGCATTGCACCGGAGCTGGTGACCGAGGTCCTGTTCGGCAACTGCCTGATGGCAGGCCAGGGCCAGGCGCCCGCACGCCAGGCGGGCTTCAAGGGCGGCCTGCCCAAGAGCGCCGGTGCGGTGACGCTGAGCAAGATGTGCGGCTCGGCGATGCGTGCGGCCATGTTTGCGCATGACATGCTGCAAGCCGGCAGCCATGAAGTGCTGGTGGCCGGCGGCATGGAGAGCATGACCAACGCCCCCTACCTGCTGCCCAAGGCGCGCGGCGGCTACCGCATCGGCCATGACCGCATTTTTGACCACATGATGCTCGACGGCCTGGAAGACGCCTACGAGCCCGGCCGCTCCATGGGCACCTTCGGCGAAGACTGCGCCGCCAAGTACAGCTTCACCCGCGCCGAGCAGGACGCCTTCGCCACCGCCAGCGTGCAGCGCGCCAAGGCCGCTACCGAGTCCGGCGCCTTTGCCGCCGAGATCACCCCCGTCACGGTCAAGGGCCGTGGTGGTGACGTGGTGGTCTCCATCGACGAAGGTCCCGGCAAGGTCAAGCTCGACAAGATTCCCACGCTCAAACCCGCCTTCAAGAAGGACGGCACCATCACCGCCGCATCCAGCTCCAGCATCAACGACGGCGCCGCCGCCCTGGTGATGATGAAGGAAAGCACCGCAGCCAAGTTGGGCTGCAAGCCGCTGGCGCGCATCGTGGCCCACGCCACGCACGCGCAGGAGCCCGAGTGGTTTGCCACTGCGCCCGTGGGTGCCACGCAGAAGGCGCTGGCCAAGGCCGGCTGGGAAGTGGGCGATGTGGACCTGTGGGAAGTGAACGAAGCCTTCGCCGTGGTGCCCATGGCTCTGATGAAGGAGCTGAACGTGCCCCACGACAAGGTCAACGTGAACGGCGGCGCCTGTGCCCTGGGGCACCCCATCGGCGCATCCGGCGCGCGCATCATGGTCACGCTGATGTATGCGCTGCAGGCCCGTGGCCTCAGGAAAGGCCTGGCCACGCTGTGCATCGGCGGCGGCGAAGCCACCGCCGTGGCGCTGGAGATGCTATAAGTTTGCTAGCTGCTCACGCATATTCCACGAGGGCTAGAGGCTGATTTGGCTATGAACGTTCTGGTGATAGGCGCGTCGCGCGGCATCGGCCTGGAGTTTGTGCGCCAGTACCGCGAGGCCGGTGCGCGCGTCATCGCCACCGCGCGGGACGACGCTGGCCTGGAGCGCCTGCGTGCCTTGGGCGCCACCGCCTGGCGCGTGGACGCGGCCCTGCCGGCCAGCATCAGCGGCCTGGCATGGCAGCTGGATGGCGAGAAGCTCGACGTGGCCCTGTACGTGGCCGGCGTCTACACGCAGGCCAACGCGCGCACGCCGCCCACGCAGCAGGAGTTCGACCGCACCCTGCACACCAATGTGCTGGGGGCCATGCAGGCCATTCCCCAGGTGGCGCCGCATGTGGAGGAGGCCGGCGGTGCATTTGCCTTCATCACCAGCGGCATGGGCCAGATTGGCGCCGTGGAGTCCAGCTTTGCCTGGACCTACCGCGTGAGCAAGGCCGCGCTCAACATGGCCGTGGCCGCCGCCCAGCACGATTACCCGCGCGCCACCCTGGTCGCCTTGTGCCCCGGTTGGGTGCGCACCGACATGGGTGGCCCCACCGCCCCCCTGAGCGTGGAGACCAGCGTGACGGACATGCGCGCCACGCTCGCTAAGCTGACACCCGCCCAGCGCGGACAATTTTTGCACCACGACGGGCGTCCCTATCCAACGTGGTGAACCGGAGACCTTTGACATGCTGTTGACCCAAGACCAAGAAATGGTGCGCGACGCCGTGCGCGCCTTTGCCCAGGCCGAGCTGTGGCCCCATGCTGCCCAATGGGACAAGGACCACCATTTCCCCAAGGACGTGCACCAGGGCCTGGCCGCGCTGGGCGCCTACGGCATTTGCGTGCCCGAAAACTATGGCGGCGCCAACCTGGACTACGTGACCCTGGCCCTCGTGCTGGAAGAGATTGCCGCCGGCGACGGTGGCACCAGCACCGTGATCAGTGTGACCAATTGCCCGGTCAACGCCATCCTGATGAAGTTTGGCAACGAGGCGCAGAAGCAGAAGTGGTTGGTGCCGCTGGCCCAGGGCCAGCTGCTGGGCGCCTTCTGCCTGACCGAGCCGCACGTGGGCAGCGACGCCTCGTCGCTCAAGACCACCGCCGTGCGTGAAGGTGACGAATACGTGATCAACGGCGTCAAGCAGTTCATCACCAGCGGCAAGAACGGCGACGTGGCCATCGTCATTGCCGTCACCGACAAGGGCGCCGGCAAGAAGGGCATGAGCGCCTTCCTGGTGCCCACCAACACGCCCGGCTACGTGGTGGCACGCCTGGAGGAAAAACTGGGCCAGCACTCCAGCGACACCGCGCAGATCAATTTCGACAACTGCCGCATCCCGGCCGAGAACCTGATCGGCCGCGAGGGCGAGGGCTATGGCATCGCCCTGGGCGGGCTGGAGGGCGGGCGTATCGGTATCGCCGCACAGAGCGTGGGCATGGCCCGCAGCGCGCTGGATGTGGCAGTCAGCTACGCCAAGGAGCGCGAGAGCTTCGGCACCGCCATCTTCAACCACCAGGCGGTGGGCTTTCGCCTGGCCGAATGCGCCACGCAGATCGAGGCCGCGCGCCAGCTCATCTGGCACGCCGCCGCGCTGCGCGACGCCGGTCGCCCCTGCCTGAAGGAGGCCGCCATGGCCAAGCTGTTTGCCAGCGAAATGGCCGAACGCGTGTGTTCGACGGCCATCCAGACCCTGGGCGGCTACGGCTATGTGCGCGACTTCCCGGTGGAGCGCATCTACCGCGACGTGCGCGTGTGCCAGATCTACGAAGGCACCAGCGACGTGCAGAAAATCATCATCCAGCGCGCGCTGTGAGCATGGCCGCCGCCAGCGTGTTGCCCGAAGGCGTCAGCGTATTCGAGCGCGGCTGGCTGTCCAGCAACAACGTGCTGCTGCTGGGGCCGCAGAGTGCGGCCCTGGTGGACAGCGGCTACTGCATCCATGCCGAGCAGACCCTGGCGCTGGTGGATGGGGCGCTGCAGGGGCGTTCGCTCGATGTGCTGGCCAACACCCATTTGCACAGCGACCACTGCGGCGGCAATGCCGCGCTGCAGGCACGCTATGTGGGGCTGCAGACCCACATCCCACCGGGCCACGCGCAGTACGTGGCCCAGTGGGACCCGCACACCCTGAGCTACGCACCTACCGGACAGCAGTGCCCGCAATACCGCTTTGACCAGACCCTGCTGCCTGGAAGTGACTTGTTGCTGGGTGCGCAGCGCTGGCAGGTGCACGCCGCACCGGGGCACGATCCGCATTCGGTCATCCTGTTCGAGCCTGCCAGCCGCACACTCATTTCCGCCGACGCCCTGTGGCAGCGCGGCTTTGGCGTGGTGTTTCCCGAACTGGACGGTGTGGACGCCTTCAACGAGGTGGCGGATACGCTGGATCTGATTGAGTCGCTGGCGCCGCGGGTGGTCATTCCAGGCCATGGCAGCGTATTCACCGATGTGGCTGATGCCCTGCAGTTCGCCCGCCAGCGGCTAGAGGGCTTTGCCCGCGCCCCACACAAGCACCGCCTGTATGCGGCCAAGGTCCTGCTCAAGTTCAAGCTGCTGGAGCAGCAGCGCATGGCCTTGCCGGAGTTGGTGGCGTGGGTCGGGCAGACGGCATTCTTTCAGTCGCAACTCGCTACGGTCGGCGACGCGGCCACCACGCAAGAGGCAGTGGAGCAACTGCTGGCCGAACTGGTGCGCAGCGGGGCTGCGCAATGGGACGGCGACTGCGTCGAAAACCGCTGAGGCCGCGGCCTCACTGCAGGTTGAACTCGATCTCCACCTGCACCGCGCGCGCGGTGCGGATGGGCTCAAAGCGCCACTGCGACACCGCCTCCAACACCGGTTTGGACAGGCGCCGGTTGGTGGTGCGCACCACGGCGGCATCGGTCACGCTGCCGTTGGTCTCCACGGTAAAGCTCAACATCACCCGCCCGGTGGCAATGCTGGTGCGCAGCTCGCGCGGAATCTCTGGCTGCGGTTGGCTGATGGGGCGCAGGTCCATATCCTCCGCTTCCGCCACGGCGGGGGCGGGTGCTGTTGTGGCCGCTGGCACCGGTGCGCTGGCGCTAGCCGCCTCCGGTGCCGGCGCAGACACCGCAGCGGTGGTAGGGGCGTCCAAGCGGGTGTCTGCGATTGGGGCTGGCTCGCTGGGGCTGCTGGGGGCATCCGGCTTGCGGGCGGCCTGCTGCGCAGCTTCTGCCTTGGGGCGTGGCTTGGGTATGGCCTCGGACTTGCGGGCCGGTTCGGAATGGATCTTGATCCAGCGGTACACGCTGTCGGATTGCTTTTGTGAGCGGTCCTGCGCGGCATCCGTGCTGGCCGGCGTTTGGGCCGCCGCCGTTGCCGCCAGCAGGCAGGCTGCTAAACAGCAGGCATGGGTCAGGCGGGCGGGGCGAAAGGCCGCTGCCAGCAACCGGTCTCGGGGATGGCCCGGGGCGTGGTCGTGGTCGGCGCGGACCCTGGGGTGTGAGGGTGGTTGGCGCAACACGTATCCTGTTCTGGAAAAAAAGCCGTGGGTGCCGCGGGGTGGCCGCTGCGCGCGGTAGTATCACGGTAAAGCCCCGTCGCCGACATGGGGCTAACCCCCATCTCTGGAGACACACCATGCCCATCACCAAATCCTCACGCGACCTCGTGGACGAGGCCATGGAAGAAATCCGCACCTACCCGGTTGCCGACGTCGTGGCCCGCCTGGGTGACCCCAAGACCCAGCTCGTGGACATCCGCGACATCCGCGAGCTGGCCGACGGCACCGTGGTCGGCGCCTTCCACGCCCCGCGCGGCATGCTGGAGTTCTGGGTGGACCCGGGTTCGCCCTATTACAAGCCCATCTTTGGCGACGAGGCCAAGGAATACATCCTGTTCTGCGGCGCCGGCTGGCGCAGCGCACTCACCGTCAAGACCCTGCAGGACATGGGCATGACCAACGTGGCCCACATCGAGGGCGGCTACACCGAATGGGTCAAGCAGGGCGCGCCCACCGAGACGCTGGAAGCGCAAAAGGCCCGCCGCGCCAAGTCCTAAGTCGCAGTTCGCGTGGGAGCCGGCTGCGCCACCGCGCGCAGGCAGAAGGCCTGGATGGCGGCGATCAGCGGACCGCCCGAGAGTGGCTCCTGCGCATGTTGGGGCGACAGCGGGCCGGTCAGCGATTCCGCAATCACCCCCACCAGGGCGGCGGCACTGACACTAGGCACCTGTTCGGCAAACTCCGCGCTGGCCATGCCTTGCGCCACGAGCTGTTCAAACACATCGGCATAAGCTTGGCGGTAAAGCAGGCGCTGGGCATCCACCAGGGCATCCACCGGTTCGGCGATCAGCGCATAGGCCAGGCGCGGGTTGCGCAGGGCGCGTTCGGCAAACGCGCCGATGGCGTGCTGCAGGCGCTCGGCCGCGCTGCCGGCGCCCAGGGCGGTGTCGCGCACAACCGCCACTTCTTTCTCGGTGGCAACGCGAAACACCTCGGCGCACAGATGGGCCTTGGACTCGAAATGCTTGTAGACCGCGCCGGTGGCAATGCCGGCCTTGGAGGCCACACCCACCATGGTCAGCGCGCCAAAGCCGCCACCGCTGACCAGTTCCAGGGCGGCGTTGAGCAGGCGCTGGCGCAGTTCGGCCTTGCGGGCTTGGGTCTTTTCGGTGGGGCGGTAGGCCATGGTTGCCACTGTAGCGCAGTGCCGCCATCTTAGGGAGCTGTTTACCCGCCGTTACCAAAATGGACGCTATGTTTTCGATAGCTGGTCATGCATATTCTGCGAGGGCTGATGGCCTATTTGACTCATGGGCAACGCGCCAGAACGGGCTGAGTGTGTTGACAGCCGGAAGTGCCTGTGGTGTACTGCGGCCAATAGTATGAATTTGAATTCACTTTTTGATGCGACGACTCTTACGGGGTCGACCGTCTGGCGCAAGGAGAACCCCATGCTGCAAACCACCACCCCCGCCACCGTCGTGGCCGCATCCATCGGCCACCTGGCCGAGACCCACGTCGTGCAGAACCAGCCGCCGCATCTGCGTGACACCAACCTCTACGCCCAGGATGCCGCCCTGCGCGAGGCCGTGGCGCGCGAAGGCGCGGCCTGGGCCGAGGCCGATCTGCAAGCCTTTGGCGCGCTGACCGGCTCGGCCGAGCTGATCGAGCTGGGTTTCCAGGCCAACGAGAACAAGCCCGTGCTCTACACGCACGACAACTACGGCCACCGCATCGACGAGGTGCGATTCCACCCGGCCTACCACCGGCTGATGCAGATCTCGCTGGAAAACGGCTTGCACGCGTCGCACTGGCGCCAGCCGGGGCCGGGTGCGCATGTGGCGCGCGCCGCCAAGTTCTACCTGCAGGCCCAGGTCGAGGCGGCGCACGGTTGCCCGGTGACGATGACCTCGGCCGTTGTTCCCGCCTTGCTGCAACAGCCCGACCTGGCCGTGCAATGGCTGCCCAAGATCACCGCGCTGGGTTACGACCACCGCAACATCCCGATGGAGCAAAAGTCCGCCGTCACGGTCGGCATGGCCATGACGGAAAAGCAGGGCGGTTCCGACGTGCGCGCCAACACCGTGCGGGCGCATGCGTTGGGCGCGGGCGGCCCCGGCCAGGCCTATGAGCTGGTCGGTCACAAGTACTTCGTCTCGGCCCCGATGTGCGACGCCTTCCTGGTGCTGGCGCAAACCGAGTCTGGCCTGTCCTGCTTCTGGCTGCCGCGCTGGCGCCCGGATGGCACCAAGAATCCGATGCAGATCCAGCGCCTGAAGAACAAGATGGGCAACGTGGCCAACGCCTCGTGCGAGACCGAGCTGCGCGGTGCCTGGGCGCAGATGGTGGGCGCCGAAGGCCGCGGCGTGGCCACGATCCTGAACATGGTGGCCATGACACGCTTCGACTGCATGGTGGGCTCCAGCAGCGGCATGCGCCAGGCCGTGGCCCAGGCGCTGCACCACTGCAACTACCGCGCGGCCTTCGGCAAGCGCCTGGTCGAACAGCCGCTGATGCAAAACGTGCTGGCTGATCTGGTCATCGAGCAGGAGGCCGCGCTGGCGCTGACGATGCGCATCGCCCGTGCGCTGGACAGCGCCGACGCCAGCGAGCACGAGAAGCTGCTGGTGCGCGTGGGCACCGCCGTGGGCAAGTACTGGATCTGCAAGCGCACGCCGGCCCATGCCTATGAGGCCATGGAGTGCATCGGCGGCAGCGGCGTCATGGAAGACTGCATCATGCCGCGCCTGTTCCGCGAATCGCCGGTGAACTCCATCTGGGAGGGCAGCGGCAACGTGCAGTGCCTGGACATGCTGCGCGCCATGAGCCGCAGCCCCGGCTCGCTGGATGCCTTCATGGCCGAGGTGCAGTCCGCCGGCGGCGCCGACCGCCGCCTGGACGCCTATGTGGCCCAACTGGACGCCGAGCTGGCCGACCGCGGCGACATCGAATACCGCGCCCGCGCCGTGGTCGAGAAGATGGCGCTGGCCTTGCAAGGATCGCTGCTGGTGCGCCACGGCAACGCGGCCGTGGCCGACGCCTTCTGCGCCTCGCGCCTCACGGGCGCCAGCAGCGGCCTGACCTTTGGCAACCTGCCGCGTGGCGTGGACTGCAGCGCCATCATCGAGCGGGCGATGCCGCGGCTGACTGCCTAACGCGGAGCGGGCGCCGTCAGGTACCATGCCGGTCTGCCCCCAACACGGCTGGTGGGCAGAGAAAGAGGCCCATGAAGTCCGTTCTGGCATGGATGTGTTGCATTTGTCCCTGGCTGGCGCTGGCTGCCGGTCCACCAGAGGTCGTTGACTGGTCGCCCTGGCATGCACGCCCGGTCCTGGTCGCACAGGACAACGTGATCGACTTCCAGGGCCCGATCCATGCGGACTCGGCGCGCGCCATCCTGGCACTGCTCACGCAGGGCCGTTTTGACACTTTGCGTATCCAGAGCACGGATGGTGATCTTTTCGCGGCGAGATCCCTTGGTCAGGCGGTGTTCGAGCACCAGATCCATGTCGTTGTGTCGGGCCCCTGCGTGGAGTTGTGCGCCAACTACGTGTTCACCGCTGGCAGGCAACGGAGTATTGAAGAACGCGGCTTCGTGCTGTTCCGCGCCCATGCAGACTTCCAGAACTGTGTCGCCCAGATTGAGCGGTTGTCCGCCCTTCAGCGGCAGGCCGGGGATGCAGCCTTGAGCGCCGACGAGCAGCGCATGCTGACCACGGGCACCAGGTGGTTGCGGCTGAATACGGATTATTTTTCCCGAATGGGTGTCGATGCCAGTCTGCTCAGCGTGGGTTACCAGGCCGGCCACCCGGTGAGCGAGTGGATTTTGTCGCCGCAGCATATGGCCCGTCTGGGGATGGCGGTCCAGCAGGTTCCCGCTGACTACGCCAGCCCCGCGTTTTGTGCCCGCCTGCGCCTGCAAAGCGCGGTGCACCCGGATGTGCAATGCTTGTAGGTTATGCAAGGCGTCCCCGATCACTTCGAGTTCCCCACCGACCGCGCCGAATTCCGCGCGGTGGCGGAGCGCGCCGGCGTGGAGCTGTACCGGGCGCACATCGTGCGCCACACCTTTGAGCCGCACACGCACGACGCCTATGGCTTTGGTGTGATCGAACAGGGCGTTGAGCGCTTCACCTACCAGGGCAACGATCACCTGGCGCCGACCGATTCCATTGTGCTCATGCACCCCGACGTGCTGCACACCGGCCGCGCGGAAACGCAGGGTGGGTGGCGCTACCGCATGATCTACATCGAACCCGAACTGCTGCACGCCGTGGCTGGCGACGCAGCCTGGTGGTTTGATGCGGCGGTGGTGGAGCGCGACCGCGGCCGTGCCCGGCGTCTGCACGGTGTGCTGGATGCCATGTGGCGCGCGCCCGACGATCCCTTGGCGTTTGATGGTCTGCTGGCCGAATTGGTGGACGGCCTGCGCCCGCTCGCCCGCACGGCACCGACGCCAGCCGAGCGCGGCCGCGTGCGCTTTGACGGGGTGATCGACTATATGCAGGCCCATCTGGACGAGTGCATCGTGCTGGACGACCTGGCCAGTGTGGCGGGCCTGAGTCCGTTCCACTTTCTGCGGCAGTTCCGTGCGCAGTACCACGTCACCCCGCACCAGATGCTGATGGCGCGCCGGCTCTATGCGGCCAAGCAGTGGTTGGCCCAGGGCGTGCCGGCGGCGGAGGTGGCGGCGCGCGCCGGACTGACCGACCAGGCACACTTGAACCGCACCTTCACGCGCCGTTACGGCGTGTCGCCCGTGCGCTATCAGCGCCAGGTGCGCGGGTAAACCGCACAGCAATCTCGTACAAGACAGCGCCGCCTCGGCGCGCGACACTGCGATCTTTCATTCACAGAATTTGTTGGAACAGGCAGGGTTGGCATGGCGGCAGGAGTGGCATTTGCGTTGGCGGCGGGCATCATGTGGGGGCTGGTCTTTGTGGGGCCGCTGCTGGTGCCGGAGTACCCGGCCGCCCTGCAAACCTTTGGTCGCTACCTAGCCTTTGGCATCATCGCGCTGCCCCTGGCCTGGCTGGACCGCGACGAATTGCGCGGCCTGCGCCGCGCCGATTGGCTGGAAGCCCTGCGTCTGGGCGCCGTGGGCAATGTGTTGTATTACGTGTGCCTGTCCAGCGCCATCCAGCGCGCCGGCGGGCCGCTGCCGACCATGATCATCGGCACGCTGCCGGTGGTGATTTCCATCAGCGCCAACGTGCTCAACCACCAGCGCGATGGCCGCCTGCCCTGGGTGCGGCTGCTGCCCTGCCTGGTGGCGATTCTGGTCGGCATTGCCTGCGTGAACCAGGTGGAACTGCAAGCGCTATCGGCCGAGGCCGCGCCTGACTACGGCCGTTACGCCAGCGGGGCGCTGCTGGCGGCCGGCGCCATGCTGTGCTGGACCTGGTACCCGTTGCGCAACGCGCGCTGGCTGCGCGAACACCCGGGGCGCAAGCCGCGCGCCTGGGCCACGGCGCAAGGGCTGGCCACGTTGCCCCTGGCGCTGACTGGCTATGCGGCCTTCTGGGTCTGGTCGGCTGCCACGGGTGATGTTTTCCCCATGCCGCTGGGGCCCAGGCCCTGGGTGTTTGTGGGGTTGATGCTGGCCATCGGCCTGTTCGCCTCCTGGCTGGGCACGCACTGCTGGAACGAGGCCAGCCAACGCCTGCCGACCGCCTTGGTGGGGCAACTGATCGTGTTCGAGACCTTGTCGGCGCTGGCCTACGCCTATCTGCTGCGCAGCAGTTGGCCGCCTGCGCTGACGTTGCTTGGAGTCGGCTTGCTGTTGGGCGGTGTGCTGGCGGCCATGCGCATCCAGCCGGTGCATGCCACGGCGCACGACGAGGGGCTGGCCTAGCAATGATTGGTCAGGGGCGGATGTCCGGTGCTGGCGTGGTGGGCACGCCCTGGTCGATGGCGGCCTGGTGTTGCCGCGCCAGCGCGCGCTGAAAGGCGGCGCGCTCTTGCATGCGTTCCCAGTAGGCAGCCACGGCAGGCGGAAACTGTTTGTTCAGACCCAGGTGGGTGGCCAGTTGCAGTGCATAGGCCACGGCAATGTCGGCAGCGGTGAAGCGCCCGGAGCACAGGTACTCCTGCTTTTGCACCACCGCATCCACCGCACGCAGGCGTGCCAGGAACCAGCGGCCATAGTCCTGCGCCACCTGGGGCTGCTTGCGCTCGGCGGGCTCGAAATGCGTGTAGCGCAGTACCAGGGTCTGCGGGAAGGTGAGCGTGGCATCGCTCATGTGCAGCCAGTTCAGGTAGGTGCCATAAGCCGCATCGGTTGGTGGCACATCCATCACGCCCGGGCTGTGCCGCGCGGCCAGGTACTGGCAGATGGCGGCGGACTCGGTCATACGCGTCTCGCCGTCCACCAGCAGGGGTACGGTGCCCAGCGGGTTTTCTTGCAGGTAGGCGCGGGCCAGGGAGCGCGGCGGGAAGGGCAGCATCTTCAGCTCAAAGGGCAGACCCAGTTCCTCCAGCATCCACAGGGGGCGAAACGAACGGGCGCTGACGCAGTGGTAGAGGGTGATCATGGAGAGGAGTCTATGCAATCTACGGTCGTCCCGACTGCCAAGAATCCCGCAAATTACGTCAACTCAGCGCGGGCTTGATTCGCGTTCTCCTTGCTGACATCATCCATCATCCGCACAGAAGAAGTGATCATGCGGTCAAAAGGAGGATGGGGTATGTCAAGCGTCGGTTGGGTATTTCTGGTGGTTCCCCTTGTCTTGTTGATAGCCGTTTGGGGGCTGATCAAGTTGTTTACCGTCTTCAATTCCGAAGACGGTGAGCGCTACCGAAAGATGCGAATGCAGGGGCCGTTCGTTCCGTTGAACGCCGAAGACATCGCAGAAGACGTGCTCCGGCGTGAGCGCAAGTCCTGACGGCATCGCGTCGCTCCCACGGCGGGCCTTGGCGGCGTTTGTCATCTACTTTGGTGTCACGCTGTCCAAGCGGTATTGGTTTCCGCTTCTGGATGACACCTACTTCTGGTTGGCCGATGTCTTGTGCTTTGTCGGTTTGCCGGTCGCGCTGTGGGTCGGGTTTCGGCTGCCGCGCAAACCGGCATTTGCGCTAGGAGCTAAGCGGCCCCAAGCCCTGACGCAGGGGGAAGTGGTCTACCTGGTTTTACTGCTGTTGCTAGGGCTTTGGTTGGCATCCAATGTGGGCATCAACATGGGCAACCGGCTGGCGCGGCATTTCCCCGACGTGCTACCCAGGGCCATCGACTACGTCGGCCATGTTCCTTCGGACGGTGTTGCGCGTTGGGTGGTGGCAGTCTATGTCGCCGTCTCGGCAGGCGTGATCGAGGAGTATTTCTTCCGAGGGCTTCTTGGTGTGGTGTGTGCGCACTACCTGGGGCGCAGCGTGGCGGTGTTCGTTGTGGTGTCGGTGCTGGCCTTCGCCGCCATCCACTGGGGCGGAGGCCTGGTCAATGTGATTGCCGCCGGCTGCTCGGGCGTGCTGCTAGCCGCCGTGTACGCCCGCACGGGCGACCTGCGCATTCCCATGGCAGCGCACACCCTGATCTGGGCGCGGTGGTTGGTCTGATGTGTTGCGTCATCCCGTCGGCGCTGCCTGCTTGCGGTATTCCGCTGGCGACAGCCCGGTCCAGCCCTTGAAGGCGCGGATGAAACTCTTTTCGTTCTGAAAGCCCGCCGCCTCGGCCACCTGCTTGATGGGGCGTTGCGTGCGGTGCAGCAGCTCCACGGCGCGGGCGCGGCGGGCCTCGTCCTTCAGGCCCTGCAGCGTGGCGCCTTCTTCCTTGAGTTGGCGGTGCAGGGTGCGTGGCGACACGTGTAGCAGGGCGGCCAAGTCGTCGGCGCTGTGGATGGTGTGTGCGTGGCTGGCCAGGGTCTGGCGCACGCGCTGTACCAAAAGGCGATCACGGCGGTATTGCAGCACGGTCAGGGGCAGGGCGTGCTGCAGCATCTGGCGCAGGGCGCGTTCGTCGCGGCGCAGGGGCAGGTCCAGGTACTGGGCGTCGAAGCGGATGCTGGCCGGACCGGCCCCAAAACGAGTTGGGCCGGAGAACAGCACCGCATAGGCCGGCGCATGCGGTGGCGCTGCAAAGGGGAATTGCGTCTCCAGCAGACCAATGCGTGAATCCACCAGCCAGCAGGCCAGACCATGGATGTTGCGCAGCACCGATACCAGGCAGAACTCACGCAGCAGGCCCAGGTCGCTGCGCTCGGTGATGGTGATGGACGCGGTGCGGTTCTGGACCTGCAGTTGCAAGGCAATGTCATCGGCCAGCAACCCGTGGTGGCGGCACCAGCGCTTGAGCGCCACACCCAGCGTGGGCGCGCTGATGGAGGCGCGCGCCAGCATGCCGTAGCTGCCCCAGGGCAGACGCCGGTCAAACCAGCCCAGGGCCTCGTCGTCCAGTTCCTGCATGGCCGCGCCGGAAATCTGCTCCATCTGCCAGGCGGTGATGCGGGCGCTGTCGACGTGCAGTAAATCTGGCGCGATCTGTGCCACGTGCAGGGCATGAACGGGGTCTATGCCATACCGCCGATAGGCAGTGACGATGGCCCGGACGAAGGCGATGGGTGTGGCGGCTACACCCGCATGTGGCGGCGTAGACGGGGTTGGGGCTGTGGGGCGGCGTGGCATGCCGTTACTGTTCCAGAGTTTGGCGCAATTTGCAACCTATCTGGCGTGCGGATTTGGCCGGTCGACCACTATCCTTGCCCGCAAACCCTTGCACTTTGGACGCTTTGCCTCAGGACCCGCCATGACCTTGTTGACCCACAGCCTTTCCCAAGGCAGCACCGATGTACCGCTGATCGAACAAACCCTGGGCGACTTCTTCGACGCCATGGTGGCGCGCCAACCCGACCACCCGGCCTTGGTCAGCAAGCACCAGGGCCTGCGCTACAGCTACCGCGAGCTGCAGGCCGCCAGCAACCAGTTGGCCAGCGCACTGCTGGACCTGGGCCTGGTGCCGGGGGACCGCATCGGCATCTGGTCGCACAACAACGCGCAGTGGGTGCTGATGCAGCTGGCCACGGCCAAGGTCGGCCTGATCCTGGTGAACATCAACCCGGCCTACCGCGTGGCCGAGGTGGAATACGCGCTGAACAAGGTCGGCTGCAAGGCGCTGGTGAGCATGCCGCGCTTCAAGACCAGCGACTACCTGGGCATGCTGCGCGAACTCGCGCCGGAACTGGCCAGCGCCCAGCCAGGGGCTCTGCAGGCCAAGCGCCTGCCGCAGCTGCGCAGCGTGGTCTGGATCGACGAGCCCGGCCAGGCCGACGAGGCCGGCGGCGTGCTGCGTTTCTCCGAGCTGCTCCAGCGTGGCCGTGCCGACGATGCGCGCTTGGGCACCATCGCCGCCACGCTGAAGGCCACCGACCCCATCAACATCCAGTTCACCAGCGGTACCACGGGCTTCCCCAAGGGCGCCACGCTGACGCATCGCAACATCCTGAACAACGGCTTCTTCATCGGCGAGGCCATGCGCCTCACGCCGCTTGACCGCCTGTGCATCCCGGTGCCGCTGTACCACTGCTTCGGCATGGTGCTGGGCAACCTGGCCTGCTTCACGCACGGCGCCACCATCGTCTACCCGAACGACGGCTTCGACGCCCTGTCGGTGCTGCAGGCGGTGCAGGACGAGCGCTGCACCGGCCTGCATGGCGTGCCCACCATGTTCATTGCCGAGCTGGACCATCCGCGCTTTGCCGAGTTCGACCTCTCCAGCCTGCGCACCGGCATCATGGCCGGCTCGCCCTGCCCGATCGAGGTGATGAAGCGCGTGGTCAGCGACATGCACATGGACGAGGTCACCATTGCCTACGGCATGACCGAGACCAGCCCGGTCAGCTGCCAGAGCAGCACCAGCACGCCGCTGGAAAAGCGCGTGGCCACCGTCGGCCAGGTTCAGCCGCACCTGCAGGTGAAGGTGGTGGACCCCGAGACCGGTGCCGTGGTGCCGGTGGGCCAGTCCGGTGAACTCTGCACCCTGGGTTACTCGGTGATGCACGGCTACTGGGACGACGCCGTCAAGACCGCCGAGGCCATCGACGCGGACGGCTGGATGCACACCGGCGACCTGGCCACCATGGACGCCGAGGGCTATGTGAACATCGTCGGCCGCATCAAGGACATGGTGATCCGCGGCGGCGAAAACATTTACCCACGCGAGGTGGAGGAGTTCCTGTACCGCATGCCCCAGGTGCAGGACGTGCAGGTGGTCGGCGTGCCCGACCAGAAGTACGGCGAGGAACTGTGCGCCTGGGTTGTCGTGCGCCCCGGCCAGAGCCTGGACGAAGACGCCATCCGCGCCTTCTGCAAGGGACAGATTGCGCACTACAAGGTGCCCCGTTACATTCGCTTCGTGAGCGAATTCCCCATGACCGTGACCGGCAAGATCCAGAAGTTCAAAATCCGCGATGCCATGAAACAGCAGCTGGGGCTGCATGAAGAGATCACCGCCTGAGTCTGAAAGAGAAGAACCCGCCATGCCCATTCTTGAAACCCAACTCAATGCCCGCTCTGCGGACTTCCAGGCCAACGCCGCTGCCATGCGCGCCCTGGTCGCCGACCTCAACGCCCAGACCGACAAGGCGGCCATGGGCGGAGGCGACGCCGCGCGCGCCAAGCACACCGCCCGCGGCAAGCTGCTGCCGCGCGAGCGCGTGCACAACCTGCTGGACCCCGGCACGCCGTTCCTGGAACTCTCTCCCCTCGCCGCACTGGGCATGTACCCGGACCGCGACGGCACCGATAGCGCGCCTTGCGCGGGCGTGATTGCCGGCATCGGCCGCGTCTCGGGCGTGGACTGCATGATCGTCTGCAACGACGCCACGGTGAAGGGCGGCACCTACTACCCCATGACGGTCAAGAAGCACCTGCGCGCGCAGGAGATTGCGCAGCAGAACCGCTTGCCTTGCATCTATCTCGTCGATTCTGGTGGAGCCAACTTGCCGAACCAGGACGAGGTTTTCCCGGACCGGGACCACTTCGGCCGCATCTTCTTCAACCAGGCCAATATGTCCTCGCAGGGCATTTCCCAGATCGCCGTGGTCATGGGCTCCTGCACGGCAGGCGGCGCCTACGTGCCGGCCATGAGCGACGAGACCATCATCGTCAAGAACCAGGGCACCATCTTCCTGGGCGGCCCACCGCTGGTGAAGGCCGCCACCGGCGAAGTGGTGAGCGCCGAAGACCTGGGCGGTGGCGACGTGCACACCCGTCTCTCCGGCGTGGCCGATCATCTGGCGCAGAACGACCTGCATGCCCTGTCCATCGCTCGCACGGCGGTGGCCAATTTAAATCAAAAGAAGGCTGCAGCCCTCGCCGTCAAAGCGCCGACTGCTCCTAAATTTGCAGCAGAAGAGTTGTACGGCATCATCCCGACCGACACCCGCAAGCCCTTCGACGTGCGCGAGATCATCGCCCGCATCGTTGACGGCTCGGAGTTCCACGAGTTCAAGCCGCGCTTCGGCACCACGCTCGTCACCGGCTTTGCCCACATCGAAGGCATGCCGGTGGGCATCATCGCCAACAACGGCATTCTGTTCAGCGAATCGGCACTCAAGGGCGCGCACTTCATCGAACTGTGCTGCCAGCGCAAGATTCCGCTCATCTTTTTGCAGAACATCACCGGCTTCATGGTGGGCCGCAAGTATGAGAACGAAGGCATCGCCCGTAACGGCGCCAAGATGGTGACGGCCGTGGCCACGGCCAACGTGCCCAAGTTCACCATCATCATCGGCGGCAGCTTCGGCGCCGGCAATTACGGCATGTGTGGCCGCGCCTACAGCCCGCGCTTCCTGTGGATGTGGCCCAACGCGCGCATCTCCGTGATGGGTGGCGAGCAGGCGGCCAGCGTGCTGGCCACGGTGCGCCGCGACGGCATCGAGGCCAAAGGCGGTGCCTGGAGCATGGAAGAGGAAGAGACCTTCAAGGCGCCGATCCGCCGCCAGTACGAGGAACAGGGCCACCCCTACTACGCCACGGCCCGCCTGTGGGACGACGGCATCATCGACCCCGCCGACACGCGCCGCGTGCTGGCGCTGGGCCTGTCCGCCACGCTGAACGCTCCGGTCCCGGACGTGCAGTTTGGTGTGTTCCGGATGTAAGGGAGTTATCTGTCATGTTCACCAAGATCCTCATCGCCAACCGTGGCGACCAGCCGCATAGCGGCGCAGCGGCGCAGCCAAATTGCCTAATGCACGAAGTGCATGCTGGCGATTTCCCCTCGATGGAGTTGACCTATGTTTTCTAAGATTCTTATCGCCAATCGAGGGGAAATCGCCTGCCGCGTGGCGGCCACCGCGCGCCGCCTGGCCGTCAAGACCGTGGCCGTGTACTCCGATGCCGATGCCGGCGCCAAGCACGTGGCCGCGTGTGACGAGTCCGTCCACATCGGTGGCAGCGCGCCCAAGGACAGCTACCTGCGCTGGGAGCGCATCATCGAGGCCGCCAAGGCCACCGGTGCCCAGGCCATCCACCCTGGCTACGGCTTCCTGAGCGAAAACGAAGACTTTGCACAGGCCTGTGCTAAGGCGGGGTTGGTCTTCATCGGCCCGCCGGCCTCGGCCATCAAGGACATGGGCCTCAAGGCCGAGTCCAAGCGCCTGATGGAGGCGGCCAACGTGCCCCTGGTGCCCGGTTACCACGGCGCCAACCAGGACCCGGCATTGCTGCAGCTTGAAGCCGACCGCATTGGATACCCCGTGCTGATCAAGGCCAGCGCCGGTGGCGGCGGCAAGGGCATGCGCGCGGTGGACAAATCGGAAGACTTCGCCGCCGCGCTGGCATCGTGCAAGCGCGAGGCCATCAACAGCTTTGGCGACGACGCGGTGCTGATCGAGAAGTATGTGCAGCGCCCGCGCCACATCGAGATCCAGGTGTTTGGCGACACCCAGGGCAACTACGTCTACCTGTTCGAGCGCGACTGCTCCGTGCAGCGCCGCCACCAGAAGGTGCTGGAGGAAGCCCCCGCGCCCGGCATGACCGAGACCCTGCGCCACCAGATGGGCGAGGCCGCCGTGGCCGCGGCCCGTGCCGTGAAGTACGTGGGCGCCGGTACGGTGGAATTCATCGTTGAGCAGCCCGGCGGCTATGACGCGCCGGAGCAGATGAAGTTCTACTTCATGGAGATGAACACCCGGTTGCAGGTGGAACACCCGGTGACCGAGGCCATTACCGGACAGGACCTGGTGGAGTGGCAGTTGCGCGTAGCCAGCGGCGAGCCACTGCCGCTGCGCCAAGACGAACTGCGCATCCACGGCCACGCCATCGAGGCCCGCATCTGCGCCGAGAACCCGGACAACAACTTCCTGCCCGCCACCGGCACGCTGCACGTGTATGCCCAGCCGGCCTGCACTACCTTCGAGCGTGCGGACCACGGTGTGCGCATCGATGCCGGTGTGCGCGAGGGCGACACCATCAGTCCCTTCTACGACTCCATGGTGGCCAAGCTCATCGTGCACGGTGCCACGCGCGAGCAGGCCCTGGCGCGGTTGGACACGGCCCTGGCGCAGACCCACATCGTGGGGCTGGCGACCAATGTGCAGTTCCTGCGCCACGTCACCACCAGCAAGGCCTTCGCTCAGGCCAAGTTGGACACGGCGCTGATCCAGCGCGAGACAGACGTGCTGTTCAAGCAGGAGAAGGTTGGCCTGCGCATGGCCACCGCCGCCATGGTGGCCGAGATGCTGGTGTCCGAAGCCAGCCTGGCCGCGCAGGCGGACGCCAGCGGCTGGGTCGACCCCTGGGCCCAGCGCGACGGCTGGCGCTCCCACGGTGCTTCCAACCGCGACTTCATGCTGGAGTTCCACGGCGAGCCGCACACCGCCAAGTTCACGCGCCTGCACGACGGCGGCCTGCAGCTCACGGTGGATGGCCACACCGCCGCGCTGCATTACACGCCCGTGACCGGTGGCGCGCTGGACGTGCGTTATGGTGACCTGCGCACCAAGGTGCATTTGTACAAAAAGGGCGAGGTGGCCCACGTATTCACTGCGCAGGGTGCTACACAAGTTGTAGCAATAGACGCGTTGGCCCACTCCGGCGACGCGCATGCGGAAGGTGGCCGCCTGACAGCTCCCATGCCGGGCAAGGTGGTGTCCTTTGCGGTAAAGGCCGGCGACGCCGTGAAGAAGGGTCAGGCGCTGGCGGTGATGGAAGCCATGAAGATGGAACACACCATTGCCGCACCAACTGACGGCAAAGTGGCTGAGTTGCTGTTCGCCCCCGGCGACCAGGTGACGGAGGGTGCTGAATTGCTGAAGCTGGAAGTTGCGGCCAATTGAGGCGAGTCCCGGCGACATGAGGGCTTCGTCCGCTAAAGGGTGATTGGGAATGGTACAGTGCCCAGGGGCCAAACTGACTAGGCAATGAGCGGGAGCGGATTGGCAATCTAGAACTTGACACTCACCAAGGGAGAGAAAATTGCAATCAAAGATTTGCGCCCGCAGGCGCGCTGTTGCCTGTGTTTTTGGAGTCTGCGCTTCGTTTGGTGCGCATGCGCTCGATAGCTTCGACCCAGCGACCGGGCGGTTGTCCATGGACAGCGTGTCGGTCAATGGCACAACGTACAGCAACGTGGTAGTGACGTTGAATGCCTTTACCTTGCTGGGCGTTTCAGGCGGAACACCATCTGCTGATAGTTTTGATCCGGCAACCAACACGCTGGTATTGGGGGCCGTATCTTTCCAGGGCAATACGTACAACAATGTGCGCGCGCGCGTCGACTCTTATGCGCTGACGGCCAGCACATATTCGGATTGCGCAACGAATAGCGTGCTGACGACGGTGGGGTCTTCCTCCCAAATCATCATGCAAGGAAGCGATCAGACCGTCACGTCCACTACGGGCACCGTGAACCGCTTGACCACTTTCAACGGCAATAGTGCGCTCGAAGTGCAAACCGATATCGCGGTATTGACGGGCTCGGCCACGGGTTCGACCAGTAGCACCAAGTCCTACCAGCAGGTCTTGCCAACCTCTGCCGTTACCTATGGCGCTGCGCAAACGCTGTTCAGTCCCACACAAGGTACTCTCGTTCAAACCTCGACGTATTCGCCAGCGATTCAATCGCCATTGAGTTTGGCAATCAACACGCCGTTCTCGCAAACCTATGGCATATCCGTTACGAGTCCAACAGCGGGTTCGGCCAGCGTCTCCCAAACGCAGTCAATAACCTTCCTTGGTATGGAGTCGATTACGGTTCCCGCAGGCTCGTTCATGACCTGCAAAATCCGTTCGGATTCACAGTCGATCACAGCAAATGTGGCGGTCACGATGTCAGGCACGATATGGCGGGTTGCATCGGGGCCTTACCGAGGAATGACCGTTAAGTCTTTGGACAATCGAACCGGTGTCCAGGCCGTGGCAACGAAGCTGACACTCAACGGTAGTTAGATTGAGTCTGCCCCTGCGCATCACCTTCTGCTGCATCGCCACCGCGCCCGAGCCCTGGTTGCAAGGTCTGCGCGCGGCGCTGCCGGGTGTGGAGGTGACGCTGTGGCAGCCTGGCGCGCCACCGGCCGACTACGCCGTGGTGTGGGCGCCACCCCAGCAGTTTTTTGACGAGCAGCCGGGGCTGCGTGCGGCCTTCAACATCGGAGCCGGCGTGGACGCGCTGCTGCAGTTGAAGGTCTCTCCCGGCACGCGCATCGTGCGCCTGGACGACGCCGGCATGTCGGTGCAGATGGCAGAGTACGTGTGCCATGCGGTGATTCGCCACTTCCGTGAGTTCGATGCCTACGAGGCCGACACGCGCGCGGGCAAGTGGTCGTTCCGCAAGCCGCGTCTGCGCAGCGACTTCCCCGTGGGCGTGATGGGCCTGGGTGTGCTGGGCGCGCGCGTGGCGCAGGCGCTTGCCGGCTTTGAATTTCCGGTAAACGGCTGGAGCCGATCACCCAAGCAGGTGGCCGGCGTGCGCTGCTTTGCCGGGGAGCAGGGCTTGCAGGATTTTCTGGCCGCCAGCCGCGTGCTGGTCTGCCTGCTGCCGCTCACGCCCGATACCCGCGACATCCTTAATCACGGCACGCTTTCACGTCTGCAGCCCGGCGGCTACCTGATCAACGTGGCACGCGGTGCCCACCTGGTGGAAGACGACCTGCTGGCCCTGCTGGAGAGCGGCCACCTGGCCGGCGCCACGCTGGATGTCTTCCGCACTGAGCCGCTGCCGGCTCAGCACCCGTTCTGGCAGCATCCGAAGGTTGTGGTCACGCCGCATACCTCGGCGCGCACCCTGCGCGACGAGAGCATCGCCCAGATCGCCGGCAAGATCGCCGCGCTGGAGCGTGGAGAACCCGTGGCCGGTGTGGTTGAACCGGCTCGGGGATACTAGATACCCAACCCCTGTCAACACAGAGAAATTTCGCCATGGATTTGCCCCAACGCGTCAAACTCATCGATGTCGGCCCGCGCGACGGCCTGCAGAACGAGAAGCAACCCGTGCCCGCCAGTGCCAAGATCGAGCTGGTGCAGCGCCTGCAGGAGGCCGGCCTGAAAGAGATCGAGGTCACCAGCTTCGTCAGCCCCAAGTGGGTGCCGCAGATGGCCGACAACGCGGAGGTCATGGCGGGCATCCAGCGCCAGGCTGGTATCCGCTACTCGGTGCTAACGCCCAACCTGCAGGGCTTTGAGGCCGCGCTGAAAACCCGCCCGGACGAGGTGGTGGTGTTCGGCGCCGCCAGCGAGGCCTTCAGCCAGAAGAACATCAATTGCAGCATTGCCGAGAGCATTGAGCGCTTCCGCCCGGTGGTGCAGGCGGCGTTGGACGCGGGCATTGCCGTGCGCGGCGCCATGAGCTGCACGGTGGGCTGCCCCTACGAAGGCGACGTCGCACCCGAGCGCGTGGCCTACTTGGCCGGCCTGCTCAAGGGCATCGGCGTGCAGCGCGTGGACGTGGCCGACACCATTGGCGTGGGCACGCCGCGCAAGGTGCAACGCGCCATTGATGCGGCGCTCCAGCACTACGACATCGATTGCGTCTCCGGCCACTTCCACGATACCTATGGCCAGGCCTTGTCCAACACCCTGGCTGCGATGGAGGTGGGCGTGTGGAACTTCCAATCCTCTGTGGCTGGCCTGGGCGGCTGCCCCTATGCCAAGGGCGCCACCGGCAACGTGGCGACCGAGGATGTGGTGTACCTGCTCAATGGTCTGGGCATCGAAACCGGCATCGACCTGGACAAGCTGGTGGATGCCGGCAAATTCATCAGCGACGTGCTGCAACGCAAGCCCAATTCACGGGTGGCAACGGCCGTGCTGAACAAACGGTTGGGTTGAGGGGCAAGCATGGAGAACACCAGTCTTCCCGAAGGCGTGCAGCGGGTCGCCGCGGCCCTGAAGGCCAAGAACCACCCCCACGCACCCGTCATGCTCAGCGACGCCGCGCGCACCGCGCAGCAGGCTGCCGACGCCCTGGGTATTGGCGTGGGGCAGATCGCAAAGAGCATCATCTTCCGGCGCAAGGCCGACGACGTGGCGGTGCTGGTCATCACCTCGGGCGACCGGCGCGTGGATGAGAAGAAGGTTGAGGCCCTGGTCGGCAAACTCGGTCGCGCGGATGCCGAGTTCGTCAAGGCCAAGACCGGATTCAGCATCGGCGGCGTCTCGCCCCTGGCGCACGCGCAGGCGCCGGTGACCCTGATCGACGCCGAGCTGTTCCGCTTTGCGGAAATCTGGGCCGCCGCCGGCCACCCGCATGGCGTGTTCAAGCTGCGCCCGCAGGACCTGGCGCTGCTGGCCGACAACGCACCCACGGCGGACGTGACCCAGGCGGTGCAGCCATGAGTCTGTCGAATGCTATCGAATTGGTAGCTGCTCGTGCAGTATCGGCGAGGGCTACGGCCGAAAATGTTCCATCGCCCTGTGTCTCGGTGTGCCGCATGGACGCCCAGCGCCACTTCTGCGAGGGCTGCCTGCGCAGCCTGGACGAAATCCGCCGCTGGAGCAGCGCCAGCGATGCCGACAAGCGCACCATCTGGGCCGCCATCGAAGACCGCATCGCCGTGCGCCGGCAAACCTGCGCGTCCGATCACGCCATGACCCCCATCGCCACGCCATGAAGCACATCACCTTCTACTTGGACTTCATCTCGCCCTACGCATGGCTGGCGTTCGAGGAACTGCCGCAGGCGTTGATGGGCTTGAGCTATTCGGTGACCTACAAACCGCTGCTGTTCGCCGCGCTGCTCAAGCACCACGGGCAGCTCGGCCCGGCCGAAATCCCGGCCAAGCGTGACTGGACCTACCGCCAGGTGCAGTGGCTGGCCCACAGCAAGGGCCGCGCGCTGGACCTGCCGGCGGAACACCCGTTCAACCCCTTGGGCCTGCTCCGACTGGCCATTGCCACCGATGCGCAGGGCCAACCCAACCGATACGTTTGTGAAACCATCTTCAAGCACGTTTGGGTGGGTGGGCAGGACGCCGCCGATGCGACCCGCCTGGCTGCGCTGACGGCCCAATTGGCCCCCAAGCGCAGTCCGTCTGACGAGTCCGTCAAGGCCCAGCTCAAGGCCCATGCCGAAGAGGCCATCGCCAAGGGAGTCTTCGGTGTGCCGGCCCTGGAGGTGGACGGCAAGGTGTTCTGGGGTCAGGACAGCCTGCCCATGCTGCGCGCCTACCTGGAGGGTGATGCCTGGTTCGATGGTCCGGCCTGGAACGCCTCCCATACGCTGCCGGTGGGCGTTGCGCGGCAGTAGCATCGGCCCCGGCGCGTCAGCAATCTGCAGGGCAGGCGTGGAAAAATGCCCGCATGCCCAGCGCCTTCAACTTCAATGCCTCGCCCTTTGACTGTCTGACGCCAGAGCAGCGCCGGCTGGTCCAGAACAGTGTGGACATCGCCTACTTCCCGCGGGGCGACACCGTGTTGGCCTTGGGGGCGCAACCCACGCACCTGTTCGTCATCATCAAGGGCTATGTGCAGCAGCTCGACGGCAACGAGGTGATCAACACCTACGGGCCAGACGATTGCTTTGATGGCCGTGGCCTGGTGGCCGGCAAGGTCAGCAGCCGCTTCGTGGCGGCCGAGGAGGTGGTGGCCTACCAGCTGGCCAAGCAGGCCGTGAGCGACCTGATTGCCGACAACGCCACCTTTGGCGCGCTGCTGTTCTCCGACCTGTCCAACAAGCTCAGCGCCCTGTCGGAGCGCCAGAGCCAGCACGAACTGCAATCGCTGACGCTGGCACGGGTCGATGCCGCGCACATCCACCCCCCGCATTTCGTGGAGGCTGGCACCAGCGTCCTGGACGTGGTCAAGCTGTTCCAGTCCCAGCGCATCAATGTGGTGCTGGTGCACGACGCGCACGCCACCCCTCCAGCGCTGGGCATCTTCACCACCACCGGGCTGCAAAAGGCCATTCTGGATGGCACGCCGCTGGACCGGCTGGCCGTTGGCAAGATGGCCACTTTCGCGCTGATCAGCGTGCGCCCGGACGACCTGGTGGGCGACGCGCTGGCCGCCATGATCAAGCACAAGGTGCGCCGCCTGCTGGTGACCGATGGCGAGCACGTCACGGGTGTGCTGGAGGCGCTGGACCTGTTTGGTTTCCTGTCCAACCAGTCCTACCAGATCAACGAGCAGATTCTGGCCGCGCAGGACCTGGACGCCCTCAAGCGGGCCGCGGCGCAGACCACGCGCCTCATCACCCTGCTGCAGCGCAACGGCACCAAAGTCAGCCTGATCGCCCGCTTGGTGCAGGAGCTCAACCTGCGCCTGTTCGAACGCGCCTGGCGCCTCATCGCGCCGGCCGACCTGGTGGCCAACAGCTGCCTGTTCGTCATGGGCAGCGAAGGGCGGGGCGAGCAACTGCTCAAGACCGACCAGGACAACGGCCTGGTGCTGCGCGACGGCTATGTGTGCTCGGTCGATCTGGCCGTCGTGTGCCAGCAGTTTTCCGACGCGCTGGCGGAATTCGGGTATCCGGTCTGTCCGGGCAACATCATGGTCAGCAATCCGCACTGGCGCCAGAGCGTGTCCGATTTCCAGCAAATGGCGCGCATGTGGTCCGTCACCGCCAGCCCGGACAGCCTGATGGAGCTTGCCATCTTCCTCGATGCCCACGCAGTGTGCGGCGACACGACCCTGCTGGACCAGGTGCGCAATGCCATGTTCGACCTGACCAGCGGCAACGACGCCATGCTGGCGCGCTTTGCATCGGCCATCCACTTCTTTGGCAGCAGCCAGGGCTGGTGGAACCGCCTGCTGAACCTGGGCGACAAGGGCGACGACCAGCTGGACATCAAGAAGGTCGGCACCTTTCCGCTGGTGCACGGTGTGCGCAGCCTGGCACTGGCGCAGCGCCTGAACGAAGTCAGCACCGTGGGCCGCATCGAAGCCCTGGTGGCCGCCGGCAAGCTGCCCCAGAAGTTGGGCGCGGACCTGATCGACAGCCTGCACTTCTTCATGGGGCTCAAGCTCCAGGCGGGCCTGCACGAGATCGAAACCGGCCGCGCGGTGTCGGGTGCGGTTCAGGTGGAGCGGCTCAGCAGCCTGGACCGCGACCTGCTCAAGGACACGCTGGGCGTGGTCAAGCTGTTCAAGACACTGCTGTCCCAGCGTTTCCACCTTGAAGCCCTGTAATGGCAGGCGACTTTCCATTGGCGAAATGGCTGGCCGCGCTCAAGCGCGGCTGGATGCTGTACCACCTGGGTGACCAACGCTTTCGCTTCATGTGGGACGATCCGCCACCCGATGAGTGGGTTGCGCTGGACTGCGAAACCACGGGCCTGAACACGCGCACCGACGACATCATTGCCATCGGCGCCGTGCGCATCCGTGGCAACCGGGTGATGACCAGCGAGCGGCTCGAATTGTTGGTGCGCCCGGACAAGCAGCGCCTCACCGCCGACAGCGTGCGCGTGCACCGCCTGCGCGAGCAGGACGTGGCCCAGGGCGTCAGCCAGGACGAGGCGGTGATGCAGCTCATGCACTTCATCGGCAGCCGGCCCCTGGTCGGCTACTACCTGGAGTTCGACGTGGCCATGATCAACCGCGTGCTGTTCCCCATCCTGGGCATGGGGCTGCCGCAGGAGCAGATCGAAGTCTCCGGCCTGTACTACGACTACAAATACCGCCAGTTGCCCCCGCAGCAGCGCGACCACCCAGCCATTGATTTGCGCTTTGACACGCTGATGCAAGACCTGGATCTGCCGGCTTGGCCGGCCCACGACGCGCTGAACGACGCGGTGATGGCGGCGCTGGCGTTCTTGAAGCTGCGCCAGCTGGGCTGACGCGGTTTTGGGCCGCGCGGTATGCTCGGCGCTCCAAGGAACGAGCATGCGCAAACCTGATGCACCCCAAGGCCCTTCGGCCACCGGATTGATTGACCGGCGCATTGCCGAGCTGGGCGACTGGCGCGGCGAGACCCTGCGCACCGTGCGCGCACTCATCCATGCGGCACTTCCCGGCGTAGTGGAGGAGTGGAAGTGGATGGGCACACCGGTGTGGTCGCACGGCGGCATCCTGTGCACGGGCGAACACTACAAGGACAAGGTCAAGCTGACCTTCGCCAAGGGGGCTTCTCTGGCGGACCCCACCGGGCTGTTCAACGCCAGTCTGGATGGCAATGCCCGCCGCGCCATCGACATCGCGGAGGGCGAGGCCATCGACGCCCAGGCCTTCCAGGACCTGGTGCGCGCCGCGGCCGTTCTCAATGCCAGCAAGGCCAAGCGCACCAAGCCTGCCAAATAAAAAAGCCGGGCACTGCCCGGCTTTTTGGTAGCGCCACAGCGCCGTTGCTTAGTGACCGGAAGCGCCGGAGGCACCCAGACCGGTTTCGGAGCGAACCTGCTGTGCCTTGTAGGCCGCGCGCTCTGCCTCTGCCTGCTTGCTGCGGTCCAGCACGGAGAACAGCCAGACACCGACAAAGCCGATAGTCATGGAGAACAGCGCCGGCGAGCTGTAGGGGAACCAGGCTGAGCCCTTGGGGTTGCCCAGAGTGGCTTCCCACACGGCGGGGGACACAACGGTCAGACCGACGGAGGAGATCAGGCCCAGGAAGCCGCCGATCACGGCGCCCTTGGTGGTGCAATCCTTCCACAGCACGGACATGAACAGCACCGGGAAGTTGGCCGATGCCGCAATGGCGAAGGCGAGGGCCACCATGAAGGCGATGTTCTGCTTCTGGAAGGCGATACCCAGCACCACGGCAATGATGCCCAGGCAGATGGTGGTGATGCGGGACACCTTCAGCTCGGCGGCGCTATCGGCCTTGCCCTTCTTCACCAGGGTGGCGTAGATGTCGTGCGACACGGCAGAGGCGCCCGACAGCGTCAGACCGGCGACCACGGCCAGGATGGTGGCGAAGGCCACAGCCGAAATGAAGCCGAAGAACACATTGCCGCCCACGGCCTCGGCAACGCGCACCGCAGCCATGTTGCCGCCGCCCTTGAGCACGCCCTTCACAACATCCGCATATTCGGGGTTGGTCAGCACCAGGGTGATGGCGCCGAAGCCGATGATGAAGATCAGGATGTAGAAGTAGCCGATCCAGGTCGTGGCCCACAGCACGGACTTGCGGGCTTCCTTGGCGTCAGGCACCGTGAAGAAGCGCATCAGGATGTGGGGCAGGCCGGCGGTACCGAACATCAGTGCCATACCGAAGGAAATGGCGGAAATCGGATCCTTGATGAAGCCACCGGGGCCCATGATGGCCAGGCCGGTCTTGGCGGGGTCCATGGCAGCGGCTTTGGTCGCAGCTTCGGCGGCCTTGGCGGCGGCTTCTGGCGTGGCGGCAGCCGCTTGCGCTGCGGCAGCGCTGGCGATGGCGGCATCCTTGGCATGGCCGGCGATGATGGTCTGCACTTCCACGGCCTTGGCGAACAGGGCTTCAGGGCTGAAACCATACTGTGCCAGCACCATGATGGCCATGAAGGTCACGCCGGCGAGCAGCATGCAGGCCTTGATGATCTGCACCCAGGTCGTTGCGGTCATGCCGCCAAACAGCACGTACACCATCATCAGTGCGCCGACGACGATCACGGCATAGATGTAGTCCAGGCCAAACAGCAGTTGGATCAGCTGGCCGGCGCCCACCATCTGGGCGATCAGGTAGAACGCCACCACCACCAGCGTGCCGGATGCGGCAAAGGCGCGGATCGGACCCTGCTGGAAGCGGTAACCGGCCACGTCGGCAAAGGTGAACTTGCCCAGGTTGCGCAGGCGCTCGGCCATCAGGAAGGTGATCAGCGGCCAACCCACCAGGAAGCCGATGGAGTAGATGATGCCGTCGTAGCCGGCCGTCATCACCATCGCGGAAATGCCCAGGAAGGAGGCGGCGGACATGTAGTCGCCGGCAATGGCCAGGCCGTTCTGGAAGCCGGTGATGCCACCGCCGGCGGTGTAGAAGTCGGCTGCCGACTTGGTGCGCGCTGCGGCCCATTTGGTGATGAACAGCGTGGCAACCACGAAGACCGTGAACATGATGATCGCGGTCCAGTTGGTGGCCTGCTTTTCGACGTGACCCATGTCGGGGCCGGCGGCCTGTGCTGCGCCGTAGGCCATCAAGCTGGCGGCAAGCGTCAAATGCTTGAGACGGTTAATCATTTGCTGGAGTCCTTGAGGATGTCTTTGGTCAATGCATCAAATTCGCTGTTGGCACGGCGCACATAGATGGCGGTGATGACGATGGTGAAAACGATGACGCCCATGCCCAGGGGAACGCCCAGCGTGGTCACGCCGGTGCCCAGGGGCTGCGCGAGAAAGGGCTTGTTGAAGGCGATCAGCGCGATATAGCCGTAGTACACGACCATCATGAAGATGGTCAGTGTCCAGCCGAAAGCGTTGCGTTTTCTGCGAAGTTCGTGGTACTTCGGATTGGCCTCGATCTTGGCCACGATGGGGTCAGTCATTTTGCTCCTTTGATGGTTGATATATCCGTGTGCAACGACCGGTGACGGGTGCTGACGAGGGCGGATGATCGTGGCGGGGTCTGACGAAGTCCTTACTAGGATTGGGGTCCATATCAGGACTTTCCCTGATGCCTTCCACAGCGGAAATCCGCGGCTCGCACCTGTTCGGAAGCGATTTCCCACATGGGGAAAAGCGGCATTCGGGTTAATGCCTAGGCCGTAAGTTCACGTTCAGTTTGCCGTCAGTTGCTGTTGGGCGGCCGTCAGAACCGGGTCAGAAGCCGATCCCATAGTCCGCCCACCAACAGCACAAGTTGGGCCATTATTTTTTTAAGAGGAGACACAACTATGGCAACAGTGACGCCACGTCCGATGTCGCAGGAAGAAAAGAAGGTCATCTTCGCTTCCTCGCTCGGAACGGTTTTCGAGTGGTATGACTTCTACCTGTATGGCTCCTTGGCCCCGATCATCGCCAAGCAGTTCTTCACCGGGCTGGATGCCGGCTCGGCCTTCATCTTCGCGCTGCTGGCCTTCGCCGCCGGTTTCATCGTGCGTCCCTTCGGCGCGCTGGTGTTCGGCCGCCTGGGCGACATGATCGGCCGCAAGTACACCTTCCTGGTGACCATCCTGATCATGGGCCTGTCCACCTTCATCGTCGGTATCCTGCCCAACTACACCACCATCGGCGTGGCCGCTCCCGTGATCCTGATCGCGCTGCGTCTGCTGCAAGGCCTGGCGCTGGGTGGTGAGTACGGCGGTGCCGCCACCTATGTGGCCGAGCACGCGCCCCAGGGCAAGCGCGGTGCCTACACCTCGTGGATCCAGACCACGGCCACGCTGGGCCTGTTCCTGTCCCTGATGGTGATTCTGGGTACCCGCACCATGATCGGCGAGGCTGCCTTTGCCGACTGGGGCTGGCGCGTGCCCTTCATCGTGTCCATCCTGCTGCTGGCCGTATCGGTCTACATCCGCTTGAGCATGAATGAGTCGCCCGCCTTTACCAAGATGAAGGCCGAGGGCAAGACCTCCAAGGCGCCTCTGTCCGAATCCTTCGGCCAGTGGAAGAACCTCAAGATCGTGATCCTGGCCCTGATCGGCCTGACCGCCGGCCAGGCCGTGGTCTGGTACTCCGGCCAGTTCTATGCCCTGTTCTTCCTGACGCAGTCGCTCAAGGTCGATGGCGCCACCGCCAACATCATGATCGCCGTGTCCCTGGTGATCGGCACGCCGTTCTTCGTCATCTTCGGCGCGCTGTCCGACAAGATCGGCCGCAAGCCCATCATCATGGCCGGTTGCCTGTTGGCCGTCGTGACCTACTTCCCCGTGTTCACGGCGCTGACCAAGGCCGCCAACCCAGATCTGGCCGCCGCCCAGGCCGCCAACAAGGTGACCGTCACGGCCGACCCCAAGGAGTGCTCGTTCCAGTTCAATCCCACGGGTACCGCCAAGTTCACCAGTTCGTGCGATGTGGCCAAGCAGGCCCTGGCGAACGCCTCGGTGAGCTATGACAACGCCGTGAGTGCTCCCGGCACCCCGGCCACCATCGCCGTGGGTAGCACCATGATCCCGAGCTACAGCGTCAAGGGCCTGTCGGCAGACGATGCCAAGACCAAGGCCGCCGAGTTCAAGAAGGCCCTGGACGACGCCCTGAAAGCCGCCGGCTACCCGGCCAAGGCCGACATGGCCAAGTTCGACAAGGTCACCGTCATCGCCATCCTCACCTACCTGGTGATCCTGGTGACCATGGTCTATGGGCCCATCGCCGCCATGTTGGTTGAGCTGTTCCCCACCCGCATCCGCTACACCTCCATGAGCCTGCCCTACCACATTGGCAACGGCTGGTTCGGCGGCCTGCTGCCGACCACGGCCTTCGCCATCGTGGCGCAGACCGGCAACATGTACAACGGCCTGTGGTACCCGGTCATCATCGCGGGCATGACCTTTGTCATCGGCATGCTTTTCGTGAAGGAAACCAAGGACGTTGACATCTACGCCAACGACTGAGACCGTGTGAGTTGACGGCCCCGGACCCGGGTGGTCCGGGGTCTTTTTTTTAGGACGATAGGAAAGCTTTGTATGTGGAAAATTGCTGTGGCATTTGTGGTCTTCGCCGGATTGGCCTTGTTCATCCTGAGCAAGGGCGGCGACATTGACATGAGCGGCGAGAAGCACGGCGCCGACGCCACCCATTCGGCACCCGCTTCCGAGGCCGCGTCGGCACCGGCATCCAGTGCCAGCAAATAAGGGTTTTCCAGTGTCTTATTGGCGCTTGCCATCCATACTGCCCGTGGTAAAACTGGGAATACCCCTCGTGGTAAGGATGCGCCCATGAAACTCATCAAGACCGAAGCCGGACAGCAAGCGTTCAAGGCCCGCTCGCCGCTGTTCTCTGCACGGCAGCGCACGGCATTCATCATGTTTGATGGCAACAAGTCGGTGGACGAGGTGTTGGCCGCCGCCACCGGCCTGGGGCTGGCACGCGAGGACGTGGACCACATGGTGGCGCACGCCTTCCTGGCGCCGGCGCCGGGCGAGGCCCTGCTGGCCGAGGCCAAGGCCGCCCAATCGGCGGCGGAGCAGAGCGTGGCCGAGTCCTTCAAGACCCATTCCGCCCAGGATCGCTACAAAGAGGCCAAGCCCATGGCCACCAAGCTGACGGCGGCCCTGGGCCTGCGCGGCTTTCGCCTGAACCTGGCGGTGGAGGCCGCCAGCGGTTTCGACGAGTTGCTGGCGCTACTGCCCAAAATCAAGGAAGCCGCCGGCGCCAAGGCCTGCGCGGAATTGGAGCGCACCCTCACGCAGTAGGCCGTGTCGCCAAACGCCCGTTATCGGTGGAACTTGCCGTCGCTGCCGATGATGGACAGGTCGGCAAAGTCCAGGCCCGAGTGGTGGTTGGGGCCGTAGCTCACCTCCAGGCCGCCCAGGTCGTATTTCTGCATACTCTCCAGCGCGTCGCGCAGGCTCGCCGGTGTGACCTTGGGCCCCGCGCGGCGCAGCCCCTCCACCAGCACCTTGGCCGCGGCAAAGCCCTCCATCATGGCCGGAGACACACCGGTCAGCCCCTTGGCCTTGGCCAGTTCCTGCGCCTCCTTGATCAGGCGGTAGGTCATGGCGCGTTCGTTGGGGAACACCTGGGTGACGATGACGCCGCGCGCATGCTCGCCCAGCAGTTTGATGAAGCCTTCGGACGCATTGTTCGACAGCGTCACCACCTGGGCACTGGAGCCGGCACCGCGCAGCGCCTTGACGCCGCTGGCCACCGTGCCGGATGAGCCGATGTACAGCACCGCCTGGGCCTCGCTATGTACCACCTGGGCGGCCAGGGCGGCGAAGTCGGCCTTGTCGCGCGGGAATTTTTGCAGCAGCACCGGCTTCAGGTTTGCTGCGGCAAAGCCCTTCTCGGCGCCGATGACCGCATCCGCGCCAAACGAGTCATCCGTCTGCAGCACGGCGATCCGGGTCATGCCCAGGCTCACCAGGTGGCCCACCGCCTTGATCGCCTCACGCTGGTAGGGCGCACGCACGTTGAACACCCAGGGCTGCACGGGATCGTGCAAGGCCATGGCGCCGGTACTGGGCGCCACCAGCGGCACGCGGTACTCGGCCAGCAGCGGCAACAGAGCCTGAGCGTGGGGCGTTCCCCGGTTCAGGAACAGGGCCAGCACGTGCTGCTCGGTGATCAGCTTGCGGGCTGCCTCCGCCGTCTTGGCCGGGTCGAACTGGTCATCCACCGAGACCAGTTCCACATTTTGGCCATTGATGCCGCCGTGGCGGTTCACGGCGTCCAAATAGAGCTTGGCGCCATCGGTGTTTTCCTTGACCCCGGCCGCCACGGAGCCGGTGAACCCCGAGGGCTGGCCGATGCGCAGCTGCGCTTGGGCGCCACCCGCTGCCAGGCCCAAGGCGGCCAGCAAGGGAATGCCGAGGGTGCGGACAAGGGTATGCATGGGTGTCTCCGGGGCGGTGGGTGGAGGCGCATGGTGCGGCGCGCGGGCAGTGGTGCCAAGTGTGGACTTCCACACCTAGGGTTTGCACCGAGGTGGGCATAACCCCGCACCGTGCTGTGGCAGGGCAACTCCCTAGAATGATTGGCCTCATTTCAAAATGCACCGCTCCACCATGACCCAGGGAACCATCCGCATCCGCGGCGCACGCCAGCACAACCTGAAGAACCTGGACCTGGACATCCGCACCGGCGAACTGACGGTGGTGACCGGCCCCAGCGGCTCGGGCAAGTCCAGCCTGGTGTTCGACACGCTGTACGCCGAAGGTCAGCGCCGCTACGTGGAAACCTTCTCCGCCTACGCCCGCCAGTTCCTGGACCGCATGGACAAGCCGGCCGTGGACAAGGTGGAGGGCGTGCCGCCCGCGATCGCCATCGACCAGACCAACCCGGTGCGCTCCAGCCGCTCCACCGTGGGCACGATGACGGAGCTGAACGACCACATCAAGCTGCTGTACTCCCGCGCCGGCAACCTGTTTGACCGGCAAACCGCACTGCCCGTGCAGCACGACACGCCCGAGACCATATACGCCGAACTGGTGCGGCGCGCCCATCTGGACAACGATCCGCGTCTGGTGCTGACCTTCCCGGTCGAGCTTCCAGCCAACACCAGTGCGGATGAAGTGGCGCAATGGCTGTCCGCCAGCGGCTTTACCCGTGTGCACGCCGAGCGCGAGGTCGCCACGGTCAGCGGGCCGCGCAAGGTCTTGGACGTGGTGGCGGACCGCTTTCGCATCATCAACGTGGAGAAGGCGCGCGCGCTGGAAGCCATCGAGGTCGCCCTGAAACGCGGTAGTGGTCGGCTGAATGTCTATGTGGCAAATGAGGCTCTAGCCCTCGTGGAATCTGCGCAGGCAGCTACTGAATCCATAGCAAACGCTGAGCCGACGATCTGGCGCTTCTCCACCGGCCTGCACTGTCCGCAGAGCGACATCCGCTACCAGGACCCGATTGCCTCGCTGTTTTCCTTCAACTCCGCCGTCGGGGCCTGCGAGGCCTGCCGCGGTTTTGGCCGGGTGGTGGGCGTGGACATGGGTCTGGTCATCCCCAACGACAAGCTCACGCTGCGCGCCGGGGCCGTCAAGCCGATGCAGACCCCGGCGTGGCAGGAGTGCCAGGACGACCTGATGCGCCACGCCGAGGTGGCCGGCATCCCGCGCGACACGCCCTGGTACAAGCTCACGCCCGAGCAGCAGCACTGGGTGATCAACGGCTCGCCCAACTGGAACGGCAAGTGGAACCAGCACTGGTTCGGCATCCGGCGTTTTTTCGAATACCTGGAGAGCAAGGCCTACAAGATGCACATCCGGGTGCTGCTGTCCAAGTACCGTAGCTACACGCCGTGTGGCACGTGTGGTGGGGCGCGGCTGAAGACGGAAAGTCTGCTGTGGCGTATTGGGAGCAAGGAGCAGGCGGATGCAGTGCTGGCGCCTTCCAAGCGGTTTATGCCGCAAGGAGTTTCTTGGTCTCGTGAGCAGTTGGAGGCGCTTCCTGGGTTGTGTTTGCATGACTTGATGTTGTTGCCACTGGATAGGTTGCGGCGGTTTTTTGATGCGCTGCAAGCGGGGGTGGAACGCGCTGCTGCGGAGTCCGGCACGCCGGAGGCCTCATACGTCGCCTTCGGCGCCTCGAAATCGGCTTCCGGCGCACCGGACTCCCCAGCCGGGTACGAGCACGCGGACGGCACGCAAGCGGTACACGGCCTAGCAGGCGTGGGGGCGGGGGGAGGGGCCGATTTCGAGGCGCCGAAGGCGACGTATGAGGCCCATGCCCCCGCCCCCATGCCCGCGGGTCAAACCAGCAACGCCCCAGCCCAGTCCGAAGCCGAAGCCAAAACCCTGAAGCTGCTGCTCGAAGAAGTCTGCACTCGGCTCAAATACCTGTGCGACGTCGGCATCGGCTACCTCACGCTGGACCGCCAGAGCCGCACGCTGAGTGGTGGCGAGGTGCAGCGCATCAACCTCACCACTGCGCTGGGCACGTCCCTGGTCAACACCCTGTTCGTGCTGGACGAGCCCAGCATCGGTCTGCACCCGCGCGACATGGACCGCATCATCGTCGCCATGCAGCGCCTGCGCGACGCCGGCAACACGCTGGTGGTGGTGGAGCACGACCCGGCGGTCATGCTGGCGGCCGACCGCATGATCGACATGGGGCCTGGGCCCGGCGAGAAGGGCGGCAGCATCGTGTTCGACGGCTCCACCGCCGCGCTGCGCGGTGCCGACACGCTGACCGGCGCCTACCTGGGCGGACGCAAGCAGGTGGGCATGGGCTTCAAGCGCATGGTCGCACCCAGCACACCGCGCCTGATCCTGGAAGGTGCGAGCGAGCACAACCTAAAGAAGGTCAACGTCGAGATCCCGCTGCAGCGGCTGGTGTGCATCACCGGTGTCAGCGGCTCGGGCAAGTCCACGCTGGTGCAGGACGTGCTGGCACCGGCGCTGTTGCGCCACTTCGGCAAGGCCACGGAGACGCCGGGTGCGCACGAGCGCCTGCTGGGCGCCGAGCAGTTGAGCGAAGTCGTGTTTGTGGACCAGTCGCCCATTGGCAAGACGGCGCGCTCCAACCCAGTGAGCTATGTCGGCGCCTGGGATGCGATCCGCGAGATATTTGCTAGTGCCGACCTGTCGCGCGAGCGTGGCTACACCGCCAGCAAGTTCAGCTTCAACGGCGGCGACGGCCGTTGCCCCACGTGCGGCGGTTCGGGCTTTGAGCACATCGAGATGCAGTTCTTGAGCGACGTGTACCTGCGCTGCCCGGACTGCGATGGCAAGCGCTACCGGCCGGAGATTCTGGAGGTCGGCATCGAGCGCAAGGGAAAACGCGTCAACGTGTCCGACGTGCTGGACCTGACGGTCACCGAGGCGGCGGCGCTGTTTTCCAATGACCGCGATGTCATCCGCGCGCTGCAGCCGATTGTCGATGTGGGGCTGGAGTACGTGAAGCTGGGCCAGCCGGTGCCCACGCTGTCGGGCGGTGAGGCGCAGCGGCTCAAACTGGCCGGCTTCCTGGCCGAGGCCGCCAAGGCCAGCACGGCCAGCCGCCAGGCCGTGGCGCGTCGCGGCACGCTGTTCATGCTGGATGAGCCAACCACCGGGCTGCACTTTGACGACATTGCCAAGTTGATGCGGGCCTTGCGCAAGCTGCTGGAGGCCGGGCATTCGCTGTTGGTCATCGAGCACAACCTGGATGTGATCCGCGCGTCGGACTGGCTGATTGACCTGGGGCCGGAGGGCGGTGATGCGGGCGGTGTGGTCGTGGCCCATGGCACGCCGGAGGATGTGATGTTGCACGCTTCGTCCCACACGGGGCGGGCGTTGCGGGAGTATGCGGCGGCGATGGGGGTGGTGCATTCGGTTGCTGAACCGCGTGCGGTCTATTCCTTGGAACGCGCTGCCGGGGCTGGGCCTGCGCCGAGCGCCTCATACGTCGCCTTCGACGCCTCGAAATCGTCGCCTGGCGCTGGCCCAGCACCGGCGGGTCAGCAGCATGCAGACGCCATTCAGATCGTCAATGCGAAGGAGCACAACCTGAAGTCGTTGTCGGTGGATATTCCGCGGGGCAAGTTCAATGTCATCACCGGTGTCTCTGGCTCCGGCAAGTCGACACTCGCCTTCGACATTCTGTTCAACGAAGGGCAGCGCCGCTATCTGGAGTCACTGAATGCCTATGCGCGTTCCATCGTGCAACCGGCCGGGCGGCCGGAGGTGGATGCGGTGTATGGCATTCCGCCGACCGTGGCCATCGAGCAGCGGCTGTCGCGCGGCGGGCGCAAGTCCACGGTGGGGACCACGACCGAGGTCTGGCACTTTCTGCGGCTCTTGTACGTGAAGCTGGGCACGCAGCACTGCATCCACGATGGTGCTGCGGTGCAGCCGCAGTCGGCGGACAGCATTGCCGCGCAGTTGCTGAAGAATTTCCGTGGCCAGCACATCGGGCTGCTGGCACCGCTGGTGTCGGGACGCAAGGGTGTCTACACCGAACTGGCGGACTGGGCGCGCCCGCGCGGCTATACGCATCTGCGGGTGGATGGCAACTTCCTGCCCACCACCAATTTCCCGCGCATCGACCGCTTCAAGGAGCACAACATCGAACTGCCCGTGGCCAGCCTGGACGTGGACCCGGCGCACGAGGCTGATCTGCGCCAGGCCCTGGCCACCGCGCTCACGCATGGCAAGGGCGTGGTGCATGTGATGAGCGGCATGGATGGCTTGAAGGAGGCCATGCTGGCCGGCGCACCGGCTGCTGGCATTGGCAGCGTGCAGGTGTTTTCCACCAAGCGCGCCTGCCCGGTGTGCGCCACCTCCTACATGGAGCTGGACCCGCGCCTGTTCTCCTACAACAGCAAGCACGGCTGGTGCCCGGACTGCGTGGGCACGGGCGTGGCATTGACCAAGGACCAGCGCAAGGTGTTTGACGATTCCGTGAAGGATGACGACAACAAGGGCCGCGAGCAGACCTTCGCCGAGGCGGATGTGGAAGACCTGCACGACGCGGTTTGCCCCACCTGCCAGGGCACGCGGTTGAACGCCACGGCGCGCGCCGTCCGATTTGCTATCAATAGCGAAGCGGCTCAAGCACATTCCACGGGGGCTGGAGGCTCGTTGCCTGGGTGGAGCATCGCCGATCTGGCGCGTCTGAGCGTGACCGACATTCGCCAATGGGTGCAGGGTTTGCAGGTGGTGGGCGGCCTGGGCGCGCGCGAGGCCGACATTGCCCGCGACCTGATCCCAGAGATCCAGAGCCGCCTGGAGTTTCTGGAGGCGGTGGGGCTGGGCTATCTCACGCTGGATCGCGGCGCACCCACCCTCAGTGGCGGCGAGGCGCAGCGCATCCGCCTGGCGGCGCAGCTGGGCAGCAACCTGCAGGGTGTGTGCTACGTACTGGACGAGCCGACCATCGGTCTGCACGCGCGCGACAACCAGATACTGCTGGGTGCCTTGCGCCGGCTGAGTGACAACGGCAACACGCTGGTGGTGGTGGAGCACGACGAGGACACCATCCGCCATGCGGACCACATCATCGACATTGGGCCCAGCGCGGGCAAGCGCGGGGGCAGGCTGGTGGCAGAGGGCTCGGTGGCTGAAGTGCAGGGGGCATCTGAGTCGCAGACGGGGCGGTATTTGCTGCATGCGATGCGGCATCCGTTGGGGGCGCGGCGCTTTGTGGAGCACGCTGCGGCAGAAGGCGGTACGCCGGAGGCCTCATACGTCGCCTTCGGCGCCTCGAAATCGGCTTCCGGCGCACCGCCTGCTGCCGCTGAGGCGGTGGCGGGCGCAGCGCAGCCGGTGCAATGGTTGACGGTGCATGGGGCGAACTTGCACAACCTGCAGGCCGTCACTGCGCAGGTCCCGCTCAAGCGCCTGGTGGCCATCACCGGCGTGTCGGGCTCGGGCAAGTCCACCCTGGCGCGGGACGTGTTGCTGACCAATGTTCAAAGCGTGGTGAGCCTGCGGGCCTCGAAGGCAGGGCGTGACGCGCTAGCAAAAGGAGAGCATCCCGCCTGGACCGGTTGCCAGGGCGTGAGCGGTTTCGAAGCGGTGGACCGCGTGCTGGAAGTGGACCAGACGCCCATCGGCAAGACGCCACGTTCGTGCCCGGCCACTTATATCGGCTTCTGGGACACCATTCGCAAGCTCTTTGCCGACACACTGGAGGCCAAGGCGCGCGGCTACGCGGCCAACCGCTTCAGCTTCAATACCGGCGAGGGCCGCTGCCCTGGTTGCGAAGGGCAGGGCATCCGCACCATCGGCATGAGCTTCTTGCCAGACGTGAAGGTGCTGTGCGAGACCTGCAAGGGCGCGCGCTTCAACCCTGAGACGCTGGCCGTGACCTGGCGCGGCAAGAACATTGGGGATGTGCTGCAGATGGAGGTGGACGAGGCGGTGGAGTTCTTTGCCGCCATGCCCTCCATCGCCCACCCGCTGCAACTGCTGAAGGACGTGGGCCTGGGGTACCTGACGTTGGGCCAACCCTCGCCCACGCTCAGCGGCGGCGAGGCGCAGCGCATCAAGCTCGTCACCGAACTCAGCAAGGTGCGCGACGACATCGGCCGCCGGGGCCAGAAGGCGCCGCACACGCTCTATGTGCTGGACGAGCCCACCGTAGGCCTGCACATGAGCGATGTGGAAAAGCTCATCCACGTGCTGCACCGCCTGGTCAACGGCGGCCACAGCGTGGTGGTGATCGAGCACGACCTGGACGTGATCGCCGAGGCCGATTGGATCATAGACCTGGGGCCCGACGGCGGCACCGCCGGTGGCTGCGTCGTGGCCGCCGCGCCGCCCGAAGGCGTGGTGGCGTTGGGCACGCACACGGGTAAGGCGTTGGCGCCCGTATTGGCGCGCTAGCCATGGCCGCGGAGCCCCTGCACTGGCTGCCGGACGGTAGCCCGTACAGCGAGCGCTTTGGCGACCGCTACCGCTCGCGCGTGGGTGGGCTGCTGCAGGCGCAAGGCGTGTTCCTGGCGGGCTGCCGCCTGCCCCAGCGTTGGCAGGGGTGTGACACGTTCACTGTGCTCGAGACCGGGTTTGGCCTGGGGCTCAACTTCCTGGTGACCTGGGCCGCCTGGCGCGCCGACCCGCAACGGTCCGCCAACCTGCACTACGTGGCGGTGGAGGCGTATCCCGTGAGCGCGCAGGCCCTGCAGTCCAGCATGGATGCCGAAGACTTGCCGCAGGAGGTCAAACCCCTGGCCCAGGAATGGGTGGCGCAATGGGCCCATTCCCCCGGATGTGCCGCTACGGGCGAGCCGATTGTCTGGAGCGTGGCGCTGGATGAGGGGCGGGTGCAGGTGACGCTGCTGCTGGGCGACGTGGTGCCCGCGTTGCGGCGGGCCCTGGCCATGGGCGTGCGTTGCGATGCGGTCTACCTGGACGGGTTCACGCCCACGTGCAACCCGGGCATGTGGTCACCCGCCGTCATGCAGGCCGTGGCCGCGCTGTGCGCGCCGCAGGCCACGGCGGCCTCGTGGTGCGTGGCGGGCACGGTGCGCCAGGCACTGCGCCAGAGTGGTTTCGTCGTTCACAAGCGACCCGGCCTGCCACCCAAGCGCCACCGGCTGGAGGCGTACTTGGCCGCTGCACCGCGCGACGGAGTGGTGGCGTTGGACATGCGCACCGGGCCGGTGCCGACGCCGTCATTGACGCGCTGAGCGGCGGCTCTACGGGGCTTCGGGGTGCGCGGTGGTCAGGGCGCGGTCGGCCCATTCGCGCTGCAGGCGGGCCAGGCCGCCGTTGCGCACCAGCGCATCCATGCCCTGCTCGAAGGCCTGCAGGGCGGCGCGTGCCTGCGGGTGGCGCCGGCTGAAGGCCAGGTAGGCCGGGAATTCGCCGTAGTCACAAACCACCTTGAAATCCGGCTTGAGCCCGGCCAGCTTGGCTACATAGTCCATGTGCTTGATGGCATCGGTGGTGATGAGGGCGGCGTCGATGCGCTTGGCGGCAAGCATGCGCAGGGCCGAGGATTCCAGCAACACCTTTTCCACCTGCACATCGCCTGATGCCAGCAGCGCATCCACGGCCGGTACGTATTCGTATTCGTGCACCACGGCCAGCGCTACGCGCCGCCCCCATTGGGGGCGGTTGCAGCCCGTCAGGGGGGAGTCGGCATTCACCACCAACTGGTTGGCGGCGGCGAACACGGCCATGCGGGGAAACTGCAGCTGCTTTTCCGTCTCGGGCGTGCGGCTGGTGGAAAAGCAGCCCACCAGATCGCCGTACTGCGCCATGCGCTTGCAGCGTGCGTAGGGCAGCACGCTGTAGTGCACCGTCCAGCCGCTGGCGGTAAAGGCGGCGCGCACCAGATCGTTCACATAGCCCGTGCCGTCGGCATAGGACCAGGGCGCCGCATCGTTCTCCGCGCCGATGGTCACCTCCAGACTCGCTGGGCGCGCGGGCTGCGCCAGCGGCGCCGCCATCAGGCAGCACGTCGCCATGGTCGCGCAAAGCAGGGAGCGGAGCAGGTGCGTCATCCGGCGCATTGTGCACGGATTCCCCTAAACTGCCCGCACCATGACCACCCCATTGCAACCCCTGATCCAGTACCTGCGCGACTTCGCCAGCGAGCGTGACTGGGGCCCATTCCACGCCCCCAAGAACCTGGCTTGCGCCCTGTCGGTGGAGGCGGCAGAGCTGCTGGAGCCCTTCCAGTGGCTGACCGAGGAGCAAAGCCGCCACCTCAGCCCCGAACAGCACGCCGCCGTGTCGGACGAGGCGGCGGATGTGTTCCTGTACCTGCTGCAGCTGTGCGACCAATTGGATATTGATTTGATGGCAGTGGCACAGGCCAAGCTGGAGCGCAACCGGCAGCGGTTTCCGGTGGAGGCGGCTGCTGACCAAGGTGGCAAGGACACTGGGCGCTAGCGCCTGATTCAACATGGAGCCGATGAAGGCACTTCCCATCCGCCTCGCCCCAGGCCAGGACCTGCGTGCAGCGTTGGAGGCGGCGGTTCTGGCGCAGAACTGTCAGGCGGCGTTCGTGCTTTCCGGCATTGGCAGCCTCTCCACGGCGAGCCTGCGGCTGACGGGCGAGATGGAAATCCTCACGCTGTCGGGCACGGTGGCCGCCGGTGGCGACAGGACCGCGTCGCACCTGCACATGGCCATTTCCACCGCCACGGCGCAGGTGTTGGGCGGGCATGTGGCGCCGGGCTGCATTGTGCGCACCACGGCCGAGGTGCTGTTGGCCCTGCTGCCCGACTGGCAGTTCACCCGCGAGCCGGATGCGCAGACGGGATACGACGAGCTGGTGGTGCGGGCGCGGGGCTGATATTGCTGCGATTTTGATAGCTGCTTGCGCAATGCTGACGAGGGCTAGAGGCCAATTCGATTCATAGCTTGCCTTTGCATGGCAATTCATTTACATTCAATATTCATGATTTGCGAATATTGAATGTAAATGCAACTCAAGCCCCAAGACTTCCTGGTAGCCCTCAAGCTCGTGGCTTGGGGTGAGCAGCGTTGGACGTACGCGCGACTGGCGCGGGAGCTGGGTATCAGCGTGTCAGAGGCGCATGCCTGCATCAAGCGCGGGTTGCTGGCGGGGTTGTTGTTGCCCAACCGGGAGTTGCCGCCACAGCCAGTCGATGCCGGCAGCAGTGCGGCGCTTGGCGTGCAGGAGCCAGCCGCCATTTACCGGGTTACGCGCAAACGGGTGCGCCGCGCAGCTTCGCCAGGCAGCGAGGCGCCTGCAGACAACGCGGTGCGCCCACATGCGCACAACCTGGCGGAGTTTGCCTTGCACGGGGCCAAATATGCCTTCCCGGCGGTGAAGCTGCCGCTGGTGGTGGGTGTGCCCACCAGCCACAGCGCCCCTGCGTTTGCCGGCGTGTTCGCTCCGGGCAGCACAGACTTTGTGTGGCCGCACCCCAATGGCCCGGTGCGTGGTGTGGGGGTGGAGCCCTTGCACCCGTCCGTGCCCTTTGCCGCCATGCAAGACGCCAAGCTGTACGAAATGCTGGCCTTATTCGACGCGTTGCGGGTGGGCAAGGCACGTGAGCGCGGCATGGCGCTGGAGCGCTTGCAAGCGCTGATTGACCCGGACGCGCCCCGGCCGTTGAAGGGGCCGATGCATGGCTAACCCCAACTTGGACCTTTTGATAACCATGGCCCAGGCCATGGGGCCGCTGTGCGAGCAGGTGGTGTTCGTGGGCGGCTGCGCCACAGGCCTGCTGATAGACAACGCAGACCTGATGGACGTGCGTCCAACAGAAGATGTAGACGCCATTGTGGCAGTGGCATCGCTGGCCGCGTACCACCGGCTGGCAGAACAACTGATGCAGCGCGGCTTCAAGCAGACCATGGCAGACAACACGCCACCGTTTCGCTGGTACTGGAACCGCATGCAGCTGGACTTGGTGCCGCTGGACGAGAAGGTGCTGGGTTTTGCCAACCGGTGGTACCGCGTGGGCTTTGAGGCAGCGATGTCGGTGGAGCTGGCGGGCGGGCTCCATTTGCGGCATCTGTCTGCGCCACACTTTCTGGCAACCAAGTTCGAAGCCTTCAAGGACCGCGGTCAAAACGACGTGTACCTGAGCCATGATCTGGAGGACATCATGACGGTGATGGAGGGGCGCGCAACCCTGTTACGGGAAATGGCCGCGGCTGATGAGGCCATACGTAAGCATGTGGGACAAGCGGTGGCTGCATTGTTGGATATGCCAGCCTTTCACAATGCGCTGCCGGGCTTGCTGAGCGACCCGGAGCGCGAGCAGACCGTCAAAACACGGTTGATACAGATTGCACAGTTGAAAAAACCGTGAACACCGGTCTGCTCTATGTCCAGGGGGCAAAGCGAAGGTACCGGTATTCGCTGCGAACCTACTTCTCCCCCGCCTTCTGCAATGGAAACCGGTGGACCGCTTTGATTTCTCGCAGGGCCAGGCTGGAGTGGATGGTGCTGATGCCGGGCAGCTTGCGCAGCACGGTTTCCATGAAGTAGCTGTAGGCGTCCAGGTCGGTGGCCACCACCTGCAGCATGTAGTCGGCCTCGCCGGTGATCTTGTGGCACGACAGCACGCAGGGGTGGGCCAGGACGGCGGCTTCAAACTGTTGGGTGGAGGTGTCCGTCACCACCATGAAGCGGATTTGCACAAACGCCAGCACGTCCAGCCCGAGCTTGCGCCGGTCCAGATTCGCCTGGTAGCCGGTGATGAAGCCGTCCGCTTCCAGCCGCTTTAACCGCCGCCAGCAGGGGGTAACGCTCAGCGAAACCTGCTCGGCCAGCTGCGGCGTGGTCATGCTGCCGTCTTGCTGCAGCAGCTCCAAGATGGTTATGTCGGTTGGATTGAGCATCGCTATCTGGAAATGTTTGCTATGGATTGGCGGTATTTTGGACGAATTTGCTCACTTCGCCGTTCGGCGGTCTGTCGGAAAGCGAAGCAATTTTCCCTGCCGACGGCATACTGGTGCCGTGTCCATCCGATGCCATTCCCATGATCACCTTCTACAACCACCTCCACGCCCAACACCAAGGCAAGGTCGAGATGTTCCGCGGCGCGCTGGTGCCGTGCTTTGAAGTGCCGGCGCGTGCCGACCACGTGCTGGCGGAACTAACGCACCGCGGCCTGGGCAGCGTGCGCCAACCGCATGCGTTTGAGGCTACCGTGCTGGAGCGCATCCACAGCCCGCGCTACCTGGCGTTTCTGGCCAGCGCCTGGGACCAATGGGTGGCGCTGGACCCGGCCAATGCGGACAAGGACATCCTGCCCTCGGTCTGGCCCACGCGCACCTTCCGCACCGACATCGAGCCCGACAACTTTGCCGCCAAGGTGGGGCTGTATTCGTATGACGCCGGCACGCCCTTCACGGGGGGGACCTGGGTGGCCGCGCGCGCCGGAGCCGAGTGCGCGCTGAGCGCGGCGCAGCAGGTGTTGGCGGGCGACCGCGTGGCGTTTGCGCTGAGCCGCCCGCCGGGCCACCATGCCGGGGCCGACTTCTTTGGCGGCTACTGCTTCCTCAACAACGCGGCGCTGGCGGCGCAGTACTTGCGCGACAACGGTCTCGCGCGCGTGGCGGTGCTGGACGTGGACTACCACCACGGTAATGGCACGCAGGCCATCTTCTACGACCGCCCCGACGTGTTCTTTGCCAGCCTGCACGGCGACCCACGCACTGAGTATCCGTTCTACCTGGGCCATGCGGACGAGGTGGGCACGGGCGCGGGCGAGGGCTACAACCTGAACCTGCCGCTGCCGCGCGGCACGGGCTTCCACGCCTGGCTGCGCGCGCTGGAGACGGCGTTGGGGCGCATCCAGCAGTTCGGTGCGCAGGCGCTGGTGGTGTCGCTGGGCATGGATACGTTTGTGGGGGACCCCATTTCAGGATTTACGCTGCACAGCGACGACTACCTGCGCGTGGGCAAGACCCTGGCCGGCCTGGGTGTGCCGACGGTGTTCGTGTTCGAGGGCGGTTACGCGGTGGCCGAGGTCGGCATCAACGCGGTCAACGTGCTCGAAGGCTTCTTGCAGGCCGCCTGACGCGGGCGGCGTTCGCAGTCGTCAGCGCCGCGCGGCCAGCAGGGCCTGCGCCACCTCGGCAAAGCCGGCACCACGCTCGCTGGGCGTGATGTAGGTGGGCAGGTGGCGCAGGCGCTCGACGAAGTGGCGCACATTGGCCACGCCCACGGTGGTGGGCAGGTGTTCAAACATCACCTGGTCGTTGCCCGAGTCGCCGACGAAGACCCAGCGGTCGGCCTCGGCCTCCAGGTCGCGGCCCAGCAGTTCGCGCACGATCCAGCGCGCGCCCAGCCATTTGTTGAAGTCATCAAAGCAGCCGTGGATGTGGATGCTGCTGATGCTGGTGTGCATGCCGGCGTGCTCCAGCAGGTCCAGCACGCGCTGCACGTCTTCGGGCGGCTGCTGGTTGAATTCGGCGTAGTCAAAGGCCAGGTCGGTCTCGCGCCCGCCTTCGTCGCGCGCCAGGCGGGCGCTGGGCACGGCGCGCAGCACGTCATCCGCCACGCGCAGCATGGCGGCCCAGTGGCGCGAGCGGGTGGCAGCATCCTGCTGATACAGTTTTGATAGCGGCCTGTGCAATGTTGACGAGGGCTGCAGCCCTTTTTGATCACTAACCACCTCGGGAATCAGGGCCACGGCACCGTTCTCGGCCACCAGCGCGTCCACCGGCCAGCTGACTGCAAACGGCTGGCCCCAGCCCACCGGCCGTCCGGTGATGGCAATCACCTGCAGCCCTGCTGCACGCAGGTCGGCCAGGGCCTGCAAGGCGTCGGGCGTGATGGCGCCGTGGGTGGTGAGGGTGTCGTCGATGTCGGTGAACACGCCGACGATGCGCCGACGTTCGTCGGCCGGCCAGGAGGACAGGGCAAGCATGGAGGCAGAGGTGGCGAAAGCGGGAGGGCAGCGGTGAAAGGGCCGGCGGGCGGGGCAATAGCCCTACCCGTTCCCCTGACTCCCCATTATCCGCAGAATGCACGACAGGTATGTCGGACAAGGGAGCCAGATGAACCCGACCAAGCAGAGCCTGCTCAACCAGATGAACATCAATGCGCTGGAGATCAACCGGCGCAAGGCCCTGCTCGGGTTCACGCAGGAAGATGCGCAACGCCTGGCGGCCTGCCAGGACTTCATCCTGGACGAGGTGGACAACCTGGTCGGCACCTTCTACGACAAGCAGACGGCGGTCGACGAGATTTCCCTCATCATCGGCGACGCCGACACGTTGGGGCGGCTCTCGGCGGCCATGGTGCGCTATGTCAGCGACCTGTTCACCGGCGTCTATGACGAAGCCTACGTGAACAACCGCCTGCGCATCGGCATCGTGCACAAGCGCATCGGGGTATCACCCAAATACTACCTCTCGGCCATGCACCTGCTGAAGTCCTTGTTGATGGACGTGATGCGGCGCAACCTGCCCGACTACGACACCTACTTGGCCGCGGCCACGGCGCTGGACAAGCTGCTCTACCTGGACAACGAGTTTGTGTTCGAGACCTACATCCGCAGCATGCTCAGCGAGATCGAGACCGCGCGCGAGGCCGCGCTGCAACACGCCTCGCTGCTGGAAGACAAGGTGGCCGAACGCACCCGCGAGTTGGAGGACCTGGCCCGCAAGGATCCGCTGACCGGCCTGTTCAACCAGCGCTACTTCCGCGAGGGCTTGGAGCGCGAGTTGACCCGTGCCCAACGCAAGGGTGCGCCGCTGTGCCTGCTCTACCTGGACCTGGACGGTTTCAAGGGCGTCAACGACACCCAGGGCCACCTGGCCGGCGACGCGCTGCTGCGGCTTCTGGCCGACATCGTGCGCCAGCACTGCCGCAGCTATGACCTGCCCTGCCGCTATGGCGGCGACGAGTTCTGCGTGCTGCTGCCCGACACGCTGCTGGACGAGGCACGGGCCTTTGCCGATCGCGTGCAGGGCGCCGCGGCGACCGCCGGCACGCCCATACTCCTGAGCATTGGTCTGGTGCAGGCCGGGCCCCAGCACTGGCCCACATCGGCCCATCTGGTCGAGGCCGCCGACCACGCCATGTACGCCGCCAAGCGCCAGGGCGGCGCGCAGCAGATGTGCACCGTCTATTCCCTTGAACAGCAGCCTTAACCGGCGCTCTGCAGCGCAAGGCCCGCGTGCTCACGCAGCGGGTGGAAGTGGATCTTGGGGAAGCGTTCCTGCGCCAGGCGCACGTCGTAGGGGCTGGTGCACAGGTAGGCCAGCGTGTCGGCGGCGTCCTTGGCCATGCGCTGCGGGTAGGCGTTGACGAACTCCTGCAGCTCCTTAGGGCTATCGGCCGTGATCCAGCGCGCGCCGGTGTACTGGCTGCCCTCCAGGCGGATGTCGGCGTCGTATTCGGCCTTGAGGCGGTGCTGCACCACTTCAAACTGCAACTGGCCCACGGCGCCCAGCAGCATGTTGCCGCCAATCTCGGGCTTGAACACCTGGATCGCGCCTTCCTCGCCCAACTGGGCCAGGCCCTGCTGCAACTGCTTGGTGCGCAGCGGGTTCTTCAGCACCACGGTCATGAACATTTCCGGCGCGAAGAAGGGCAGGCCGGTGTAGAGCAGGTTGACGCTGCCGTCGGTGATGGTGTCACCCAGTTGCACGCCGCCGTGGGTGGTAAAGCCCACGATGTCGCCGGCATAGGCCTCTTCCACCGCCTCGCGGCGTTGGCTCATGAAGGTCACCACGCTGGTCGGACGCAGTTCCTTGGCGGTGCGCATGACTTTCAGCTTCATGCCCGGCGTGTACTTGCCGCTGGCCATGCGCACGAAGGCGATGCGGTCGCGGTGGTTGGCGTCCATGTTGGCCTGCACCTTGAAGACCACGCCGCTGAAGGCGTCGTCCTCGGGTTGCACTTCCTTCACCACGGGTTGTTTGTTCACGACAAAGGAACTGGTGCGCGGGCCGGGCGGGGGGGCCAGGTCCACCAGCGCGTCCAGCACCTCCATCACACCGAAGTTGTTGACGCCGGAGCCAAAGAACACCGGGGTCTGCTTGCCGGCCAGGAAGGCTTCGCGGTCAAATTTGGGCGATGCGCCGGTGGCCAGCTCCATGCCGTCGATGGCGGCCTCATAGTCCATGCTGAAGCGGGCCTTGAGCACATCGGTATCGGCCAGGCGGATGTGTTCAAAGTCCTGCGGGCGGCGTTCGCTGCCGGCCTCGAACACCGACATGCTTTGCGTGTGCAGGTTGATGATGCCGCCAAAGCTCTTGCCCTGGCCCACCGGCCAGGTCATGGGCACGCAGGGCATGCCCAGCTCGCGTTCCACCTCGTCGAGGATGTCCAGCGGGTCGCGCACCTCGCGGTCCATCTTGTTGACGAAGGTGATGATGGGCGTGTCGCGCTGGCGGCAGACCTCGATCAGGCGGCGGGTCTGCGATTCCACACCGTTGGCCGCGTCGATGACCATCAGTGCCGAGTCCACGGCAGTCAGCACACGGTAGGTGTCCTCACTGAAGTCCTTGTGGCCGGGCGTGTCCAGCAGGTTGACCACATGGTCGCGGTAGACCATCTGCATCACCGAGGACGCCACCGAGATGCCGCGCTGCTTCTCGATTTCCATCCAGTCGGAGGTGGCGTGGCGACTGGCCTTGCGCCCCTTGACGGCACCGGCGATCTGGATCGCGCCGGAGAACAGCAGCAGCTTCTCGGTCAGCGTGGTCTTGCCGGCGTCCGGGTGGGAAATGATGGCAAAGGTGCGGCGGCGCCGCGTCTCGGCGGTGAAGGTCATGGTGGGGGATCGCTGCGGGGCAGCGGAACAGGCAAAGGGCCTGATTTTAATTCGGCGCCCGCGCGCCTAGCGTTCCTGGTCCAGATAGGCCCGGTACAGCTGGTCCTCATCCAGGATGTGGTTGCGCAGCCAGTCGCGCAGGAAGTGCAGGATGCGCTCGCCCACCTGGGCGCGGCGGCGGTGGATGAAGTCCTCGCGCACGTCGGCAATCCACTGGCTGAAGCCCTGGTGGATGCGCCGGTGCTTCTCCAGGTCGGGGTAGCCGGCGTCGGCCATCAGCTGTTCCTCAAAGTAGAAGTGGAACGAGGCGTAGCTCACCAGCTCATCGATGATCATGGCCACCACGGGCCGGTCGTTCTGGGCTTCGGCCGTGGCAAGCTGGTTGATGGTGTCCATCAGGATCATGTGCTGCTCGTCGATGTGCTGGTTGCCCACGCTCATGGCGTCGGTCCATTGCACCACCGAGACCGCCTCGCGTTCGCGGATCACGGCGACGAAGGCGTCGGTGACCACCGGGTCGAACTGGGTGCCGCGCTGGGCCACGATATGGGACACGGCACGCTCGGTACTCCAGGGCGCCTTGTAAGGGCGCCGGGAGGTGAGGGCGTCGAACACATCGGCAATGGCGCAGATGCGCCCGGCCAGCGGGATGCCGTCGCCGGCCAGGCCAGCCGGGTAGCCGCTGCCGTCGAACCATTCGTGGTGGGTCTGGGCGATGTCGGCGCCAACGTGCAGGTAATGGCTCTCGCCCATCATCAGGTGGGCCTGGCGCAGGAGCTGGGCGCCGGTGGCGGTGTGCAGCATCATGGTGGCGCGCTCGTCCTCGGTCAGTGGGCCGGGCTTGAGTAGGATGCGGTCGGGCGAGGCGATCTTGCCCACGTCGTGCAGGATGCTGCCGATGCGCACCTGCTCGATGAAGGCCTCGTTCACGGTCTCGGGGAAGTGGCCTTCCACCTTGAGCTGGCGTGCGATCTGGCCCACCAGGCGCGCCACCCGCAGCACGTGCACGCCGGTGTCGGTGTCGCGGTGTTCGGCGAAGTTGGCCATGGCCACCACGGTGGCCTTGGCGGTGCGGCGCACCTCTTCCAGGGCGCGGCCCTCCCGCGTGATGTCGAGGTAGGTGTAGACGTAGCCGCCCTTCTCCAGCGGTGTGGCGGCCACGCTGAGCAGGGTGCCGTTGGGGCGCACCCGCTTGATGCGGTAGGGCTCGCCGGCCCGCATGGCGCGCAAGCGCTGGGTCAGGAAGGCCTCTTCCACGCCGACTTCGGTAAATTCCCCGCGTTGCAGCAGAAATTGCAGCAACTCGCCGTAGGGCTGACCGATGAATTGGTCCGCGTGCTCCAGATCCAGCAGTTGGCGGTAGGCACGGTTGTGCCGGCGCACGCGCAACTCGGGGTCGAGCCACAGAAAGCCCTGATCCATGGCATCGAGCGCATCGCTGATGGAGATATCGTCGCCAGGCTGCGTTGCAACGTGGTTCATAGCGAAAACTGGGTGGTGTGACAGTCCAGCGGACTATCCTACGGCGCCTCTTTCCAGTCCCTGCGGTTTTTCACTTGAGATTGACCTTGATCAAGCTCGCGGGCGCCGCCTACCCACCTTCGGTATGGCGGGCATACATCTTCTGCATGCCACCGAGCCAGCGCTCGTAGTCCTGGCCCTTGTTGCGGAAGTACTGCGCCACCTCGGGGTGGGGCAGCACCAGGAATTTGCCGTTGTCCATCGTGGTGACGACTTCCTGGGCCACGACCTCGGGCGCCAGGATGCCGTCGTGCGAGGCCGAGCCGCCGTCGCCCGTGACCATGTCGGTGCGCACCGACTGCGGGCACAGGCAGGCCACCTGCAGGCCCTTGCGGCCATAGGCAATGCGCAGCCATTCGGCAAAGGCCACTGCGGCGTGCTTGGTCACGGCGTAGGGGGCGGATTCGACGATGGTCAGCAGGCCGGCGGCCGATGCGGTGACCAGGAAGAAGCCCTCGCCGCGTGTCACCATCTCGGGTACCACGGCGCGTGCCGCCCAGATGTGGGCCATGCCGTGGATGTGCCACATGGACTCCCATAGGCTGTCCTCCAGGTCCAGGCCGCCCATGCGGCCCAGGATGCCGGCATTGGAGATGAAGGCGTCCACCTGGCCAAAGCGCTCGCGCGTGGCGGCCACCAGGGCCTGGATGTCGGCCTCCTGGCTCACGTCGCAGCGCACGGCCAGGCCGCCAAATTCGTCGGCCACGGCCTGGGCACGGGCGAGGTTGAGATCGGCCACGACCACGGCGCGCGCGCCGTCGGCGGCAAAACGCTGGGCAATGCTGCGGCCGATGCCGCTGGCGCCGCCGGTGACGATGGCGACTTTGTTCTGGATGTTCATGGGGGCTGTCTCCAACAGGTAGTAGGCAAAGCGCCAGTGTGGGGGCCGCCGTCGCCAGGGTCAGCCACGCAGGTGACAGCGCCCCTATAATCACGCCATTCCGAGGAGCGTTGCAGTTCACGACCGGTGAACGAGGCTCGGAACCTTCCCTGGGGTCATCCCCCGCACAACGACGCTCACCCACTGGTCTGTGGTGTGAGCCTTCCCTTTCGGTTCCTCCCGCACCAGTGGCCCACATTTCAATTTGGAGCCAACCATGAGCGCGACGAAGACCGTTAAGACCGAAGACTACAAAATTGCCGACCTGAGCCTGGCCGCCTGGGGCCGCAAGGAACTGACCATCGCCGAGACCGAGATGCCTGGCCTGATGGCGATCCGTGAAGAGTTCGCCAAGAGCCAGCCGCTGAAGGGCGCGCGCATCACCGGCTCGCTGCACATGACCATCCAGACTGGCGTGCTGATCGAAACCCTGAAGGCCCTGGGCGCTGACGTGCGCTGGGCTTCCTGCAACATCTTCTCCACCCAGGACCATGCCGCCGCCGCGATTGCCGCCACGGGCACCCCGGTGTTTGCCGTCAAGGGCGAGACGCTGGAAGACTACTGGGACTACACCCACCGCATCTTTGAATTCGGCGGCAAGAAGGGCACGGCCGGTGAAGGCCCCAACATGATCCTGGACGACGGCGGCGACGCCACGCTGCTGATGCACCTGGGCGTCAAGGCCGAGAAGGACATCAAGGTGCTGGCCAAGCCCGGCAGCCATGAAGAAACCTGCCTGTTCAACAGCATCAAGGCCAAGCTCAAGACCGATCCCACCTGGTACAGCCGCCGCCTGAAGAACATCATCGGCGTGACCGAGGAAACCACCACCGGCGTGATGCGCCTCGAAGAGATGGCCGCCAAGGGCACGCTGAAACTGCGCGCCATCAACGTCAATGACTCGGTGACCAAGAGCAAGTTCGACAACCTGTACGGTTGCCGCGAATCCCTGGTGGACGGCATCAAGCGCGCCACCGACGTCATGGTCGCCGGCAAGGTGGCCCTGGTGGCCGGCTACGGCGACGTGGGCAAGGGCAGCGCCCAGGCCCTGCGCGCCCTGAGCGCCCAGGTGTGGGTGACCGAGATCGACCCGATCAACGCGCTGCAGGCCGCGATGGAAGGCTACAAGGTCGTGACCATGGAATACGCCGCCGACAAGGCCGACATCTTCGTGACCACCACCGGCAACAAGAACGTCATCACCTACAAGCACATGGAGGCGATGAAGGACCAGGCCATCGTCTGCAACATCGGCCACTTTGACAACGAGATCGACGTCGCTTCGCTGGAAAAGCTGAAGTGGGAAGAGATCAAGCCCCAGGTCGACCACGTGATCTTCCCCGCCACCAAGGGTAAGAACGGCAAGGCCGAGAAGCGCATCATCCTGCTGGCCAAGGGCCGTCTGGTGAATCTGGGCTGCGGCACCGGCCACCCCAGCTTCGTGATGTCGTCCAGCTTTGCCAACCAGACCATCGCCCAGATCGAGCTGTTCACCAAGCCCAAGGACTACAAGTCCGGCAAGGTCTACGTGCTGCCCAAGCACCTGGACGAGAAGGTCGCCCGCCTGCACCTGAAGAAGGTCGGCGCCATGCTGACCGAACTGACCGACGAGCAGGCCGCCTACATCGGCGTCAACAAGGCCGGCCCGTACAAGAAGGAAACCTACCGCTACTAAGCGGCACGCCCTATGCGGATCGACCAATTGCTGGTCCAGCGCGGCCTGGCCAGCACCCGCTCGCAGGCCCAGCGCCTGATCGCCGACGGCGTGCAGTGGAAGAAAGGCGACGCCTGGAAGTCCGTGGCCAAGAATGGCGACGAGGTTCCCGACGACGCCGAACTGCAACTGCTGAACGATGCCGAGGCCCGTTACGTGTCCCGTGGCGGCCTGAAGCTGGAGGCGGCACTGAAGCAGGTGGGCCTGTCGGTGCAAGGACTGGACTGCCTGGACGTGGGCCAGAGCACCGGCGGCTTTACCGACTGCCTGCTGCAGCACGGCGCCCGTTCTGTGGTGGGGGTGGACGTGGGGCAAGCCCAGTTGCATCCACGCATCCGCGAGGACGGCCGCGTGCTGTGCGTTGAAGGCGTCAACGCCCGCGCGCTGGATGCTAGCGATTTGATAGCTGCCTGCGCAAATTACACGGGGGCTGGCGGCCTATTTGATCCAGAAGTATTTGGCGAAACCCCGTTTGTGCCGGAGTTTGACGTGCTGGTGGGCGACCTGTCCTTCATCTCGCAGACGCTGGTGCTGCCGGCCGTGGTGCCATTGCTGAAGGCGGGTGGAACGCTGCTGACACTGGTCAAGCCACAGTTCGAACTGCAGCCCGGCCAGGTGGGCAAGGGCGGCATCGTCAAGGACCCGGCGCTGTACGCCTTCGTGGAGCAGCGCCTGCGCGAGGCCTGTGCCGAGCTTGGTCTGACTGTGACCGCGTGGTTCGATTCACCGATCGCCGGTGGCGACGGCAACCGCGAATTTTTCATCTGCGCGAAGAAACCAACATGAACCCAACTACCCCCCGCATCCCGGTGAGCGTGGAGTTTTTCCCGCCCAAGACGCCCGAAGGCGTGGAGAAGCTGCGCGGCGTGCGCCAGCAGCTCTACGCGCTGAAGCCCGAATTTTGTTCCGTGACCTTTGGCGCCGGCGGCTCCACGCAAGAGGGCACGTTCAAGGCCGTGGCCGACATCCTGGCCGAGGGCGTGAGCGCGGCCTCGCACTTCTCGTGCATCGGCGCCACGCGTGCCACCGTGCGCACGCAACTGGCCACGCTCAAGTCCATGGGCGTCAAGCGTCTGGTGGCCCTGCGCGGCGACCTGCCCAGCGGCTATGGCATGGGCGGCGAATTCCACTACGCCAGCGAGCTGGTGGCCTTCATCCGCGAGGAGACGGGTGATGACTTCCACATCGAAGTGGCGGCCTACCCCGAGGTCCACCCCCAGGCCAAGTCGCCCGAGAGCGACCTGCAGGCCTTTGCCACCAAGGTGCGCGCCGGTGCCAATTCGGCGATCACCCAGTACTTCTACAACCCGGACGCCTACTTCCGCTTCGTCGACGACGTGGCCGCGCTGGGCGTGCACGTGCCGGTGGTGCCGGGCGTCATGCCCATCACCAGCTCCACGCAGTTGATGCGTTTCTCGGATGCCTGCGGCGCCGAGATCCCGCGCTGGATCCGCCTGCGCCTGCAACACTTTGGCGACGATACCGCCTCCATCAAGGCCTTTGGTCTGGATGTGGTGGCCGGCCTGTGCGAGCAGTTGCGCGCCGGTGGCGCACCCGCGCTGCACTTCTACACGATGAACCAAAGCGTGGCCACGGTTGCGCTGTGCGAGCGCCTGGGTCTTTCTTAAATATCCATGGCTGGGCGGTGATCCTCGGGGCCGACAAACTGCCAGGTCCCGACGAAGCAGGCGGCCAGCCAGGTCAGGCTGCCGACCAGCCCCACCACCAGCCAGGGCGCCAGCCATTCGCCGTTGAAGGCGCCAAACATGCTGGCGCGCAGCGCCTTGATGACCCAGGTGAAGGGCAACCAGGGGCTGAGCATCTGGTAGATGCCGCCACTCAGCTCCACCGGCAGCACGCCGCCGGCGGAGGAGAGTTGCAGGATCAGCAGGATCAGCGCGGCGGCCTTGCCCGTATCACCAAAGGCGCGTGTCAGTGCCACGATGATCATCAGGAAGGTTGACCCCGCCAGCAGCAGCGTGGCCATGAACTGGGGCAATTGCACGATGCGCAGGTCCAACAGGAACAGCGTCATCAGCAAGATGACCACCGACTGCGCCGCCACGATGCCCATGAGAATGCCCAGCTTGCCCATGAGCCGCGCCGGGCGCGAGGCCGGTTCGGCCGCCAGCGGCAGGCGGCGCAGGTGAAACAGGAAGGCCGACATCACCGCGCCCATCCACAGCGAAGTGGCCAGGAAATTGGGCGCAAAGCCGGCGCCGTTGTTGGGCACGGGTGCCACCACCTCCACCGCCGGCTCCACCGAGTCGGCCAGGCCGCGGGCGCTGCCCTCGGGGGCGTTGATGTCCTTGGGCAGCGAGGCGTTGAGCAGATCGATGCCGGAGGCCAGTTCGCGCGAGCCGGCGTGCAACTGGGTCAGGCCACCGCGCAGCTCCTGGGTGGCCTGCGCCAGGGTGCGCCCGCCGGCGGCGAGTTCGTCGAGCTTGGCATCGGGTGGTGTCTTGCTGGCGGCGGTGTGGATGCCGTGGCCCAGGGCGGACATGCCGTCGGCCAGCTTGGTCACACCGGCGCCCAGTTTTTGTGTGCCCTCGGCCAGTTGGGCCTGGCCGTTGCGCGCGCTTTGCAATCCCGTGCCCAACTGGGTGGCACCGCCGGCCAGTTGGCCCGCGCCTTCGGAGATCTTGCCGCCGACGATGGGTATGTTTTTGGTCTCGTCACGCAGTTGGCCGGCACCGTCGGCCAATTTTTGCGCGCCACCCTGCAACTCCTGCAGGCCCTGGCCCAGGCTGGCGTGGCCGTTATTCAGTTCCGTGGCGCCGGCCTTGAGGGCGTTCAGATCGTCCTTGGCGGGGCGTTGTTGGTCCATGGTGCGCAGGCCGGCGCCCAACTGCTTCATGCCATCGGTGAGTTGGACCACGGCGCCGGTGTAGGTGTCCGCCCCGCCAGCCAGGCTTTTGGAGCCGGCCTCGGCCTTGGCCAGTCCGGCGTCGATCTTGTGGGCGCCGTCCTGCAGGGCGTGCACGCCCTTGTGCAACTGGACCAGCTTGTCGATGGAGCCGGTGGCGGTGCTCAGCACCAAGGACCAGCGCTTTTCGTTGAGGTTGATATTGACCTGGTGGCCCAACTCGGCGGCAAAGCGCTTGGCCAGGTTGGCGCCGTTGTAGTTGTTGCCCTCGGATACGTACAGCACCAGGCGCCCACCCGCGGCCTCCTGGCCCGGCACGGCGCCAGCGCTGAAGTCCTTGGGGATGATGAGCGCGAAGGCCAGTTGGCCCTGGCGCACGGCCAGCCGGGCTTCCTCTTCCACCACCACGTCGACAAAGCCGAAGGTGTGCTTCTGCTTGAGCGAGGTGACGACATCCCGCCCCATGTTGATGTGCTGGCCTTGGTAGTCCAGGCCCTGGTCCAGGTTGACAATGGCGGCCTTGAGGTCGCCGGTGTGGGCGCTGGGGTCGCGCACGCTGGAGAGGTAGATCAGGGCATACAGGGCTGGTATTACCATCACGCCGACGGCAGAGATGCGCAGCTTGGGAAAACGCCGGAACAGCGTCAGCTCCATGCGGAAGATGGCGATGGCGTCGCGAAAGAGGGCCATTGTCTAAGTTCCCGGGTGTCGTCAGCCGCCCGATTCCAGGGTGAAGGCGGCGTTGCTGTCTTGCTGGAGCGCCGCCACCAACTGGGGCAGTGCCTGCTGCAGGCCGGCCTTGAGCGTGTGTGGCGGGTTGATCACGAACATGCCGCTGGCCGGCAGGCCGGGGCGGACCACCTCGCCGGCTTCGTCTTGCAGCAGCTTGCTGGACTTGATGGTCAACGTGGCGCCCAGCCAACTTTTGCCGGCCTTATTGGCCAGGGTCTTGAGCCGGCGCGGCAGGTCGTGCGCCTCGGGGCGCGGAATGATGGGGTACCACACGGCATAGGTACCGGTGGCAAAGCGGTGCAGGGCGTCGGCAATCAGCTCGGCCACACGGGCGTAGTCGGTCTTGAGCTCGTAGCTGGGGTCGCACAGCAGCAGGCCCCGGCGCGACGGTGGGGGCAGGAACTTGGTCACGCCGGCAAAGCCGTCCTCGCGCAGAATGGTGACCTGGCGCCCGGCCTGGAGTTGGGCCACGTTGGCGGTCAGGGTCTTGGTGTCGGTGGGGTGCAGCTCGAACAGCTTGAGCTTGTCACGGTCGCGCCCGGCCAGCAGGCGCTGGACGATGAAGGGCGAGCCGGGGTAGACCTTGTGGCTGCCCTTGGCGTTGAAGCCGGCGATCAGGTCCAGGTAGTCCTGCAGCAGCGGCGCCCAGGGCTCGGTCGGCTTGGTTTCCACCAACTTGAGGTAGCCGTCGGCGGCTTCGGCGCTGGTCTGGGCAAAGTCACCATCCAGCCGGTACAGGCCCGCGCCGGCATGGGTGTCGAACACCATCATGGGGGCATCCTTTTGCACCAGGTGGCGCAGGATGGCCAGCAAAATGCTGTGTTTGAGCACGTCGGCATGGTTGCCGGCATGGAAGGCGTGGCGGTAACTGAACATGGGTCGATGGTAACCCCAGGCACCCGAAATTGCCCAAATCACCTGGATTTCGTATAATGGCAGGCTTCGCAGCGATTTTGTGGCTCCGCGGCGAAGCTTGTCTCAGTATCGTCCCAACGGGCCGTGTGCCGAGTGTCCCCACCTAAGAGATTCCCAAAAGAGGAACGCCGACCGTGGAAAAGAGCCCGCCAAACCTTCTTTTAAAGAGAAAACTCATGACAACTTTCAGCGCAAAACCCGCTGAGGTCGTGCACGAGTGGTTTGTGATTGACGCGACCGACAAGGTCCTCGGACGAGTAGCCAGCGAAGTTGCTCTCCGTTTGCGCGGCAAACACAAGGCCATTTACACGCCTCACGTCGACACCGGTGACTTCATCGTCATCATCAATGCAGGCAAGCTGCGCGTCACTGGCGCCAAGAGCCTGGACAAGGTGTACTACCGCCACTCCGGTTATCCCGGCGGTATCACAGCCACGAACTTCCGCGACATGCAAGCCAATCACCCTGGCCGCGCCTTGGAAAAGGCCGTCAAGGGCATGCTGCCCAAGGGCCCTCTGGGCTACGCCATGATCAAGAAGCTCAAGGTGTACGGTGGTGCCGAGCACCCCCACACTGCCCAGCAACCCAAAGTGTTGGACATCTAAGGAGCTCTAAATGATTGGTGAATGGAACAATGGCACCGGCCGTCGCAAATCCAGCGTCGCCCGCGTGTTTCTGAAAAAAGGCTCCGGCCAGATCGTCGTGAACGGCAAGGACATCGAAAAATTCTTCGGTCGTCAAACCTCCATCATGATCTGCAAGCAGCCCCTGCTGCTGACCAACCACGCCGAAACCTTTGACATCATGGTCAATGTGGCCGGTGGTGGCGAGTCCGGTCAGGCTGGCGCCGTGCGCCACGGCATTACCCGCGCCCTGATCGATTACGATGCGACGCTCAAGTCTGAGCTGAGCAAGGCCGGCTTCGTGACGCGTGATGCGCGTGAAGTCGAGCGTAAGAAGGTCGGTTTGCACGGCGCCCGCCGTCGCAAGCAGTTCTCCAAGCGCTAATTCGGAACCTGCACCGAATCGAAACCGCCCCGGCTCTGCTTGGGCGGTTTTTTTATTTGGAGGAGACTCTCACGCATGCGTTTCAAGCTGTTACGCCGCCGCCTGACCATCAGCGCCCCGCGGATGGCCGTGCGCAGCGCGCTGCCCTGGCCGTTTCGCTGGGCGATGCTGGCCATCGTGATGGGCTTTTGCGCCGCCATCGGGTTGTGGGCGTTCGAGTTCGGCAGGGACATCGCCGGCCTGGAGAAGGGGTCCAAGGACGAACTGATGCGCCTGCACGCCCAGGTCACCGAGTTGCAGTCCGAGCTGGCGGCCGTCAAGACCGAGCGTGACCGGGTGCAGTCCATCGCCAACACCGCCGGCACCCTGGTCACGGCCGAAAAGGCCGCCCAGGAGCAGATGGTGGCCCAGACCAAGCAACTGGAGCTGGAGAACCGCAGCCTGCGCGACGACCTGGGTTTCTTCGAAAAACTGATTCCCGCCAGTGGGGTGGATGGCCTGGCCATCCGCGCCCTGCACGCCGAGTTGCAGGAGGGGGGAAAGCTAAAATGGCAGGTGCTGGTGATCCAGTCGGGAAAGAACCCGGGCGAATTCAATGGTCGCCTGGAACTGAGCTTTTCCGGTGTGCTGGGTGGCAAGCCCTGGACGGCGGTGCTGCCCGGGGAGATGCCGGCCATCAAGGTGCGCCAATACGGGCGCATTGGAGGCGAGTTCGAGGTGCCTGCACAGGTGCAGGTCAAGGGTGTTTCTGCCAAGGTGATGGATGGCGCGGTCGTCAAGGCCACGCAGTCCATCAAGTTGTAGTCCTTCCGCGAGGTTTTTCATGTTCAACAAGAAAAAGCAGCCCCCCATCAAGAGTCTGATTGCCGAGGGCAGCCATATCGACGGCAACGTCCGCTTCACCGACGGCCTACGGGTTGACGGCACCATCACCGGCAACATCCATGCCGGCGAGGACGTGGCCAGCATCCTGGTGATTTCCGAAGTGGCCACCGTCACCGGCGAAATCGTGGCCGATCACATCATCATCAACGGCTCGGTCACCGGCCCCATCCATGCCCGGCGCATGCTGGAACTTCAGCCCAAAGCCCGCATCCAAGGGGATGTGGACTACGCCGCCCTGGAGATGCACCAGGGGGCGCTGATCACCGGCCAGTTGCGTCCGCTGTTGGGCGAGGAAGAAAAGCCCGCGTTGAAACTGGCGGCAAATAACCAGTGACAAGAATTCCCGAGCGAATTGCTGTACTATTGTCGCAATCCTGATTTTCCCGGAGTCTCTCCATGAATGCCGTAGCCGAAAACATCTCCACCGAAATGCCCGCCCCCATCCTGTTCACGGACAGCGCGGCGGCCAAGGTGGCCGACCTGATCGCCGAAGAAGGCAACCCCGACCTGAAGCTGCGCGTGTTCGTGCAGGGCGGCGGTTGCTCGGGCTTCCAGTACGGTTTCACCTTTGACGAAATCACCAACGAGGACGACACCACCATGACCAAGAACGGTGTGTCCCTGCTGATCGACGCCATGAGCTACCAGTACCTGGTCGGCGCCGAGATCGATTACAAGGAAGACCTGCAGGGCGCCCAGTTCGTGATCAAGAACCCCAACGCCACCACCACCTGCGGTTGCGGCTCGTCCTTCTCCTGAGGGCGGTTTCGCCGCCGGGCCGCCCCAAGGCGAAATGCGGCCCCCTTGGGGGGCAGCGACCCACACGCAGTGGGGGAGCGTGGGGGCTATGCCATCAGGCCGGGTAGATTGCACCCAATCTGCGGGCGCCTTTGGCGCCCGTAACGCTTTTCAGGCTGGCCGTTTGGCCCAGCACCGTCTGCCGTGCCAGCCAGGCAAAGGCCGTGGCCTCCACCTGTAGTGGGGGCAGGTTGAAGGCGGCGGACGACGCCACTGCGCAGCCCGGCAGGGTCTGCTGTAGCCGCCCCATCAAATACGTGTTGAGTGCCCCGCCGCCGCAGACGATCAGCGTGCGGCATTGCGGCGCCACGGTTTGCAGGCTGCGCGCGCAGGCCAGAGCCGTGAGCTCGGTCAGCGTGGCCTGCACATCCGCAGGAGCCGTCCCCAGACCAGCCAGGCGTGCCTGCAGCCAGGGGCCGTTGAACAGGTCGCGCCCGGTGCTCTTGGGTGGGGTCTTGGTGAAAAAGGGTTCATCCAACAGGCGTTCCAGCAATTCGGCATGGACCCGACCGGTGGCCGCCCAGCGGCCCTCGGCGTCATAGGCCTGGCCGGTATGCGCCAGGCACCAGGCATCCATCAAGGCGTTGCCGGGGCCGCAGTCAAAGCCCAGCACATCGGGTGTGGCAGGGTCCAGCAGGGTGAGGTTGGAGATGCCGCCGATGTTGAGTACGGCACGGGCCGCATCGGGCGCGCCAAAGAAAGCCCGGTGGAACGGTGGCACCAGGGGCGCACCCTGGCCGCCGGCCGCCACGTCGCGGCTGCGAAAGTCCGCCACCACGTCAATGCCGCACAGCTCGGCCAGCAAAGCAGGATTGTTCAGCTGCAGGGTGTAGCCCGTGCCGTCAAACTCCTGCGGGCGGTGGCGCACGGTCTGGCCATGGGCGCCGATGGCGCGCACAGCGTTGGGCGCAACCCCGCACTGCCGCAGCACGGCCTGGACCTGGGCGGCGTACTCGCGCACCAGGGCATTGGCGGCCAGGGCGGCGCGGTGCAGTTCGTTGTCGGTGGGACTGTTCAGGGCCAGCAGCTCGGCCTTGAGGGCGGTGGGGAAGGGCGCACTACTGTGGCCCAGCACGCGCGGGCGTGGGCCATCAAAGTCGGCCAGTACGGCGTCCACCCCGTCCAGCGAGGTGCCCGACATCAGGCCGATGTACAAGCCGGACATGCGGGCGGGTGGCGTTTGGGGCTTATTGCGCGCTGCCGGGCAGCATCTGCGCTGCGGCGGCCAACTGCTGGCGCACCTGGGCAGCCGCCAGGTTGAAGGCCGGGCGGGCGGCAGCCGTCACCGGTACGGATTCGCTCTGACGGGCGATGGTCAGTGGGTCGCGGTGCTGGCCGTTGACGCGGAATTCAAAGTGCAAGTGCGGTCCGGTGGCCCAGCCGGTCTGGCCCACGGCGCCCACGTTCTGGCCCTGGCTCACGCTCTGGCCGGCGCGCACACCGATGCGGCTCAGGTGGGCATAGACCGTGACGTTGTTGTTGCCATGCTTGACCATGACCACGTTGCCGAAACCGTTCTGCACGCCGGCGAATTCGACCACGCCGTCGCCCACGGTGCGCACCGGAGTGCCGATGGGGGCCGCATAGTCCACGCCCAGGTGGGCGCGCCAGGTCTGCAAAATGGGGTGGAAGCGCATCTTGAAGCCGCTGGTCACGCGTGAAAACTCCATCGGCGAGGCCAGGAAGGCGCGGCGCAGGCTCTCGCCGGCCAGGGTGTAGTAGCCGCCCTTGGTCAGGGTGTGGCTGGCCGTCGAGGCAGCAGCCGCGTTGCCGCTGGCCAGCGGCTCCTGGAACCACATGGCCTGGTAGGGCTTGCCGGCGTTGACGAATTCGGCGTTGAGCACGCGCCCGGCGCGTAGCGGTTCGCCGTCGCCCTCCAGGGTCTCGTAGGTCACGCTGAAACGGTCGCCCTTGCGCAGGGCGCGGTGGAAGTCGATGTCGCCCGAAAAAATCTCGGCCAACTGGATGGCAATCGCATCGGGGATGCGGGCGTCGTCCGTGGCGGCGAACAGCGAGGAATTGATGACGCCGCTGGCCAGCCGGGTGGAGGCCGTCATGGGCAGCGTCTGCAGGCGGGACTGGTAGCCGGCGGCGGTCTTTTCCACCGTCAGCCGCTTGAACATGCCGTCGTCTTCCGGGCTCCAGCGGGCGCTGAGCTTTTGCAGGGTGTTGCCGTCGCCGGCTTCCACCGTCACGTTGCGCCCGCTACGGCCCATCAGCGTTTGCTGGACCAGGCTGTCGGCGCGCAGGAAGGCGGCCGCTTGTGGGTCGTAAACGCCCAGGCGCTTGAGCAGGGCTTCGGCGGTGTCGGTGGAGCGGGTGATGTCAGAGCGGTACAGGCGCTGGCTCAGCGTGCCGTCGGTGCTGACCAGGACCGGGTTGGCATCGATGGTTTCCACCACGGTGCGCACCGGCAGATCGGCAGCGTCGGGCGCTAGCGAAGCCACGGCGTAGGTGGCGCCGGCGCCGCCCAGGAGCAGGGCGGCAAGGCCGAAGGTGATGTGACGGGGATGGCTTTGTACGAGTCCGGCAGCAAGGGCAAACGCTTCCTCTGCGGCCTGGATCAGGCGGTGTTTCAAAATGCGGGCTCCGTTGAGTAGGGGCGCCACCCACACGGGCGGTGCTCCGAACTGCGACGGGGGGCCGACTAAAATTCAGCCGCTGGCTCCACCACAAGGTCGCAGGAGAGGTAGGGCAGTATAACGGCCCTGCGCACCCCAGCATCGATAAAAACCCTTATGAATCAAGCATCCAGCACCACTTTTCCTGTTTCAGATCAAGTTCGCGCCGCATTGGCCGTCACCTTGCGCGGCTGCGAGGAACTGTTGCCCCAGGACGACTGGGTCAAAAAACTGGTCAAGTCCGAGACCACCGGCAAGCCACTGCGCATCAAGCTGGGGCTGGACCCGACGGCACCGGACATCCACGTCGGCCACACCGTGGTGCTGAACAAGATGCGCCAGTTGCAGGACCTGGGCCACACCGTCATCTTCCTGATCGGCGACTTCACCAGCATGATCGGTGACCCGTCCGGCCGCAACAGCACCCGCCCGCCGCTGACCGCCGAGCAGATCAAGGTCAACGCCGAAACCTACTACCGCCAGGCATCTTTGGTGCTGGACCCGGCCAAGACCGAGATCCGCTACAACAGCGAGTGGAGCGACCCGCTGGGCGCGCGCGGCATGATCCAGCTCGCCAGCCGCTACACCGTGGCGCGCATGATGGAGCGCAACGACTTCCACCAGCGCTTCACCGCCGGCACACCGATTGCCGTGCACGAATTCCTCTACCCGCTGATGCAGGGCTATGACTCCGTGGCACTGCACAGCGACCTGGAACTGGGCGGCACCGACCAGAAGTTCAACCTGCTGATGGGCCGCACGCTGCAGGCCGAATACGGCCAGGAGCCGCAGTGCATCCTGACCATGCCGCTGCTCGAAGGCCTGGACGGCGTGGAGAAGATGTCCAAGAGCAAGAACAACTACATCGGCATCAGCGAAGACCCGAACACCATGTTTGCCAAGGTGCTGTCGATCTCCGACGTGCTGATGTGGAAGTGGTACACGCTGCTGAGCTTCCAGAGCGAAGCGGCGATTGCCAAGCTCAAGGCCGAGGTCGAGGCGGGACGCAACCCCAAGGACGCCAAGGTGGCGCTGGCCAAGGAAATCACGGCCCGCTTCCACAGCGCTGCAGCGGCCGATGCCGCCGAGCAGGACTTCATCAACCGCTCCAAGGGTGGCATTCCCGACGAGATCGCTGAGCTGAGCCTGCCGCTGGGCGAGGGCGGCGCGGCGGTCGGCATTGCGGCCCTGCTGAAGATGGCCAACCTGGCCGCCAGCAGCGGCGAGGGCAACCGCCTGATCGACGGTGGCGGCGTGCGCGTGGACTCCAGCGTGGTCAGCGACAAGGGCCTCAAGCTGGGGGCAGGCACCTATGTGCTGCAGGTCGGCAAGCGCAAGTTTGCGCGTGTGACGCTGGCCTGATTGCTATGCAATTGGTAGCTACTCACGCAGATTCGACGAGGGCTAGAGGCTTTTTTTTCATGATAGCGGTGCTGCAACGCGTTAGTTCGGCCCGCGTCGATGTCGATGGGCAAACCGTGGGTGCGATTGGCCCGGGCTTGCTGGTGCTGGTCTGTGCCGAGCAGGGCGACACCGAGGCCGAGGGCGAAAAGCTGCTGGCCAAAATTTTGAAACTGCGCATCTTCAGCGACGCCCAGGGCAAGATGAACCTCAGCGTGCAAGACATGGACGGCGCCGGCACCGCTGGCGGCCTGTTGATCGTCAGCCAGTTCACGCTGGCGGCAGACGTGCGCGGCGGCAACCGCCCCAGCTTCACCCAGGCCGCCGCGCCCGACGAGGGGCGGCGCCTGTACGAGCGCTTTGTCGAGCAGGCGCGCAAGGCCCACCCCATCGTGCAGACCGGCCAGTTTGCGGCGTCCATGCAGGTCAGCCTGGTGAACGACGGGCCGGTGACGATTCCCATGCGCATGGCACCGGTTGCGGCCTGAAGCATCGCACGGAATTGCTATTGTTTTGGTAGCTGCCTGTGCAGTACCCACGAGGGCTTGTGGCCCGTTTGGTTGTTAGTCGCTGCCCGGAAACAGCGTTTCATCGCCCGCCCCACCCGGGACCTGCGGCAGGCTGGCCGGCAGCGGCGTGTGCCACACGGCCTCCACCCAGCCGCGCAGGCTGTTGACGAAAGCCATTGCTTCCACCCGTGGCAGATCATCCAGCCGCACCACCGCCTCCTGCACACGCCCCTCTGCCAAGCAGTGGGCGCGACCCACGCCGGGGAGCAGGCCGCAGCGTTCGTGCGGCGTGACCCAGCGGCCGTCCAGCAGCAGGGCCAGGTTGCCGCGCGTGCATTCGGTGACCTCGCCCTGGGCGTTCCACAGCACGGTGTCGAACACCGCGGGCACGGTGGGCGCCAGGCGTTCGTAATGGGCGCGCCGCGTGGTCTTGTGGCGCACGAATTCACCGTGGGCCTCGGCCAAAGGTTGCGCGGCCAACTGCAGGCGCACGGTGGCCGGTGTGGGCGCCTGGGCAAAGGCCTGGGCCTGGAGGTGCCCGCCAGCGCTCAGCAGCAGGCGCACGCGCCAGGCGCCCAGCGGGTGCTGGTGGCCCAGGGCGTCCAGTGCCGCGCGGGCAGCGGCTGCGTCCCACTTCATGCCAAAGTGCGCGGCCGAAGCCGCCATGCGTGCCAGATGCGCATCCACCATGGGCAGGGCGCCGTCCCGCAGGGCCAGCGTTTCCAGCAACTGGAAGCCCTGGCTGGCGCGCTGTAAAAAGGTCTGTTTGTGGCGCCACTCCTGCCATTCCGCTTCAGCCGTCGCATCCCAGGTGATGCCGCTGCCGGTGCCGGCCCACAGGTGGTTGTCGCGCGCCAGCACGGTGCGGATCGGCACGTTGAAGGTGGCGCTGCCACCCGGGCGCACCACGCCGACCGCGCCGCAGTAGACGCCGCGTGGCGTAGTCTCCAGCGCACGGATCAACCGCATGGCCTGCACCTTGGGCGCGCCGGTAACCGAGCCGCAAGGGAACAGGGCGCCGAACACATCGGCCAGGGTGGTGCCGGGACGCGTGTCGGCGTGCACGTCGCTCACCATTTGCCACACGGTGGGCAGGGCTTGCACGCGGCACAGGCCATCCACGCGCACCGAGAAGGGCTGGGCGATGCGTGACAGGTCGTTGCGGATCAGGTCCACGATCATCACGTTCTCGGCCCGCTCCTTGGGTGAGGTGCGCAGGCCTTCGGCCAGGGCGGCGTCGGCGTCTCGGTCGTCGGCGCGTGGGGCCGTGCCCTTCATGGGGCGGGTGATGAGGTGGCCGTCCTGCCAGTCGAAGAACAGCTCGGGCGAGGCCGACAGCACCTGCTCCTCGCCGGTGTCGATATAGGCGGCAAAGCCACCGGGCTGGGCCTGGCGCATGGCCTCGAACAGCGCCAGCGGTGTGGTGCGCAGTTCGCCCTCGATCCGGGTGGTGAAGTTGGCCTGGTAGATCGCGCCGTCGGCAATGGCCTGGTGCAGCTGGGCCAGGGCCGTGTCGAAGCGGGAGCGGGCCAGGCCACCCTGCCATTGCGCACGCAGGGCGTCGGGTTGTGGCGGAGCAATGCTTTGGGGCACTGTCGGCAGTGGCGCGTCGTGTATGCCAAACCAAACCAGTGGGCCGCCGTCGCTCGGGTGCGCGGCCAGGGCCGGGTCGAAAGCCGGTGCGGCCTCGAAGCGCACATAGCCCACGCACCAGCGGCCGGCTAGGGCGTGCTGCTGCACTGCTTTCAGCACGGCGGCGACATCGGCCAGCGTGTGGGCGGCGAGTACCTCCCGGGGCGCGCCGAAGGCCGCACGCAGCGTGCCAGACCCCCGGGCCACGGAGCCGCCCTGCGCGGTTGTAGGGGCGGCGATGGCTGCGAAGTCGATCAGGGCGTGCATGGGGCGCGGTGGCGGGGTTCGGGGTTGCCGATTATGCGCAGCCCGCCAGGCACTTGCCCCGGCATTGGCAATGTGGGGACAATGGGCGGGCTTCGATTCCCCAACACCGGACACACGGAGGTGCAGCATGAACCCGATTGCCGTCGTCACCACGGTGGGTAGCCAGGCCGAGGCCCAGACCATGGCCCGTACGCTGGTGGAGCGCGGGCTGGCCGCCTGCGCCCAGATCGAGGCCATCGAGAGCTTCTACCGCTGGAAGGGCGCCGTCCAGCATGACGCGGAGTTCCGCGTCACCTTCAAGACGGTGGAGGCGCAATACCCCGCCGCGGAGGCGGCCATCCGCGCGCTGCACTCCTACGAGTTGCCGGCCATCCACGCCATCGCGTTGGACCACGTGCACGCGCCGTATGCGCAGTGGATCCACGAGAACGCCAGCGGTGCCTGACCCTGGTTGGGGATGCTCTGGTCAGATCGCTATGAATTTAGTAGCTTGCCATGCAGCGTTTACGAGGGCTAGCAGCCGAAACGGCTACTAGCCGTCAGCCCGCTGACGGGCTTAGAAGTGGTATTCCAGGCGGATCATCGGCGTCTTGGCAAAAGCGCCGGTTCCTGCAGCGCCATCGCTGTTGTTTCCGAACTTGTTCTTCCAGTACTGGTACTCCAGGCCGATCTTGAAGGTCTTGGGGCTGGCGCCGACGACCGGGCTCAGGTCGTACATGAGTTGCATGTCGACGTTGGTTTCGGGCGCGGTGTCCACGCCGAATTCGTTCTTGCCCTTGGCGGCGATGAAGTTGGCAAAGCCCTCGAACGAGAAGCCGGAGCCGCCCAGCGGAATGCCCCAGGCGGCGCCGATCATGGCGTGCGCGTCGTAGGAGTAGCGCGGCGTGGCCACGCCGGTGAAGGTGCTGTAGGGTGCGTTGCTTTCCCACAGGGCCAGCAGGCTGATGTTCAGGAAGCCGGGCACGTCCATCATGAAGGTGGGGCCGGCCACCAGCATGCGCTTCTTGGAGTTGTAGCCCGCGTCGGTCTTGGTGTTGTAGTCAAAGCCGGCGGTGATGCCCATGCCGCGCACTGGGCCAAAGGCGTAGGACTTGCCCGTCACCTTATCCAGTTCGACCGTGTTGCGGTAGACGATGTAGACCTCTTGCGCACCCGTGCCGGCGCCCGCGCTGGAGGGGTCCTTGTTGTCGGACAGCAGCATGTCCACATTGAAGAAGTTGGTGCCGTACTTGTAGCCGCTGACGTGGGTGAGGTTGATGATGTCCTTGCTGATGGCCTTGTTGTTGAAGGGCTCGGCGAAGTCGGTGCCGTAGCGGTAGCCGATGGAGGTGTCGCTGAAGGTGGCGGCCTGCGCGGCCACGGTGCAGGCGAGGGCGGCAGTGCCCAAGATGGTGCGTGTAACGGTCTGGTGCATCATGGAAATTCCTGGTTGGGTTAGTGGGGGTGGTTTGCGATCCACACCCGCTCAAAGCAAGTAGCGGGCCAGTTGTATACAAAACGGGCACCCTTCTTGCTCCGGTTTGGGGGATGTCGTGTCGTCCCCCGTTCCAACCCCTCCCGGAGTCCCCATGTTGATCAAGAAACGCAGCTTCCTTCAGGTCGGCGCCATTGCGCTGGCAACCTTGGCCACCACCGGCCTGGCCCAGGCCCAGGCCGTAACGCCCATCAAGTTCCAACTGGACTGGCGTTTCGAGGGGCCGTCGGCCCTGTTTCTGACGCCCGCCGCCAAGGGCTATTTCAAGGATGCCAAGCTGGATGTCACCATCGACGCGGGCAACGGCTCCGGCGGCACCGTGATGCGCGTGGCCTCTGGCGCCTACGACATGGGCCTGGCCGACCTGGCCGCGCTGATGGAATTCCACGCCAACAACCCCGACGCACCGAACAAGCCGGTGGCGGTGATGATGGTCTACAACGACACGCCGGCCTCGGTGATGGCGCTGAAGAAATCAGGCATCAAGACCCCCGCCGACCTGAGCGGCAAGAAGCTGGGCGCGCCGGTGTTCGACGCCGGGCGCAAGGCCTTCCCCATCTTCGCCAAGGCCAACGCCGTGACGGGTGTGACCTGGACTGCCATGGACCCGCCGCTGCGCGAGACCATGCTGGTGCGCGGCGATGTGGACGCCATCACCGGCTTCACCTTCACCTCGCTGTTGAATCTGGAGGCGCGCGGCGTCAAGGCGCAGGACATCGTCGTCATGCCCTACCCGGACTTTGGCGTGAAGCTGTATGGCAATGCCATCATCGTCTCGCCCAAGCTGCTGAAAGACAATCCGGCCGCGGTCAAGGCCTTCCTCTTGGCCTTCACCAAGGGTGTGAAGGACGTGCTGGCCAACCCGGCGGCGGCGATTGCCGATGTGAAGGCACGTGACGGCATCATCAACGTGGAACTGGAGACCCGCCGCCTCAAGCTGGCCATCGATACCGTGGTCAACAGCCCCAATGCCCGCGCCGAGGGCTTTGGCCAGGTCAACGCGCCGCGCCTGGCGCTGATGGCCAGTCAGGTGTCGGACGCGTTCACTACCAAGACGCGCATCAACCCGGATGCGGTGTGGAACGGCAGTGTGTTGCCGTCCAAGACCGAGCTGGCCATTCTGCCGGCCAAGAAGTAGGCGGTGCGATGGGCGCCGCCAATGCGCATGCCAGTCCCTGGTTCGTGGAGTTCCAGGACGTCTGGTTGGCCTACAACCACCAGGCGCTACAGCAGAACCACTTCGCGGTGGAGGCCATCGACCTGCAGGTGCGACGCGGCGAGTTCATCGCCATCGTCGGCCCTTCGGGCTGCGGCAAGTCCACCTTCATGAAGCTCACCACCGGGCTGAAGATGCCGTCCATGGGCAAGATCACCATTGCCGGCCAGCCCGTGACCGGGCCGCTGAAGATATCCGGCATGGCCTTCCAGGCGCCGTCGCTCCTGCCGTGGCGCACCACGGTGGACAACGTGCTGCTGCCACTGGAGATCGTGGAGCCCTACCGCAGCCAGTTCAAGGCCAAACGCACCGAGTACGTGGAGCGTGCCCGTGGCCTGCTGCAGAAGGTGGGCCTGGGCGGCTACGAGGACAAGTTCCCCTGGCAGCTCTCTGGCGGCATGCAGCAGCGTGCCAGCATCTGCCGCGCGCTGATCCACGAGCCGCAGATGCTGTTGCTGGACGAGCCGTTCGGCGCGTTGGATGCGTTCACGCGCGAGGAACTGTGGTGCATCCTGCGCGACCTGTGGACCGAGCAGCGCTTCAACGTGATCCTGGTCACGCACGACCTGCGCGAGTCGGTGTTCCTGGCCGATACCGTGTACGTGATGAGCAAGAGCCCGGGCCGCTTTGTGGTGCGCCGTGAGATCGATCTGCCCCGTCCGCGGGACCTGGAACTGACCTACACGCCGGCGTTCTCCGACATCGTGCACGAATTGCGGGGGCACATCGGAGCCATTCGCCAAACTGGTGCGACAAGCACCGTCTGAGGGATTTGCGATGAACAAGAATTGGGTGGAGGCATGGGCGCCCTGGCTGCTGCTGGTGGTGCTGGTCCTGGTGTGGCAACTGCTGTGCGCGGCGCTGGAGGTGTCGGAGTTCGTTTTCCCCAGCCCGTGGCGCATCTGGACCCAGTTCCTGGAGTTCAAGGGCATCATCGCGGCGCATGCCTGGCGCACCTTCTGGGTGACCATGGTGGGCTTTGGCCTGGCCATCGTGGTGGGCGTGCTGCTGGGCTTTGTGATTGGCAGCTCGCGCCTGGCGTATGCGGCGGTCTACCCACTGATGACCGGCTTCAACGCCCTGCCCAAGGCGGCCTTTGTGCCGATTCTGGTGGTGTGGTTCGGCATTGGCATCGGGCCGGCCATCCTCACGGCATTTCTGATCAGCTTCTTTCCCATCATGGTGAACATTGCCACCGGCTTGGCCACGCTGGAGCCGGAGCTGGAAGACGTGTTGCGCGTGCTGGGCGCCAAACGCTGGGATGTGCTGGTCAAGGTGGGGTTACCACGCTCGCTGCCGTATTTCTATGCGTCGCTCAAGGTGGCCATCACGTTGGCCTTTGTCGGCACCACGGTGTCGGAGATGACCGCCGCCAACGAGGGCATTGGCTACCTGCTGATTTCGGCCGGCTCGGCCATGCAGATGGGGCTGGCCTTTGCAGGCCTCTTGGTGGTGGGTGCCATGGCCATGGTGATGTACGAGTTCTTCAGCGTGGTGGAGAAGCACACCACGGCCTGGGCGCACCGGGGCTCGCAAGGCCACTGAAACGCAGGCCCCAAAGAAAAATCCCCCGCACCCGGGAGGATGCGGGGGACAAATCAGGACCTCATCGCTCGAGAAGTTCCTGAGAAACCCATAGAGACATCAGCAACTTTGATGCCATCTTTGCCCAATGCGGGCAACAGGGTTCTCAGTAGGGATTTTTGAAGCCCATGCCTGCCAGGATGGCGATCTCGTGGGCCTCCATCGCTTCGGCATCGGCCTTGCTGGTCTCGTGGTCCCAGCCCTGGGCGTGCAGCGCGCCGTGCACGATGAGGTGGGCGTAGTGGGCCTGCAGTGTCTTCTTCTGCTCCTTGGCCTCGCGGGCCACCACGGGGGCGCACAGCACCAGGTCGGCGGCGACCACGGGCTCTTGCGTGTAGTCGAAGGTCAGTACGTTGGTGGCGTAGTCCTTTTTGCGGTACTCACGGTTCAGGCTCTGGCCTTCTTCGGCATCGACGATGCGCACGGTGATTTCGCCGTCATGCGCGAGCGCGTGGCGAATCCACTTGGTCACCATGTGGCGGGGCAGGGCAGCGCGGTGGCGCGCGGCGTCTTTCACGTCGGCAAATTGCAGGGAGAGGGACAGGGAAGGCAGCATGGTGGTGCGGGTGAAGGGAATCAGGACTTGGTGGCGGTGCGGCGTGTGGGGGTGCGGGTCTTGGGCAGTCCCACGCGAGGCAGTTCCGGTGCTTCGTCGGGGATGCCAATCGCCGGCAGTTCGTCTAAGCGGGCGGCGTCATAGGCGTCCACGACGCGGGCCACCAGCGGGTGGCGCACGATGTCGGCGCTGGTGAGGTGGGTGATGGCAATGCCGCTCACTCGGCGCAAGACGCGCTCGGCATCCACCAGGCCGCTGAGCTGGGCCTTGGGCAGGTCGATCTGGGTCAGGTCGCCGGTGATCACCGCCTTGGCACCAAAGCCGATGCGGGTGAGGAACATCTTCATCTGCTCGGGCGTGGTGTTTTGCGCCTCGTCCAGGATGACGAAGGCGTTGTTCAGCGTGCGCCCGCGCATGAAGGCCAGGGGGGCAATCTCCAACTGCTGGCGCTCGAAGGCCTTGTGCACCTGGTCGAAACCCATCAGGTCGTAGAGCGCGTCGTACAGTGGGCGCAGGTAGGGATCCACCTTCTGGGCCAGGTCGCCGGGCAGAAAACCGAGCCGTTCACCAGCCTCCACCGCCGGGCGGGTGAGAATGATGCGTTGCACCGCGCTGCGCTGCAGGGCGTCCACCGCAGCGGCCACGGCGAGGTAGGTCTTGCCGGTGCCGGCCGGTCCGATGCCCAGCGTGATGTCGTGTTCGGCAATGTTGTCTAGGTAGCGCGCCTGGTTGCGGCTGCGGGGTTTCAGATCGGCGCGGCGCGTGGCCAGGCTGGGGCTGCCATCGTCGTCTGCGGCACCGTCACCGCTGAGCATGAGCTGCACCGTGGCCGCGCTGATGGATTTTCCCGCAATCTCGTACAGGGCTTGCAGCACGTCCATGGCGCGCTGGGCCTTGGCCTTGGGGCCCTCCACCTTGAACTGCTCGTGCCGGTGGGCGATGTGCACCTCCAGCGTCAGCTCGATGGCACGCAGGTGTTCGTCGGTGGGGCCGCACAGATGGGACAGGCGGTTGTTGTTCAGCGGGGTGAAGGTGTGGCGCAGGATCACGCGGATAATTCCGTATCAGGGGGCGGTCAAGTGGAAAAGCCCCCCATCATAGGCAACAAACGGCACACGGACCAGGGCAGACGATGATCGGCAAACTCACAGGCATTCTCAGCGACAAGAACCCGCCCCAGGTACTGGTGGACTGCTCCGGCGTCGGCTACGAGGTACAGGTGCCCATGAGCACGTTCTACAACCTGCCCGCCAGTGGCGAGAAGGTGTCGCTGCTGACCCATTTCGTGGTGCGCGAGGACGCGCAAATTTTGTACGGCTTTGCCACCGAGGCCGAACGCGCCGCCTTCCGTGAGTTGATCAAAATTTCTGGTGTGGGGCCGCGCACCGCGCTGTCCGTGCTGTCGGGCATGAGTGTGTCCGAGCTGTCCCAGGCCGTGACCACGCAGGAGTCGGGACGCTTGGTGAAGGTGCCCGGCATCGGCAAGAAGACCGCCGAGCGCCTGCTGCTGGAACTCAAGGGCAAGCTCGGCGCCGACATCGGTTTGCCCACCGCCGTGGCCAACGACGCCCAGGCCGACATCCTGCAAGCCCTGCTGGCACTGGGTTATAGCGACAAGGAGGCCGCCGCCGCGCTCAAGGCCCTGCCCAAGGAGGTGGGTGTGAGCGAGGGCATCAAGCTGGCGCTGCGGGCGCTGGCGAAGTAGGCAGCGCCGCCGCCGCGCGGCGCTTACCGCGACGGCATGGTCCCGGTGCCGTAGTTGACGACGTTGAAGTTGAGGCCGCTCGTCATGTTGGCCCAGCCCCAGTAGTCGCCGCCCTGGTATTGGATGTTCTGCAGGTTGGCCTGGCCGGTGGCGGGATTGAAGACCGAGCTGCCCTGGCAGCTGCCCGGGGTGGCGATGCCTGACGCAAAAATGCTGAGTGACGTGAAACTGCCGTTGCCCGGCCCGCCCAGGGTGATGACGCCGTCGAAGGTATTGCCTGACACCGTGACTTGGCGCTGCACGATGAAGGGCGTTACCCCCGAAGTGAACACAAAGGGCGACTGGCAGAACGGGCTGCTGCTGGCCGGGGCGGCTACGCCCAGCAGGAAGTTGTTGGTGCCCGGCTGCAGGGAACTGGGAAGGCTCAAATCCAGGTCGGCGCTGGAGGACGTGAACGTGCCGAACACCGGGTAATTGGCCAGGGGGTCAATGCCGAGCGAATTGGGGTTGACGAACACATTGCTGGCGCGTATGCGGCGGTTACCCGTGACCTGCCGGTCCAGGGGCACGTTGGACCACAGTACGCTGTTGCCGCTGACGGTGCCAAACATTGGCGGTGGGTTGTTGTAGGGAAAGATGTTGATCGGGTTGACCATCACATTGCTGCCGCTGCTGCCGGGAAACACGGCATTGCCCTGGCCGTCGAAGAACAGGCTGTTGGAGCCGGCCGGCACGCCCGGTGGGCAGAAGATGGGTTGGTTGAGGTGGCTGCATTGATCGAAGGTGATGGTGAGCATTGGCATGCCGGTGCCGGCGGTGTTGGCCACACCGGTGTTGATCAGCACGCTGAGGTTGGCGGAGCCGGCGCTGGTGACTGGGCCACCGGTGCAGGAAAAATCAATGCTTGTGAGGGCCGAGAGTGGGCTGTTGGTGGGCACGGTGACCGGCACCACCGCGTTGGCGGTGCAGCGCAAGGGGTTGCGTCCGTCCTGTGCCAGACTGTGGGACAGGGGCAGCAACAGCAGCAGCGTCAGGAAGGCGGCGCGACGCAAGGCACACGACAGATTCCACCACATGGCTGGTACTCCGGTTGGCGAAACGTTGTAAGACCCGGCGCTCAAGTACGTCCGTCACCGGCAGCGCGGTTAATGGTTTCAACGTGGCTCCCGCAGCCAGTATGGTCCTGCGTGCCGAAGGCGTCAAACAACCCTGTCACCAGACGGGTTGTGCGCCTACTGCGCCTCGCGCACCGGGCGTCCGTTCAGCGGCTGCACCGGGCGGGCATTGGCCGGGTACAGCTGGGTGAACAGCTTGTACTGCGCCTTGCTGATGGTCACCGGCTGCTTCATCACCATCCACAGCACGCCCTCGGTGCAGGGCGGCGTGGTGAGGGAGCCCATGAACTGGTAGTAACGCTGGTCGGTGGGCAACAACTCACTGAGGTTCAGCAGGCCTTGGGGCATGCGTACCCGGTCGTTGGTGTCCAGCGGCATGTAGGTCCAGACCTTGTCGATGGCGGGGTTGGCCGCGCCGTTGTCCAGCAGCACCGCCACCACGGCGAGTTGGCCCTCGTTGTTCTTGTGCACCAGGTGCGCCACCATGGGGTAGCGCTTGAAGTTGATCTGCTCTTCGGATGGCGTGTGGAAGTGGAACTGCAGCAACCGGTAGGTGGAGCCGCGTACGGTGATGCTGTTCTCGCCCTGCACGTCCACCTGGATGGTATGGCCGTTGTTGACCACCGTGCCATTGCTGGGCGTGTAGGCGAATTGCACCGGTTCCGCCGGACCCTGCAGGGTGGCGCCGTCCTCGATGTTGATGGGTGACTGGCGCTTGCCGATGGCGCACGTGTTGAACTCGGGCTTGAGTTTGGCCCAGGCAGCGGGGCCGCCCTCCCCTTCGTATGCCCAGTGCGCCTCGCCGCCCGCGTGGGCGCCGTCGGCACCGGCCATGGCCGGCGGGTGCTCGCCGGCATGGCCTTCGACGGCAGCGGCGCGCGCCAGGTTGTAGCGGCGACTGGCCAGGGCCTTGTTGGCCGCGGAATCTTTGCGTGGCTCAGGGGCCGAGCGCATCAGGGGCTCCTTCTTCTCCACGGTCACCGTCATCTTTTGGCTGGACGCCACGGTGCCGGACATAGCCGCGCGGATCTTCTCGGCGATGGGGTTGCCGCTGGTGGTGGGCAGGCTTTCCACCGGCGCGGCCTTGGCGGCCGCGCGCGTGCCTTCCGATGCGGCTGGGGTGGGGGCGGACGCGGCGGCAGAGCTGGCCGCAGTGGGCTTGTGGCTGTCGCCGTGTTCGGATGCCGGGTCGGCCGCCCAGACCCCGCTGCCCAGGGCCAGACCGCACAGGACCAATGCCCCCACCAGCGGGCGCAGTGGCAGGGCGGGGGCGGCAGTGGCGTGTCGTTGGTGCATGGCGGATCGCGCAGGGGCTATGCCCGCGCAGTGAGTGGTTTTGTCCATCGTATCGGCCATTGTCCCCATAACTTGAACCGGTGCCGAGTCGTGGTGCCCACGCGCCGCGCTATAGTGGCCATCCAACCCTCTTGATTGCACCCCTGCGCCATCCACCGTGAGCATCCAGACCGACGATTTTTCCGCCCCGCCCAAGCGCATGGTGTCCGCCGCGCCGGCCTCGCCCAACGAGGAGGCCATCGAGCGCGCCCTGCGCCCCAAGCTGCTGGACGAATACGTGGGCCAGGCCAAGATCCGCGAGCAACTGGAAATCTTCATCGGTGCCGCGAAGAAGCGCGGCGAGGCGCTGGACCACGTGCTACTGTTCGGTCCTCCAGGGCTGGGCAAGACCACGCTGAGCCACATTGTGTCGGCTGAATTGGGCGTGAACCTGCGCCAGACCAGCGGCCCGGTGTTGGAAAAGCCCAAGGACCTGGCCGCGCTGCTGACCAATCTGGAGCGCAACGACGTGCTGTTCATCGACGAGATCCACCGCCTCAGCCCGGTGGTGGAGGAAATCCTGTACCCCGCGCTGGAGGACTACAAGATCGACATCATGATCGGCGAAGGCCCGGCGGCGCGCTCCATCAAGCTCGACCTGCAACCCTTCACGCTGGTGGGCGCCACCACGCGCGCCGGCATGCTCACCAACCCGCTGCGCGACCGTTTCGGCATCGTGGCGCGGCTGGAGTTCTACACGCCCGAGGAGCTGGCCCGCATCGTCACCCGCAGTGCACGCCTGCTGAACGCGCCCATGGATGCCGATGGCGGTTTCGAGATTGCCCGCCGTTCGCGCGGCACGCCACGCATCGCCAACCGCCTGCTGCGCCGCGTGCGCGACTACGCCGACGTGAAAGGGACTGGCCACATCACCCTGGACATGGCCAACCGCGCCCTGGCCATGCTGGACGTGGACCCGCAGGGCTTTGACGTGATGGACCGCAAGCTGTTGGAGGCCGTCATCCACCGCTTCGACGGCGGCCCGGTGGGGCTGGACAACATCGCCGCCAGCATCGGCGAGGAACGCGAAACCATCGAAGACGTGATCGAACCCTATCTCATCCAGCAGGGCTACCTGCAGCGCACCCCACGCGGGCGCATCGCCACACTGGCCGCCTACCGCCACCTGGGCGTGACGCCCAAGAGCACGGGCGAAGGCCTGTTCGCGGAGTGAGCGCAACCCCGACACCGCCACCGACCGAGGAGTCCTATTGGCGAACCGGACAGGGTAGTGGCGTCTTGCTGATCGTGCTGGCGACCCTGTGCTTTGCCCTGTTGGATACCTGCACCAAATACGCCACGCGCCTGGTGCCGTTGTTGATGCTGTTGTGGTTCCGCTACCTGTTCCAGGCCGTGGCAACCTTTGGACTGCGGTTCCCGGTGCAGGGGCGCGCATTGCTGCAGACGGCGCATCCGCGCTTTCAGTTGTTGCGCGGCGTGTTGCTGCTGGTCACCAGCGGCTGCGCCTTCTTCGGCTTGCAGCATCTGCCGGTGGGGGAGTTCACCGCCATGGTGATGCTGGCGCCCTTGGCCGCCACGGCGCTGGCGGCGCGGCTGCTCAAGAGCAAGGTCTCTACTAGGCGCTGGCTGCTGATGGTGTGCGGCTTTCTGGGGGTGCTGCTGGTGGTGCGTCCCGGTGGCCAGGTGTTTGGCTGGGCGCTGTTGTTCCCCATCGTGCTGGTGAGTACCTATGCCTGGTTCCAGGTGCTGACCAGCCAGCTCAGCGGCGCGGACAATCCCTACACCACACATTTCTACACGGGTTTGGTGGGCACGCTGGTGATGACCCCGTTTGCCATCCTGCACTGGAGCACGGCTGCCTTGCTGAGTTACTGGCCCTGGTTTGTGGCGGTGGGCTTCTTTGGTACCTTCGGGCACCTGATGCTGATACGTGCCTACATGCGTGCCTCCGCCCCGGTGTTGACGCCTTACCTGTACGGGCAGATCGCCTTTGCCATGCTGCTGGGGTGGCTGGTGTTTGACCACATGCCGGACCATTGGGCCTGGGTGGGCATTGCCGTCATCGCCGCCAGCGGCGTGGCCAATGCCCTGTTGTCGGCGCACGAGGCGGGCCAGCGGAGGTGATGGAACGATGGAATTCCTGTTTGAGATCCTGGGCGAGTTCATCCTGCAGTTTCTAGGCGAAGTGCTGCTGGAGGTGGGCCTGCAGGCGTTGGCCGCGCCGTTTCGCAAGGAATCCAGCGCCTGGCTTGCGGCCGTGGGTTATGCGGTGTTTGGCGCGGTCCTTGGTGCGCTGAGCCTGCTGGTCTTTCCGCACTACCTGATGGCCAACAAGAGCCTGCGCGTGGCCAATGCCGCGTTGTCGCCCATTGCCGCAGGCATGGGCATGGCGGCATTGGGAGCCTGGCGCTCCAAACGCGGTCAGGTGGTGCTGCGCATTGACCGGTTCAGCTACGGCTATGTGTTTGCGCTGGCGTTTGGCCTGATCCGCTTCTGGTTTGCGGGCTGACTACGCACCCACTCAGAGCCTACTCGCCTGCTGACACCCGCCCACGCAGCTTTTTCACATCGCCTCGCGTGGCCTTGCTCTCCAGCCGCTTGCGCTGCGATGCCTTGGTCGGTTTGGTCGCCTTGCGCGGTTTGGGCGGTGTTGCCACGCTGTCGACCAGGGCCTGCAGGCGGGCGATGGCGTCAAGGCGGTTTTGCTCCTGGCTGCGCGTGGTCTGTGCCTTGATAACCACCACGCCGTCGGCGGTGATGCGCTGGTCGTTCAGTGCCAGCAGGCGTTGCTTGATGTCGTCCGGCAGGGAAGAGGAGGGAATGTCGTAGCGCAGATGGATGGCGCTGGAGACCTTGTTGACGTTCTGCCCGCCCGCGCCCTGGGCGCGGATAGCGGTCCACTCGATGTCATCGTCGTTCAGTGATATCAATGGGTCGGGCATTGTGCATTATCAGCATCTGCGCCGCATAGTACGTCGCCAGGATCCACAGCGAGGACAGCTCCACCGGTGTCACGAACTTGTTGATGGCGATCAGCGAGTCGCTGACCATGAACACGCAGGCGCCCAGCGCCACGCGGGCGGACGCCGGGTCGCGCAGTGCCGTGGCGCGGCCGATGGCCTGGGCGGCCATCATCGAGATCACGCCCACGTAGGCGGCGACGGCACCCTTGAGCACCGGGTCTTTCAGGCCGCCCCAGATGATGCTGTACATCACCGTCCCCACGGCCAGCACAGCCAGCAGCGCGCGCTTGGATGGGAACCAGCCCTGGCCCTGGCGGAACAGCGCGATGTAGAACACATGGGCCACCAGGAAGGCGGCCAGGCCAGGGATGAAGTAGTTGCCCGGCAGCATCAGGAACACGTCTCCGGCCAGCGAAAACACCAGTGCACCGATAAGCAATGCACAAAAAAGGCCTCCAGCCCTCGTGGATTGTGCGCGAACAGCTACGAAAACAATAGCAATCACCATGGCCAGTGGCTTGAAGACGAAGTAGCCGTCCAGCATGCCCAGCGCGCTGACGGTGGACAGGGCACTCACCTCCACCACCAGCACCTCCAGCATGCCCCAGCCGCCTTGCAGGAAGCGCCCGGTGGCCCACAGGCCGCTGGCGATGGCTCCGCACCAGATGGCGGCGTCCACCACGCGCATGCTGTCCACCTGCCACAGGAAGGCTAGTACGGCGGTGAGCGCCAGCACGAATTGCAGGCCGGCAAACCATTGCTGGGCACGCGTCAGTGGCGGGTTGTAGGTGGTCACCGCCTCCAGCGTGAACGCCGGCTTGGGCCGCGCCTGTGCCATCGCGGGGCTCTGCCAGCCCGGTGGCTTGAACCACACGCGCAGCTTGTCGCCCCAGCTCCTTGCGTGCCAGGACTCGCGGGCCAGGTGGGCATAGACCTCCAGGTTGGCCCACAGCGGGTCCCAGCTATTGAGGGCGCCGCGCGTGCCGTAGACGCAGGGCTCGGCCTCCTCGCGGAAGGTGCCAAACAGCCGGTCCCACACGATCAGGATGCCGCCGTAGTTCTTGTCGATGTAGGCGTCGTTGACGGCGTGGTGCACCCGGTGGTTGCTGGGGGAACAGAACACGCGGTCAAACCAGCCGAGCTTGCCCACCTGCTCGGTGTGCACCCAGAACTGGTAGAGCAGGTCGATCATCGCCACCACGGCAAACACCTTGGGTGGCACGCCCAGAACCGCCATCGGCAGGTAGAACACCCAACCCAGCAGGAAGCCACTCGACGTCTGGCGCAGCGCGGTGGACAGGTTGTAGTGCTGGCTCTGGTGGTGCACCACATGGGCTGCCCACAGCACTGCCACCTCATGCCCCAGGCGGTGCAGCCAGTAGTAGCACAGGTCGTACAACACCAGGGCCAGCAGCCAGCCCATCCAGGTATTCCAGAACGCTGCGTCGGGGAACACCGCCACGGCGGCGAACACCAGCGCGTAGATGCCGATGTTCACGACCTTGACCAGCGCGCCCACCAGTTGGCTGAGCATCCCCAGGCTCAGGCTGTTGATGGCGTCGCTCAGGCGGTAGGGTGTCTGGCCGGCGGTGCGGCTGCTGCGCAGGCGGCTCCACAGCAGTTCCAGGGCGATCATCGCCAGGAAGACCGGCGTGGCGAAAACAATGACTTTGCTCATGCTGCTATTTTCGCCGAGCGTGCGCTTGGTGAAATGCGGGGCAACCCTATGGAATTTTGCCGGCGCACGCACCATACTGGTCCCAGGGAAACAAGCCATTCGCGGGGTGGTGCCATGCGTTGCCTGAAGCTGTGCTGTGCGGTTGTGGGTCTGGTTCTGTTGGTGGCCTGTGCCAGTGGCGAGCGCATGGGCGCTGCGTTGCCCGAGCCGGTGGATATGTGGCGGGACACCGCCTTTGCCTACCAGCCCGAACTCGTCACCGAAACCCGCGCCAGCCTGTTCGCGTTGGAGCCTGACGTGGTACAGGCCCTGCGTTTTGACAGCGGCGGCACGGTGCCGGTGGAGCGCCGCCTGGACCTGTTGGTGAACCGTTTCTACGGCACGGGCGGCATCCGCCTGGCCTATGACGCCAGCAACACCACGGCAGCCACGCAGACCTGGCGCAACCGCAAGGGCGATTGCCTGTCGCTCACCATCCTGGCGTACGCGGCGGCACGCCACCTGGGCATTGCGGCCCACATGCAGGAGGTGCGCGTGCCACTCTCCGTGGACCGGCGCGATGGCATGGATTTCATCAGCGGCCATGTCAATGTCTTTGTGCGCGATGAAGCCGAGGTCTCGTTCAACGGCAAATCCTTCGGTGCAGGCAGCTTCATCATTGACTTCGAGCCCCAGGCCGGCTCGCGCCGTTTTGGCCAGTGGCTGAGCGAGGACGCCATCCTGGCGCGCTACTACAACAACCGCGCCGCCCAGTATTGGGCGCAGAAGGACGATACCCGGGCCTACGCCTACTACCGCGCCGCCATCACCACCGCGCCCGACTTCGCCCCGGCCTACGCCAACCTGGCCCAGCTTTACGCTCGCCACGGGTTGGATGGCGACGCCGAACACCTGCTGCGCCACGCCGTGGCGCTGGGTGGCCCCACCTATGCGCCCTTGCGCGCGTTGCATCGCCTGGTACTGGCCCAGGGGCGCACGCAGGAGGCGCAGCAACTGGCCGAGCTGCTGGCCAAGCGCCAGGACGAAGATCCCTACCACTGGCTGGGCCTGGGGCTGGATGCACTGCAAGCCGGGCGCAACCGCGAAGCCATCGCCGCGCTGGAAAAGGCCGCCGCCTTGACGACCGGCTTCGAGGAAATCCACTACCACCTGGGCCTGGCCTACTGGCGTGACGGCCAGCGCGAGGCTGCGCGCAAACAACTGGCCGTATTGAGTGCCATCAACAACCGCGACCCGGGTATTGCCGTGCTGAGCAAGAAGTTGCAGGGGATCGCGCCACAATCGGCGGTTTTCTGATGCCAACCTGAAAGCCCCGCACCTTGACCACGCCCACCACTGCCACCTACCCCACACCGTTTGAATCCGGCAACGGCAACCAGACCACCGACTGGGCCACCTGCATCGCCTACTACCAGACCCTGGCGCGCGACTTCCCGAGCGTGCTGCGCTTCTTCACCATCGGCAGCACCGACACCGGCCAGCCCCTGCACGCCGGCGTGGTCAGTGCCGATGGCGTGTTCGACCGCGAGGCCATCCACGCCGCCGGCCGGCCGGTGTTCTTCAACAACAACGGCATCCACCCCGGCGAGCCCGAAGGCATCGATGCCTGCATGGCTCTGGTGCGCGACTTTTGCACCCAGCCAGCGCGGCTGGCGGCGCTGGGGCCAACGGTCTTCCTGTTCATTCCGGTCTACAACGTGGACGGCTGCCTGAACCGCCAGGCCACCTCGCGCGTCAACCAGCTCGGGCCGGAGCAGTTCGGCTTTCGCGCCAACGGCCGCAACCTGGACCTGAACCGCGATTTCATCAAGTGCGACAGCCTGGCCGCGCAAGCCTTCAACCGCTTCTTCACCGCCTGGGACCCGGATGTGATGGTGGACACCCACACCTCCAACGGCGCGGACTACCAGTACACGATGACGCTGATCCACACCCAGAGCGACAAGCTCGGCGGCGGCCTGGGCGACTTCCTGCGCGAGACCATGCTGCCCGCTCTCTACGCCGACATGGAACAGCGGGGCTGGCCCACGTGTCCCTATGTGAACCCGGTGCGGGTCACGCCGGACGACGGCATTGAAGACTTCCTGGAGGTGCCGCGCTTCTCCACCGGCTACGCGGCGCTGCACCACACGATTGGTTTCATGCCCGAGACCCACATGCTCAAGCCCTTTGCCGACCGCTACGTCTCGATGCGCGCATTGGTCGAATCGGTGCTGGACTTCACCGTGGTGCACGCGAGCACCATCCAGGGCCTGCGCCGTGCGGCGCGCGCGCAGGCTGGCAGGCGCAGCCACTGGCCCGTGGTGTGGAAGCCGGACTACGATCGCCCGGCGTCGTTCCGCTTCAAGGGCTACGCCGCCGTGTACCGGCCCAGCGGCCTGGGCGACTACCAGCGCCTGGCCTACGACCGCAGCCAGCCCTGGGAGCGCGACATCCCCTGGTTCAACCGCTGCCTGGCCGACGTGGAAGTACCTGCACCGCGCAGTTACTACATCCCCCAGGCCTGGCGCGAGGTCATTGAGCGCCTGCAATGGAATGGCGTGCAACTGGAGCGCCTGAGCGCAGGTCGCACCCTGCACGGCCAGGCCTACCGCATAGCCCACGCCGCACCGCGCCCGGGGCCCTATGAAGGCCACATGTTCCACGACGAGGTGCGTGTCAGTCTGCACCCCGTCACCGTGCAGGCCCGCGCCGGTGACGCGCTGGTGCACCTGGACCAGCCACGTGCCCGCTACGCCGTGGAAACCCTGGAGCCGCTAGCACACGACAGCTTCTTCCGCTGGGGCTTCTTCAACGCCATCCTGGAGAAGAAGGAGCATTTCTCCGACTACGTGTTCGAGGACACGGCAGCGGAGATGCTGCGCGACGAACCCGCGCTGGCGGAGGCGTTTGCGCAATGGAAGTTGGAGAACCCGCGGTTGCTGTGCGATCAGCACGCGGTGCTGTCCTTCCTCTACGCCCACGGTCAGCGGCACAGGGAGCCGGAGTGGCGGGGGTATCCGGTGGTGCGACTGGGGTAGGGTGCAACCCACATGGCACGCGGAAAACAGCTAAGGTGGAAGGTGTTGTTTGCCTTCTTCCTCGTCGGTGCGGTGGGGAGTCTCCTGGCGTGGGGCATTCTGTTGACAGCCGTCTGCTCCACTCCCCAGGCGCACGCGCCGGACGGGCTGCACACCGTTGCCTATAGCTGCCATGGAATGACGGTATTCATGTCAAGCTTCGAGGCGTTTCTGCGCCTGTGGCTTATTCCCCTAGGAATGTTCTTTACCGTGCTCAGTGTGATAGCCGGCGTCATGGTGGCCGTGTCCACCGGCAAGCTCAGGCTCACGGTGACGGTGCGCCTAGAGGATTCTTCGCAAGGAAAACCCAAGGACCCGGCGCAAGGGTGACGGTGTTGCCGCTCAGGCGCTGGTCTCGTCCAGCGTAGCCTCATCCAGATGCCTTACATCCCCCCACCCAATCAGCGTCAGCCCATCGGGCGTCCATAGCAAGCGGTTGATGGCGGCGTTGCCCAGGTCCCAGGTGCGGGGGGCTTCGATGTCTTGGCGCGTGGCCAGGCGGTACAGGGCATCCATCACGCCGCCGTGGGCCACCAGCACGATCTGCTCGCCCGGGTGCTGGGCGCCCAGGGTGTCCACCGTGTGGGCAATGCGTTCACGCAGCTGGGTCAGGGTCTCGCCACCCTGCGGGGCGAAGTGCGGGTCGCGCTGGCGCCAGCGGCGCGATTCCTCGGGCCAGTCGATGCTGATCTGGGCGTAGGTCTGGCCCTCAAAGATGCCGAAGCCGCGTTCGCGCAGGCCGGTGTGGGGGTGCACGGTGCGCGCGCTGGGGCTTTTGTTGTGGTCGGCGATGGCCTGCGCGGTGGCGAAGGCGCGCGAGAGGTCGCTGCTGTAGATGGCGGCAATGTCCTCGTCCGCCAGCGCCTGGCCGGCACGCTGGGCCTGCCATTGACCGCGCGCGTTGAGCGCCACGTCCAGGTGGCCCTGCAGGCGCGTGTCGACGTTCCAGGCGGTTTCGCCGTGGCGGATGGCAATGATGCGGGTGGCGCGCATGGCAGCGGTCCTTACAGGGTCACGACCTGCACCGCGGGCAGGCTGGGGTTGGCAGTGGGGAACTCGTCTTCCTGGTCGAAGGCCTTGTCGCCGTCTTCGTCGGGCACGCCGGTGGCTTGGATGTTCTTGAAGTCGTGCAGCTTGGCGTCCATCAGGTGCGAGGGAACCACGTTCTGCAGCGACGTGAACATGGTTTCCAGGCGGCCGGGGAACTTCTTGTCCCACTCGCGCAGCAGGTTGCCGATCTGCTTGCGCTGCAGGTTTTCCTGGCTGCCGCACAGACTGCAGGGGATGATGGGGAACTGGCGGTGCTCGGCCCAGCGGATCAGGTCCTTCTCCACCACGTTGGCCATGGGGCGGATGACGATGAATTCACCGTTGTCGCTGGTCAGCTTGGGCGGCATGCCCTTCAACTTGCCGCCGAAGAACATGTTGAGGAAGAAGGTTTGCAGCATGTCGTCGCGGTGGTGGCCCAGGGCGATCTTGTTGCACTTGAGTTCGCGTGCCACGCGGTACAGGATGCCGCGGCGCAGCCGGCTGCACAGGCTGCACATGGTCTTGCCCTCGGGGATATTCCGCTTGACGATGGAATAGGTGTCCTGCGTCTCGATGTGGAATTCGATGCCCAGCTTGCCCAGGTACTCGGGCAGGATGTGATCGGGGAACCCGGGCTGCTTCTGGTCCAGGTTGACGGCCACCAGATCAAATTTCACGGGCGCGCGCTGCTGCATCTTGAGCAGGATGTCGAGCATGCCGTAGCTGTCCTTGCCGCCGGACATGCAGACCATGACGCGGTCGCCTTCCTCGATCATGTTGTAGTCGATGATGGCTTGGCCCACGTTGCGGCACAGGCGCTTTTCAAGCTTGTGGGTCTCGCGCTCGATCTTGGCCGTGTTGGTGGGGGCCGGGGCGACTTCGTTTTCAATCCAGACTGCGCTCATGCAATGCTCCAGGTGCCGCATTCCGCGCGGCGGGTGAGGGGGGTATTTTCGGTGTTTCGTTTCCACGGGTTTGGAGGACTGCCTCCAAATCCGGCTTACGGCTGTGCTACCACTGGCCGGCTTCCACGCGGATGGCCACTTCGCAGTCGTCAAAAATTTCCAGCTTGGCGATCTTCACGCGCACGCCCAGCACGCCAGGCAGCTGCAGCAGGCGGTTGGCCAGCTTGCCGATCAGGCTTTCCAGCAGGTTCACGTGTTCGGCCGTGCACTCGTCAATGATGATGCGGCGCACCTTGCGGTAGTCCAGCACGTGGTGGATGTCGTCGTCGTGCGGCAGCAGGGGCTGCGGGCCCAGGCTGAGCTCGGCGTCCACCTGGATGGGCTGGGGCGCCGTTTTCTCGGATTCCAGGATGCCCAGATTGGCGTCAAAGCGCAGGCCGGTCAGGGTGAGGATCTGGGTTCCCGTGGTGTGTTGCATGGTCTGGGGTGCCGGTTTTTGGGGCTGTCACATCAGGGAGAAATCGCGCTCGAAGCGCATGAGGTGTTGGCCGCCGTCCACCAGCAGGGTGGTGCCGGTGATGGATTGGTTCTGCAGGGCGAACAGCACGGTGGAGGCAACGTCTTGCGCGGTGCTGGAGCGGCCCAGGGGCGAGAGCTTGTGCAGCGCTTCGAACTTGGCCTCGCTGAGCAAATGGCTGGTCAGCGTGAGGCCGGGTGCCACGCCCACTACGCGTACCAGGGGGCTTAGACCCAGGGCCAGCATGGTGGTGGCGGCTTCCAGCGCGGCCTTGGACAGGGTGTAGCTGAAGAAATCGGGGTTCTGGTTCCACAGCTTCTGGTCCAGCAGGTTGATCACGGCGCCCAGTGGGCCTGGGCTTACTGGTGATGCGTCGGACTGGCGTGCCTGGAGGTGTGTGTGCAGGGCCTGGGCCAGCACGATGGGGGCGGCCGCATTGCTGCGCATGTGCTTGTCCAGCGCGGCGTAGCTGAAGCTGGCGTTGGTGTCGTGCTCGAAGGTGGAGGCGCTGTTGACGATGGCGTCCACATGGCCCAGGGCCTGCACCACGCTGGGCAACAGGCCGCGGGCTTCCATCTCGTCATCCAGGTTGGCACGAAAAGCAGCTGCACCCCCCGTCAATTGTGCGCAGTCAGCTACTGTTTTTGTAGCGTCTTCGAGCGAGCCGCGGTAGTGCACCGCCACCCGCCAGCCGGCTGCCGCCAGTGCCAGGGCGATCTCGCGGCCCAGGCGGCGCGCGGCCCCCGTCACCAGGACGGTGGGGCTGTGATCGGGGGAGGGGGGCACGGCAGACATGCAAAGACCATTCAGGCCGGGATGGGCAAAGGGCCAATTTTAACGACCGTCGGTAATTCCTCGGCCACAATACCCCCCGCCGGTAGGGGCTTGTGCCCTGGCGGCATGGCTTCCCCGCTTCGGCATTTGTCGAGAAAGCACGCACAGCATGAAATGGATTTTGCGCCTGGCCGCCCTGGCGGCACTGGCCGTCATTGCCCTGGCGGCCTACACCGCCCTGGTGTTGGCGCCGGGACTGCCCTCCCTGGACGCGATCACCGACTACCAGCCCAAGATTCCGCTACGCGTCTACACGGCGGACAACGTGCTGATCGGTGAATTCGGCCAAGAACACCGCGATTTCGTTCCCATCCAGGACATCCCGCCGCTGATGAAGAACGCGCTGCTCTCCATTGAGGATGCGCGCTTCTACACCCACAGCGGCGTGGACTTCATCGGTTTGACGCGCGCCCTGGTGTCGGACCTGACCGGTGGTGTGAAGCAGGGGGCATCGACCATCACCATGCAGGTAGCCCGCAATTTCTACCTGACGCAGGAGCGCACACTCACGCGCAAGCTCAAAGAAGCGGTGCTTACCTACCGTATCGAAGCGGCCCTAACCAAGGACCAGATCCTGGAGCTATACATGAACCAGATATTCCTGGGTCAGCGCAGCTACGGCTTCTCCAGCGCCGCGCGCACCTACTTCGGCAAGTCGCTGCCGGAACTGACCCTCGCGGAGACTGCCGTGCTGGCCGGCTTGCCGCAGAACCCCGTGCGCCACAACCCGGCCGTCAACCCCGAGCGCGCCAAGCAGCGGCAGATGCTGGTGCTCAAGAGCATGCTGCGCCTAGGGCATATCACCCAGGCCCAGTTCGACCAGGCAAGCGCCGAGCCGCTGCACATCCACACCGGGCCCGTGGTGTCGGCCCACGGCGCCTACGTGGCCGAGATGGTGCGCCAAGCCATGGTGCAGCAGTACCAGGACGGCGCCTACACCATGGGCCTGAAGGTGGTCACCACCATCAACCAGGCGGAACAAATGGCCGCGTACGAATCCGTGCGCCGCAACGTGCTGGCCTACGACCTGCGTCATGGCTACCGTGGCCCGGAGGCCGTGATCGACCTGCCGGCCGATGCGGACGCGCGCGACGACGCCATCGATGCGCTACTGCTCAAACACCCCGCCAGCGACGACCTGATGCCCGCCGTGGTGACCGAGGTCGCGCCGAAGCTGCTCAAGGCCGACCTGGCCACCGGCGACAGTATCCAGATCGGCGGTGAAGGCCTGAGCCTGGTTGCCAGCGCGCTCCAGCCCAACGCGCCCAAGGCCATCCACCTACGGCCCGGTGCGCTGATCCGCGTGCTGCAAAACGCCAAGAAGGCCTGGGTGGTGTCGCAACTGCCCGAGGTGGACGCGGCCTACGTGTCGCTCAATGCCCTCACCGGTGGCTACCGCGCTTTGGTGGGCGGCTTTGATTTCCGGCGCAAGAACTTCAACCACGCCACCAGCGCCTGGCGCCAGCCGGGGTCCAGCATCAAGCCCTTCATCTACTCCGCGGCCCTGGAGCGCGGCTTTGCGCCGGCCACCTTGATCAACGATGTGCAGCTCTCCGCCACTACCACCGAGAGCCTGAAGTGGGACCCGCGCAACGATGACGACAAATACGTCGGCCCCATCCGCATGCAGGACGCGCTGGCGCAGTCCAAGAACGTGGTCTCGGTGCGCATCCTCAAGGCCATTGGGGTGGAGTACGCCCGCGACTTCCTCTCGCACTTTGGTTTTGACGCGGACAAGCACCCCTCCAACCTCACCATGGCCCTGGGCACCGGCTCGGTGACGCCGGTGCAACTGGCCAGTGCCTACGGCGTGTTCGCCAACGGCGGCTACCGCGTCAGCCCCTGGCTGGTGCAGCGCGTGACCGACGGGCGCGGCAAGGTGCTGTTCGAGGCCGAGCACCCCGACGCCCCGCCCGAAGAGGCCCGCGTCATCGACGCACGCAACGCCTTTGTGACGGACAGCATGCTGCGCGAGGTCACCCGTAGCGGCACCGGCGCCATGGCCAGCGCGCGCATGCAACGCCAGGACCTGGCCGGCAAGACCGGCACCACCAGCGACGCCGTGGACGGCTGGTTCGCCGGCTACGCCAACGCCATCGTGTCCGTCGCCTGGATGGGCTACGACGAGCCGCGCTCCCTGGGCACGCGGGAATTTGGCGCGACCCTGGCGCTACCGATCTGGATCGACGCCATGCGCGCCGCCCTGGCCACCAGCACCCCGTTGGAGCACCCTGTGCCCAACGACGTTGTCTTTGTCGATGGCCGCTGGAACTACAGCGAATTCGATAGCGATGCGGGGGTCAAGACGCTTGGGATGGATGATGCGGGTGGGGATTGACCCCCTTCATGGGTCTGATTTGAGGTGCTCCACAGAGCGCCGCGCGCGTGTGCACTTTGTACAACGAAATTTGGAAAACCCCGATTGGATCAAAAACTCTGTGTTTGCCGTCCCTACAATGGCCCTATAGAAAAAAGGGAGGAACCATGGCGATGTGGAATGGGCGCACCTTCGTGCGCGTATGTGCTGTTCTGCTGGCGCTGTCTTGCGTCGGGGCATTTGCCCAGCAGGCATCAAAAAACTTGGCGCCGGGCTTCACGCACCGGGCCACCGGCTCAAAACTGGTGGTGATTCCCGTGGACATGGAGCTGTTCTCCATCAGTGCTGGAGGTGTTTCCGAACCGCGCGCCGACTGGACGGAGGCCGCGGGCAAGCACTTCCGGGAAGAGTTAGACAAACTGCAGACGACGCTAGGCTCGGGGACCCTGAGCCTGGGTGATGCCGATTTGGATGAGCTGGCAGAAATCAATGCACTGCACGGTGCAGTAGCCCAAGCCGTATTCGTCTACCACGCGCTGGGCATCGTCAAGCTGCCAACCAAGAACGACCAGCTGAATTGGTCCATGGGCGACGCGGTGAAACCCCTAAAAGAAAAGACCGGCGCCGATTACGCCCTTTTTACCTGGATACGGGATAGCTATGCCAGTGCTGAACGCAAGGTGGCCATGGTGGCCCTGGCGATTCTCGGTGTCGGTATTCAAGGCGGAGCCCAAGTGGGGTATGCATCACTGGTGGATTTGAATACGGGTCGAGTTGTATGGTTCAACGCCTTGCGTCGCGCCAGCGGCGACCTGCGCGAGCCGTCTGCGGCGGCAGAAACTGTCGCGACGCTGCTGACCGGCTTTCCGGCTGTCAAGTGAGCACGCAGCAACCCACACGCCGCAGCGTTCTGCGCTGGGGCTGTGGCCACTGTTTGGGCGTGGCCGGCCTGTTTGGGGCCGGGGCTGGATTTGCTCAGACGGGACCGGCAGCGGGTGATGTGCCCACCAATCTCATGCAGCGCTTTGCACGTCCGAGTCTGGATACGGATGAAGGCGGGCTGTGGGCCATGATGGACCGCGAGGAAACGCGTCTGCGGCGTAGCCCGTTCCTATTGCGGGACAAAGCCCTGACCCAGTATGTACAGGACTTGGCCTGCCGGTTGGGGGGTGACCACTGCCCTGATATTCGGGTCCATATTGTCCGGACCCCCTTGTTCAACGCCAACATGGCGCCCAACGGCATGATGCAAGTTTGGACGGGCTTGTTGTTGCGCGTGGAAAATGAGGCACAACTCGCGGCTGTGCTGGGGCACGAGATTGGACACTATTTGGAGCGCCATTCGACCGAGCGCATGCGAGATGCAAAAAGCCGCTTGGCGTTTGCTCAATTCATGGGACTCTTCGGTGTGGTGGGGGCCCTGGGGCAGCTAGGGGTGTTGGCAGGGGCATTTGCCTTTTCTCGCGAACACGAAACACGGGCCGACCGCTTGGGTATGCAACTGATGCAACGCGCTGGCTACGAAGGCCAACAGGCGGCCCAGGTGTGGGAGAACTTGCTGGGTGAACTCAAGATAACGGGTGGCGAAGATGTCGGCAAGCGCAGTCCCATGATGGCAACGCATCCGCCGGTGGAAACCCGCAGGTCCGATCTCCTGCAGTTGGCCGGTGAGGGCGGTGGGAAGCTCGGTGTTGCCGAATTTCGCAGCGTAACGGCTGCACATCGCATGGATTGGTTGCAGGACGAAATCAAGCGTGGGCAATTTGAAGAGAGTCTGGTGCTGTTCAACCGCATGTTGGCTGCCCAGCCTGAAGACGCACAGGCGCTGTTTGCGAGGGGCGAGATATTCCGCCAGCGCGCGGGCGCGGCAGATCTTCCCAAGTCCTTGGCAGACCTGACAGCTTCGGTGGCACAGGAAGCAGCGCCGGTGCAGGCCTATCGCTCCCTGGGGTTGGTGCACCGCCAGCTGTCAGACACGACGCAGGCGAATCAGGCCTTTGAGAAATATCTCTCCTTGGCGCCTGACGCGTCTGACGCGAATTTGATTAAGAACTACATCTCTGGAGCAACCCTATGAATTTTCTGAAATCGCTATTTGTCTCTGTCGTCGTGCTTGTATTGGTTGGATGCGGAACCACCATCGTCAAAGTGGATGGCGATCAGGTGGTGAACGGACGTATGCGTGTTAGCTTGTCGGAAGCATGGAACAAGGTGACCCCGGCAGGAGGCAATCAGCCCTATGAGGTGTGGACGCAGGAAGGCATGGCGTTGGACCAGTTGCGTCTGTGGGCAGCGCTTCCGGCAGGAAGCAATTTGGTTGCTCCACCCAAAAATGTGCCTAGCGGACAGACAGCACCTCGTGTTCCGACCTTCACGGCAGGCATGCAGCCGGACCAGTTGGTGAATCTCTTCGAAGTGCTCTATGCCATTGATGGTTCCATGGTCAGCATCGGCAAGGTTGAGCCAACCGTTTTCGCCGGTGAAAGGGGCGTGCGCTTTGAATTCGCGGTGACGCGGAAGTTGGATGGCGTTCAATTGAGCGGTGTTGGCTGGGCCGCCGTTCGCAAGAACGAACTCTATGCTGCGTCTTTTGTCGCACCGCGCCTCGCGTTTTTCCCGCGGCTGGCGCCTAAGGTTGAGCGCGTAGTGCAGTCGGCTTTGATCCAAGGGTAGCGCAGCCGTTTTCTTAAAGTCGGCCCGCGCGGCATAGGCGCCGCTTTGTGCACAATGCGGGTCGATATGACAACTCCTTCTCCCTCCCAACACCTGGGCACGGGGGCCTCCACGCCCATGCTCACCCACCTCCAGCATTTCATCGCCGCCCACGGTGGCTGGATTGGCTTTGATGACTTCATGGCTCAGGCCCTGTATGCGCCGGGGCTGGGTTACTACAGCGGCGGTGGCACGGTGTTTGGCGCCATGCCGCAGGGGGTGCGCAACGCGGCGGGCGAGGTGGTGGGGGCGGGCAGCGATTTTGTGACCGCGCCCGAGTTGACACCGCTGTTCGGTCAGGCCCTGGCGCGCCAAGTAGCCCAGGCCCTGGAGGCGACGGGCACGGACGAAATCTGGGAGTTCGGTGCCGGCAGCGGCGCGCTGGCCCTGCACATGCTCGATGCCCTGGAGGCGTTGGGCGTGGCGGTGCGTCGCTACACCATCGTCGATTTATCCTCGCCGCTCAAGGCGCGCCAGCAGGCCACGCTGCGTCGCCATCTCGGCACGGTGCAGTGGGTCGATGCGCTGCCCGACGCCATGCACGGCGTGGTGGTGGGCAACGAGGTGCTGGATGCCATGCCGGTCAAACTGCTGGCGCGTGTAAAGGGTGTGTGGTTTGAGCGCGGCGTGGTCTGGCATGGCGAGGCCGATCCGGCCAACCCCCTGGCCTGGGCCGACCGCCCCACCGATCTGCGTCCGCCGCTGGAGGTGATCGGCGAGCACGACTACCTGACAGAAATCCACCCGCAGGGCGAGGCCTTCATCCGGACCCTGGGTGAGCGTCTGCAGACGGGGGCCATCTTCCTGTTGGACTACGGCTTTCCAGAGGCCGAGTACTACCACCCCCAGCGCCACATGGGAACGGTGATGTGCCACCAGGCGCACCAGGCCGATGGCAATCCGCTGGTCGATGTTGGCGCCAAGGACATCACGGCCCACGTCAATTTCACCGGCATTGGCGTGGCCGCGCAGGATGCCGGGCTGGAGGTATTGGGCTACACCAGCCAGGCACATTTCCTGATGAACTGCGGCCTGGTGGATGCTATGCAGGCGGCTTCGTTGGCCGACCGCGCGGCGGCGCAAAAGCTCATCCTGGAGCATGAGATGGGCGAATTCTTCAAGGTCATCGGCCTCACCCAGGGGCCATATTGGGAGGCCATGGGATTTTCCCGGGGGGACCGCACACACCGCTTGTAGGGTCACAGGGCTTTGGCTATGCTTGCCGCTCCTTTTCCCACTTCATAGGAGCAGCGGCCATGTCCCAGTCCACCGGTAAGTTTGTTTGGTACGAACTCATGACGACCGATACCGCTGCCGCGGCGGCGTTTTACCAGTCGGTCGTCGGCTGGAATGCCAAAGATGCCGGTATGCCCGGTGGCGGCTACACCATCTTCAATGCAGGCGCCACCGGCGTAGGCGGACTGATGACCATACCTGACGAAGTGCGTGCCATGGGTGTTCCGCCGTCGTGGAGTGGCTACATCTGGGTGGACGATGTCGATGCCTATGTGGGCAAGGTCAGCGCCGCCGGCGGTTCTCTGCTGCGTCCGGCGGAAGACATTCCCGGTGTGGGCCGTTTCGCGGTGGTGGCCGACCCCTATGGTGCTGCCTTCATGCTGTTCAAGGACAACGGCATGATGTCCGGCGGCGCGGAGCCGGTCCCGGGCACGCCGGGCCATATCGGTTGGCACGAACTGCATGCCGGTGATGGCGCCGGCGCCTTTGCCTTCTACAGCGGCCTGTTTGGCTGGACCAAGGGCGACGCCATGGACATGGGACCGCAGGGCGTGTACCAGCTCTTTGCCATCGGCGGCGTGCCGGTGGGCGGCATGATGACCAAGATGCCCGAGGTGCCGATGCCGTTCTGGCTGTACTACATCAACGTGGCGGCGCTGGATGCCGCCGTGGCCAAGGTCACGGCCGGTGGCGGTGCCGTGGTGATGGGGCCCATGCAAGTGCCCGGCGGCAGCTGGATCGTGAACTGCACCGACCCACAGGGCGCCCTGTTCGCCCTGGTGGCGCCGACGCGCTAAGGTCGCAGCGGGTATGCGTCACGTGGGGGCTTGAAACCCGGCGCATACTGCCCCATGTACAGGGCTGTTTACCAGGCCCTGCACCATGACCGACTCCTTGCACATCGTCTGCCCCCACTGCCACACCACCAACCGCGTCAAGGCCGCCGATCAGGCGCGTGCGCCCGATTGCGGCAGTTGCCATAAGCCTCTGTTTGAGCGTCACACCACGGCGCTGGACGCGGCAGCGTTCGACCGCCACATCAGCCGCAGCCAGATTCCCGTGCTGGTGGACTTCTGGGCACCTTGGTGCGGCCCGTGTCGTCAGATGGCCCCCGCGCTGGAGCAGGCCACGGCCCAACTGGAGCCGCATGTGCGCGTGGCCAAGGTCAACACCGACGAGGCGCAGGAACTGGGTGCACGCTTCAATATTCGCAGCATTCCCACGCTGGCCCTGTTCGTGGGCGGACGCGAGGTGGCCCGCCAGGCCGGTGCCATGGGCGCGGCTGACATCGTGCGCTGGACCCAGGCCCACCTGCGGGGATAACCCACATGTGATCGGTCGCTGAACCGGAGTGGCCTCGGCCATAATTTGCCCGCATCCGGCCCGACCCATGACCACTGATCCAAGTTCCCCGCAACCGACGTGGCCCCCAGGCGCCCGCCCGGTGGCCTGCGTGGACCTGGGCGGCACCAAGCTCGCCGTCTGCCTGGCCGATGACACGGGTCTGCACGCGCGTGTGACGGAGTCCACCGCCACCCAGGGCGACAACCTGGCCGTGGCGCGGCAAATCATCCGTTTGGTGGACCAGAGCTGTGCCGTAGCTGGCTTGACGCGGGCCGATTTGGGTGGTGTGGGCGTGGCGGCCTGCGGCCCCTTTGTGTTCAACCAGGGGCAAGCGGAGCTGGCGCCGCCCAACCTCTGCGGCGGCCTGGCTGGCGCGGCGCGCGGCTTGCCCAACGACTGGACCCGCATTCCGCTGCAGGCGCCGCTGCAAGCCGCATTCGGCGCCCCGGTGCGGGTGGAGAACGACGCCATTGCCGCCCTGGTGGCCGAGCGCCGCTGGGGCGCCTTGCAGGGCGTGGACCACTGTGCCTACGTGACCTGGAGCACCGGCATCGGCCTGGGCCTGTGCGTGGACGGCCATGTGCTGCGCGGCAAGAACGGCAACGCCGGCCATGCGGGCCATACCTTCGTCAGCGACCACCTGGAGGGGCTGTGCGGCTGCGGCAATATCGGTGATGTGGAGGGCCTGGTCGCCGGAAACGCCATCGCGCGGCGCTTCGCGTCCCTGGGCTACACCGATGCTGCTATGCTTTTTGAAGCGGCCCATGCAGGTGATACGAGGGCTGGCGCCCTGTTGGACGATGTGTGTCGGGTCATGGGGCGGACCCTGTACAACCTGGTGGTGACGTTGGACTTGCAGCGCATTGCCATCGGCGGCAGCGTGTTCTGGCACCACCGCGAACGCCTGCTGCCGCGCCTGCAAGCAGCGTTGGATGCTCGTCTGCCGGCCCTGACCGCTGGGGTCGACATCGTGGCCGCCGGCCTCGGGCCGCAGGTGGGAGACTGGGCCGCCTGCGCCTTGGCGACAGGCTGAGGGAGTACATTGGCGGCTTGCCCACTTTGGAGCCGTCGCCATGCGCCCGTTGTCCCTGCTTCCCATCGCCGCAGCCACCGCCATGCTGGTGGCCGGTTGCGCCACCCCGTCCGACTCCGGCGCCCGCGGCGCCGACGCGCGCCTGGAGCGTATCCGCAACGTGGTGGTGATCTATGCCGAGAACCACAGCTTCGACAACATGTACGGCCTGTTCCCCGGCGCCAACGGCATCCAGAACGCCACACCCGAGCAGAAGACCCAGCTCGACCACGACGGCAAGCCGCTCAAGGAACTGGTCACCTTTGGCTCCAATGGCAAGCCGGACGACCGCTTTCCGCGCATGCCCAACGGGCCGTTTCGCATCGATGCACCGCCCGTCAACCGGCCACCCACCACCATCGTGCCCAGCCCGATCCACAACTTCTATCACAACCAGGAACAGATCAACGGCGGCAAGAACAACATGTTCGCCGCCATGTCCACCGTGGGCGGCTGGACCATGGGCCACTACGACGGCAGCCAGTTCAAGGTCTGGCAGTGGGCCAAGGCCTACACCCTGGCGGACAACTTCTTCATGGGCGCCTTTGGCGGCTCGTACCTGAACCACCAGTACCTCATCTGCGCCTGCGCGCCGCGCCATGAATCGGCGCCGGCTGCCATGCGTACGCGTTTGGATGCCCATGGCAAGCTGGAAAAGATGCTCGATTCACCCTCCGCCAACGAGGGCGCTGTCAGGCTCTACAGCACGGGGTTAGGCGACCAGGTCACACCCGATGGCTACTCCATCAATACCGCCCAACCCTCGTACCAGCCCAGCGGCATTCCGCCTGCGCCAGGTGATGCGACGCGTACTGGCGCCAACCCACGTGGGGCGACCGTGCTGGGCTACTACACTGGTGAGCCGCTGCCCCCGCAGACGGCCACCACCATTGGCGACACGCTTTCCGCCAAGGGCGTGAGCTGGGCCTGGTTTGCCGGCGGCTACAACCAGGCGCTGGCCGATGGCACGCAGGCGCCCGACGCCAAACGCATGGTCATCTACCACCGTGGCGACGGCTCGCCCAACTTCCAGGCGCATCACCAGCCCTTCAACTACTACCTGCGCTACGCCCCCGGCACCGCCGCGCGCGCCGAGCACCTGCGCGATGGCGCGGACTTCCTGCAGGCCATAGACAAAGGCACGTTGCCGGCGGTGAGCTTCTACAAGCCGGCCGGCGTCAACACCCAGCACCCGTCCTACACCGACATCGTCACCGGCGACGAGCACATCAACGACGTGCTGAACCACCTCAAGGCCAGCCCGCAGTGGAAGGACATGCTGGTGGTGGTGACCTACGACGAGAACGGCGGCTACTGGGACCACGTGCCCCCGCCCAGTGGTCCCGGCTGGGGCGACCGCTTCGGCCCCGGCTCGCGCATTCCCACCCTCCTGATCGGGCCGTACGTGAAAAAGGGTGCCATCGACTCCACGCCCATGGACACCACGTCCATCCTCAAGTTCATCACCCGGCGCTTTGGCCTGCAGCCGCTGGCGGGCGTGCGCGAGAAGGCGGGCGACCTGACCTCGGCCTTGAATTGACCGGTTGCGGCCGGGTTCAGGCCGGGTTCAGCACCAGCGTGGGTGCGTGGTGCACGCAGTTGCGCCCGGCGGCCTTGGCGGCGTAGAGCGCGGCATCGGCGCTCTGGTAGAGCTGGTCGGCGCTGGGGCCTACCGAACCGTGGGTGCTGGCCACGCCGGCCGATACGCTCACACGGATGCTGCCACCTTGCAGGTTGTCGATGGCCAGGGCCTGCACGGCGGCGCGCATGGTTTCGGCCACATGGCTGGCGCCCTGCAGGTCGGTGTCCGGCAGCAGCACGGCAAATTCCTCGCCGCCCACGCGGGCCAGCACGTCCGAGGCACGCAACTGCGCCTGCACCGCTGCGGCACAACGGCGCAGCACCTCGTCGCCGGCGCGGTGGCCCCAGGCGTCGTTGACGGCCTTGAAATGGTCCAGGTCCAGCATCACCAGGCTCAGCGGCTCGTCCGCGCGGTGGGCACGTTGCAGGGCGTTGACCAGCAGCGCGTCGAAGGTGATGCGGTTGATGCAGCCGGTCAGGCCGTCGTGCGTCGCCATTTCGCGCATGCGCTCGGCGTTGCGCTCCAGCACCGCCAGCACGAAGCCAAAGCCGGCGCCCAGCATGGCGACGAAGGCCAGCATGAAGCTCAGGCCCTGGCCCAGACTGACCTGCAGGGCGTCGCCATAGTCCTGTGGAACATAGGTCGCATGCAAGGCGCGCAGGCCCAGCGCCACCACCGTCACGACCAGGGTGATGCCAACCAGGCGCAAGGGGCTGGCCGCCTGGTGGCGCAGGCGGATGATCTGCCACAACCCGGGCAGCAGCAACACGGCCACCAGGACGGAATTGAAGACCACCCGGTTGCCGCGCGGCAGGCCCAACAGCAGCAGGCTGGCGCCGCAGCCCACGCCCCAGACGAGCCACAGCGCCAGGGGGGCGCCGCGCTGGTGCAGGAAGTGGTAAATGGCCTGGACGTACAACACCGCCCCCAGGTAGAGCAGCCAGCCGGCGCCCAGCACGGAGACCCACTCGGGCACCAGGCTGCGCAGGGCCAGGGTGCAGAAGCTGCCCACCAGGGCCCAATTGCCCAGGTTCCAGATGCGCAGGTCGGCCACGTCGGTGGCACGGTGCTGCGAGAGCGAAATCAGCAGAGCCAGCAAGCCATAGCCCAGCAGCAGCATCCAGAACACCGTGGGCACATGGAGGTAGGCGGTCATGCGGCCCAGTGTACGCCCCCGGCGTGAATTTGGCTTGGCGCGCTCAGACTGCTTCGGTCAGCGCCCGGACCCGGGCTCTTTGAATCCACTCTCCAACTTTGGAGCCGCTAGCCCCCGCCGCCATTGCGTCGGCAGCTACCGAATCAGTAGCAACGGCCAGCACGCGTTGCAACGCCTGGGCCAGGCGCGGGCCCTGCGGATAGGGTGTGTCCTGCAGCCCCAGGCGGCCACGCGCGTCGCACTCGCAGGCCAGTAGCACCTCGGCAAAGCGCGCCGGCTTGCGGATGGCATCGCAGCGTTCCAGCAGGCGCAACGTGGCCTCGGGGCCCAGCTCCAGGCTGCGGTGGATGTTGCCGTGCTCGCGTGCCACCACCTCGGCCAGTTCCTTGCACTCCACCGGCACGCGCAGGCGCTGGCTCAGGGCCTGGAGCAGCTTCACGCTGCGCTGTTCGTGGCCAATGTGGCGCGGCAGCACTTCGGCCGGCGTGGTGCCCTTGCCCAGGTCGTGCGCCAGGCAGGCAAAGCGCACGGGCAGGCTGGCGTTCAGGCGGGCGGCCATGTCCAGCACCAGCATCAGGTGGGCGCCGGTGTCCACCTCGGGGTGGTGCTCGGCACTTTGCGGCACGCCCCACAGGCGCTCCACTTCGGGCAGCAGGTGGGCCAGGGCGCCGCAGTCGCGCAGCACGGTGAACATGCGCGAGGGCTGGGCCTCCATCAGGCCGCGGGACAGCTCCTGCCAGACACGCTCGGCCACCAGGTGGTCCACGTCGCCGGCATCCACCATCTCGCGCATCAGGGCCATGGTTTCGGGGGCGACGCGGAAGTCGGTGAAGCGGGCGGCGAAGCGGGCCAGGCGCAGGATGCGCACCGGGTCCTCGCGGAAGGCGGGGGTGACGTGGCGCAGCACCTTGTCGGCAATGTCCCGGCCGCCGCCATACGGGTCCATCAGGGCTCCCGTGTCGCGCCAACGCGCCGCCAGCGCCGATGGTTCTGTGTCAAATTCGGTTCTAGCCCTCGTGGAATCTACGTGAACAGCTATCGAATTGATAGTAAGGTCGCGCCGGGCCAAGTCTTCTTCCAGCGTCACCTCGGGGCTGGCGTGGACCGCAAAGCCGCGGTAGCCGGGCGCAGTGTTGCGCTCGGTGCGGGCCAGGGCGTATTCCTCCCGGGTCTCGGGGTGCAGGAACACCGGGAAGTCGCGCCCCACCGGCAGGAAGCCCTGGTCCAGCAACTCCTGTGGCGTGGCACCCACCACCACCCAGTCGCGGTCCTGCACGGGAAGTCCCATCAGGGCGTCGCGCACCGCGCCGCCGACCAGGTAGGTTTCCATGTCAGGGCTTGATGCGGTAGGGTTCCTCGAAATCCAGGAAGTCCTTTTCGGCCAAGGCATGCGTGATCCAGGCCTGCACGCCGGGCAGGGCGCAGACGCGCTCCACGTAGGCGGCGATGGCCGGCGGCACGGGCAGGGCGTAGGTCTTCAGGCGCATGCAGACCGGGGCGAAGTAGGCGTCGGCCACGGTGAATTCGCCAAACAGCAACGGACCGCCGTGCGCCTGCAGCAGGCTGCCCCACATCTCCACCAGGCGCTGCACGTCGGCGCGCACGCCGGGCTTGTCGCGCCAGATCAGGGCGCCAACCGCGGGCAGGTTGGCCTCGATGTTCATGGGGCAGTTGCTGCGCAGGGCGGTGAAGCCGGTGTGCATTTCGGCGCAGATGCTGCGGGCGCGGGCGCGCGCGGCACGATCCGCAGGCCACAGGTGTTTCTCGGGGAACTGCTCGGCCAGGTACTCGGCAATGGCCAGGGTGTCCCAGATGGCCAGATCGCCATCGACCAGCAGTGGCACCTTGCCGGTGGGGGTGAGGCCCTGCAGGGTGGTCTTGAACTGCGAGCCGTCGTCAAACGAGTCGAAGCGGACCATGACCTCCTTGAACGCAATGCCGCTCTGCTGCAGCAGCACCCAGGGGCGCATGGACCAGGAGGAGTAGTTCTTGTTGCCGATGTAGAGGGTAAGCATGGTGCGGGTTCCTTGTTGCAGGGTGGATCGCAATGGTAGGTCTATAGGGCCTTCCGATTGATGCCGAATGCCAGGGCTATTGATGCTCAGGGCATCTCCTCGTCCAGGGCGCTCGGTGCGGCTTGCGCATCACGCGGACCCACGCTGCCCAGCCGGGTCTTGAGCGACTGCGGCTGGCCGGTGATCAGGGCGGCGTAGTTGGTGGTGTTGGACAGCACCTTCTTCACATAGTCGCGCGTCTCGCTGAACGGGATGCTCTCGGCCCAGATGGCGGCCTCCAGCACCGGGGCACCGGTCTGGCCGCGCCAGCTGCGCGGGCGGCTGGGGCCGGCGTTGTAGGCGGCCGCGGCCATGGGCATGGAGCCATCAAAGCTGTCGAGCACCAGTTTGAGGTAGCCGGTTCCGATGGTGATGTTGGTGTCGCGGTCGGCGATCTGGTGGGGCGTGAAACCGGTCAGGCCGATCTTCTTGGCCGTCCACCGGGCCGTGGCCGGCATCACCTGCATCAACCCGGAGGCGCCCACGCCGGACTTGGCGTCCATGATGAAGCGGCTTTCCTGGCGGATTAGGCCGTAGACGTAGGCCGGGTCCAGCCCGATCTGGCCGGTGCGTGCCAGCACGGCGGTCTTGAACGGCATGGGAAAGCGCTGTTCGAAGCTGATGAGGTTCTTGGTCCGGTCGCTGGTGTTGATGCAGCGGTCCCACACCTCGGCCTGGCAGGCCAGATCGGCGGCGGCCAGCAGGTTGCGGTCGTCCATGCCGCCGCGCACGTGCAGGTTGGTGTTGTAGTTCCACTCGCGCACGCCTTCCGCTCGCAATCCGATGCGGATGGCGTACAGCGCGCGCGTCAGGCCGGGGTTGGCGCGGGCGGCCTCCTGCTCGATGCTGGTCAGTGGCTCGGGTTTGGGCGGCGCGGCGATGGGGCGGCCCAGCTCATCCATCGCCAGTTGTTCGTAGAAGCCGCGCACGCCGGCAATGCTTTCTAGCAACTGGATCGCGTGGGCGCGTGTGTTTTCGGTGCCGGTTTGCCGCAACAGTGCGCGGGCACGCCAATAGACCCAGGTCGCTTCACTGTGCTGGGGTTCGCCCATGGCGGCAATGGCCGTGAGCACCTGCGACCAGCGCCCGGCGCGCAGGGCGGCGCGCGCCTGCCAGGCCAGGTGGTCGTCGTGCATTTGGGCGTTCTGGCCGCGGGAGAAGTAGTCGGGCGCGTCGCTGGAGAGCTTCTGCGCGGCGCGCTTGCCGATCACGCCCCAGATCCAGCTGCGCTCTTCCTGCGTGAGCTGGGTCTTCCAGCGCAGCTTGTCGATCTCCACGGCGGCTTCGGCGGGGTCCAGGTAGGCCTGGCGGATCAGCGCCAGCGAGACCAGCTCGCGCGTCTTGGGCTGGATGGCGGTGAGCTTGTCGTTGAGGTATTTGCTTGGGTGCAGGTAGATGGCGTTGACGGTCTTGACCGAGCCGGGGCTGACCAGGTTCACCGCCTGGGTCACCACGCGCAGGCGGTCGTTCTCCATCCCCAGGCGCGCGCGCAGCCAGACCATCTGCTTGGAGGTGGTGTGGTCCTTCACCAACTGCTCGGCGGCGGCGGCGCAGCCCTCATCCGCATCCTTCATGCCCAACCACACGTCCTTGACCTGGGCGGTGTTGTCCACGCCGCTGGCCAGGTGCTCGGCCAGGAGGGCGTAGCAGCGCACCGACTTGTCGTCATTCATGCGGTAGAGCGGGTATTCGCGGTTGAAGGCCACCCAGTTGCGGTTGCGGCCCAACTGCAGCAGCCATTCGGTGCGCAAGCGGTCTTCCTGGTAGCTGCCGGCGTAGCGGGTGAAGAAGTCCTGCACCTCGGTGGGGCCGGCCTCATCCAGGCGGGCCGAGAGCTCCCAGTAGGCGGCCCAGGGTTCGAGTACATGGCCACGCGCCTGGGGCAGCAGGGCGGTCAGGCGGCGGCGGTCACGCTGTTTGTAGGCCTGGGCCATGTCCAAAATGGTGGCGTCGGCGCGGCTGGAGTCGGTGGTTTGGGCCCGCGCCGGAGCGGGCGTGGACACGACAAACGCCGTGGCCAGCGCTATCGATGTCAGAATGGCTGAAAACTGCATGTGGAGATTATGGACAAGTCAGACGATTCCAAGTCAGCGGCCAAGAAAGCCCTGCGCAAGGCACTGTTGGAGAAACGCCTGCATCTGCCCGACCGCCTACAGCAGGCTGCGGCCTTGCAGCAGGTCATGCGTATCTGGCTGGTGGGCCGGCCCGACATCGTCATCGGCGCCTACTGGCCCATCAAGGGCGAGTTCGACCCGCTGCCGGCCCTGCACCGCTGGAAGGAGGATGGCGAGCTGCTGGACCAGCCACAACTGCGCCGCATCGGCCTGCCGGTGGTCAACAAGGAAAACAAGACCATGATCTTCCACGCCTGGTACCCCGGCTGCCCGATGGAAGAAGACGCCTACGGCATCCCCAAGCCCAAGGACACCGAGGTCATCGTGCCCACCTTGCTGTTTGCTCCCTGCGTGGGCTATGGGCCTGGCGGCTACCGCCTGGGCTATGGCGGCGGGTTTTACGACCGCATGATGGCCGCGCTCGACCCCAAGCCCTACACCGTGGGCCTGGGTTTTGGCGCGGGCTTTGTGGAAGACCTGGAGCCCGAGCCGCACGACGTGCCGCTGGATGCCATCCTCAACAACCACGGGGTGGTCTGGCCGGTCTGACCACCCACTGCCCCAAGGAAAACCGACCATGCCCGACGCCAAGCCCGCGCCCGCACCGCAACCTGCACCAAAACGCCGCCGCACCAAGCCCGCTGCCGTGCGCACCGCTGCGCAGGGTGACATTGCGCCTTCGGCGCGCGTGAAAGCCATCGGCGCCTTCGTGGCCCGCGAGGCCACCGACGCAGCCCAGGGCAAGGCCGTGGCCGCCGCGCTGGAGCTGGTGCGCCCCGATGCCAAGGGCAGCGCCGCCGAGCGGGCCCAGGGCCTGCGCGCCATGCTGGAGGGTGCATCGGACGACGATGCCCGCGTGCTGCGCGAGGCCCTGGCCGGGCGCTTCAAGCGCGACAACGGCAAGAAGGGCGGGTTGCACCCGGATGACGAACTGGCCGAAGACTGGCGCGACGGCGGCTACCCCTACCGCAACCTCATGCGCCGCGCCAGCTACGAGGAGCAGAAGTTCCACCTGCAGGTGGAGCTGCTCAAGCTGCAGGCCTGGGTCAAGGAAAGCGGCCAGCGCGTGGTGATCCTGTTCGAGGGGCGCGATGCCGCCGGCAAGGGCGGCACCATCAAGCGCTTCATGGAGCACCTGAATCCGCGCGGCGCGCGCGTGGTGGCGCTGGAGAAGCCCAGCGAGACCGAACGCGGCCAATGGTACTTCCAGCGCTACGTGGAGCACCTGCCCACGCGTGGCGAGATCGTGCTGTTCGACCGCAGCTGGTACAACCGTGCGGGCGTTGAGCGCGTCATGGGCTTTTGCAGCCAGGAGGAATACGCCGAGTTCATGCGCCAGGCGCCCGAGTTCGAGCGCCACCTGGTGCGTAGCGGGGTGCACCTGATCAAGTTCTGGTTCAGTGTCAGCCGCAAGGAGCAGCGCCGCCGTTTCAAGGAGCGCGAAAGCCATCCGCTCAAGCAATGGAAGCTCAGCCCCATCGACATGGCCTCCCTGGACAAGTGGGAGGACTACACCCGCGCCAAGGAAGGCATGTTTTTCGAAACCGACACCGCCGACTCCCCCTGGACCGTGATCAAGAGCGACTGCAAGAAGCGCGCGCGCCTGAACGCCATGCGCTACGTGCTGCACAAGCTGCTCTACACCAACAAGGACATCGCCCAGATCGGCAAGCTCGACCCGCTGATCGTGGGTCGCGCCCACGTGGTGTACGAGCGCGGGGAAAATCCGAACGCGATTTTGTAAGGGGGGCTGAGAACCTGCCTTGCCTCAGGCCTTGGCCAGCAGCAGCGCGTGGATCTTTTCGACCGTGGCCCAGTTGCGGGTTGTGCCCTGCTCGGCCAGACCCTTGAGCAGGGCGGTGGCGGCCGGGCTTTGCAGGATGCCGTCGGCGCACCATACGTAGGCGGCGTGCGGGGTGAGGCGCAAGGCCTCGTGGCCCCAGTCCGTGCCGGTGAGCGCGGCGATGGCCTGCAAGGCGTCGGCCTCCTGCGTCAGCGCCACCAGCAGGCGCGAGGGGTCGTCGGCCACCGCGCCGAGCGTGTTGCCGGCCACAACCTGGGCGATGTCCTGGGACGACTTCACAATGACCAGCGCGTCCACCCCCAGTTCGCTGGCCACGGCCTTGCGGATGGCCGTGGCATGGCGGGCGGCGGACGTGGCCGTGCTGGCAAAGATGGCATTGCCGCTGTTGAGCAGAGTCTGCACCTCGGCGTAGCCCATGCGGGCCAGCAAGGCGCGCAGGTCGGCCATGGCAATGCGCTTGGCCTTGCCGACATTGATGCCGCGAAAGAGGGCGACGAAGCGGGGCATTCAGGTGTTCCCTTCTCCAAGGGTTTCGCGGGTGACGCGGGCTTGGGCATCCAGCCACGCACAGAATGCCTGGATCTCGGGGCGCTGGGCGCTGCGCTGGCCCACGATGAGCCAGTAGGCCAGCGGGGATTCCAGCCGGGTGCCGGGCAGTACCTCCACCAGGGCGCCGCTGGCCAGGCTGTCGGCGATCAGCGGCATGCGCGATAGCGCCACGCCCTGGCCGGTGAGGGCGGCCTGGGCAATCTGGTGGGCGTAGTTGAAATACATCCAGCGTTTGGGCTCCAGCCCTTTCAGTCCGTGGGTGTCGAACCAGCGCTGCCAGGTCAGCCACTCCATGTGCTGGCTGCGGTAGGCATCGCCAGCCTCGATCAGGGCGAATTGCGCCAGGTCCTTGGGCTTCTTCAGCGCCGGCCCGCTGCGCAACAGCCAGGGGCTGGCGACCGGCGTGAGCTGCTCGCCGAACAGGCGATGTGCATCGGGTGGCACGTGGCCCGGCAGGGCGTAGCGCAGCACCAGGTCCACGTCGGCGGTTTCCAGGTCGATGGTGAGATCGGTGGCGTCGATGCGGATGTCGATGTCGGGGTGCTCGCGCTGGAAGGATTCGAGCCGAGGAATCAGCCACATGGTGCCGAACGAGGCCCAGGTGCTGATGGAGACGATCTTGCGTCCAGCGTTCTGGCGGATGAGGCGCACGGCGCTGTCGATGCGCTCCAGCGAGGGCGAGACGGCCCGCACCAACTGCGTGCCGGCGCTGGTCAGTTCCACGGCGCGGGTGTGGCGCAGGAACAGGGGCACGCCGATCTCGGTTTCCAGCGCCTGGATCTGGCGCGTGACGGCGGACTGGGTCAGGGCCAGCTCCTCGGCGGCGGCGCGGAAGTTCAGGTGCCGGGTCACGGCCATGAAGGCGCGCAGGTGGCCGACGGCAATGGCGCGGGTGCGCAGGGCGGTGTGGTGGTGCTGCATAGGTGATTGATTCGATAAGCGCATCAATAGCCTAGCGCGATTTCATTGGACTGCCAAGGGTGGCGGAGCGATCATTCCCTGCCAGATTGATGTTTTTGTCAGTCGATTGTCCGAACAGGAGAGCACCATGGCCACGCACACCGTTTTGTCCCCATCCCCCTTGCACACTTCCGACGCCGCCAATGTGGCTGTGACCCAGTGCTGGATGCTGGCACCGGGGCGCGCGCTGCATTTCCTGGCCGACCGGGCGGTGCAGGTCCAGGTGACCCAGGGCCGTGTCTGGGCCACGCTGGACGGCCCGCACGCCGGTGCCCCCAACGACCTGGGCGACCTGTTTCTGGAAGCCGGCACCCCGCTGACGCTGCGCCCGGGCCAGCGCCTGCTGGTGGAGTCCTTTGGCGGTGCGTCGCATGATGCGGCCTCGCGTCTGGTGTGGACGCCGGCACCGCAGGCTGCGCGGGCGTCTGCCTGGCGCGAGGCTGTCTCAGCCCTGGGCGCGTGGTTTGCCGAGGCGAGTCGGCTTGGCCTGGCGCGCTGGTTGGGCCTTGCGCGGGGTTCCCGGTTTGCGCGGCTTGGGCGCCTTGGCACTGAGCGCCGCCTCCAGTGCCAGCCGGGCCCAGGGTGCCATGGCGTGGGTTGAGTCCATGGCCTCTTCCGGGGCGCTGTAGTAGTTCATGCCGCGCAGCACCGCTTCGCCGTCCTTGGTGGACTGGTAGGTGAAGCGCTCGCAGCCCGCGGCCTCCCAGCGCGCGCGGTTGTCGTCGGTGGCCTTGAGCCACAGTTTTTCACCCCCACCCAGGTCGGCAATGATGGCCAGCGTCAGGCCCTCGGTACTGATGCCCCAGCCGCCAAACATGCGCTTTGCGGTGCAGGGGCCTACGCTGGCCAGCAGCTCGCAGCAGTACTGGGCAAAGTCGGAGTGGGCTGGGGCCATGGTGCTCGGTCTCAGGTCGGTCTTACAGAGGGGCAGGGGTGGATGCGGCAGGTTCGGCGGGGCTGGGCGCTGCCTGGGCGGCCAGGGCACGGGCGTCTTCCTCGTAGCCCTGCAGGGTCTGGACCAGTCGGGCACGCTGTTCGGGCGTGCTGCTGTTGTGCAGGGTGGCCATGGCGGCGCAGCTCTCGTTCGTGAGCTTGTCCATGTAGGCGCGGTAGGCCGGGTCGGGGGCCTTGAGGGTGCGCAGCAGCAGCGCGCGGATCTCGGCCGTGCCCTTGGCCGCGCTAGCCTTGGTCTTGCGCAGTTCGCGCAGCACCTGCAGGGCGTCCTGGTGGCGGCGCTGCATCTCGCGCAACTGGCGCGGCCCGTCGAAGCTGGAGGTCTTGATGTGCTGGCGCACGATGTCCTGCTGGGCTGGCTCCAACGGGCCGTAGAACGATTCCAGCCGCTCCACGATCTGCTTGTAACGCCGCTGCGAGCGCTCGGCCAGCGTGCCGGCAATCCACTCGTCACGCCACTTCTGGTCGCGCCGCTCAAACTCGGCCATCATGTGCTCCAGTTGCGCGTCCTGCAGGCTGGGGGCAATGGCGGCAATGGTCGGCACCACACGCTCCAGTGTGACCTGGAAGCGCAGCTGCAGGTCGTCCACCACGGTGCAGACCTGTTCGGCGGTCACGCTTTTTGGGGCCATGGCCTGCAGGTCTTTGAGCTTCTGGACCAGCAGCGGCAGTTCCTGGCGGCGGTGCCAGTCTTGCACGGCCTGCAGGTCGTCGCGCACGCGCAGGCTTTGCGCGTCGTCGAGGTCGAAGTAGCTGTCCAGCCACCAATACGTCAGAGTCGGGCCGCTGTTGTAACCCAGGCGCACGGCACTGCAGCCGACCAATGCCAGGCAGGCCAGCAGCGCACCGATAATGGGTGCTGATCGAACCAAGAGACGCACATGGAAACGCATGGAATGATGGACAAGCAGCTGACTTCGCAATCCGTGGACCAGGACGACACGCAGGACCGTCCGCCCGTTGACGTGGTCATTATGGCGGCGGGAAAAGGCACGCGCATGAAGAGCCGAATTCCGAAAGCCCTTCAGCGCCTGGCCGGACGCCCCTTGCTGCACCACGTGCTGGACACGGCGCGGGCCTTGCAGGCACGCCAGGCGGTGGTGATAACCGGTCACGGTGCTATCGAAGTTGAAGCAGCCTGTGCAGTGGATACGGGGGCTAGCACCCCATTGACCATCAGCTTTGCGCGCCAGGAGCCGCAGTTGGGGACCGGCCACGCGGTGCAGCAGGCCGTGCCGTTGTTGGCCGATGACGGTGTGGTGCTGGTGCTCTCGGGTGACGTGCCGCTGACCCGCGCGGCCACGCTGTTCCACCTGATCCAGGCCAGTGCCGGCGAGAAGCTGGCGCTGTTGACCCTGGACATGGCCGACCCGCAGGGCTATGGCCGCATCGTGCGCGGTGGCGCGTCCAAGTCCGAGGTGCTGGCCATCGTCGAGCACAAGGACGCCAGCGCCGAGCAGCGCGCCATCACCGAGATCTACAGCGGCATCATGGCCGTGCCGGCGCTGCGTCTCAAGCAGTGGCTGGCGCGCCTGGGCAACGACAACGCACAGGGCGAGTACTACCTGACCGACATTGTGAAATTCGCCGTGACCGACGGTGTGCCGGTGGTGGCCCACCGCATTGACGACGCCGTGCAGGTGGCCGGCGTGAACAGCCCGCAGCAACTGGCCGAACTGGAACGCGCCTACCAGCTGCGCCAGGCCCAGCGCCTGATGGACGAGGGCGTGCGCCTGGCCGATCCGGCACGCCTGGACGTGCGTGGCGACCTGCTGTGCGCCCAGGACGTAAGCATCGACATCAACTGCATCTTTGCCGGCCAGGTCAACCTGGGCGAGGGCGTGTCCATTGGTGCCCATTGCTACATTGCCAACGCGGTAGTCGAGGCCGGCGCGGTGATCCATCCCTACACGCACATCGATGGCGAAGGCCTGGGCGTGACCATCGGCGCGGGCGCGTTGATTGGCCCCTATGCCCGCCTGCGCCCCGGCGCACGCCTGGGGCCGCAGGTGCACATCGGCAACTTCGTGGAGGTGAAGAACTCCACCCTGGCGGCTGGCGCCAAGGCCAACCACCTGGCCTACCTGGGCGACGCCACGGTGGGCGAGCGCGTGAACTACGGCGCCGGCAGCATCACCGCCAACTACGACGGTGCCAACAAGCACCGCACCGTGATCGAGGACGACGTGCACGTGGGCAGCAACTGCGTGCTGGTGGCGCCCATCACCCTGGGTGCCGGCGGTACCGTGGGCGGCGGCTCCACCGTGACCAAGGACACACCGGCGGGAGCGCTGACGGTGGCGCGCGGCAAGCAGGTCAGCATCCCCAACTGGAGCCGCCCTCAGAAGGCACCCAAGGCCTGAGGCGCGCATGGACGAGCAGACCCCAAGCCCGGGCGAAGAGGCCATCGCCGCCCTGCAGGCGGAGTTGGCCGCCGTGCGCGCCGAGATGCAGGAATTTGCCGGCACGGTCTCGCATGATCTGCGCGCACCGTTGCGCCACATCCTCTCTTATGCGCAATTGGTGCAGGAGGACGCGGGGCCGCAGCTGGATGCGGAGGTGCAGGGTTTTCTCACCACCATCGTGGACTCGGCACGGCACATGGGGGGGCTGCTCGATGGTCTATCGCAACTCGCGCGGGTGGGCGCGCAGCCCATCCACCTGGAGCCGGTGGCGTTGCAAGACCTGGTGCAGGAACTTTGCGACCGGCTGAGCAGCCAACACCCCGGGCGCGATCTACGCTGGGATATCGCCAGCGATCTGCCGGTGGTGCGCTCGGATGCGCAACTGCTGCGCCAGGCGCTGGAGCAGGTGCTGGACAACGCGGTCAAGTTCACCGCACCGCGCGCGCCGGCCGTGATTCGCGTGAACGTCGTGCCCGAGGGCGTATCTGGCCGCGTTACCCTGCAAATACAAGACAACGGGGTGGGCTACAACCCGGCCCTGCAGGGCAAATTGTTCAAGGTGTTTGGCCGTTTGCACAGTGCCCAGCAGTTTGCGGGCGTGGGCATGGGGCTGGCCCTGGCGCGCAAGCTGTTGCAGCGGGTGGGCGGCCACGTCGCCATCGAGGGGGCCGTGGACGCGGGGTGTACCGTGCGCCTGGACCTGCCGCAGGGCTGATCACTGTCGGGTGGGGCGCTCAGCAGGAGCCTGTGGCGTGGGCTGCGATGGCCGCCACAAAGCGGCTCAGCATCAAGGGTGCTGCGGCGGTGCGGTAGGCCTGCTGGCGGGCCAATTCGGATAGGCGGTCGTAGGTCGGCGAGGGTTGGCAGGCCTGGCGCAGCGCCAGTTCCCACTCGTCTAACGGCGCGTGGGCATCCACCAGCAGTCCACCGGTGCCCACCACCTCGGGCAGGGCGCCTCGGTTGCTGGCCACCACGGGGATGCCGTTGATCTGGGCTTCGACCACGGTACGACCGTAGGACTCTTCCCATAGGCTGGGCATGAGCAGGGTGCGCGCGCGTGCATACAGGGTGCGCATATCACGCGTGGGCGGGTGCCATTCGATGTTGGGTAGCGCACGCGCGCGCTGCAGGCAGTGGTTGCGCCAGTGCGGGTTGAGTCCCCAGCTCTCGGCCACCAGGAAGGGAATGTCCGGGCAGGCGCCAGCCAGTGCGAACATGATCTCCACGCCCTTGATCTGGGTCGGGTTCACAAACAGCACACTGTCACCCCGCGTGGGCACGAAGTAGCGTTCGGGCAACACCAGCGGAGGCGCTACCACACAGTGCAAGCCACACAGAGCATGCCAGCGCCGGGCCGTGAACTCGGAGTTGGCCAGATACAGGATGGACGGATCGGGGACCAAGGTACCGCCCAACTGGTGGGTCTCCACATTGTGTAGGTACACGGCGGTGGGACGGCCCGTGTCCAGGGCACTGATCACCAGGGGCAGCAGGGTGGTGCCGCTTTGGACAATGATGATGTCGGGCCCCCAACTAGCCGCCAGCAGCGGCAGGTCGTGCGCGGGGTTGGTCACGCGGAATACCGGGTAACCCAGCGTGGCATCGCATTGGGGCGGCGCGTGGCCGGTCGTGCTGTGCTCGTTTTGTCCGCACAGCACCGCGGCCTCTGCGCCCATGGCTACCAGGGCGGTGCACAAATCATCGGTGGTGGTCTGCAGCCCTCCAATGACGTCGGGCAGGTGGGGATAGACCGACGCGAAAAGAACCCGCATCCGAAAGGGTGTTCAGGACTGGTTGGGGGTTGGGTTGGAGCCCAGCAGGTTGCGCAGGGCGTTGTGTTGGGTCTGCGTGTTCAACTGGTTATTCGATTGTTGGGTGCGATCAGGCGCCAGGCTGGTGTTCGGGTTGTTGCCGATGGAGCGGCCGTTGGTGCTGATCAGCGGCCCGTTCGGCGCGCCGCCACCGGGCTGTTGTCCACCGGCGCCGAACTGTTGCATGAAGTGGCTCAACACATTGGGCGGAACGCGAAACGGGCCATTGAGAATACCGTTGCCGCCGATAGAGGCGCCAAAGCCGGGGCGGTTGATGGTCAGCATCTGCCCATTGCTTCCCATGAATTGCAGGTGTTGACCAAAAAAGAAGTGGGCCGAAGTGTTGTCGCCATCACTCTCCACTCCAGAGATGCCGCCGCGGATGCCAATGGTGGCCGTGGCGGTCTGCACCCGAGCGGCGCTGAAGCCTTGCGGGTTGTTGAACTTGCTGATGAAGCCACCGACCACGCGCAACGCGCCCTTGACCAGGTTGACCGCAATGCTGCCGCGTCGGGATTCGGGGTTGAACACGAACTCGTCGATCACCAGTTCGGAGTTGGGGCCCAGCGTCATGGATGATTGGTCCATGAACAAGATGTGGATGACGCCGCTACTGTCGGTCTTGAAGCGCTCGCCGTAGGCCACGGAGTTGCCGATGTAGACGACGCGGTCATTCGTGGCGGTGACCACGCCAGGGCGCACTGCCGTGGCAATGCCGACCTGGGTGCCCGGCTGCGTGGCGGCCTGGGTCGCGGTCACGGGTGCCAGGATGCTGGTCGCGGCGGCAGCGGCCAGCCACCATTCATTGATATCGATCGGAGGGGGTGGTGCGGGGGGCATTGCGTTCTCTCCTGCCAGGGGTCAGTACTTCCAGATCACGCCCAGTGTGCCGGACGTGTTGGTGCTGCTGAAATTGGGGATGTTGGAGTTGATGTTGGTGTATTCCAACTGGAACTGCACCGCCATGTCGCGCGACACGGGCGCCACGTTGATCAAGCCGAGTCGCCACTCGGTATCCGCACGTGTGGTGGACAGGCTGACCAGCGGATCGATCGCCCGGTAGTCGCGGCGCGTGGCGCTGCTGATCAGGGTGGTGGCCCAGGGCAGCGCGGTCAGGGAGAACGGCGAGGCGTAGCTGAAAACATACGACAGGCGCAGTTCCGGTCCGCGGTAGCCGGTGGATGCCACGTTGCCGTCATGGTCCACGTAACCCAACTCGGTCATCAGGAAGCGGTTGGCGCCGGTTTCCAGGGTGGCGTTCAGGCGCAGGGCCTGGCGGCTGCCGCCCAGCGAGGGGGCATTGGCGATGTCGTCGCGTGCCGGGTAGGTCAGGCGGCTGTTTTCGTAGGTGCCGCCGTAGCTCAGCCGGTCAGTCATGCGGTACTCGGTGTTGAGGCCCCAGCCGCCGGTGGTGAAGTAGGAGTTGCCATTGGCGGTGGCGCCACCGAACAGCAGGTGCGGGCGCAACGTCCAACCCTGCTGGGTGTCGGGTGCCGGCTTGAAGCGCAGGCCGGTGCTACCGGCCACGATGGTCAGGTCATAGGGTTTGGAATAACCGGCCTGGTTGCTGTAGCTGCCGACGGAGCTGAAGTGGTTGGCATAGCCCATCAGCGTGGTGGTGATGGAGGCTTCATTTTGCTTGTCCAGGTCGTAGACATGGTCCAGCAGGGCCCAGGCATGCACGTCGCTATCGGACTTGGGGGCGAAGTCGGGGCTGCGTGGAACGGATAAACCCTGGTACAGGATCGTGCCATTGTCCGTGGCCCCGGTGGGATTGGTCTGGGCGCGTATGCCCAGCATGACCATGCCCGACAGGTGTGAGGGCTGATTGCGCGCCGTCACGTCGCGCAGCAGGGACTGGGCATCTTCTTTCTGCTTGGCGTCCAGGCGTGGATCGGCCAGGGCATCGCGCAAGTAGGTTTCCGCCATGGCATAAGAGCCCAGGCGGAAGTAGAGCACGGCCAACTCCAAGCGGATGTTGGCCGGCGCATCGGGCATCAGCAATAGGCCTTCGAGTGCCGCGATGCCGCCCTCGTAGTTGCCGCTTTGCACCAGCAGCGTGGCGTATTTGCTGCGCACGTCGATGGAGGAGGGGTTGGCGAGCACGTCGCGAAAGACCTGGTCCACCTCGGCTTGGCTCGGCACGCTGTTGGTCTGCGCCCATGCCGGCGCTCCCAGGGCCACGAGGCAGACGGCCGCTGCCGCCATGTGCTTGTTCAAAACGGGTGTCTTGTTATCCATGGTTGTTAGATCCCGAAAAGAGGTGCCGTCAGGTCAAACCGCGGTGCCCGCCCCTTGGCGCTCGGCCGCCCTGCGTAGAAGGCAATATAGCAGGTTCGGGCGAAAAACGGTTCATGGCGTGTCGGGTGTGATGCACAGGCGTACCAGCAGCAGGCCCAGTTCGCGTCGGTCCTCGGACAGGCCTTGGGCCTGGGGCGAAACGGGGTCTCGCACCTGGAATTCCAGTAGCAGGCTGCCGTCGGGCTGGGTTTGGATGCCCGGGGGCAGGGGCAGGCGCAGTACCCGTTCGTGGCCAAAGGCATGCTCGCCCAACGAATGGCCGTTGGCCACGATTTGGGTGTGCGTGTGGGGATGGGTAGGCCCCACCAAGCCCTGGGCCGTGATCTCCAGGGTCCACATTCCCGTTGCCGTTGGCGTGGTCGTGGGGCAAAGCATCAGGCGGGCGACGGTCGCCAGCGTCCAGGTTCCGCCGGGCGACGAGAAGTCCCACCCCTGGCGCTGGTAGGCCAATGCGTTGCCGCCCAGGCGGAAATCCATAGGGTCACCCAGCCGGTACGGTTGCGCCTTGCCGGACAACGGGCTTTGTGGTGCGCTTACCGGGCTCTGGATGCCCCAGTGACGCGGATCGGGAGTCGTTGCGCTGGCGCCACAGTAGATGCGCTGCCCGTGGAGGATGGCATGGCCGGCAAATGCCGCTGGCAGATGCGCGTAGGGACCCGCCCGTTCCGGCTGTGTTCGTTCTGCCTGTGTGTTCCCCCGTTCAGCCCGGTTCAGCGGTTCGCCCAGCAGGGGGTGGACGCCGCGCTTGGCGATGACGGCCAAGGCATCTTCGCGCTGGGCCAGGGACCAGCGTGGTGAGCGGCTGTCAAAGAAATGGATGGAGGCGATTTGCCCCAGTAGCGTGGCCAAACCTTGCTGGTCCATGGCCAGGTGCGCGCCGCTGCCGCCAAAGCGCAGGTCGCGCAGGAAGTCGCGGGTCGGGGTGATGTCGTTCAATTCCAGGTCGGCGGGTTGGTAGTGCAGGTCTTCAATGCAGTACAGCCCTCCAGGCGCCAAGTGGGGAAACAGGGCGGCCAGGGTGATCTGCTGGTGGTGGGAGGCATGGCTGCCGTCGTCGATGATGACGTCAAATGGCCCGCCGGCCTGCTCAACCAGCGCGGTCAAGTCCGCGACGCTGGCTTGGTCACCTTGAAAGATGGTCATGCGTGGCTCCGACAAGGTGCGGAAATCCACGATGTCGAAGCCGAACAGGCTGGCCTGGGGCAGGTAGCCGGCCCACATGCGCAGGCTGGGGCAGCCCACTTCATGCAGGCGCTCACCCAAGGTGTCCTGCGTGTGGCCGTGCACCAGGCCGATTTCCAGCAGGCGCAGCGGCTGCAGCCGCGCGGCGCCGAGCAAGGCCTCATAGACCCGGGTGTAGGCGTGGGCGCACAGGGCGGTGTCGCCCTTGTCGCTGCCGAATTGGTTGGCCAGGTGGGTCAGGTCGTGGGCAGGCATATGGCGGCACTGGCGAAACGGTTGAGCCAGTCAGTGCCGGACAAGGCGCTGACCATGGCGGAAATCAGAGGTGTCAGATCGGAAATGGCGGCCAACTCCTGCGCCACGCGCGCGCGTTGTGGGCGCAGGCATTGCACGGTGGCGGCCTGGGCCAGTTGCAGCGTTGTCAGGAACGAGGGCGGTAGTTCGTGGCGCGGCTCAAAGGCGGGGATGAAGGTGTTGGCCACGGCCTTGATGGCCATGGTGGAGCCGTGTGGGGCCGTGTTCAGCAGCTCAATCGCCAGACTCCAGGTGTTGACCTCGCTGGAGCGCACGGCAAAGCGAAAACGCAGCAATCCATCCCTTAGCAACTGTGTGGTGTCAAAGGGCTGGTACTGGTAGTTGTCGATGTAGACCAGGGTGAAGAAGGCCAGGGGCAGTCCCGTGGTTTGGGTGTGGCGCAGCCAAGAGTGTCCGGTGGATACCAGGTCGCAGACCAGGCCGTCTGCCTGCCCATTGGCCTGAAGGTAACGGGCGAAGGCTGCGGGATCTTGTGCCAATGCATTGCGCGAAGCCTGTATCAGTTCGAACGGTTCGTTGGGGTGCAGGGTGAGGAACAGTTCGCTCAGAAAGTGGCAGTCGCGCGCCAGGAACAGGATGTTTGCCAACCCCAAGGTGTCGCGTTGACGGCGGGCCGCCTGGGTCGCCAGGCACAGCAGGGGTACGTTGAATTGCACGAAGTGCTCCCACAGCTCGGCCTCCACCGAGGGGGGCTGGAACGGGTTGGCCAGTCGCAGCCGGCGCACGAGTCGGGCGGTGTGCGCCAGGCCGTTGGTCTGCAGGAATTGCTCGGTGGGGCTTGGGTTGGCGCCGGTGTAGTGGCGGGCCGCAATGCCAAAGCGCTGTGCCTGGGCCACGTCGGCGTGGGCGTTGTCGCCGGTGTGGTGCAGCAGCAGCCACTGGTCCGTGAGCTGGGGCCAGATGGTTCCGGTGTGCTTGCCAGCATTGCTGACGAACAGATGCACGTGGCGGCGCAGGCCCACATGCTGCAGCAGCCCACGCAGCGTGGAGGCTGGCAGGTACATGTCCGACACCACCAGGTCATGGTCGCGCACGGCGGCCATGTTGTGGGCGATGGGGATGGCGTTGTCGAACTCGGCTTCGATCTCCGCCGTGTACAGCCGCTGGGCCGTGGCGGCATCGCAAAAGCCGCTGTCGCGCAGTGCGGCGTAGATGGTGTCCAGGCCAAACGGCTGGCCGGTGGCGGCCAGGCGTTGTTCGGCTTCCATGCGCTGACGGGCAAAGCCGGGCATGGCTTGTGTGGTCTCCAACTCGGCAAAGAGATTGGCCGGCGTGATGCAGGCGCGCGCGATCAGCGTGTCGAACAGGTCGAACGATTGGACGGTCGTGCGCAGGCGGGTCATGCCGTGGGCTCACCGGTGTTGGCAAACACGGCGTCCAGTGTCTGCTGGAAGACGGTGGGATCGTAGCGCTCTTGGGTGGTGCGGGCCATGGTCGTGCGGATGGCGTTCCAGTGGTCCCGGTCGCGGTAGAGGCGCAGCAGCGCCTGGGCGAAGGCGGCGGGATCCTCGCCGCAGACGATGTCGTTGCCGCTGCGCCAGCCCAACTGGCGCACCAGCAGCGGTGTGGCCACGACTGGAATGCCGTTGCAGGCGGCTTCAATCACCTTGGCCGGCACGCCAGCGCCAAAGCGCGTGGGCGCAACGAAGACGCGATGCCCGTCGTACCAGGGAGTCAGGTCGTCGACCCGGCCCACCAGTCGGACGTGGTGGCTAGCCAGTTCCGCCACCTTCTCGGAGGTGCAGTCGCCTACGATATCGATGCATGGAAAATCGGGCTCCAGCCCTCGTAGAATCTGCATGACGTGCTCACAAAACCATAGCAAGCTGTCTTCGTTCGGGGTGCTGGAGTGAATAGCGCCGACGAACAGCAGGCCGGTGCGGTCCTCCCAGGCAGGTGTTGTTTTCCGGGTTGGCATGGCGTGGTCTACCCGTATGACCTGGCGCGCGCCGGCCGAACGGAACAGGTCCGCCTCGTGCGCCGACACGCACAACACGGTTTCGGCGCGGTGGCCCAGGGCCAGTTCGTCTTGCACCAGGCGCTGGGCCGTTTCGTCGGGCAGGGGGCGTCCCATCGCGCCGGCCTGACCGATCTCACGCAGGGCGAACACGGCCTCGGCGTCGTATACCAGGCGCATGCCGTCAAACAGGTTCGGCCGGCGCGCCCAGAGCTTTTCCACCAGGGCCATATTGGGCGGGCGGCTTACCAGCAGGAAGTCGTACACGCCGGCCCGCTCCTCCAGAAACGCCTCCAGCGCGCCCGCGCCGTGGCCCAGCATGACTTCCACGTACTCGGGTACCGAGGCGTAGACCGTGCGCCAGTCGTCGTCGAAATCCCACAGCGGAAACAAGGTCAGGTGGTGGCGCGCAGCCAGGGCGTGAACCAGCAGTCGCGCTCGTGGCAGACCGCCGCCGCCGGCCATGTGCGGCACTGCGTTATCGATGAGCAGGATGCGTGGGCGCACGGTGGTCAGCCACCGGTCGCGCGTGGGGATGGCTTGACCGGATTCGGGGCGTGCGGCCAGGCGTGCGCGGTGGCGCGTGGCGAAGCGCGCGCGACGCTCCTCCATCATCTGGGTTGCGGCGTCCGGCGCGGTGGCGCTGGCCCATTCAAAATGTGTCAACCAGATGGACGGGTCGTAGACCACCCGGTAGCCCGCGTCCTGGATGCGCAGGCACAGGTCCGTATCCTCGTAATAGGCTGGTGCAAACACGGGGTCAAAGCCGCCTAGGTCCTGCCAGAGCGTGCGGCGCAGCATCAGAAAGGCGCCGGAGCAGAAATCCACATCGCGCAGAAAGGCAAAGGCCGGCGCATGCGGGTCTTGCCCACGCCCGTAGCCCAGCGTGGAGCCATCGCGGTAGGCGATGCAACCGGCTTCTTGCAGCGTGCCGTCGCCCAGCACGATGCGTCCACCCACCGCGCCGATGGTGCCGTCCGCGTCCAGACGGCGCGCGGCTTGGCACAGGGCGCCGGCATGCACGATGGCGTCGTTGTTGAGGAACAGGATGTGCCGACCGCGGGCGCGCGCGGCGCCCTGGTTGGCGGCCTCCAGGAAACCAACGTTGCGCGCATTGCGCAAGACGATGGCACCGTCCAGGCGCTGCAGCAACTCGGCAGTGCGGTCGTTGGATGCGTTGTCCACCACGATGGTTTCAAGGCACGCGTCCCGTTGATCGGCCAGCGCGGCAAAACACTGGCGTGACAGCCCGACCTGGTTGAACAGAACCACCACCACCGAGATGTCCACCGCGTCGCTGCGCGGAGCCAGTTTGATCCGTTGGGTTGTGGACAACCAGGTCTCCAGCCGGAGCGCGGCCACGGCTCGGGCGCGTTCCTTGGGAGTGGGGGCTTGGGCGATGGGGGTGGCGCGCTGGCGCAGTTGCAGGCAGGTGTCTTCGATGGCGAGGGCCAGACGCTGGCTGTCCAGCAAGGGCGATTGAGTCATCGCGTGGCGCAGGCCCCGGCGTACCTCGGCCAGGTGCTGTGGCGCGCTGGCCAGGGCGCAGACGATGTCCACATAGTGGGCCGGGTCGCGCGCCACCCACGCGGAGTGCCCCAGCGCCGCCAGCACGGACAGACCCTGGCGTTCGCCCAGCCAATGACCGGCCAGACTGACGCAAGGTACGCCCATCCACAGCGCGTCCAATAGACAGAGTCCGCCGTTGGCCGGGAAACTGTCCAAAAGGATGTCGACGGTGTTGTAGTTTTCCAGGTACCGGTCATAGGGGCATTGCGCCTGGTACCGCACGCGGCTGGGCTCAAGGCCGGCCTGGATCAAGGCGGCTTCCACGGCGGTGCGCATGGTTGCATTGGCGCCATGCTCCCCCATCAGAACCAGATCGGCCTGGGGCAGGCGTTGCAACAACTGCATCCAAGTTCGTAGCGCGAGTGAGCCGATGCGAAACGCGCGCACCGGGCAGGCCAGGGTGATACGCAATTGGCTCAGGCACGGCGGTGGCACCAGGTCGGGGGCGTGGGGCGGTGGTGTCCAAGCCCATTGCCCGCCGGGCAGGCGCACGATGCGTTCGTCGTAGTCACCTTCGGCATCGGCCGCAACGGCGTGTTCGTCTGTCAGAAGGTAGTCAAAGACCCCACCACTGGCGGCCCAACTGCCCAACCAGGCGCATTGGACCGGGGCAACGCGCCGGGCGAACGCAAGCAGAACCTGGTCCTGATCCAGAACGCCGGTCACGCCCACGGTGTCGATGGCCACGTCGATGCGGTTGGCGTGCATGGAGGCCACCAGATCCAGCCCGCGCAATGGAAACAATTGCACGCTCCGGGGCAGATGGCGCAAATCGTCGCCGTGCAGGTCGCAGTACAGAAACACATCAACCCGACGCGGGTCGTGCGCCGCCAACACTCCGGCCAGCAAGCTGTGGTGGAAGTGCGCCGCCACGTAGGCCAGGCGCATGCGCTGCGCGTGGGCGGACGGACCGGGAAGATGAGGTGGGCTGGGTTGGGCGCCAGTGCTCGTCACCGTCGTTAGTTGGCGTTGCCACTCTCGCATCGACCGAGCCAGCTCCTGAGGGGTTAGGCTGGCATTCAGGCCCAGGGCGACCCTTGCCGTGGCGGCAACGCCAAGGTCCTCGGGAAACGCGGACTGGGCCCAGCACGCCAGGGCGTGGAATGTGGGCTGGTCAGATCGGGCCTGGGCGCTTTCCAGGCATTGGCGCGCCAGGCGTCTGCGTTCTTCGCGTGGCAGGCGGCACAAGACCGGTGTGGCGGTCGCGTGTCCCAGGGCGGCCAGCAGCATCAGCGTGGATGCCGCCGCGTCCACACAGTGGCGTCGGCCTAGTAGCGATGCGCTCAGCTGCGTGGCCTGTTCCCACCGTGTAGGGCCGGCATCCACCAACAGCCGCATCCGCAGTTGCAGCGCTTGGGGTAGGGGCGGCTGTTCGGCCAACGCGCGCTCCAGGTGCTGCCAGGCCGACTCGGTGGCGCCGAGTTGGGTCAGCGTGTCAGCCAGTTCATACCAGCCGGTGGCGCTGGCAGGGTCTGCTTCGGCGGCATGTTGGAAAGTCTGCGCCGCTTCCTCCAGGCGCCCTTGGGCGCGCAGGACCCAGGCCAACTGGCGTAGGCAGAGTGCCGAGGGCGAGGTGCACAGACCCAGCGCATGGCGCGCATGGCCTTCGGATTCTTCCAGTCGACCCTGCAACTGGCGGACATGGGCCAGCGCACGCCATGCTTCACTGGCGGTGCTGTCGTAGGCAACCGCTTGCTCGGCGTGGGTGCTGGCCTGCGCCAACTGACGGCTTTCCGCCAGCACGAAGGCCGCTTGCACGTGAGCATCCAAAGTGTCCGGTGCGTGGAGCAGCCATTGGGCGACGGCCTTGGAAACACGATGTTGGTGGCCGCGCCGTTGCGCCAACCAGGCCGAGAGCAACCAGGCTTGGGCATGGCTGGGGTCGTGGCGAACCGCACGCCGTAGGGCCGTGCTGGCCGCGGCGAGGTGTTCGCGTTGCTGCAGGGCCTGGGCAAGCAGGTACCACAGGTGGCCATTCGCGGGTGTGCGGGCGATGAGGGCATGGATGGCCGTGCGTGCAGCGTCTGTTTCATGGCGGTCCAATGCGATCTGGGCGCGCAGCGTGCACAGGCCGGCGTGCTCGGGTTGGTGGTGCGCCGCCCGCACCAAGATAGCCGCGGCCTCCTCGGTACGACCGGCCTTGCGCACGAGGAGCGCCAGCTGAATAGCCGCTTCGGCGTTGCCTGCATCCAATTGCAGTGCGTGCTCCAGGTCCGCGCTGGCAGCCTGTGTGTGTCCCAGGGCCGCCCGTGCGACGCCCCGTAGGTGCCACGCTCCTGCGTCGCCGGGCAGCAAGGTGATGAGTCGCTCGGCCAGAGCGCAGGCCTGCGCGTCGCCGTGTCGGCCATGGAGGGTCCATGCCATCGCTAGCAACAACTCAGGTGTATCCGGGAAGCGGGCCAGGCCCTGCGCCAACGTATGGTGGGCGAGTGCGTGCTGGCAGGTTTCAGACAAGGCGCGCGCCAGATGCACGTAGGTGGTGGAGGTGTCGGGGGCCTCTGCCAGGGATTGACGCAACAGGGGGATGGCCTGCTCAGGTTGGCCTTGCCGCAGCAGCAGCCAAGCCAGCTGGGCCTGGCGCTGTGGGGTCGCATGCAGGGTGAGTGCGTGGCGTGCCCAGGTGGTGGCGGGTGCCCATTGCGCCTGGTCGTGCAAGGCCCAGGCGAGGCTGGCTGCGGCGTCATCCAGGGAGGGGTCGCGTTGCAACGCCTGGCTGAGGTGGTGCGCGGCTTGGGCCGGGTCCCTGCGCTTGAGATACACGTTGCCCAGATGGGTGTGCAGCATGGCGTGTTGTGGGGCTGCTTCCAGCGCCGGGCGTAGGGCCGCCTCGGCCAGGTCCAGCTCATCCTGTTCCAGGTGAAACCAACCCAGCGCAACGCTGGCATTGGCCAGTTCATCTGGAGTGCGGCTGGTTTTACGGGCCAGTTGCGCGGCCTCCATGGCGGCAGCGCGTTCGTGGTCGGCATATCGGCGCCAGGCAAGGCGCGTCCATGCGGGGGATCGTTCAGGCGCCAGGTGAACCGCCAGTTGCAGCAGGGCCGTCGTTCTGGGGTGTTGGTTGTCGGTCAGCCGGTTGGCGATGTCCAGTAGCCGCTCAGCCGCCGCCTCGGCACCGCGCCACTGTGCCGACAGTTTTTCGGGGGCCAGACCGTCGGCGGCGGCATCCTCTTCGGGCAGACGTCCCGTAGCAAGCATTTGGCACAGTAGCCAGTCATCCGAAGGGGCGTGTGGTGGACTGCCGGGGGGCTGTCTGGACACAAGGGACCGCAACGCTCCCCAATCGGCGGCACGGGCCAGCGCGATGGCTGTCTCGACCGGAAAGAGGGGGGGCTGTTGGCGGGGCTCGCTCGTCATTCCAAGGTCGATTGCCGAATGGTTGTGGGGCCGCAGTGTGAGAGTCTTGGCAAAGTCTACCCCAGTCGCGATGGCGTGCCATGCCTGCCGGGTCAGCCCGTGCCTAGCTTTCCGCAAGCGGCAACTCCGCCCCGAATTTGCTGCGTTTGATGCTGAAAAATGCCTTGGTGTTGCGCACATTGGCGTCGGCGTTGAACAGGCGCTGGCTGAGCGCCTGATAGGCCGGCATGTGGGACGTGTGCACCACCAGCACGAAGTCTGGGCCGGGTGAGACGCGATAGCACTGCTGCACGGCGGGGTCGTCGGCGACGCGTGCCTCGAATTGTTCCAGGGCCTGTACGTCTTGGCGGTCCAGGGTGACTTCTACTATGGCGGTCAGGCCAAAGCCCACGGTGTCGGCCAGCTTTTCGGGATTGAGGATGGCGATGCGGCGCTCGATCAGGCCGTTGTCCTGCAGGCGTTTGACCCGTCGCAGGCAGGTGGGTGGCGAGATCCGCGCGGCTTGCGCCAAGGCCTGGTTGCTGAGGCTGGCATCGCGCTGAAGCAGATTCAGCAGCAGTACATCGATGGAATCAATTGATGTATTTGTCATGTTTATTGAAATATTATTCCATTTCATCAATATTAAGAAATATATATTCAATATTTGCCAAAATATTTATCAATAATTTCTTTTGTGCATCCCTACCATTGCGCCATTGAGGTTTTTTGGAGAGTCAACATGTGTGGCATCGTCGGCGCGGTTTCGACCCGCAACATTGTTCCGGTTCTGGTGCAGGGGCTGGAGCGTTTGGAATATCGGGGCTATGACTCCTGCGGGGTCGCGGTATATGCCCACGGTGGTGACATGGCGCTTGCCGGGCTACGCCGCGCACGCAGCACCGCGCGGGTGGCCGAGTTGGCGACCCAGGTGGCGCCTACCGCCGCAGACGGCGGTCTGCAAGGCGGTCTGGGCATCGCCCACACACGCTGGGCGACGCACGGAGCCCCTTCCGTCAGCAATGCCCATCCCCATTTCAGCCACGGTAGTGGTGCCGACGCGCACCAACGTCCCGGCCGCGTGGCCCTGGTGCACAACGGCATCATCGAAAACCACGATGAGTTGCGCGCCAGCCTCAAGGCCAAGGGCTATGTCTTTGTCAGCCAGACCGACACCGAGGTGGTGGCCCATCTGGTGGACAGCCTCTACAGCGGCGATTTGCTGGAGGCCGTGCATGCGGCGGTGCGCCAGTTGCACGGGGCCTACGCGATCGCGGTGTTCTGCAAGGATGAGCCTCAGCGTCTGGTGGGCGCGCGCGCCGGCTCGCCCCTGATCCTGGGCGTTGGCAAGGACGGGCAAGAGCACTTCCTGGCCAGTGATGCCATGGCCCTGGCCGGTGTGACCGACCAGATCGTCTACTTGGAAGAAGGCGATGTGGTCGATGTGCAATTGGGCAAATACTGGCTGCTGGACAAGGCCGGCAAGGCCGTCAGCCCGGCCCAGCGCCCAGTCAAGACCGTGCAGGCGCACAGTGGCGCGGCGGAGTTGGGGCCGTATCGCCACTACATGCAAAAGGAAATCTTCGAGCAGCCGCGTGCCATTGCCGACACGCTGGAGGGTTTGGAGGGCATCGTGCCCGAATTGTTCGATCAGATGATGAATCACGCACCGGGCGCCAACGCCGCACGCGTGTTTGCCGAGGTGGATTCGGTGCTCATCCTGGCCTGCGGTACCAGTTACTACAGCGGTTGCGCCGCCAAGTATTGGCTGGAGAGCATTGCCCGCATCCCTACGCAAGTGGAGGTGGCCAGCGAATACCGCTACCGCGACTCCGTGCCCAACCCGCGCACGCTGGTGGTGACCATCACCCAGTCCGGCGAAACCGCCGACACCCTGGCCGCGCTGCGCCACGCCCAGGGCTTGGGCATGCGCCACACGCTGACCATCTGCAACGTGGCCACCAGCGCCATGGTGCGGGAGTGCAGCTTGGCCTACGTGACACGCGCCGGCGTCGAGATCGGCGTGGCCTCCACCAAGGCCTTCACCACCCAACTGGCGGGACTGTTCCTGCTGACCCTGTGTTTGGCGCAGGCCCGCGGGTTTCTGTCGGAGGCCGAGGAGCAGCGCCACCTCAAGGCCATGCGCCACCTGCCGGCGGCACTGCAGGCCGTGCTGGCCCTGGAGCCGCAGGTCATTAGCTGGGCCGAAGACTTCGCCCGCAAGGAAAATGCCCTGTTCCTGGGCCGTGGCTTGCACTACCCCATCGCACTCGAAGGCGCCCTGAAGCTCAAGGAGATCACCTACATCCACGCCGAGGCCTATCCGGCCGGTGAACTCAAGCACGGCCCGCTGGCCTTGGTGACCAGCGAAATGCCGGTTGTCACCGTGGCGCCTAACGATGCACTGTTGGAAAAGCTCAAGAGCAATCTGCACGAGGTGCGTGCACGTGGCGGCGTGCTCTACGTGCTGGCCGATGCCGACAGCCGCATCGAAAGCAGCGAAGGCATGCATGTGATTCGCATGCCGGAACACTATGGCGAGCTATCTCCCATGCTGCACGTGGTGCCCCTACAACTGCTGGCCTATCACGCGGCCTGTGCGCGGGGCACGGATGTGGACAAGCCACGCAATCTTGCAAAAAGCGTGACCGTCGAATGACGGGCGCGGCGTCTCCTCGTTTTCAGCAGCATTCGGCTTTTGAGTCCTAGGATTCATTTAACTGCTTTTGGATCAGCGTCTTGGCGTAGGCCGCCGGGGTCATTCCACCAAGGAATCTTTTGGGGCGCATCCTCTTTGTATTTTGGGTGCCAGGCCTCGACGACGAGCTATAGGTGTCTCAGACGCGCAGGAAGGCGGTGGTCACCGATTTGCGCTGCATCTAAATAGTGATCACCGTCGAGAAGGTCGAACTGATGCTGGGTGAATTTGAGGACCGTTGGGATGCCGAGCACCTGCCTATCGCACAGTCCTGGCGCAGGAACCGGATCTGACGAATTCCGCTTTCCGATTGCCCGTTGGAAATGAGGCAGGTCATCTATACGACCAAAGCCATTGAGTCGGTCAGAACGAGGCCGCGCACGATGACCAAGAGTCAGGGGAATCCCGCGGCGATGAGGTACTGACCAAGTTGTTCTTTTAGTTCGAAGACCGCATCTCCTTCAATTGAAGTTCGCCCCGTTTACAGAAAAGTTGGACGTGCCCCGACTTCACCCAATCTGGCGTGCCTGGCACCATTCGGAAAGTGTGGGATTGCGGAATCAGGCTGCTCAATGACAAGTTGAGCCAGCAGCAAAAGAGCTGCACGGCTGTTATCGATTTCACTGGAGAAAGTCGTGGCGCGCAAGGAGGGTGACGTAGTGGAGCGCTCGTCTACACGGGCCCAGCACACTTTGGTCTTCTGAGGACCATTTGTATCCACAATGCCCCAAATTGGGGCGTTTCTGCGCGCCCTAGCTTGGCGGAGCAAATAAATTAGTGCGTTCCGCTAAACAATTCGCCAATTCTGGGGATTAGTTGGTAGGGCCCACTGAATGGACATGCTGCGTCGGCGGCAAGGGATGGTCCTCAGTGCAACAGCAATCACTACTCCTCTGAGAACAACATGGTAGCAATCGTCAGCGGCAACAGCCTGGGTTTGAACTTGACTTCACTGGCAACCCTGGGCCAGCAAGGTACTTTTGGCTCTGCCGTTCAGGGGCGTGCTGGTGAATTGGCATACGTCAATATTGCCACCGGCAATTTCATATTGCAAAAGCAAGATGATTTCCTGGCAAGCCGCGGCCTGGACGTCTCCGCGGTACGAACCTACAACAGCCAGGGCGTATTCAATGACGACAACGGCGACAACTGGTCAATCGGCATCTACAACCAGCCCTTGCAACTCCAAGGTGATCGCAACGCCGTTGGCAGCTCCATTGTTCGCACAGCCGGCGATGGCGCACAGGCCGTTTACCGGTTTGACTCCATATCCAACAACTATGTCAGCACCGACGGCGCAGGTGCCTACAACACGATTGCCTATGACGGCGCGGCGAACCAGTATGTGTGGACCGAAGGCAGCACCGGCGTGCAGGAGCGCTATGAAGGCGACGGGTCGGCTCGCTTGCTCTCCCGCACGGACATCAACGGCAATACCAGCACCTATGCCTACACCGGCAACTTGCTGAGGAGCGTAACAGACGCCTCTGGCGAAACCACCTACTACGACTACGTTGGCCACAACCTGAGCCAAATCCGCGTCGTCACCCCGGATGGAGCCACAACCACCCGAGTGCACTACAGCTATGACGCCAGCAACCGCTTGTCTAGTGTCACCGTGGATCTCAGTCCAGCGGACAACTCCACGGAGGATGGAAAGACGTACGTCACCAACTACACCTACGACGGCACCAGTGATCGCATCGCCAGCGTCAGCCAGACCGATGGCAGCAGGCTGGCCATCACATATGTCAACATGCCCGACGGCAGCTACCGTGTCGCCACGATTACCGACGGGCTGAATCACACCACCAGCTACAGCTACGACGTGGCAACG
>Ga0306923_10000007_pt1 | contig 178935 bp, 118 predicted proteins | sample sta12Can44000108_FD_203841 | JGI IMG/M metagenome (GOLD analysis project Ga0306923, IMG submission 203841) | Lab enrichment of tropical soil microbial communities from Luquillo Experimental Forest, Puerto Rico - statanox.12C.anox.44.000.108 (v2)... | ecosystem: Environmental > Terrestrial >... | reverse complement strand
GATGCTCTCGACCGGAACGGAGGGCCAGTCCATGCGGAGGGCATCCGGGCAACGGCCATGCCGAACACCTAGGCCCGCCCTTCCGCGGTTTCTGTGTCCACTGTCCGTCCGCTCTGTCCACGCGTGGACATCACGCCGGACGCTCAAACCGTGACAATCTCGGAACCACTATGCGTTAGCGCCGCGTCGAGGGTCGGCAGCACGATGGTGAAGGTCGTCCCCTTCCCCGGCTCGCTGTCGACGCCGATCTCCCCGCCGTGGTCCTTCACGATGCCGTAGGTGACCGAGAGGCCGAGACCCGTCCCCTTCCCATTGGGCTTCGTGGTGAAGAACGGGTCGAAGATCCGCTCCTGGATCTCCTTGGGGATGCCCGAGCCCGTATCCTGCACGGCGATCTCGACGCGATCCGCCCCGCGCCTGCGTGTCGCGACCCGCACCGAACCGCCCTGCGGACCCATCGCCTGCTGCGCGTTGATGAGCAGGTTCATGAACACCTGCTGGAGCTGGTTCGCGTTGCCGCGCAGCAGTGGGAGCCCTTCCTCTAGCGCGACCTCGAGCTTGACCTTCTGGAGCTCGAGCTGGTGGTGGACGATGGCCGCCGCGTCCGCGACCGGACGGTTGACGTCGAACGGCTCGAATGCCGTCTTCTCCTGGCGGGCGAACCTGAGCAAGTTCTCGATGATCGTCTTGCAGCGCTTCGTTTCCTTCTCGATCAGCTCGAGGTTCTCGCGCACCGGTGTGCCGGGAGGCGCCTGGCGCAATGAGATCTGCGCGCACCCGAGGATTCCCGCGAGCGGGTTCTTGACCTCGTGCGCGATGCCGGCGCCCAGCAGCCCGAACGCCGCCATCTTCTCCGACTGGACGAGCTGGGCTTGCGCGCTCTGCAGGGCCGTCTCGCGCGCCTTCAGCTCCCCTGCCATCGCGTTGAACGACTCCGCGAGCTGGCCGATCTCGTCCGAGGATTCCACCGCGACGTGCGTGTCGAACTGCCCTTTCGCGACCTCTCCCGTGGCGGCCGACAGGCGCTCGACGGGGCCGATGATGCGGCGCGCCCACAGCGCGGCGCCGAGGGCGGCGAAGACCAAGAGGCCGAGCGAGACGAGCATCAGCCGGATCAGGAGATCGCGCGAGGCGAGATAGGCCGAGGCCGCCGGCAGGCTCGCCGCCGCCTCGACGCCCCCGACACCGGTCGCGGCGAAGCCGGCGATCAGCTCCGTGCCGTCGACCTTTGCCTGCTTCGTATACGCCGACGTCCGGTCGCTGCGCGCGTTCCCTTTCATCGCGGCGAGCGCAGATTGGGAGTGGCCCTGGATCCGGGTCGCGTCCCGCGCCCCGAGCAGCGCGCCCGAGGCGTCCGAGAGCGTCACCTGGAACGAGCTCGAGCGCGAAGCGATCTCGATGAGCGCGTTGAGGTGGAGGAGCCCGACGACCTGCCCCGGGGCGGCGTCCGCCTCCCCGCGCAGCGGCAGAGCCATCCGCATGCAGGCGAGGCGGCCGGGAAGCGAGGCGTTGGTGATCACGGTCCCCGACGGCGCGCCGGTCTCTCCCTCGGGGAGCCGCTCGATCAGCGGCGCCAGCTCGGTCGCGGCGACGCCCGCGTTGCCGGCTTTCGACGAGTCGATCGCCGAGTTCACGAGCTTCCCGTCGGCGAACACCGCGACCCCGATCAGCTCGGGGAAGTCGTTGAAGTACTCGGTCAGGGTCTCCTGCCGCGCCGCCGGAGTCGCCGTCCGGTCCCGGAGCACCCGCGCCGCGAGGAGCAAGCGCGATTCGTAGCTCCGGAGCACGGCATGAGCTTCGTCGGCGGCGCTCATGGCGGCGATCGACACCATGTCGGTGACGTACGCGCTCTTGTCGTCGTGGAACATCGTCGCCATCGTGAACGTGATCACGCTCACGATCGCGGTCACGACGAACAACACGGCGGCGAGGATCCTCAATCGCAGCGGCAACCGGACTCGCTTCATCATTTCGACCTCATCCAACCCCGCTACCGCGCCGCGATCATCCGGGACGCGTACGCGACGTTCCCGAGGACATCCACCGCCTGCACCACCACGATCTGGACACCCCGGGACAGGGCGACTTGCGCTTCGAACGTCCCGTCGGCCGCGACCGCGCAGGAGCTCTTCCCGACGAACACCCTCGCTCCCGGGTCGGTCTCGCCGTGGAGCGAGAGCACCCCGGCCCTCTGCCGCCCTACGGGAAACTGGACGTGCAGGGCCGGGGGATCGCGGTCCGTGGCCACGTCGAACGTCCGGATCTCCGAGGGCCGTCCCTCGGCGCCTTTGCGGATCGAGCGGACCCGCCAGGCATAGGAGCCGGCGGGCAAGTCCGGGACCCCGAAGCTCGCCTCGGCGACCGGACGGTCGAGCAGCGGTTCCTTGAACGACGCATTGCGCGCGATCTCTATCCGGTAGCTCGCGTCCTCGCCGACCGGCTTCCAGACAAACCCGATGTTGGCCGGCAAGGCACCCGAAAAGACCGTCGCGCCGTCGGCGGGCGTCTCCAGGACCGGAGGCGGCGCGAGCGAGCTGGGCCCGCTGACCGATCCGTTCGACCGGATCGTGAGCGACTGGCCGGACCCGACGGCGATACTCCGATTCCCGACCTTCACCTCGGCTCGTCCCCGTGTGACCGCGACGACCGAGGCCTCGTCGGTGCCGGCCGCGACGCGGAATCGCGTCGTGCCGCCCCCGGCGGAGGAGATGCTCGTGGCGGCATGGCCGGCCACGACCTCGACGGTGCTCGCCCCGCGCGACGACCCGGCGACCGATCCCTCGACCGCGCCGCGCAGGAGCACGACGGAGGCGCGCTGCGCCCCGAGCGCGGGCTCGCGCTCGAACCGGCGGATGACGATCAGCGCGTTTTCCCCGAGGGAGATGGTCTGATTCCGGTCGAACGCGATGCTCGCGCCCGAATCCGCGAACGTCTGGACCGCGTCCTGCTCGCCGAGGCTCAAGCCGGCCGACGCCGGCGTCCAGACGATCGAGTCGGCGGGCTTGGCCTTCACGTTCCGCTGGACCCACGTCAGCCTCGCGACCGTCGACTCCCAGGACTCCGGCCGCGTCCCGGCTTGCGGCGGGGGCGGGGCGGAGCGCTGGGCTTCCGGCTCCCGGCGGGTATCGATGCCGACCCCCTTGGGAAAGCTCAGGATCAGGATCACCATGAACACGAGGAAAAACGCGACGACCAGGACGAGCGCGAAGGTGAGGTCCCCGCCCCGGGAGAAGAATGCGCGCAGGCGCTGCCGCACGCTCAGTACCTCACCTGCGCGCGCAGGAACCAGCCACGCACCGAGTAGTCGTTGCTCGAGAACTCGTTGTCGCTGAAATCGGTGAAGTTGTACCCGCCGCCCACGCGGAAGTTCTTGTGCAGCACCCACATCAGCTCGGTGAGGAATCCCTGGCGGCGGTCGTCGGTGGGCCGCTCGGCGAGGATGCGGTACTCGATGCCGAGATCGATCGGCCGGTGCACGCGCACGTTGACGCGGGTGATCCCGAGGAAGCTGTCCGTGTCGATCGGAAGCGTGAAGTCGAACGCCTTCCGCTCGCGCCGCGCGGCCAGCTTGCCGAACCATTCCACGCCGTTGCCGAAGTCGTAGATCCCCTCGCCCGACATCACGTCCATCGTCCGGTCGGTGCGCGCGGCGCCTGCGAGCGACAGCGGCGAGAGCTCCTCCAGGTGCGTGTAGCGGGCGAGCGCGTTCAGGCGGTCGTTGCCGACCGGACGGTACGCGACGCCGATGCTCCGCTCGTCGAACTGCGCCTCGAGGACGGACGTGTCGCGGTCCTTCGTCCGGCTGACCCGGTACTTGCCGAGCAGGGTGAAATCGTTGTCGATCTTGTAGTCGACCTGGAGCAGCGCAAAGAGCTGGAAGCGGGTCTTGTCGGTCGTCTCCCAGCGCCCTTCCGTGCGCGCCACGGTGGTCAAGCGGTCGTTGGGCGCGTAGGTCACCGCCGCCGACACGGCGGTCCGGTTGGCGTCCGTCGTCCCCGAGTGGACGTTCGCGGCCTCGCCGCTGAAGAGGAAGTTGAATCCGCGCATGATGTCCCACTTGCGCTGCATGCCGACGAGCGCGGTCTTCCGGGCTCCGGCGTCGGCGTCCTCCCACTGGTACTCGCCGTAGATCTTGGTGGAGGGTCCGAGCGGCGAGCGGGCACCGAGGATCGTGGTGTTCTTGCGGCCGGCCAGGTCCTCGGCGGCGCGCTGGGTCACGTAGAGGTCGGTCTCGCCAACGCGCACGATCGCCCCCGCCTGCGCGGAGCGCCCGATGGATCCGTCAGTCGCCTTGAGGTCGAGTGCCACGGCCTTGGCGACCTGGTACGTGATCCCCGCCGTGGTCTGGTCGTTCGCCGGGCCGGTGACCGTCTGCTGGTGCTGGAGGTATCCCGAGACCTTCTCGGTGATCTTCCTCCACAGCTTCACCGCGGCGAAGGCGTTCCTCGTGATCGGGTTCCCGGAGGTGTCCTTGTTGTCGGTGTTCTGCATTTCGGCCGCGAATCCCCACCGCTTGGCGGTGTGGTTCCACTGCACGTCGCCGAGCAGCGACTGGTCCGGGGCATTCGGAGGCGCGGGACCGCTACGGTCCTCACGGTCGACGTGGACCTGGACGACGTCCGCCTCCCCGATCTTGAGGTCGGCGTTCACCCCGGCCTTCTCGGTCCCCTGCTCGAGCAGGTTGCCGCTCGCAAAGAAGCCCGGATCGAGTTTCTTGTAGTAGGCGCGCACGTGGTAGAGGCCCGGCCGTCCGAACCACTCGCCCACGTCCATCTCCGCGGCCGCCTTCCAGGCCGATCCGCTCTGCGAGGTCCCGGTCGGCGCCTGCGTGTAGGTGATGCCGCCGTCGGAGCTGACGTACGAGATCGCGTCGGTTCCCTGGCTCGTCGCGTACTCGCCCGTCAGCCGCGTGCTCTTGCCGAGGCGTACCTCGGTGTCGACCCCGGCCAGCTCGTGCTTGCCTGCGTCGAGCTCGTCCTTGACGTACGTGGCGCCGACCGCCACGTGATCGTTGACCTGCTGCCGGGCCCGCGCGCCCTCGGCGGTCTTGTCGAGGCCTTCCGTCACGGCTTCGTAGTCGGCCTCGACGTAGACCGGGTGGCCCGAGAGGATCGTCGGGCTGATCAGCGAGGTTGTCTCGACGACGCTCGAGATCGGCCGGTTGAAGACGATGCGGCCCTCCGGGTACTTCACCGTGTAGTCGATGTTGCGCTGCTGCCGCTGGCGGGCGAGCATCAGACCGGTGTTCACGTCCCGGACGACGATCGAGACGTCCTCGCTGCCCTCGATGACGTCGTGGTGGCTCAGGTAATAGAGCGAGCCTCCCGTCGCCTGCAGCTCGTCGTGGATGTGCGCGTTCCTGTTCTCGGCGCCGAAGACGATCGCCTGCGTGTCGGGGACGCCGTACGAGGTCTTCGAGACCGACTGGTAGGCGAACCGAGCGCCGTAGAGGGTCCGGCGGTAGGCGGCCAGCTCGGTATCGGTGAGCGAGATCGGGTAGTTCCCGAAGACGGCATGGATCTCGTCGCTGTCGAGGGCGAGGTAGAACTTGCCCTGGCTCTCCGCGTCGTAGACGATCGTGCTGCTGTCGCCGTAAACCGGATAGATCTTGTCGGGGTCGAGGTTCGTCAGCAGCTTCCGCGACGCCTCGGGGTCGAGCCCGCGGAACGGGGAGTCCGACTGCGTGTTCCCGCTGTCGAACGCCGAGGTGATCAGGTACTTGCCCTGGATGACGCCCTTCAGGTAGTAGGCGACGCGCCCGTTGGTGTAGTAGGCGTCGGTCTTGTCGAGGCCGGCGGCCTCGACCTGACCCTTCCCTTGCATCCGGCCGAACTCGCCGTCGGCGAGGGCCATCAGGAAGATCTCGTTCTTGACGACGACGAAATCGCGCTCGATGACGCCCTCGCGCCCCCTCCCGTCCTTGACCTTCACGACGACGTGATTCTTCCCGGGGCGCAGCTCGAGGAGATCGGAGAACCGGCCGTCGGGACCGACGGCGACGGTCTTCCCGTCGATCTCGAGTTCGTTCCCCGCATCGGTCGCCCCCTCGAGGTCGAGGGACTGGACCTTCAGCTCCGTGCCCTGCGGCGGGAGATTGATGGTCAGGGTCGGGACGGGCTCGGTGACGACGTGCATCCGGCCTTGCGCGTCCCGGTCCTCGAGGCGGACGTCGAGGTTGGCGATGCGTGCGAAGCCCTGCGGGTTCCGGACGACGATGCCGACCGTGTTGTCTCCGATCGCGAGGGCGAGCGGTGTCTCGAACGCGCCGTCCGCGGCAATCTCCACCGCGTGGCCGTCGATCTCGAGCGCGTCGCCCGGATCGACGTGCCCACGCAGGCCGCACAGCGCGGCGGCGCTCCCGCCCGCGGCGACCTGGCAGCCGCCCGAGGGCGCCTCGCGCGCGAACAGGGCTTCCTTCGGAGGCTCGGTGATGGTGATCGTCGGGATTGGCACGACCGCCTTCGCGGTGCGCCCCTTGGAATCGGAGAGGTCGACGGTGACGCGGCTCGCCGTGGGGTCGTCGACCTGGGCCGCGAACCGGCCTCTCGGGCCGACCTCGACGGCCGCCCCGTCGATCTTGACGGACGGTTCTGACCGGAACGGTGTCGACGGACGGGTGCCCTGGACCTCGTCCTTCGCCCCCTTGATCTCGACGCGCCGGTTCTGGGTCCGCCCCTCGGGCTGGACGTTGCTCGCGACCGGGTGGCCCTTGCCGAACCACCGCACGACGAACTGGCTCTCCGGGAGGCCCTCGGCGTCGACCAGGTACCGCAGGGCCGCCTCGGCCCGCCGTTTCGAGAGCTCGAGGTTGAAGGCGTCCGACCCGACGTTGTCGGTGTGGCCCTCGATGGCGATCTTCTCGTCCGGAATCTCCCGGAACGTCTTCGCGGCCTCCGCGAGCATCAGCTTTGCCTTGGGCGAGAGCGTCGCGCGGCCGGTATCGAACGAGTCCGGGCTGAGCTGGAACGAGACCGTCGAGACGCGGTTCACCCCGAAGAGGCGGACGGGGCTGCCGTACACGCCGCCGTCCTTCCCGCGGATCTCGAGACGGTACTGGTAGATCTCCCCCGCGGTGATCTGCGCGCCGCCGTCGATCGTCCCGTCCCACGCGAGCTTCGGGGGAGGCGCGCCGTCGCCGTCGAGTGTCTTGACGACCTGTCCTCGCCCGTCCGCGACCGAGAGCGACCACGAGGCGATGCCGTCCTGCGCGTCCGTGCTCAGGTCGAAGCGGACGGGCTTCTCGAGCCCGGAGCCGCGTAGCGTGACGACGTCGTCGAGCGGCTCGATGCGCAGGTGCGCGTCCCCGGCGGCGAGCTTGACCGCGGTGCCGTTGACGATCGCCGCGAGGGACTCCGCGCTGCCCTGAATGTCGACCGGGGCGACATCCTCGTGCGAGGCGACGGAGAGGGCCGGGAACTGGCGGTCGGCGGTGGCGGCCTCGTGGCGTGCGAGCACGACCCCGAAGTTCGCCTTGGCCATCAGCCCCGGCGTCAGGGACAGGATATCGCTGTCGTCGGTGGTCACGATCGATCCCGGCGGCAGCGAGTGGACGTTGATCTTCACCATCCGCTGCCCGGGCGTGACCGCCGGGAAGTGATAGCGGCCCTCATCGTCCGTGATCGCGTAGGTCCCGTCGTCGAGGGCGACCATCGCCTTCGGCACGCCCGGCTCCCCGGGGTCCAGGCGCCCGTTCCGGTCGAGGTCCTCGAAGACCTTTCCGATGATCGTGCTCTGGTCGAAGGTCGGGTCGGCGACGATCAGGATGGAGGCGTCGGCCGGCGAGCCCGCGACGCTGCCGTTGAGCAGCGGCGTCGCCCGGTTCTGGTGCTCGCCCTGCGTCACACCGCTGCCGATGCGGAGGACGTAGCGGATCAGGACGACCTCGGACGGCGCCATCGCGAACGGTCCGAAATCGACCGGACGGACGCCGGTGGCGGCCAGGACCGCCAGCACGTCGTCCGAGGTCCCCAGACGGGCGTCGGCGCCCGCGCGAATGATGTGCGCGGATTCCGGGACGTACTTGAAGCCGGCCGGGATGAGGTCGGAGACCGTGACCCCGGCCTGCGCCGCGGAGGTGAGATTCTCGACGCGCAGCGTGTAGGAAACCGCCTCTCCGGTCGTCGCGGTCTCCTGATCGACGGCCTTCGTGATCCGGAGGATCGCGCCGGTGACCGTCCCGGTGTCGGTGCGCGTCGCCGGCGTGCCCGTCGACGTCCACGTGTCCTGATAGCTCGCGGTGACCGTGTCCCCGGCGCGCGTCACCAGAACGCCGTCCCCGTTGGCTCCGGCCGTCGAGCCCCCGACGGTCGCGATGGTGCCCCGGAAGATCCCGGTGTTCGGCCCGGTCTCGGTCAGCGTGATGGTCTCGGTTTCGCCGGTCGCGTTGTTGACCACCGTCGCGGTCACGGTCTCGGCGGCGGCCGGATCCGCGTTCCGGTCGCCGTCGGTGACCGTGACGGACAGCGTGTCTCCCGGAATGCTCGTGTCGGTGATGTCGATCGTCGCGTCGGTGCCCCGCGGGGACACCGTCGCGGTTCCGTAGTCGTTCCCCGAGCCGTTTCCGTACGTGTCGTTGATGTCGGGCTGGTCGGCGGCGGTGACCTCGGCGGCGTTCAGGTAGGTCCCCGTGGGAAGGACACGCGCGGTGATCTGCAAGACCCGCGGGGTGCCCGGGATCACGGCGCCCACCGTCCAGATCCCGGTCGCCGGCACGTAGCTGCCGCCGCCGTCGTCGGAGACGTAGACATACCCGTTCGGGAGGCGATCCTTCACGACGACGCCGCCCGCGGGGCGGAATCCCGCGGCGTCGGTCACGGTCACCGTGAACACGACGTTGGTCCCGACGTTCGGGGTCGGGTTGCTCACCGTCTTGGTCAGCGACAGATCGACGAACGGGTTGATCTGCGTGTCGTTGTCGGTGCCGGCATTGTTCGCCGCGTTCGGATCGGAGCCGCCCGGAGCGGAAGAGACGATGGCGGTGTTCACGATCGTCCCGGTCGCCGTGACGAGCACCGGCACGGTCACCGTGTAGGTCGCGACCCCTCCGACGTCGAGCGTGACGGTCGTGTTGAGATTGCCCGTTCCCGATGCGGCGCCGCAGCTCCCCGGGGGCGTCGTGATGGCGCAGGTCCACGTGGCGGCCGCCGCGTTGAGCCAGGTCGGATCGAGCGTGTCGGTGACCGCAGCGCCGATGGCCTCGGCGGGACCGGCGTTTCCGACGCGGATCGTGTAGGTCAGCGACTGGCCGGCGACGACCGCCACGACGCCGTCCGTCTTGGTGATCGACAGGTCGGACACGCGCGCTCCCGGTGTGTCCGTGTCGGTGGCCGAGTCGTTCCCGGCGGCCGGATCGCTGCTCCCGGCGGCCGGCGCCACGGTGGCGGTGTTGACCAGGTTCCCCGAGGCGTTCGACCGGAGGGTGGCCGTCAGCGTGTAGGTCGCCGTGCCGCCGACCGGCACGTTGATCGTGTCCGCGATGTTCCCCGAGACCGGACCGGCGGTGCAGGTCGCACCGCCCGCTGCGGCGCAGGTCCACGACGCCGAGGCCACCTGTGTCAGGCCCGCCACGGCGTCGGCCACCGTCGCGCCCACCGCGTCGCTCGGGCCGGCGTTGCCGACCACGATCGTGTAGGTGACGCTCCCTCCGGGCGGGTAGGCGGTGAGGCCGTCGGTCTTCGTGATCGACAGGTCGGAGACCCGGGCCGCGGCGGTGTCCGTGTCGGTCGCGGTGTTCCCGCCGGGCGCGGGATCGGAGGTTCCCGCCGGAGGCGCGACGCTCGCCGTGTTCACGAGGTCGCCGGTCGCTCCCGACTTGAGCGCGGCCACGAGCGTGTACGTCGCCGTGGCGCCGACCGGGATGTTCGCCGTGTCCGCGATGTTCCCGGTGACGGGGCCTGCCGCGCATGTGGCCCCCCCTGCCGCGACGCACGTCCAGTGCGCGCTCGCCACCTGTGCCAAGGAGGTGATCGGGTCGGTGACCGACGCTCCCACGGCGTCGCTCGGTCCGGCGTTCGAGACCACGATCGTGTACGTCACGGTGCCGCCGGCGACGTACGAGGTGACCCCGTCCGTCTTCGAGATCGAAAGATCCGCGACCCGCACCTCGGTGTCCGTGTCGGTGGCGCTGTTGGCGCCGGGGCCGGGATCCGCCGTGCCGGCGGGCGGCGTCACGGTCGCCGTGTTCACGAGGTTGCCCGCGGCACCCGGGCGCAACGCGACGCTCATCGTGTAGGTCGCCGTGCCGCCGACGGGGACGTTCACCGTGTCGTTCAGGTTTCCCGCGACGGGCCCCGGAGTGCAGGTCGCCCCGGAGGCTCCGACGCACGTCCAGGACGCGGAGGCCACCTGCGGGAGTGCTAGCACCGCGTCCGCGACGACGGCGCCCGCGGCGTCGGAGGGCCCGGCGTTCGCCACGACGATCGTGTAGGTCACCGTGCCGCCCGCGGTGTACGTCGCGACGCCGTCGGTCTTCGTGATCGAGAGATCCGAGACACGGGAGCCCGGCGTGTCCGTGTCCGTCGCGGTGTTGGCACCGGGACCGGGATCGCTCGAGCCGGCGGCGGGCGCGACGGTCGCCGTGTTGACGAGGTTTCCGGAGGCGTTCGAGCGCAAGGTGGCCACGAGGGTGTACGTCGCCGTGCCGCCGACGGGGATGTTCGCCGTGTCCGCGATGTTCCCCGCGACGGGACCCGCCGTGCAGGACGCCCCGCCCGCGCCGACGCAGGTCCAGCTGGCGCTCGCGACCTGCGGGAGCGCGAGCACCGCGTCGCCGACGATCGCGCCGACGGCGTCGGACGGTCCGGCGTTGCCGACCACGATCGTGTAGGTGACCGTGCCGCCGGCCAGGTAGCTCGGCACCCCATCGGTCTTGGTGATCGTCAGGTCGGTGACCCGCGCGCCTGCGGTGTCGGTATCGGTCGCCGAGTTGGCGCCGGGTCCGGGATCGGTCGAGCCGGCCGGGGGCGCGACCGTCGCCGTGTTGACGAGATCGCCCGCGGCGCCCGGGCGAAGCGTCACGACGAGCGTGTACGTCGCGGTGCCGCCGACGGGCACGTTGACCGTGTCGTTGATGTCGCCGGTGACCGGTCCCGCGGCGCACGTCGCCCCGCCTGCACCGACGCAGGTCCAGTGCGCGCTCGCCACCTGCGGGAGCGCAGCCACCGCGTCGGTGACGGTGGCGCCGACCGCATCGGACGGCCCGGCGTTCGCGACTACGATCGTGTAGGTGACCGTGCCGCCGGGTGTGTACGACGGCACTCCGTCGGTCTTGGTGATCGAGAGATCGGAGACGCGCGGTCCCGGGGTGTCGGTATCGGTCGCGCTGTTGGCCCCCGGTCCGGGATCGGTCGTCCCGGCGGGAGCGGCCACCGAGGCGGTGTTGACCAGGTTCCCGACGGCGTTCGAGCGGAGCGTGACGGTGACCGTGTACGTCGCCGTCCCGCCGACCGGCACGTTGACCGTGTCGCTCACGTTCCCCGCGACCGGACCCGCGGCGCAGGTCGCCCCGCCTGCGCCTACGCACGTCCAGGACGCGCTCGCCACCTGCGGGAGGGCCGTGACCGCGTCGGTCACCGTCGCGCCGATCGCATCGCTCGGGCCGGCGTTCGCGACCACGAGCGTGTAGGTCACGGTCCCGCCGGCCACGTACGTCGCGGTCCCGTCCGACTTCGTGATCGAGAGGTCGGAGACGCGCGGCGCGGCGGTGTCGGTGTCGGTCGCGGTGTCGTTGGCGGCCGCCGGATCGGAGGCACCGGGCCCCGCCGCCACCGTGGCCGTGTTCACGAGATTGCCGGACGCGCTCGACCGCAGGCTGGTGACCAGGGTGTAGGTCGCCGAGCCCCCGACCGGCACGTTCACCGTATCCGCGATGTTCCCCGCGACCGGACCCGCGGCGCAGGTCGCCCCGCCCGCACCCACGCACGTCCAGGAGGCGCCCGCCACCTGGGGCAATCCCGTCACCGCGTCGTCGACCCTGGCGCCGATCGCGTCCGAGGGCCCCGCGTTCGTCACGACGATCGTGTAGGTGACCGTGCCGCCCGCGACGTAGCTCGCAACACCGTCGGACTTCGTGATCGCGAGGTCCGTGACCCGGGCGGCCGGAGTGTCGGTGTCGGTCGCGTTGTCTCCCGCGGGGTTGGGGTCGGCCGTGCCCGCGGGAGGCGTGACCGTCGCGGTGTTCGCCAGGTTGCCCGTCGCGCTCGAGCGGATCGTCGCGACGACGGTGTATGTCGCCGTGCCGCCGACGGGGACGTTGACCGTGTCGTTGATGCTCCCGGACGCCGGGCCGGCGGTGCACGTCGCCCCGCCCGCGCCGACGCACGTCCAGGACGCCGAGGCGATCTGCGGGAGCGTCGCGATCGGATCGGTGACGACGGCGCCGATCGCGTCCGAGGGCCCCGCGTTCGACACGACGATCGTGTACGTCACCGTCCCGCCGGCGAGGTAGGTGGCGGCCCCGTCGCTCTTCGTGATCGACAGGTCCGAGACCCGGCTCGCCGGGGTGTCGGTATCCGTCGCGCTGTCGTTGGCCGCCGCCGGGTCGGTCGTCCCCGCCGCGGGCGCGACCGTGGCCGTGTTGACGAGGTCCCCCGACGCCCCCGACTTCAGCGCGACCGTGAGCGTGTAGGTCGCGGTCCCGCCGACCGGCACGTTGACGGTGTCATTCAGGTTTCCGGCGACGGGTCCCGCCGTGCAGGTTGCCCCACCGGCAGCCGCGCAGGTCCACGACGCACCGTTCACCTGAGGGAGCGCGAGCACGGCGTCGGTCACCGTGGCCCCGACCGCATCCGAAGGCCCGGCGTTCGACACGACGATCGTGTACGTCCCCGATCCGCCGGCGAGGTAGCTCAGGACGCCGTCGGATTTCGTGATCGCAAGGTCCGACACGCGGGCGGCCGGCGTGTCGATGTCGGTCGCGGTGTCGGGGCCGGGGCCCGGATCGGACGACCCGGCGGCGACCGCGACGGTCGCGGCGTTGACGAGCTTTCCGGTCGCTCCCGACTTCAGCGTGACGACGAGCGTGTAGGTCAGCTTCCCGCCCACGGGCACGTTCACGGTGTCGGCGATGTTCCCGGTCACGAAACCCGAGGTGCAGGTGGCCCCGCCCGTCCCCGCGCACGTCCAGGTCGCCGAGGCGACCTGCGGCAGCGCGGTCACGGCGTCGGTCACGCTCGCGCCGATCGCATCCGACGGACCCGCGTTCGTGACCACGATCGTGTAGGTCGTGGTCCCGCCCGCGAGGTACGTCGTCGCGCCGTCGGTCTTCGTGACCGTGAGGTCCGACACCGAGACGCCCTTGGCGTCCGTGTCCGTCGCGTCGTTTCCGGCGGGGGCCGGGTCCGAGGTTCCGGCGGGCGGATCGACCGAGGCGGTGTTGACCAGATTGCCGGTCGCCCCCGACTTGAGATTCGCCACCACGGTGTACGTCGCCGTGCCGCCGACCGGCACGTTGATCGTGTCGCTGAGGTTTCCGCTCACCGGTCCGGCGGTGCAGGTCGCGCCTCCGGCGGCCACGCACGTCCAGGACGCGGAGGCCACCTGCGGAAGCGCTGCGACCGCATCGCTCACGACGGCGCCGACGGCGTCGGAGGGGCCGGCGTTGCTCACGACGATCGTGTACGTGACGGTCCCGCCGGGCAGGTAGGTCGCGACACCGTCGGATTTCGTGATGGAAAGATCCGAGATGCGCGCGCCCGGCGTGTCGGTGTCGGTCGCGGCGTTGGGCCCCGGGCCGGGGTCGGAGCTGCCGGCCGGGGGCGCGACGGTCGCGGTGTTCACGAGGTCGCCCGTGGCGCTCGAGCGTAGCGTCGCGTGGATCGTGTACGTGAGCGTCCCGCCGACGGGGACGTTCACGGTGTCGCTCACGCTCCCCGCGACGGGACCCGCCGTGCAGCTCGCGCCGCCGGCGGCGACGCACGTCCAGGACGCCGAGGCCACCTGCGGAAGCGCCGCGACCGGATCGGTGACGGTGGCGCCGACCGCGTCGGACGGTCCCGCGTTCGTGACCACGACTGTGTACGTCACCGAGCCGCCGGCGAGGTAGGTGACCGCCCCGTCGGTCTTCGTGATCGCCAGGTCGGAGACACGCGCGGCGGGCGTGTCGGTGTCGGTCGCGCTGTCGGGCCCCGGACCGGGGTCGGTGGTGCCGGCCGCGGGGGCGACCGCCGCGGTGTTCACGAGATCCCCCGTCGCTCCCGATTTCAAGGCGACGGTCACCGTGTAGGTCGCGGTCCCGCCGACCGGGATGTTCACCGTGTCGTTGATGTCTCCCGCGTTGAGCCCGGCGGCGCAGGTCGCGCCGCCCGCGGGCGCGCAGCTCCAGGTCGCGGAGGCCACCTGGGGAAGGGCTGTCGGCGCGTCGGTGACCTTGGCCCCGATCGCGTCCGACGGGCCCGCGTTCGCGACCACGATCGTGTAGGTCGTCGTCCCGCCGGCGAGGTAGGTCGCCGTCCCGTCGGACTTCGTTATCGACAGGTCGGACACGTGCGCGCCGGGCGCGTCTGTGTCGGTCGCGGAGTTCGCCCCCGGACCGGGATCCGAGCTGCCCGCCGGCGGCGTCACGGTTGCGGTGTTCACGAGGCTTCCGGTGGCACCCGACTTCAGGTTCACCGTCACCGCGTAGGTCGCCGTCCCGCCGACCGGGATGCTCACCGTGTCGTTGATGTTCCCGGCCACGGGCCCAGCCGTACACGTCGCCCCGCCCGCCGCCGTGCACGTCCACGATGCCGACGCGACCTGCGGAAGGGACAGGACCGGGTCCGTCACCGTGGCGCCGGCGGCATCCGACGGGCCGGCGTTCGAAACGACGATCGTGTACGTCGTCGTCCCGCCCGCCAGGTACGTCGCGGCGCCGTCGGTCTTCGTGATCGCGAGGTCCGACACGCGCGCCGCCGGGGTGTCGGTGTCGGTCGCGCTGTCGGGCCCGGGACCCGGGTCGGTCGTTCCGGCGGCCGGCGCCACGGCCGCGGTGTTGACGAGGTTACCGCTCGCTCCGGAGCGCAGGGTCGCCGTCAGCGTGTACGTCGCGGTCCCGCCCACCGGAAGGTCGACGGTGTCGTTGATGTTCCCGGAGATCGGCCCGGCGGCGCAGGTCGCGCCCCCCGCCGCGACGCAGGTCCACGAGGCCGAGGCGACCTGCGGCAGCGTCGCGATCGCGTCGGTCACCTTGGCGCCGATGGCATCCGACGGCCCCGCGTTCGAGACCACGATCGTGTACGTGACCGAGCCGCCCGCGAGGTACGTCGCGACGCCGTCGGTCTTCGTGATCGAAAGATCCGTCACCCGCGCGCCCGGCGTGTCGGTGTCGGTCGCGCTGTCGGGTCCCGGACCCGGATCCGAGGTGCCGGCCGGGGGCACGACCGTCGCCGTGTTGACGAGGTTTCCCGTCGCCCCAGGCTTGAGGCCGACGAGGACGGTGTAGGTGGCGGTCCCTCCTACCGGCACGTCGATCGTGTCGTTGACGTTGCCGCTCGATGGGACCGCGGCGCAGGTCGCCCCGCCGGCGCCCACGCACGACCAGGTCGCCGAGGCCACTTGCGGCAGGCCCAGCACGGCGTCGCTGACGGTGGCGCCGATCGCGTCGGAGGGCCCCACGTTCGACACGACGATCGTGTACGTCGTCGATCCGCCCGCGAGGTAGCTCGCGACCCCGTCCGTCTTCGTGATCGAGAGATCGGAGATCCGCGCCGCCGGGGTGTCGGTGTCGGTCGCCGTGTTGTCGCCTCCCGTCGGGTCGCCCGTCCCGGGTGGAGGAGTGAGCGTGGCCGTGTTCACGAGGTTCCCGCTCGCTCCCGACTTGAGCGCGACGACGACGGTGTAGGTGGCGGTGCTTCCGACCGGGACGTCGATCGTGTCGTTCACGTCGCCGGAGACCGGGCCCGCGGTGCAGGCCGCTCCTCCCGCCGCGACGCACGTCCACGACGCGCTCGCCACCTGCGGCGAGGCGAGGACCGGGTCGCTGATCTTCGCGCCGACCGCATCCGAGGGGCCGCCGTTCGTGACGACGATCGTGTAGGTCACGGTGCCGCCGGCGAGGTAGCTCGCGACCCCGTCGGTCTTCGTGATCGCCATGTCGGAAACGCGCGAGGCCGGCGTGTCGGTGTCGGTGGCGGTGTTGGAGCCCGGCCCCGGATCGGAGGTCCCGGGTGCGCCCGTGACCGTCGCGGTGTTCGCGATGTCTCCCGTGGCCGACGCCTTGACCGCGACGATCACCGTGTAGGTGGCGCTGCCGCCGACCGGGACGTCGACCGTGTCGGCAATGTTCCCCGACACGGGACCGGCCGTGCAGGTCGCTCCTCCGGCGCCGACGCAGGTCCAGGAGGCGCTGGCCACCTGCGGGAGCGCCAGGAGGTTGTCCGCCACGGTGGCGCCGATCGCGTCGGACGGGCCCGCGTTCGTGACGACGATCGTGTACGTAAGCGATCCTCCGGCGATATAGCTCGTGACGGAGTCCGATTTCGCGATGGCCAGGTCGGAGACGTGGGGGCCCGGCGTGTCGGTGTCGGTCGCGCTGTTGGCGCCGGGGCCGGGATCGCTGCTTCCCGCCGCGACGGCCACCGTCGCCGTGTTCACCAGGTTGCCGGTCGCGCTCGAGCGGAGCGTGACCACGAGAGTGAACGTCGCCGTTCCGCCGACCGGGACGTCGACGGTGTCGTTGAGGTTTCCGGCCACGGGTCCCGCGGTGCAGGTGGCCCCCCCCGCCGCGACGCAGGTCCACGAGGCGGAGGCGACCTGCGGCAGGGCCAGCACGGTGTCTGTCACCGTCGCGTTCTCGGCGTCGGAGGGACCGGCGTTCGAGACGACGATCGTGTACGTGACCGTGCCGCCCGCGGTGTAGCTCGCCACGCCGTCGGTCTTCGTGATCGAGAGGTCCGAGACGCGGCTGCCGGGCGTATCCGTATCGGTGGCGGTGTCGGCGCCCGGTCCCGGGTCCGTGGTTCCGGCCGGCGGTGCCACGGTCGCGGTGTTTGCCAGGTTTCCGGTGGCGTTTGCGCGGAGCTGGACCGCCACCGTGTAGGTGGCGGTCCCGCCGACCGGAACGTTCACGGTGTCCGCGATGTTCCCGGCGACGGGCCCGGCGGCGCACGTCGCTCCTCCGGCGCCCACGCAAGTCCACGATGCGCTCGCGACCTGGGGAAGCGACGTCACGGCGTCCGTCACCGTGGCGCCGATCGCATCCGACGGTCCGGCGTTCCCGACGACGATGGTGTACGTCGTCGTGCCCCCCGCGAGATAGGTGGCTACACCGTCGGTCTTCGTGATGGTCAGATCGGCGACGCGGACTTCCGTGTCGGTATCGACGGCGGAGTTGTTGGCCGCGCCGGGGTCCGAGGTCCCAGCGGCCGCCGTAACGGTCGCGGTGTTCGCGAGGCTGCCGGCAGCGCTCGAGCGAAGGCTCGCGACGAGCGTGTAGGTCGCGGTCCCCCCGACGGGGATGTTGACCGTGTCGGCGATGTTCCCGGCGACCGGTCCGGCCGTGCAGGTGGCTCCCCCCGCCCCGACGCAAGTCCACGAGGCGCTCGCCACCTGAGGCAGCGACGTCACCGCGTCCGACACCGTCGCGCCGATCGCATCCGACGGTCCGGCGTTCGACACGACGATCGTGTACGTCACGGAGCCGCCGGCCGTGTAGCTCGCGACACCGTCCGACTTCGTGATCGCGAGGTCGGACACCCTCGCGGCAGGCGTGTCGGTGTCGACGGCGCTGTTGGCCCCGGGACCGGGGTCCGTCGTTCCCGCGGGAGCGGTGACCGAAGCGGTGTTCGCCAGGCTTCCCGTGGCGCTCGATTTCAGGACCGCGCTCAACGTGTAGGTGACCGAAGCGCCGGCGGGTATGTTGACGGTGTCGCTGATGTTCCCCGCGACCGGACCGGCCGTGCAGGCCGCGCCGCCCGACGCCGCGCACGTCCAGGACGCGCTCGCGACCTGGGGAAGCGAGAGGATCGCGTCCGTCACGGCGGCGCCGACCGCATCCGAGGGGCCCGCGTTCGACACGACGATCGTGTAGATCGCGGTACCGCCCGCGAGGTAGGTCGCACTGCCGTCGGTCTTGGTGACGGAGAGATCGGCGACGCGGGATTCGGTGTCGGTGTCCGTCGCCCCGTTGGGGCCGGGGCCCGGATCGGTCGTCCCCGGAGCGCCGGAGACCGACGCCTGGTTGACGAGGTTTCCGACGGCGCTGGACTTGAGAGTGGCCATGAGCGTGTACGTCGCGGTCCCGCCCACCGGCACGTTCACCGTGTCGTTGATGTTTCCGGCGACCGGACCCGCTGTGCACGTCGCGCCACCGGCGCCGACGCAGGTCCACGACGCGCTCGCAACCTGGGGCAAGGACAGAACGCTGTCCGTGACGGTGGCGCCGAGAGCGTCCGCCGGGCCGGCGTTCGACACCACGATCGTGTACGACACGGTGCCGCCGGGTGTGTACGTCGAGACGCCGTCGGTCTTGGTGATCGCGAGATCCGAGACGCGGGCCCCCGCGGCGTCGGTGTCCGTCGCGGAGTTCGCGCCTGGGCCGGGATCGGTCGTCCCCGCGGGGGGAGCGATCGAGGCGGTGTTCGACAGGCTGCCCGCGGCGTTCGATCGGAGGGTCGCCGTGAGCGTGTACGTGGCCTCACCGCCGACGGGGATGTTGATCGTGTCGTTGAGGTTCCCGGCCACGGGACCCGCGGTGCAGGTGGCCCCTCCCGCCGCGACGCAGGTCCAGACGGCACTCGCGACCTGGGCCGCCGAGAGGACCGGGTCGGTGACGGTGGCGCCGACCACGTCGCTCGGTCCGGGGTTCGTGACGTCGATCGTGTACGTGACCGAGGTCCCCGCGACGTAGGTGGCCACCCCGTCGGTCTTCGTGATCGTCAGGTCGGCCGAGCGGGAGGCGGTGTCGGTGTCGGTCGCCGTGTTCTGTCCCGGTCCCGGATCCGTCGTTCCCGCGGCGACCGCGACGGAGGCGGAATTCACGAGGTTGCCGGTGGCGTTCGCGTACAGGCGCGCCGTGAGGGTGTAGGTCACGGTCCCGCCCACCGGCACGTTGACCGTGTCGTTGATGTTCCCGGAGACCGGACCGCCGGTGCACGTCGCTCCCCCGGTGCCGGCGCACGTCCACGAGTCGCTCGCGACCTGGGCGAGCGCCGCGATCGTGTCGGTCACGGTCGCCCCGAGCGCGTTGCTCGGTCCCGCGTTCGAGACAACGATCGTGTAGGTGACGGTCCCTCCGGCGACGTAGCTCGCCACCCCGTCGGTCTTCGTGATCGACAGGTCGGCCGACGGCGCGAGCACGGTGTTCGCGTCGGTCGCGCTGTTGTTCGCGGGGTTCGGATCGGTGCTCCCCGACGGTGCGCTGACGGTTGCCGTGTTGGCGATCGTTCCCGTCGCTCCGGAGAGAATCGGAGCGGTGATCGTGTACGTCGCGGTCGCCGAGGGCTGGAGGGTCACCGTCGAGCTCAAGTTGCCGGTGCCCGAGGCCGCCCCGCAGCTTCCTGCTCCGGCGGTGATCGCGCACGTCCAGCTCGCGCCGGAGACGTTGAACCAGGTCGCGCTCAGCGTGTCGGCCACCGCCGCCCCCGTCGCGGTCGAGGGCCCTGCGTTCGTCACGGTGATCGTGTACGACAGATTCGTCCCCGGCACGGCGCTCGTGCGGCCGTCGGTCTTCGTGATCTGGAGGTCGCTCTGTCCGGCCAGAACTGTGTTGTTGTCGGTCGCGCTGTTGTTGCCGGGGATGCTGTCGGTCACGGTCGCCGGGGCGGTGACCGTCGCGGTGTTGGAAATCGTGCCCGTCGCGTTCGGCCGGATTGGCGCGGTCGCCGTATAGGTCGCGACCGCGCCGGAGTCGAGATTGACGGTCGTGGAGAGATTCCCGGTTCCGCTGGCAGCCCCGCAGCTCCCGGTCCCGGCCGTGAGCGCGCAGGTCCAGCTCACCCCGGCCACGTTGAAGATCGCGGGCGCGAACGTGTCCGCGACAGCCGCGCCGGTCTCGCTGTCCGGGCCGTTGTTGGTCACCTTGATCGTGTACGTGAGGCTCGTTCCCGGAACGGCGCTCGTGACCCCGTCGGTCTTCGTGATCGCCAGATCGGCCGCCGGCGCGGTCGCGACATCGGTCGTGGTCGTGAAGACCAGCGGGCCGCCGCCGCACAGGTGCGAATGCGACGAGGTGAACGTGGTGACGATGTTGTCGCTGCCGAGCGCCGGCGCTCCCGGGGTCTGGACCGCCACGAACATGTTGAAGGAGGCTCCCGCGGCGATCATTCCCGTGTCGGGAAAGCCGTCCGCGTCGGTGTCGGTCAGCAGCGTGTCGATCCCCGGCTCGAAGACGCCGATCACGCCGACATCCTTGTAATAGGTGATCGAGGCCGGCGTCCACGGGCCGCTCGACGTCGAGGTCAGCTTGAACGTGTCGCCGCCGTTTCCGGTGTTGGTGACGGTGTGCGGGAGGTACATCGTCGGCGCGGGCGTCACGGGGGCCGGCGCCGAAACCTGGACCCCGGCGAACTGGTTGTTGCCGGGGCACTGGCCCCCGCAACCGCCCATGTCGTCGTCGATCTGGGACGGAAGGTTGGTCGAGGACGGGTTCGAGTTCGTGGTCGAGCTGTGCCAACGGATCGCGCTTCCGCTGGCGACCCCGAGATCGGTCCAGCTGATCCGCCATTCCATCTGGCTGCCGGTCACATCGCCGCTTCCCGACCCCGCCGGCAGGTCTTTGATCTTCGTGAGGATTCCCGGCATCTTGTACCCGTCGGCGTAACCGTTGGCGTCGACGAGTGGATCCCCCCCGGGCGCGGCCGCTATGTAGCTGTACAGCGCCAGATCGACGGTCTGATTCGAGCCATGCCATCCCGCGACCACGACCCGCTCGCCGGTGGACACCAGGCCGTCGTTGTTGCTGTCGTTGTAGTAGATGAAGTTCTGTGTATTGGTGCTCGACCCGGAGCGAGCGGTATACATGTAGAAGTAGTTCGCGTCCCAGGTCACGGCGGTCCGGATGAGATTGCGGCCGGTCGACTGGACCGGGGCGTCACGATCCGTCGCGTCGGCGGCGTCGCACGAATTGTTGTCGGCGTCGGCGAGCACGGCGGCCCAGTCGGCCATGTTGCCGTCCGGTGTGATCGTGGTCAGAGTGTAGCGCCCGTTGGCGTAGCCGCAGACGCAGGTCGACGTGTAGTACAAGCCGAAGTTCTGGCCGGTGAGCGCGGCGCCCGACACCGTGATCGCGCTCGAGCCGGTGGCCGGATTCTGGAAGAACCAGTTGGTGGGTGCTGTCGCGATCGTGTCGCCGAGCGTCGCGTTGTCGTCGACGAGAATCGTGTAGCTTCCGTTGGCGACGTTCGTGAGCGTGTATGCGCCGGTGTCGATGTCGGCCGGAGCCGCCTGGATCGCCACGCCGCCGGAGACGAGCTTCACCCACGTCGCGACACCGAGGCCGGGCTCGCCGGGGTCGAGCACGTTGTTCTTGTTCGAGTCGTTGTAGACGTTCCCCGTCACGGTCACGGCCGCGTGCGCAACGGCGGACAGCACGACCACGAAGGCTGCGGCAAGTACCGCGCGGAGGGACCTCGATGGGCGCGTTTGCCCGGGTTGGTCGGATCCCGCAGGGATCCCTCCCGGCCGTCGTGCGACGGAGCTCATGCCCGCGATGCCCCCGTACGTGCTCGAGATCGAGCGCCCCGGAACTGACACCCCTAACCAATGCGAAATATATGGATCGACTATGCATAATCAATTTTGTAGGGATATGCGCGGTTTGGACGCACTTAACCTTGAAATGGCAGTGTTTTTTTGATTTTGAACGAGCGCGAGCTCAGACCGCAGGTGGCGTGATTAACCCGAATTGGGAGCCGGCCGGATCCGCGACGATCGCGAATCGTCCGGCTTCCGGATACTCCTTCGGGGCGACGGTGACGCGCCCGCCGAGCCCTACCGCACGAACGACCGCGGCGTCGCACTGCGAAACGTTGAAGTACACACCCCAGGCGGAGCGCTGCACCTTCATCCCGGGAACGATCGCCAGCATCCCGCCGGCCATCGCCTCGCCCAGCTGGAAGAGGTGGTAGGTGGGAGCGTCGGCGTCGGGCCACTTCACGCGCGTCCATCCGAACACCGACGCATAAAACGCCGACGCGCGATCGGTGTCGCTCGCGAGCAGCTCGACCCAGTGCAGGGCACCCGGCTCGCGGTGAACGCCGATGCCCGGCTGCCCTTTTTCCTCCCAGACGCAAAACGCGGCGCCGCTCGGATCGGCGAGCGCCGCCATGCGTCCGGTGCCCGGGATGTCGAACGGCTCCTTGAGCACCGTGCCTCCCGCGGCTTTCACCTTCGCCGCTGTCTCGTCGCTGCTCGTGACCGCGACGTACGGTAGCCAGTGAGGCGGAATGCCCTTCGTCTCCATCTCGGGAAGCGCTCCGTAGCAGGCGGCCGCGGATCGACCCTCGAGCGTGAAGATCGTGTACCCCGCTCCCGGCCCCGTCGGAATGTCCCGGACACCCCAACCGAACAGCCCGCCGTAGAACGCCTTCGCGCCGGCCTGGTCGGTGGTGTACAGCTCGGCCCAGCAGAAAGTCCCCGGCGCATGACGGCTCACGATCGGCATCGTCGGTCCTCCCGTAACCCCGCAGCGTGTCGTTTCATTCTACGCCCGGCGGTACACTCGTCGGCGTGGCACAGCCGGTCGTGATGGACGCGCGCGGGCTCCGCTGCCCGCTCCCCGTGGCCCGCGCCCGCGACCGGCTCGCAGAGATGCCGGAAGGATCCCGTCTCGACGTCCTCGCCGACGATCCGCTGGCGCTCCTCGACATGCAGGCCTTCTGTGCGCGCGAGGGGCACGTGTTTCTCGGACACGAGGTCGAGGAGGGCGGGGCCGTTCGAATGCACCTGCGACGCGGGATCTCCCGCTAGCGTCCCGTGCCGGACCATTTTTCGCAGCGCGGCGGTATCCGGGGAGCCGCGCAAGAAAAAGGGAGCGTTCTGGCCGGGATCCAAACGAGACTTCCGGCGCGAGACACTATCGAAAGATCCGCTCGAGGAAATCCGGATCGAGCGGGCCCTCCCAGGCGAGGCATGCCCGAAGAGACGTGAGGCGGGCGGCGGGGTCCTTCTCGAGGGCGGCGGAGAGGAGCGCATGAAGGTCCGCCGAGATTCCCGGGCCGATCGCCCCGGCGGCGGGCAGATCCTTCAAGAGCTTCTCCTGGATGAGCTGCCGCGTCGTGTGGCCCTCGAACAGCTTCCGCCCGGAAACCAGCTCGAACGCGAGACAGGCGAATGCGTACACATCCGCGGTCGGACCGGCCGGATCTCCGGCGATCTGCTCGGGGGCCATGTACAGCGGGGTGCCCTGCACGGTGCCCATCTCGGTGGCCGTCTCGTCCGACACCCGCTGGTCCTCCTTGGCGAGGCCGAAGTCCATCAGCTTGACCTCCCCGCGGTGGGTGAGCATGACGTTACCCGGCTTGATGTCGAGGTGCAGGACGTCGTGAGCGTGCACGAACTCGATCGCGGATGCGAGCTGCCCGAGCAAACGCTTGGCCTCGCGCTCCGGAAACGCCCCGAAACGATGGAGCAGCTCCGAGAGCGTCGCGCCGTCGCAGAACTCCATCACGATGAACTCGGTGCGGAATGCCGGGAAGTGCCCGCGCAGCCGCGCGATGTTCGGGTGCGCCAGCGGCTCGACGATGCGCGCCTCGCGCTCGAATCGCGAGAACGCGCCCGGTTGGTAGACGAGGCGGTGGCTCATCATCTTGAGCGCGACGCGCTCACCGGTCTCGAGCTCGGTCGCCTCGTAGACGACGGCCATCCCGCCGCGCCCCAGGCACCGCTCGATGCGGTAGCCGGAGAGGGTCTTGCCTCCGAGGCCGTCGACGAGATCCCGTCCGAGCCGGTCCGCGACGAGGTTCGTCAACACGATCGTCAGCTCTGGATTCCGGCTCGCCAGCTCGTTGAAGTCGCTCGCCGTCAACACGAGCGCGCGCACGGGCGTCTCGGCGACGACGTCCGCCGTGGCCGGCCCCTGCGTGATCAGGGACATCTCGCCGACGACCGCGCCGCGTTTCGAGCGAGCGAGCATCAGCTCGCGCCCCGTGTCGTCGTGGAGGACGACGCGGACCGTGCCGTCGACCAGCACAAGGAGCGCGTCGCCCTGGACCCCCTGGTGAATGAGGACCTCGCCGGACTCGTAGCGGCGCTCGCGCGTCCTCGCGAAGACCTGGTCGACGAGCTTGTCCCGGAGAGCCTGGAACGGCTCGCTCTCCTGGAGCACGGCCCGCGCGTCAGGGTCGGACGGGTGCTCGGTCACCTTATTAATGATGGATCACCGCGGGCAAGCCCGACAAGGCGCCTCCGGGCTGGGGACAAAAGGCCCTCCATTCCCGGCTATCGCGCCGTGCCGGACCCCGCGGCCTGCCGCTCGAGCGCCCGCTCGTAGCTCGCGCGCGTATCCGGATCTTCGGGATCGAGGGCGAGCGCTTCGCGATAGCTGGCGAGCGCGTCGTCCAGATGCCCTTGGAGGAGCAGCACGTTGCCCAGATTGACGCGGATCTCCGCGGAGCCCTCCCGATCGGCCGCCTTCGCCTGGCGGAACCGTGCCTCGGCTTCGTTGAGACGCCCGGCCCGGGCAAGCGCGATCCCGAGGTTGCTCAGCGTCTCGGGATCCCCCGGCCAGGCCGCGAGCGCGCGCTCGCAGTGCCCGATCGCCGCGTCGAACTCCCCCCGCCGCGCGAGGATGCCCGCGAGCTGGTTGTTCGCCGCGCGATTCCCGGGCTCGAGCCTGAGCGCCGCCTCGAAGCGCGCGATCGCCTCGTCGGTCCGCCCGGCGGCCGCGAGCGCGTCGGCGAGGTCGACGTTCGCCGTGGTGCTCTCCGGGGCGACCTGGAGCGCGTGCGTGAACAGCGTGATCGAATCCTTCCAGATCGCGGCCTGCCGGCGTGACAGCAACGCCAAGATCACGATCACGAGCGTGCCGGCCGCGGCGAGAGCGCGCGCGGCGAGCCGCTCCCCGGCGGCGCGGCGCGCGAGGCCGTCCGCGCCCCACGCGATCGCCGTGAAGATTCCGATGAGCGGAACGTACGTGTAGCGGTCCGCCATTGCCTGGTCGCCGACCTGGACGATCCCGATCACCGGAAAGAGCGTGACCACGTACCAGCTCCACCCCGCGAGCACGTACGGCGCCTTGCGGCGCGCGCGCCACGCGAGCGCGGTGATGCCGACGAGCGCGATGGCCGACGCGGCGACCGCCGCCGGCGCCGGGTAGCCCGAGGCGTGCCTGTAGAAGACCGCCAGGTCGACCGGCCAGAACGTCTTCCCCAGGTAGGCGGCGTACGAGACGACCGCGTTCGAGATCCGCACGCCGAGCGGATACTCGGTCAGCGTCGCCAGGGCACCCCCGCGGCGCTGGACGATCAGGGTCACGACGCACGAGGCGGTGGACAGCGCGAACAGAGGAAGCTTTTCGATCAGGAGGCGCCGCCATCCTTCCCGAACCACTCGCTCGAGCGGCCACGCGTCGAGGATGAGGAGGCTGAGCGGCAGGCTGACCAGCATCGGCTTCGCGGCGAGCCCCGCCCCCATGAGGAGCGCCGTGACCGCCATCATCCTAGGGCGCGGCGCGCGCGCGTAGCGAACGTACGCGAGCATGGCCGCGAGCCAGAACGCGGTGCTGAGCACATCCTTCCGCTCGGCGATCCAGGCGACCGACTCGACGTGCAGCGGGTGGACGGCGAACAGGGACGCGGCGAGCGCGCTCGGTCCCGCCCGCCCGCTCGCCCGGACCAGCAGGAGGTAGAGGAGAGCGGCGTCGAGGGCGTGAAGCAGGAGGCTCGTCGCGTGGTGGCCGCGCGGGCCCGGGCCGTACAGGCTCCAGTCGATCATGTGGGAGATCCACGTGAGCGGGTGCCAGTTCGCGGCGCGCGTCGCGGTCAACGACCACGCCACGGCACCGGCGGTGACGCCCTGCCGGACGTGCCGGTTCTCGGTGACGTACAGGTCGTCGTCGAAGTTCGTGAAACCGTTGTCGAGAACCGGCCACAGCGCGGCAAGGGCCGCCGCCGCGACGAGCATCATCGCGACGAGGTCGCGGCGCCCGGGGCTCATCGATCTCCCACGAGGCCACTATGCACTAGACTCCCGGCGAGAGGTGGGCGCATGGACTACCGCGGACAGAACGCGCTGATCACGGGGGCGTCGTCGGGCATCGGGGCGGCGTTCGCCGCCGCCCTCGCCGCGCGCGGTGCGAGCCTCATGCTCTCCGCGCGGCGCGAGGCGCGACTTCACGACCTCGCGGCCCGCCTCTCGGCGGCGCACGGCGTCCGCGCGGAGGTCGCGGTCGCCGATCTTGCGGTCGAGGGGGCGGGACGGGCGCTCGCCGAGGAGACGCGCCGGCGGCTCGGGAGCGTCGACGTGCTGATCAGCAACGCAGGTTTCGGCACGTTCGGGCCCTTTCACGGCACGGACCGCGGGAGGATCCACGCGCAGGTGATGCTCAACGCCGTCGCGGTGGCCGACCTCGCGCACGCGGTCCTCCCGGGCATGGTCGAGCGAGGCGGCGGCGTCGTCGTGAACGTCGCCTCGACCGCGGCGTTTCAGCCGGTCGCCTACATGGCCACCTACGGCGCGACCAAGGCGTTCGTCCTCTCGCTCACCGAGGCGCTCTGGGCCGAGTACCGCAGGCACGGCGTCCGCGTGCTCGCGCTTTGCCCGGGACCGACGGATACGGAGTTCTTCGACGTGGTGGGAACGAACGCGTTCGCGGTCGGCAAGCTCGAGCCGCCGGAGCTGGTCGTGGAGCGGGCGCTGGCGGCGGTCGACCGCGGGAAGGGCACCCTCGTCTCGGGTCTCGTGAACCTGCTTCTTTCCGAGTGCGCGCGTTTCACGCCTCGCGCGGTCGTCTCCTCGATGTCCGAGAAGGTGATGCGGGCCAAGGTGCCGGGAGCGGCGGCCCGCCCGTGAGCGCGGGCGGCCTCTCGCGACAGCGTGGCGCCCGCGCGCTGCAGGCGATCGCGATCGGGATGCTCGTCTGGTCGGCGCGCTCGCTCGTCGACTACGGCGCGCTGGCGGCCCGCCTGGCCGGCAGGCCGCTCCTTGCGCGCGGAACGATCGCCTCGGACGAGTGGGCCGATCCGCTCGCGAGGGCGGGGCGCGCACGATTGCAGGCGGCCTACGCCGAGGCACGCCGGGGCGGCACCCTCGTGGGGAAGAGCTCGCGCGTGGCCTCGGGCTGGGCGTGGATCGTCGGAGCCGAGCCCTCCTTCCCGCCGGACGCCCGGATCTACCTCGACGTGCCGAGCGACCTCCTCTATTTCTACGGCACGACGATCTGGTACCCGCGGAGCGTCGAGGTCGGCTCGAAGTCGGTCCCCATAGCGAACGGCGACGTGCTGCGGTCGGCCGCCGTGCACGTCGGCTCGGCGCACTGGGGCGACCTCCGGATGGACGGGTTCACGCACGTGGTCGCGGCGGACGCTTCCGGCCTCGAACTGATCGATTTGCGCGTGGCGGCGGCCGGCTCGCGGCCGTGATCTGGCTGCGCGCATCGGCCGCGCTCCTGACGACGGCGCTGTTCGGAGCGGCGATCCTCACGCTCGTGGCCGGAGACGTCCGCCGTTTCTCCCCGGCGGAGCGCCTCGGCCTCTCGTTCGGCCTCGGCTTGATCGGACTGCCGTGGGGGCTGTTCCTCCTCTCGCTCGCGGGAGTCGCTCCGGCATGGTGGCTCGGGGCCGGGCTGACGGCGCTGGCCCTCGCCGGAGCTCTGGCGCTCCGGCGCGATGCGCTCCCCGGCTGGCGTGCCCGCGGCGAGTCCGCTCCGTGGACGACGGCGGTGGTACTGCCCGCGGCGCTCCTCGGAGGATTCCTCCTCGTGCACACCGCGGTGAGCCTGCTCGAGCCGGTCGCCGAGTGGGACACGATCGCGATCTGGGCGCTGAAGGCCAAGGTGGTGCTGCACGAGCCGGTCGCCGCTTCGAGCTACTTCCGCGATCCGGCGAAGGCGTACTCTCATCTCGACTATCCCCTGCTCTGGCCGTTCGCGATGGCGTGGGTGTGGACCTGCACCGGCTCCGCCGACCTGACCTCCGTCAAGATCCTCGGCCCGGCGCTGCTCGCCGCGCTGGCCGCCACGTTCCACGGACTGGCGGCTCGCCGCGGTCCGCGGGCGGCCGCGATGGCGTACACCGCGCTCCTGTGCGGGATCCCGATCGTGCTCAGCCAGACCTCGCGACTGCTGGCGGACGCCCCGCTCGCCTTCTTCGCCCTCCTCGCGTTCGGCGCGAGCTCGACGTGGCTCGAGAGCCGCGACGATGCGTGGATCCGCCTGAGCGGTGTGTTCGCTGCGGGGATGATCCTCACCAAGAACGAGGGGCTGGGACTGGCGGCGATCCTCGTGATGGCGCTGCTTCTCTGCCGCGCGCCGGTTCGCCCGGTCGCCACCTGGACCATCGCTCTGCCCGCCGTGCTGACGGCTCCGTGGCTGATCTTCCGCGCCGGGATCCCGAAGCTCGCCGAGGATTACGGCGCCCGTCTTCAGCCGGCGCTCTTCCTCGCGAACATCGGCCGTGTCCCTGCAATCGCGCGGGCCCTCGCGACGGAGGCGCTCAACCTCGAGGACTGGCTGCTGCTCTGGCCGCTGGTTCTGCTCGGCCTGATTCTCGGCGCGCGGCGCCTCCGGCGGCCACCTTCGGCGCTCGTTGCGGTATCGCTCGGCCTGATCGCCGCCATGTACGGCGCGGTCTACGTCGTGACGCCGTGGGACGTGGGGCCGTTGATCGAGTCCACCGCGGCCCGCCTGATGCTGCACGCGGCGCCTCTGGGAACATTCTGCTTTTTCTTGCAGACCCAAGGGCGGGAGGATGCACGCCCTTGAGTCGGCACGAAAAAGCAGAATGTCCCCATCAACGGCCATCCGCATCGAGCGTCACGGTCCCGAGATCGGTCGTGGCCCCGGCTTCGACGCGGACGCCGGACCTCTTCACGCGTCGGTTCCCCGACGTACCGATCTCCACCGTGTAGGTTCCGGCCGCGAGGTCCTCGAGCGCGAAGTGACCGGTCTCCGTGAGCGCCGCGGTGGCATCTTCGGAAGCGCTCGTTTCCGCCTCGAGGTGTGCCGTTGCACGGAACGTGCCGGCGGCTGTTCCGCCCGGAACCTGGGCACGCCCCAGGATCCGTCCCGCGGGAGACAGCGCGAGATCGACGGCGCCGCTGCTCGGAACGCCTCCGTCCCGAACCGCCGGCGCGTACCCCCGCGCTCGCGCCGCGATGAGGTCGACCGCCACCCCCACCGGCACCGTCAGCGAGTATGTCCCGTCCGCGCTCGTGGTCGCGCGCCGGGACTTGTGCGCGCCCCGCTCGTCCCACGACGCGGTCACGGAGGCGCCTCCGACCGGATTGCCGCGGGGATCGCGAACGCGCCCCGAGACGCGGGTACCCGGCCGGACGACGATCGTTCCGAGATCGGTCGTCTTGCCGCTCTCGAGCTCGAGGTTCTCGTTCACGACGTCGGCGTAGCTCGCGGGGACGAGACGGAGAGTGACCGTGCCGGGCGGCAGCGGGCGGATCGTGATTCGACCTCTCGCATCGATGACGATGGAGGCGCGATCGATCGGGCTCTCGTCGGACGAGCCCAAGGGCGCAACGACTGCGTCGAGCGCGCGAACCGGGGTCTTCCGGGCGTCCACGAGGCGCACGGTCACCGCGGCGCCGGGATCGACGGCGAGCACGAGAGAGCGCGCGGGCGTGCCCGGAGCCGGCGCAGGCTGCGGCAGGTCGACACGGGCCGGCGGCATGGGGAGATAGCCTCCGGCGTGCACTTCGAGCACGGTTGCTCCCGCCGGGAGATCGGACACGGCGAATCGCCCGTCTGAGTCGGTCACCGCGTGACCGCAGGCCTCGTCGCCGAAGGGGGCGCACCCCGGGTCTCGCGCGACCACCGAGGCTCCCGAGACCGGAGCTTTCGTCGCGCTGTCGATCACCCTTCCGGAGACCGCCTCTCCGTGAGCGAGGTTCAACTCCAGCTTCGCTCCCGAAGCCATGTGGGCTTGCGTGAGCGGCGCGAACCCCTTCGCCGAGACGCGAATCGTGTACGCCGAGGACTTCAAGTCTTTCAAGACGAACGCCCCGGCGACATCCGTCTCGAGCGTGACCGCCTTCGGAGGCGGCGGCGGCGGGCCCGCGCCACCGAGCGAGAACGTATGGGTCTCGGGCTCGGGGAGCAGGCGCACGACCGCGTGCGCCACAGGTTCCCCATCGGCCCCGGTCACGGTCCCCCCGATCTCGCTCGTCGGGTGCGGAGTGGGCGGCCGCGGTGGCCTCTGGTACGGCCGGACGCTCGGGCCGCTCGAAGGAGGGGGTCCGTCGGCGGCCCAGGAGGCACCCGCCGCTCCGATCGCGACCGCTATCGCGGCGACGGCCGCAGGCCACGGGTTCCGGGGCACGGCACTTCCTCTCGGGTTCGACTCACGGCCCACGCGAGAGTATAGGGCGGAGGGTCGGCGCCGGCACGGCGCAGGCTACGTGGTCACGATCGGCAGTCCACGCCCCTGCCAGGCTTGCAATCCGCCGCTGACGTTCCACACGGACCGGTATCCGTTCCGCAGCAGGACGCTCGCGGCGATGCTCGACCTGGCGCCGCTGGCGCACACGACGGCGACCGGGTCGTCGGGACGGAGGGGAAAATCGCCGAACGCGGCGGGGAGCACCTTGAAGCTGAGCTGCAGCGAGGGATCGATGTGTCCCGCGTCCCACTCGGAGCGCTCGCGCACGTCGAGAACCCGGAGGTCGTTGCGCGCGATGCGCCTGACGAGCTCTGAGACGCCGATCTGGGGCAGGGACGCGAGAGGTTTTCCCGCGTCCCGCCAGGCCGCCGGATCGAGGAGGCCCACGATGCGCTGGTCGAGCCCGACGATCGCCAGGCGTCGGAGCGTTCCGCGCGCGTCCGTGCGAGCGTCGAGGACGAGAATCAGGCGACGCTCCGGAGGCAAGACCCACCCGGCCCACTGCTCGAAGCTCGAGCTCGTGGAGGGCACGTTCACCGCACCGGGAACGTGCCCCGCGCCGAAGGCGTCCTGGCTCCGCGCATCGAGCGCCCAGACCCCGTCCGCGAGAAGCCGCTCGGCCGCATCCGGTGCCAGGGCCGGCGCTTCCGGATCGCGCATGGCGTATGGAAGCTTCCCCTGATTGATGGCGACGATGCTCTCCATGTTCGCGGGACGCGCGGGCTGATCCTTGAGCATGAAGGCGACGAACCTGTCGAGATCGTCGAATTGGAGCGCCGGGTTGTTGCGCCGCTCGTAGCCGATCGTGGTGGCAACCTTGCCACTCGTGACGCGCCCTCAGGTCGAGCCCGCGACGTGCCCGGGGTAGACCTCGACGTGGTCGGGCAGCGCCAGGAGTCGCGGGATCGCCTCGCGGAAGAGGGTCGTCGCCCCGACCCGCCCGTCCTGGGCGAGATCGGGGCGCGAGATGTCCCCCACCATCAGGAAATCCGCGGTGAGCAGGAACCACGGATCGGTTCCGCGGCCGAGATCGCGCCCGAGCAGGTTGATCTGCTCCGGGCGGTGGCCGGGGGCGTGCACCACCTCGAGGTCCACTTCGCCGAAGCGCAGGTGCGCGCCGTCTTCGAGCCGGATCGCGTCGTACGCGGCCTCCATCCGCGCGGGCACGTACAGCTTCGCTCCCGCGAACGCGGCGAGCCGCCGCGCTCCCGAGACGTGATCGGCGTGCGCATGGGAGTCGATGACGTGCGTGATCGTGAAGCCGTGACGCTGGACCTCGCGGACCGCAGGGGCCACGTCCCAGAGCGGATCGAACACCGCGCACTCCCCGGTCGTGGTGGAGGCGATCAAGTACGTGGCGCAGCCGGTTTCCTCTCGCGTGATCTGCTTGAACCACATGGCGCGCCTACCGGCCGAACCACGAGGCGAGGCGATCCGATTCGAACCGGCGCTTGTCCGCGAAGTGCGACGCGGAGACGTCGACGACCTTCACGCGCGGCTCGGGCGTGGCGAAGAAGTCCCCTTCTATCCGGGTCGCGACGCCACCGCCCATCTCGACGAAGCAGAACGCCCGGCCGTCGAAGGGCGCCGGCGCCGCCGTGCCCTCGACCCTCGCGGCGATCGCGCGCGCGACCCGCACCCCCTCCAGCTCCGCCATGAGCCCGGCCTTCGGAAACGGGAGGCCGTTGGCGAGCTTGATCTGCGTGACGTCGCCGATCGCGAACACGTGCGGCGCGCGCGTCTCGAGCGAGCCGGGATCGACCTCTATCCACTCTCCCGGGCCCGTCAGGCCGGCCGCTTTCACGACCTCGGGGGCGCGGTGCGGCGGGATGCCGATCAGGAGATCGAACGGCACCTCGCCGTCGCCGAGCTCCACGCGTCCGGGGGCGACGCGCTCGACCTTGATCCCCGCCCGGTGGCCGATGCCGCGCGATGCGAGCTGTCCCGCGAGCCACGCGGAGCCCTCGCGCCCGGCATTCGGGAGGAGCATCGGCTGCACGGTGGCGATCGAAAGATCGACGCGGTCCCGCAAGCCTCTCGCGCGGAAATGCTCGTCGAGGAGCATCACGCACTCGTAGGGAGCCGGAGGGCACGGGTACGGCGCCCCGCAGATCACGACCGCGATCCGGCCGGAGGTGAAGCGGGAGATCGCCTCGCGCGCCGCGGGAACCGAGGCCCGGTCCCAGACGTCGTGAGCGTGCTCGGCGAGGCCGGGCACGAGATCGGGCCGTCCGACCGCGCCGAGCGCTATCACGAGGTCATCCGCCTCGAAGCTCCCCTCACTGGTCGCGACGCGCCGCGCGGCGGCGTCGATCGCCGTGATCTCCGCCTGGACGAATCGGATTCCGGAATCCGCGAGCCGGCGCCGCGACCGGCTGCCTTCGTCGATCGCGCCGATCCCCACGAGCTCCCACAGCTTCCTCAGGCCCATGACGAACCGCTCGTTCCGATCGACGAGGACGACCTCGTGGCGGTCGCCGAGCGCGCGGCGGAGCTCGGTCGCGACGGCGATGCCACCGAAACCGCTGCCGAGGATGAGAGTACGACCCACCCGAAGATTCTATGGGATCGGCGATCGCCGCGTCCATCGGTCCGGAGCGCCGCTCGGCGCGACTCGCCGTAATCCGAAAAAGAAGGCCGGAGCTTTCGCCCCGGCCCACGTGACGTGATCGACAAGCGATTACTCAGTCAAAAACCGACGTGATCTCGTATTCCCATGCCGTCGTGCCAGCGTCGGTGTCGAGATAGGTCGTCGTCGGCGGGGTGACCGTGTCGATCAACGTGAAGGCCGCCATCGACCCGGCCACGCGCCGCCACACGTGGTACGCGGTCGGGTGGCCCGTCCCGTCGTTCAAGTACGGCGGGTTCCAGTTCATCCGGATGTTGCTCCCCTCGCGCGACAGCGTCAGCGTGTCCATCTCGAGAGCACGGCCCGTGTTGATCTCCTCGTCCAGGCACTTCCCGTGCTGGCACGTGTCCGCGGTGCGATTGGGGTTCGAGAAAATCGCGTCGGACTCGAGCAGGCTCTGGCCCACCGTCTTGTTCGATCCGCACTGCGAGTCGATCGACTGTGACTGACAGACCTTTGCCTTGCAGATGTTGAGAGCCAGCACCATCAGGTCGTCCTCGGACTGCTGGCACTTGTCGTTGTTCGGTTGGCTCGGCTCGATTACCCCGCAGATGTCGCTGACGGACGTCACCCAGCCGAAGGTCAGCGGCGCCACCTGCGCGGTGCACGCGGCATCGGCCGCGGTGAGCTGGTCGCCGGAGTGCGGTCCGTGGCACAACCGCTTGTAGTACCCGTTCGTCTCCGGGTTCGGCTCCCCCAGCGCCGTGTTGTCCCCGGAGCAGATGCCGGAGTGGCACGCGTCGCCGGTCGTGCAGGAGTTCCCGTCGTCGCAGGGAGTCCCGTCGGGCTGTGTCCCGTTGTCGTGGCATACACCCGCGAGACAAGTGTCCTGGTTCGTGCACTGCGTTCCCGCATCTCCGCAGAGCGTGCCGTCCGGCAGGTTGTTCGCCAGACACGTCCCCGCCCCATTGCACGTATCCGCGTTGTCGCACTGAGAGCTGGATCCGTTGCCGCAGGCTGTCCCCGCCGGCTTGAACCCGTTGTCGTGGCAGACACCCGCCTGGCACGTGTCCTGGTTCGTGCACTGCGTTCCCGCGTCTCCGCAGTTCGTGCCGTCGGGCTTGTGGTTCGGTTGGCAGGATCCGGCCCCGTTGCACGTGTCGGCGTTGTCGCACTCCCCCGACGTCCCGTCGCCACACGCCGTGCCGGAAGGCTTGAACCCGTTGTCCTGACAGGCCCCGTTGACGCAGGTGTCCTGATTGACGCACTCCGTTCCCGCGTCGCCGCAATTGGTGCCGTCGGTGGCGTGGTTCGAGAGGCAGGAGCCGGCGCCGTTGCAGCTATCCGCCGCGTCGCACTGACCGCTCGTCGGATCGCCGCAGGCGGTTCCGGCGGCCTTGAAGCCGTTGTCGTGGCAGACACCGGCGAGGCAGGTGTCCTGATTGATGCACTCCGTCCCCGCATCGCCGCAATTGGTGCCGTCGGCGGCGTGGTTCGAGAGGCAGGAGCCGGCGCCGTTGCAGCTATCCGCCGCGTCGCACTGACCGCTCGTCGGATCGCCGCAGGCGGTTCCGGCGGCCTTGAAGCCGTTGTCGTGGCAGACGCCGGCGAGGCAGGTGTCCTGATTGATGCACTCCGTTCCCGCGTCGCCGCAGTTCGTCCCGTCTGTGGCGTGATTCGAAAGGCAAGAGCCGGACCCGTTGCAGCTATCCGCCGCGTCGCACGCACCGCTCGACGGATCCCCGCAGGCGGTCCCGGCCGCCTTGAACCCGTTGTCGGTGCACCCGCCGGCTCCGTTACAGTAGTCCTGGTTGGTGCACTCCGTCCCCGCGTCGCCGCAGGTCGTCGTGGTGGGCTCGTAGTTCGGCTGGCAGAACCCGCCACCGTCGCAGGTGTCGGGGTTGTCGCAGGCCGTATCGGATTGGTCGCCGCACGCCGTGCCCGACGGCTTGAAGCCGTTGTCGTAGCAGGACCCCGCGAGGCAGGTGTCCTGGTTCGTGCACTCGGTCCCGGCGTCACCGCAGTTGGTGCCGTCGGCGAGGTGATTCACCTGGCACGCGCCCGATCCGTCGCACGAGTCGGGGTTGTCGCACTGACCGCTCGACGGATCGCCGCACGCCGTGCCGGCCGGCTTGAAGCCGTTGTCCGTGCACCCGCCGGATCCGTTGCAGTAGTCCTGGTTGGTGCACTCCGTTCCCGCGTCGCCGCAGGTCGTCGTGGTGGGCTCGTAGTTCGGCTGGCAGAACCCGCCACCGTCGCAGGTGTCGGGCTTGTCGCAGACCGTATCCGACGGGTCGCCGCACGCCGTGCCCGACGGCTTGAAGCCGTTGTCGTGGCAGGCGCCGTTGAAGCAAGTGTCCTGGTTGACGCACTCCGTTCCCGTGTCGCCGCAGTTCGTTCCGTCGGCGGCGTGGTTCGAAAGACAAGTGCCGGATCCATCGCAGCTATCCGCCGCGTCGCACTGACCGCTCGACGGATCGCCGCACGCCGTGCCGGCCGCCTTGAAGCCGTTGTCGGTGCACCCGCCCGATCCGTTGCAGTAATCCTGGTTGGTGCACTCCGTCCCCGCGTCGCCGCAGGTGGTCGTGGCGGGCTCATGGTTCGGTTGACAGACCCCGGCCCCGTCGCAGGTGTCGGGGTTGTCGCACTCGGTGTGGGACGGGTCGCCGCAGGCGTACCCGGCCGGCTTGAACCCGTTGTCGTGGCAGACACCGGCGAGGCAAGTGTCCTGGTTGATGCACTCGGTCCCGGCGTCGCCGCAGTTCGTTCCGTCGGCGACGTGATTGACCTGGCACGCGCCCGATCCATCGCACGTGTCGGGGTTGTCACACTGACCGCTCGACGGATCGCCGCACGCCGTGCCCGCCGCCACCGGGACGAAGTCGCACAGGCCGGTGCCGAGGTTGCACGAGTCGGAGGTGCAGACGTTGTTGTCGTCGCAGACGACGCCGGTGTGGGTGCACACGCCGCCGGGGCCGCACGCGTCGATCGTGCAGGGATTGCCGTCGTCGCAGCTGACGGTCGTTCCCTGGACGGGCGAGTTGTTGGCGAGGTTCGGATCGGCGGTGAGGCTCGAGGCCGTCGCCGTGTTCGAAATGCCGGGGCAGCCGGCCGCGACGTTCACCGTTAGGGTGAAGGTGAAGCTGCCTCCGACCGTGAAGCACTGGTTGGTGCACGTGAGCGTCCCGCCGCTTCCGACCGCGGGCACGACGCAGTTCCAGCTCCCGCCCGTTCCCCCACCCGTGATGGACACGAAGGTCGTCCCGGCCGGGAGCGCGTCGGTGAGCGTGGCGTCGAGCGCGATGTTCGGACCCGCGTTCGACATCGTCAGCGTGTAGACCAGGTTTTGGCCCTGGACGACCGGATCGGGCAGATCGGTCTTCGTCAGGCTCAGATCGGCGCTCTGCTGCGAGCCGGTCTGGCAGTTGTCGGCGATCGAGATCAGGTAGTCGGGATTGGTGCCGAGCGCCGTCCCGTTCAGGTTCGTGCCGGCGTAGTAGGTGCCGGTGTAGCGCGCGCGCCAGACTGCTCCCTCGCCCGGTGAGTTCGGCGACGTCGCGGTGAGGCTCCCGGCGCCCGACGTGTTCGAGGACGACGCGTCGGCGTCGGTGAACCCGAGGAGCTGGTTGCCCGCGCTGTCGAACAGGAAGACCGCCGGATTGACCGGCGTCAGGTCGCGCAGCGGATCGGCGTCGATGTCGATGTAGATCAGGTCGCCGGCGGCCGCGCAGAACCGGAACGAATCGAGGTCGGTCGTGGAGCTGTAGGTCCCTGAGAAGAACATCTTTCCGGAAACCTCGGCGCCGGGCAGGGTGTTGTTGCCGGAGTCGTTCGTCTCCGGCGCCGCGGAGCTGCCTCCCAGTCCGGCGCCCGGCGGCTGCACGACCGCGTAGAGCCGGTACGGCTCCTGCGTCGTTGTCGTCGAGAACGGCGACACCTGGATGTACGACGCGGCGCCGGTCAGCGCGCGCCCCGCGATGTTCGCCGAGAGGGAGCCCCACGGCGTCGTGTTGTCGTCGTCGTCGAACTCGAGGGTGTCGGTCGCAGTCGTGATGCGCAGGCGCTGGTCGGTGGTGTTCGCCGAGACGCCGTCCTCGAGAGCGAACACGCGGCTGCCGGCGGCGGGCGTCCCGATCGAGAAGTAGTCGAAGTTGTTCGCCGGGTTGATCGTGCCCTCGGTCGGACAGGCGGCGTTGAACCCGTAGGTGTTCGCCGTCGCGGGCGTGTCGTTCGGCTCGGTCTCCTGGAAGCAGTCGGCGACCTCGATCGTGTAGGCGCCGCCGGTCGTCGCCGCCGTGGATTCGTCGACGAAGACGTAGTAGGTCGTCCCGGCGGTCAAGGTCTGGCAGTAGATCTCTTCCGAAGCGGAGTACTGCGCGGTGTTCGAGTTGCGGTTCGCACCCACGAGCGAGGCGGTGCAGGCGAACGCACCCGGGGCGGGACATGTCGTCGTGTCGTACAGCACGAGATTGCCGCCGCCCGAGGCGTCGGTGGTCTGCGCCTTGAACGAGTACTTGCCGGTCACGCCGGGAGTGAACGACCAGACGGTGTCGCGACCGACCGCGGTGCTCGTGGTCTGCCCGACGCCCGGGAAACAGGTCGAGGTGGGGGACGTGATCGAGTAATCGTTCGTCGCAGCCGCGTTGGTGCCGGTGAACGTCTGGTTGAGGGTCAGCGGCGCGGCACCGGCGCACGTGTCGTTCGCGGGGGCCGCCGGCTGAAAGACGCAGATCCCGAACGTGCCCGTGGGCGTGGTCGCGCCCCAGCCGTACACGCGGATGAGATAGGTGGTCCCGATCGTCAGGCCGGTCGCGGCGATCGACTCGACGCCGTTGGCGGTCGTGTTGTCCGAGCAGCTGACCGCCGTTCCGGTGCACGCCCCGGAACGCAGCTCGACGATCGCGTCGAAGCCGCCGGTCCCGGTGACCTGGATGGTCGCGGCGGTCGTCGTGGCGACGAACTTGTACCAGACCTCGAGCGCGGTGCTGCTCGTGAAGCCGCTGCAGGTGCTCGGGGCGACCTGCTGCGTGGCCGCGGTGCTATCGCCCGACGTGGACGCGCACGTCGAGGTCTCCGTGATCGTGATCGCGTTGACGCAGTCGTCGTTGCCCGGAGCGAGGACCGTCTCTGGCGTCAGCGGCGTATTCGCCTCGCCCGTGTCGAACTGCAGCTTCAGGGCTTTCGGCGTCCCCACGCCCATGCCGACGTTGATCGGATAGTCGGCCGGAGTTGCGGCGACGGCGATCTCGACTCCGGTGGCGACGCCGTTCCCGTCCGTCACGAGATTGATGTCCGTCTGCAGGGCCTTGCCCAGGGAGTTGTAGGCCTGCCAGGCGTCGTACCGCACGATCACGTTGCCGCTCGCATCGATGCCTTCGAGGGCGGTCGTGCCGTTTGTCAGCCGCGGGGTGAGGCCCGAGGTGAGCCCGAACTGGAAGATGAGCGGGCTGTCGGGATCGGCTCCCGCCGGAGGAGCCGTGGCGAGCGAGAACCACTGCTCGACTCCATCGGGTCCGTTGAGGTACCACTCGGTCAGATCGCCGAGCCCCACGTACTCGACCCGATTCGCCGTCGACGACATCGTCGATTTGCCGACCGGCAGTAGCGCCCCCGCGTGCCCGTAACCGCTGAATGTCAGCTCGAACGACCAGGTCTGCGCCGAGTCGAGGGACACGACGCGGAGCACGTTGTCGGTGAAGTAGCCGCGGATCCCCTGCGCGGCGTTGTTCGCGAGGTACTCCGTAGGGCTTCCCGGCGCCCTCCCGCTATTCGGCACCACGTTGTAGGAAGAATCCGCGGCGGCCTGCTGGGCCGAAGGAACTCCGACGAGCGAGGCCACGGCGAATAGGGTCAGACAAACGCCGACAGCCCCGAAAACCTTCCGACGTGGTCGAATCGTCATAGCTCCCCCGGTGACTCGGTTGACACACGTAGCCAAAGCACCCTCCGGGGGGGGAGAGGGTTCGGACGTTCTACAGTCACAGTGGGGCCCCGGCAAGCAGAAACTGGAGCGGTGGAGCGCGATTGCGGACCGATCAAAATCGTTCCGCCCCTGGTTTTTGGAAAAGTAGGCGAAATCGTCCTACGGACAGCTCGCGAACTCCGCCTTCTGAGTCGCGCCGCAGAGGAACGACGACGATGTCCCGTGCCGCTCCGCACCTCCGGGGCCGCTTCCCCAGCTGCTCTCGTAGAGTCCTGACGGATCGCGACCGACCAGGATGAAGTACAGGTCGTCCGTCGGAACGGCGGTCCACTCGTACGTCCCCGTGGTTCCGATCGAGCACTGGGAGCCGAGGAGTCCGTAGAGCGGGAGGTCGGCGAGCCGCCCGAAAAGCAGGTTGTAGTCGTTGCTCAGGCAGGTGGTCGAGTCCCATGCGATGTCGATGACCGAGCCGTCGGCCGCTGTCCGGTTGGCGGTGAGCGATCCGTCCGGCACCGGCTTCGGCGAGGTGAACTGCTCGAGCTCGGGACCCGGAATCAGCGGGTGGCCGACGAACCCCGAGAAGTCGGACGGGTAGCGCCGAATCTTGAACACGGCAGTTCCGGAAAGCGGCTGCCCCTGGGTGAGGGTTCCGGTGCCGTTCACCGGATTGATCCACTGCCACAAGATGTTCCCGTTCGTGTCGATCTCGAACTGCCGCCCCGTCGTCCCCTCGTCGATGGCGGTGTTGCCGTTGGGCATCCGGTCGGTCCCCGAGATGATCGACGAGTAGAACGAGCTCGGCGGTGTCGCCACGTACTTCCAGACCGGGGCCGCGGGCCCGTACGGATCCGTCGGTGCGGGTTGGGTGTAGGTGCCGTCCGCAAGCAGCGGCGGGACGACCTCGTCGACCTCTGAGAATGGCGGGTTCCCGGGGCGGTTCAGCCCGTTGTTGAAGATCAGGATGTTCCCCGCGCCTGGAAGGCCCGGCTTGATCCAGTGCGCGTCGTGATCGTTGAAGAGCTGCTCATCGGCGGCCGTCCCCCGCCCGTACATCATCGGGTTGCCCCACCGGTAGAGGATCGCACCGCCGTGTCCGCGCGCGCCGCCGCTCTCCGTGGCGGCCTGCGCGGTCGTGGTGCCGTGATCGATGATGAAGAACTCGCTGTAACGGTGGAAGTTGATGATGATCTCGTCGAGGTCCGGGTTGTACTTGACGCTGTTGCAGTGCTGGAAGTCGTCCGACGTATCGCCGTCCGGTGGATTCATGTCGAACCGCTGCGGGTTGGCGGAGACGCTCCCGTAATTGGCCTTGGTCGAGTCGAACTGCTGGACCATGTGGTCCCAGGAGCGCCACGACCAGACGATGGTCCCGCCGCTCGGCAGCGTAGGCTGGATCTCGATGATCTGCTCGGACCAGAGCTTGCCGGCGGTAACGTTCGCCGGGTCGCGTCCGGCTGCGATGGCGTCGGCGGCGGTGTGGAACTCCCATCGGGTGGCCAGGATGTTCCCGTTCGGGAGGATCTCGATGTCGTGATGCTGGAGGAACTGGGAGTCGGAGAGGTTCATGGACCACACCAGATTCCCGTTCCAGTCGTATTCCTCGAGGATTCCGCCGCCTCCCTGATTGGGCTTGAAGTTCGGATCGGCGGCAGCACCGATGGACCCCGCGCGTACGAGGTTACCGTTCGGGCGGAGAAACCCAATGAGGCCCGCCGCGTAACTGCTCGTCCACTGGTGGACGGGGCGCCCGTCCATGTCGATGAGGTAGGTCGACTTGGCCGAGTTCGGCGAGATGATCGTGTAGTACCCCGAGCTCGCCGCCGCGGTGCGCTTGAAGAGGCCGACCGTCTGCTGCGCGAGCGCCGTCGGTGCGACCAGGGACGCGATGAGCAGAGCTGCAGCGGAGCGAGCGATATCTCTCACGGGAGCCTCCCAATCGGACCCGGCGGAACTCAGACCCCGTTTCCGTTCCCGACTGAAGTACTCCGAAGATGCCTTCGCGACAACGGACGAAAATAACACGAATGTCAAATTTTTCCGACGACACTGTCATATAAGATCGAAGTTCCATCCGACGAAAATGGTCGTATAAGGCAAAGGAAACGCCGTCGGATGGCGTACAAGGAGTGGGACGTGTTTTTTCGCCTCGGTGCGGTCGCCGCGGTCGCGGCGCTGGGTGTGACGCTCGTCCAAGCATACTCTTATACCAATTTTGAGACCTCCCAAGTCCACCCGATCGCGCTCAGCGCGGCGGGCGACAAACTCTTCGTCGTCAACACTCCGACTGCCGCGCTCGAGGTGTTCAACGTGGCCGCCGACGGCTCGCTCACCCGCGCGCAGGTGATCCCGGTCGGCCTCGAGCCGGTCACGGTGCGCCCTCGGACCGCGACCGAGGTCTGGGTCGTCAACAACCTGTCCGACTCGATCAGCATCGTCGACCTCACGCGCGGCATCGTGACGAAGACCCTACGGCCGGGCGACGAGCCGACCGACGTCGTGTTCGCGGGAGGACGAGCGTTCGTGTCCGTCTCCAAGGAAGACACGATCGAGGTGTACAACCTGTCCAATCTCAGCGCCGCGCCGACGCCAGTGGCGCTGTTCGGAAGCGTCCCCCGCGCGCTCGCCGTCTCGACGGACGGGACCAAGGTTTGGGCCGTCGTCCAGAACTCGGGGAACCGCACGACCGTCATCGGACGCCTCCTGATGGACTCCGACACGCCGATGGTCGATTACACGCTCGAGTCGTCGCTCGGACTCAATCCCTACAAGTGCTCCAGCACTCCGCCGAACTACCCGCCGAATCCGCCCGGCATCAATACGAATCCGAGCCTGCCGCCGATGGACGCGCGCCCTTCGCTCGGCCTCGTCGTCAAGTGGAACCCCGCAACGAACCACTACGAGGACGACGCGGGCCAGAACTGGACGATGTGTCTCCCGTTCCGGCTCCCGGACAAGGATCTGTTCTCGATCGACACGACGACTCTGGCCGTCGCCTCAGTGAGCGGCGTCGGAACCACGCTGTTCGACGTCTCCGTCAATCCGGGCAACGGCAAGGTCTACGTGCCGAACACCGACGCGCGGAACAACGTGAGGTTCGACCACGAGCTGGGCGTCAAGGCGCACGTCGTCGACAATCACCTGTCGATCGTGAATCCGGCCTCCGGCAATTCGCTGACGATCCTCGACCTCAACTCCCACATCGACACGTCCAGCCGTCCGCCCGACAACCTCGCGGAGCGCCAGGCCAGCATCTCCCAGGCCACGATGATCGCGTGGGAACCCAACGGGCTGCGCGGATGGATGACGGCACTCGGGTCCCACAAGATCTTCCGTGTCGACGGCTCCTGCACGGCAAGCAGCTGCATCGTCGGCGCCAGTCGATCGACGCCGGATTCGGTCGAGGTCGGCGGCGGTCCCACCGGCATCGCGGTCTCCACCGCGAAGAACCGCGTCTACGTCCTCCTGCGCTTCTCGAACTCGATCGCGCTCGTCGACCAGACCGCGCGGGTGAAGCTCGGTGAGGTTCCGCTCTTTTACGATCCGAGCGATTCCGACACGAAGCAGGGACGGCAGTTCCTCTACGAGGCGCAGAACCTCTCCCGGCACGGCGACCAGGCCTGCTCGAGCTGCCACATCTCCGGCCACTCCGACTTCCTCTCGTGGGACCTCGGAAACCCCGAGGACTCGCTCGTCCCGTACGGGCAGCCGAACGACAACGTGCGGTTCTTCACGCCGGGCGGCAGCGACTGCCCCACGAGCGTTTGCGCGGCACACCCCGGATTCGATCCGCGCAAGGGCCCGATGGTCACGCAGACCCTGCGCGCGATGATCGAGCCGCTGCACTGGCGCGCCGACCGGCCGACCTTCCTCGACTTCAATCCCGCGTTCGTCGACCTGCTCGGAAGCACCGACGTCGGGCCGGTCAACGGCAAGGAGGCGGGCCTCAGCGCGACCGACATGGCGACCTACCGGCGGTTCATGCTCGCTGTTCGTTTCCCGCCGAACCCGCACCGGAACCTCGACGACACGGTGCCGAACGCGGTCGTGTCGATCCCGGGCCAGCCTGTGGCCGGGAATCCGTCGGCCGGCGAGTTCAACTTCTTCAACGTTCTGACCGAGCAGACGGTCGGCTGCAAGGATTGCCACATGGTGCCGTTCGGCACCGCGGGCGGGCAGCTCGGCGGTGTCGAGCCGTCCGATCCGCCCGACGCGCGGGCCGGGATGATCAACGGCGACCTCGTTCTCTCGTTCATGACCGACGTGAAGGTCCCCCATCTCCGGTGGGCCTACGAGCGATTCGGACCCGTCTACGGAACCGCCGCCAACCCCCCCGACCGGAAGACCGGGTTCGGATACGACCACGAGGGAGGCGTCCCCGACCTTGACACGTTCTTCACCGCGCTCGTCTTCCACATGAACGCGCAGCAGCTGAAGGACACGGCGATGTACGTCAACTACTTCCCCACAGGAACGAAGCCAGCGGTCGGTCACCAGGTGACCGTGCCGGCGGGCGCGCCGCCGACGGGAAGCCCCCAGGACGAGAGCGACCTGACGACGATGCTCGCTGTCGGCGACAGCGCGGACCCGAACCGTCATTGCGAGCTGGTCGCGCAGGCGCTCCAGGCCGGGCGAATGCGCAGCTACGAGTACGGTGGCGGGGTCTGGATTCCCGACTCGGTCGCCGACCCGACGCTCACGACGACCGCTCTTCGGACGAATGCCGGATCGGAGCTGACCTTTACCTGCGCCACCCTCGGCGCCGGCACGAGGCTCGGACTCGACTGGGACGAGGATGGGGTCTACAACGCCGACGATTGCGCGCCGGTCGACCCGAATGTCGCCGGGCCCCCGACCGAGATCATGGCCCTCGGATCGGATCCGGCGAGCCCGAAGAACTTCACGTGGACTACCACCGCGATTCCGTTCCCGTCCGTGCAATACGACGTGTTCGGATCGACCCTGTCGTCGCTTCAGGCCGGGGGGCTCAACGGCATCCAGTGCGTGGCCTCCAACCTCCCGACCCCGAATTTCGCCGATCCTCGGCCCGATCCCGATCCGGGAGACGGGTACTACTACTTCGTGCGCGGGAAGAACAGCTGCGGCAGCGGGCCGATCGGCCCGGCCGTGACTCTGCCGAGCTGCCCGTAGCCGTTCCGGGACGCTAGTTCGCCCTCACGCTGTAGAACCGGATGCCTCCGGGAGGAGGAGGCGGATCGGGATCGGTGTACGCCTCGGTCCCGCCCGGCGACTGGGTCTCCGGCGGGGACGTGTACACGTCGGTCCACGGAGCGCCGGGGGTGTGCGGCATCGGACCGTCGATCTTCGAAACCGTGTACGTGCGGCCGACCTCCGTGCTCCACGTCAGCCGGACCTGGGTTCCGTTGACGCGATCGACCGCGACGAAATGCAGCCACGACGCGGGGTCGAGCGGGTTCGTGCCGTCGGCGACCTCCTGGCCGTCGCTCACGGAGTCTCCGTCGGTGTCCGCTTTCGTCGGGTTCGTGCCGAGCGTGACCTCCTGCCCGTCGAGCAGCCCGTCCCCATCCGTGTCCGGGTTCGTGGGGCTGGTTCCGTAGCGCGCCTCGTCGCCATTGAGCAGCCCGTCGAGGTCGCGATCGCGGGCGCGCGCGCCGGTCCCGACCGGCCACGCGGTGAACGTCAGGTTCGCCCCGCCGCCGCACGCGGCCGCGAGGATCGCGCTCGTGGTGGTGGGTTGCAGGAACGACGCATCGGGGAGATAGCGGGCGCCGGCGGGATCGTAGAGGAAGTAGCTCCGTCGGCCGTACCCATTCATGCGCCCCGCCGCGACGAGATCGACGACCCCGTTGCGTGCCATCCCCTCTAGGAACGCGATCGTGCCGGCGATCTCCGGCTCGACCGATCCGCCGGCGCAGGTCGCGGGGCCCACAGTCCGCTCGATCCCGACGGACGCATGGTTCTCCGTCGTGGGGAACTGCAGGAGGAACTCCTGCATCGCGCTCTTGTCGGCCGCCGGGAACTTGGGAAACGGGGGCGAGGTCGACAGGAAATCGACGAGCGTCCGGTTCCTGCCGTCGTTCTTGAACGCCACCTTGTCGAACAGGCCGCGGAGCTGCGTGACCTCCATGTCGTCCGGTGTGTCGAGGATACTCGCCGGAATGATGAGGTGATTCGAGCCGTCGGGCATCGTGTGGCAGGCCATGCAATTCATCTTCTCGTGATGCTGCCCGGCCGGCAGGGGCGGGCAATCGACCGGGTCGGCTCCGGCGAAAAGCTCCTGGCCGCAGACGGCGAGCGTCGACGAGAAGCTTCCGTCGCGGTTGAGGTTCGGGTTCGGGGGGTAGTCGACGGCGCCGAGGAACTCCGAGAACTCCTGGTTCTCGTTGGATTGCAGCGTCGTCCCATGGAGCAGGGTCGAAAAGGCCGAGTTGAAATCGAGGAGCGACTTGATCTCGCCCCGCCAGTGGTAGGGCGCGTTCCGGCTCAACCCTCGGATCGTCATCGTGAACATCGGCCCCTTCGGGTCGGCGGCGTCCCCGAGGTCCCAGACGAGGTTGTCGTGGTGCGCGTCCGCGTGGCACGAGGCGCATGCCTGGGTCCCGTCGCCGGAATGAGCGGCGGAGTAGAAGAACCCGCGACCTGCGGCAATGCGCGCCGGCATCGGGTCGTACCCGACCGGCACCGTGCGGACCGCCTGCGTCCCTTTCGTGTCAACGACGGTGATGTCGTGGCCGATGCGGTCGAACACGTAGAGCCTGTCGGCGACGTTGTCGATGACGAGCCCGCGGGGCCCTCGCCCCGTGGATACGCGAGCGAGCTGGGCGCCGTTGACGTCATGGACGACGACCTCGTCGTTCCCCTGCGCGGCGATCCAGATCCGGCCGAACCGGTCGAACGCCATGTCGTACGGCTGGGAAACCGCGCGGCTGCGCGCGTACGCCGGCGGCACGTCGAGATCGACCTTGCGGATGACCGCGAGCGTGGCCGCATCGACAATCGTGAGCTGGTTGATCGTGGGATGGCCGCCGAGCGCGTCCACGCCGAGAACCGTATTCCGCGCGTCCATTCCCGTGACGTAGATCCGCTTCCCGTCCGGGGACACGCGGACGTTGGTCAGCAGCGTCCCGAGCGAATCCACCCGGCCGACGATGCTGTCGTCCGACGTCCGGACGATGAACAGATCCGTGTCGGAGAGCGCCGGGTCGACGACGATCCGGCCCTGCGCGTTCGCGGGCTGGCTTGGATCTGGGCCGGCGCCGCGGGTGCGGTTCCCGGACTCGAACGGTGCTATGAACACGCGCCCCCCCGCCGGATCGATTGCGAGCGCCCGCGGATCCTGCGTGTTGAACGACGGCGGGGTGTCGAGGGACAGGCGTGTGGTCACGCTCCTCGATCCGGCGTCGATGACGGCGAGCTGGTTCGCCTGGGACAGGGTCACGTAGGCCTTCGCGCCGTCCGGGGTGAACACGATCCCGGCGGGCTCGTCCCCGACCGGGATCGTCCGCTGCACGAGCCAGGTCACCGTGCCGATGACGTCGACCGAGTCCGAGAGATGGTTCACGACCCAGACCTCGGCGCCGCCGGGCCGGACGGCGACGCTGACCGGCTCGAGCCCGACCGAGACTTCGCGCACGAGGGCGCCCGTGGCAGTCGAGATCACCGCGAGCCGGTTGTCGTCGGTGTTGACCGCGAAGAGAGTCTGCCCGTCCGCCGACAGCGCGATCGGCTCTGTCTGTGGGCTCTCGAAATTCGCGAACCGCGCCGCACCTGACGCCGAACCGGTTGCTGCCATCGAAAAGGTGACGAGCACAATGATCGCGCACGCCGCGCGCTGACACGCCTGAAGGGCTCTGGTCATGGACACCACTCCCTCTCACCCCTTGGATTTCGCCGGAATATACCGGGCGCACGTTCCCGGGACAGCGTTTTTGTAATTGTTGTAACCTCAATTAACATTGCAGCGGCGCCATTTTTCACGAACAACGTCCGGCCATCCCCTTGACATCCGCCTGACATCTTTGTAGATTACTAGCACCATCCGTATGGATGGCAGGAGATGCCATGAGCGACACGGAAAAAATCACCATCAACCTGGGCGCCGTCGATCTGGGGCGAGTCGACCTGCTCGTCCGCGAGGGGCACTACTCGAACCGAACCGACTTCATCCGCACGGCGATCCGAGGCCAGCTCGAAAAGCACGGAATCGAGGTGCAGCAGTCGGTTGCCCGGCACGCGTACGTCATCGGCATCTTGCAATACGGCCGGAAGGCTCTCGAGCGCCTGAAGGAGAGAGGAGAGCGGGCGAACCTCAACGTGATCGGCTCGTGCACGATCGCGAAGGACGTCCCGCCCGAGCTCGCCGCCGAGGTCATCGAGCGCGTGCGCGTGAGGGGGATCTTCTCCGCGAGCGACGCCGTGAAGGAGGCGCTGGCGGACCGGATGGCGTGAGGGGCGCGAGCGCTCAGCGCGGCGAAAACGCTCGGAGCGTGTCGAGGAACGCGATGTCGCGGGCGAACTCGAGGATCCGGACGGGCACGCGCTCGGTGAGCTGCTCCACGATCGCGAGAGGCCGCGCGTACCGCTCGAGCCCGTCGGCCACGAACGGCAGGTTCGCGGCGAGGCGGGCGCCCGCCATCAGGGAGGGAACCGGTTTCAACGCGGGCCGCAGCGCATGCTCCGGAAACAGGATGCCGGCGAGCGGCCAGCGCCCTGGACCCACCCCGACCGGATGGTCGTCGCGGAAGGGCATGCTGAGGACCTCGGGGTGCGTATCGACGCCCGCGACGACCACGATGTCATCGCTCAGGATGCGCGCCCCGCCTTCCTTGGCGTGGGCCGCCCAAGTCGACTTGCCGGAGCCCTCGGGGCCGACCAGCACGAACGCGCGCTCGTCGAGGACGGCGGCCGCCGCGTGGAGGACGAGACCGCCGCGCTCCGGGAGCGTCCAGGCCAGCCCCGCGCACAGCAGATTCGCCAGCGTATAGAACTGCCACTCGACCTGCGCTTGCGAGAGCGACACGCACATCGATCCCGAGCGCGAGATCGCGCCGGACCCGCCGCCCATCGTGAACCGCGCCCGATCGGCGTCGACCTCGGCGGTCATCGACTTCGGATCGAACACCGCGGCGGGGGCGATCGTGGGGCTCACGCGCGCGTCGACGACCAGATCGGGGGCCGCAGCGTCCGGGGACCGGAACGAGGCCCAGTCCGTCGCGGCGTAGCACGCCAGCTCGGGCGTGAGCCCGCGGAACTCGAGACGCAGCCCCGAGAAATCGAAGAATAGGGAGGACGGCTGCGGCGTTGTCGTGCTCTCGCTCAATCGTCAGCCCGTCCGGTTGCGCCGAAGGCCAATATAGCGAAGGGATACGGCGGCGACTACCCCGGCCCCGGCCGCGCAGGAGCTGGTGGGAGCCGGGGGCCTGGCGCCGCGCCCGGCCCCTTGGCCCGCTCCACCGTTCGGATTCCCCGTCCGCAGCGTCCTTCTTCCGCCAAGGAGGAATCTCGCGTGCGCTCGGTCGCGCTCCGCTTGTCCGGGTCTATGATCGCCGCAGGTTCGATCGTCCGGCGGTGGGGGTCGGCATCAAACGATCCAACGTGCGGACGCGAGGCAGGACTCTGAAATGACCACCCTCATCATCCCCCAGCCGCTCGTCGCGGAGCTGCTCCCAATGGGCGAGTGCATCGACGTCATGGAGCGCGCCCTCGCATCGCTTGCGCGGGGGGAGGCCATCCTCCCCCTGCGCACGATGATGTGGACGCCGGACCGGTCGGGGCTGATCGCGATGATGCCGTCGCACGTGACCGATCCGCAGGCGCTGGGCCTCAAGGTCATCTCCGTCATGGCGGCGAATCACGGCACCGACCGCGACTCGCACCAGGGGGCGGTGCTGCTGTTCGACGCGCGCACGGGCAGCCTGCTCGCGATCATCGACGCGACCGCGATCACGGCGATCCGCACCGCGGCGGTCAGCGGGCTCGCGACGCGGCTTCTCGCGCGTGAGGACGCGGGCGACCTCGCGATCCTCGGGTCGGGGACGCAGGCGAGCACGCACCTTGCCGCGATGCGGGCGGTGCGGAGGCTCAGGCGCGTGCGGGTGTGTGGCGTGTCGCCCGAGCGGGCTCGAGCGTTCGCGCGGCACCACTCCGAATCGCTCGGGATGACGGTCGAGGCGGTGGGCTCGGCCAGAGACGCCGTCGAGGGAGCCGATCTCATCTGCACCGCGACGTCGTCCGTCGAGCCGGTCGTGAAGGGCGCCTGGATCGCGCCGGGGGCGCACATCAACGCGGTCGGCGCGTGCTTTCCGGCGTGTCGCGAGCTCGACACCGAGGCCGTGGTCCGGTCCCGCTTCTACTGCGACCGGCGCGAGTCGGTCGGCAGCGAGGCCGGCGATTTCCTGATCCCGAGGCGCGAAGGCGCGATCGGGAGCGACCACATCGTCGGGGAGATCGGAGAGGTCGCGATCGGCCGCGCGCCCGGGCGTTCGCGGCCCGACGAGATCACGCTCTTCAAGTCGCTCGGGATCGCGGTCGAGGACGTCGCGGCCGCGGAGCACATCCACCGCCGCGCGCGCGCCGTCGGGAAGGGATTCCTCGTGGACCTCGGCGGACGGCGGATGACGTACGACTGACGCGGTACACTTCCCGCCTCGCTTTCGCGGGAGGACGTCACGGCATCCGCCGCATCGCGCCGCCGATTCCTGGTCACCGGAGCCGCTGGGTTCATCGGAGCCAATCTCTGCGCCCGCCTCGCACGCGACGGCGAGGATGTCCACGCGATCGTGAAGCCGTCCTCGACCCCGTGGCGCCTGAACGGGATCGAGGACGGGGTCGCGGTGCATCCCGTCGACATCACCGACGCGGCCCGCGTGGAGGACGTGATCCAGCGGATCCGCCCGACGATCGTGTATCACCTCGCGACCCACGGCGCCTACCACTACCAGAACGAGCCCGAGCCGATCCTCCTCGTCAACGTTACGGGCCTGTGGAACGTCGTGCGGGCGTGCAGCAAGGTCGGGTTCGATCTCTTCGTCAACACCGGCAGCTCGTCGGAGTACGGCGCGAAGTCGTTCGCGATGCGCGAGACCGACGTGCTCGAGCCCGACAGCTTCTACGCGGTCGCCAAGTCCGCGCAGTCGCTCCTGTGCCGTCATGTCGGCCGATCGACGCGGCAGGCGATCGTGACACTGCGGTTGTTCTCGGTCTACGGCCCGTACGAGGAGCCCACGCGCCTCGTCCCGCGGCTGATGATGGCGGCGATCGAGGGAAAGCCGATCGACATGGCGTCGCCGACGACCGTGCGCGACTTCGTGTACGTCGACGACGTCGTCGACGTCTACATGCGCATCGATGCGCTCCGGCGCCTGGCCGGCGAGATCGTCAACGTCGGGACCGGAGCCCAGACGAGCCTCGCTCAGCTCGTCGAGGCGCTCGGCCAGGTCGTCGGAGCCCCGATCGACGCGCGATGGGACCGCATGGAGCCGCGCGGCTGGGACACCGACGTCTGGGTCGCGGACGTGAGCAAGCTGAGGAAGTCGATCGGCGCGACGCCGCCTACGGGAATCCGCGAGGGGCTTGCTGCGAGCCTCGCTTGGTTCCGCGCGCACAAGCACCTCTATGGCCCCTGACGGTCCCACGCCGATCCACACGTACTGCCCGCTCGACGGCACCGACGACGCAGACGTCGAGGTGTATCCCGCGAACTGGGACCTCACGCGCCTCGATCCCTCGGTGTTCTCCGCGCGCCGGATGCCGGACCGGATCCACTACCGGATGGTGCGCAACCGGCGCACCGGATGCCTGCGCGCGGATCCCGTGCTCGACGAGCGCACGGTCCTGGGTCTTTACCGCGCGAGCGACGCGACCGGCGGCGGAGTCAGCGGGCTCGCCGCCGACACCTACGCGCGCCTCCTCGTGCGCGTGCTCCCGCACCTTCCCGATCGCCGCGGCGTGCTCGAGGTCGGCTGCGGCGACGGTGCGTTTCTCGAGCGCGTGCAGCCGCTCGGCTTCGGGCTCGTGCGCGGCCTCGAGCCGAGCCGGAAGGCCGCCGCGAGCGCGGCTCCCGCCGTACGCTCCTGCATCATCGAGGGCGTGCTCGGACCCGGCTCGTTTCCCGCGGAGAGCTTCTCCCTGGTGTGCGGGTTCCAGGTCCTCGACCATCTCCTCCGGCCCAACGACGTGCTCTCCGACTGCATGCGACTGTTGGCCCCCGGCGGGGTCATGTTCTGGATCTGCCACGACGTCGGCTGGTGGCTGCCTCGCCTCCTCGGCCGCTACTCGCCCATCCTCGACATCGAGCACGTCGTCCTTTACGACCGCGCGACGGTCCGGAAGCTCTTCGAGAAGAACGGGTACGAGACGATCGAGGTCTTCGGAGTGCGCAACCGGTATCCGCTCGGATTCTGGATGCGCCTCGCCCCGGTGCCGGCCCCGGTCAAGCCCGCCGTCCTCCGGTTCCTCGAGGCGACGCGGGCCGGCCGGGTGATGATCGACACGAACCTCGGCAACCTCGGCATCATCGCTCGAAAACCCGCGGCGTAGGGTATTCTCGGCGCGGCATGCCCACGGCGAAAGAACTCGCAGCGGTCGCGCGCGCGGTGCGCGCGGACGTGCTGACCATGTCGTCGGCCGCCGGTGTCGCCCACGTCGCCTCCGCGCTGTCTTGCGTGGACATCCTCGTCGCGATCTACTTCGACGCGGCGCGCGTCGGCCCGGACACCTCCCGCGATCCGCAGCGCGACCGTGTCCTCCTCAGCAAGGGGCATGCGGGCGCGGCACTGTACGCGTGTCTCGCCGCGCGCGGGTTCGTCGACCGGTCCGCGCTCTCCGGCTACTGCGCCGACGGCTCGCCCCTCGGCGAGCATCCGAGCCGCGAGGCCGTCCCCGGCGTCGAGATCAGCTCCGGCTCGCTCGGCCACGGCCTCGGCATCGGCACCGGGCTGGCCCTGGCGGCGCGCCTGACGGGATCGCCCACGCGCGTGTTCGTGGTGATGTCGGACGGTGAGTGCAACGAGGGCTCGGTGTGGGAGGCCGCGATGTGGGCCCCCCGCCGCGGCCTCGACAACCTCGTCGCGATCGTCGACTTCAACAAGCTCCAGGCCACCGGCCGGTCGCTCGAGATCACGCAGCTCGCCCCGCTCGCCGACAAGTGGCGGGCGTTCGGATGGGACGTCGCGGAGGTCGACGGCCACGATTTCGGAGCGCTCGTGCCCGCCCTCCGGGCGTCCGGCGGCGGACTCCCCCGCCTCGTGGTAGCGCACACCGTCAAGGGGAAGGGCGTGTCGTTCATGGAGGACGACCTCGAGTGGCACTACCGCCCGCCGAGCGAGGCCGACCTGCGCCGGGCGCTCGACGAGCTGGCGGCCGGAGCATGAGGGATGCGTTCGTCGACGAGCTCACGCGGGCCGCGGCGGCCGACGACCGGATCGCGCTGCTCACGGGAGACCTCGGGTACAAGCTGTTCGACCGCTTCGCCGCCGCCTGCCCCGGCCGGTTCCTGAACATGGGGGTGAGCGAGGCGAACATGGTGAGCGTCGCCGCCGGCCTGGCGCTTTCGGGGATGCGCCCCGTGACCTACTCGATCGTTCCGTTCGCGACGGCCCGCTGCCTGGAGCAGATCCGGAACGACGTCTGCAACATGCGTCTCCCGGTGATCGTGACCGGCGTCGGCGGGGGATTCGCCTACGGGCCGAACGGCCCCACCCATCACGGGATCGACGACATCGCGCTGATGCGCGCCATGCCCGGAATGACCGTGCTCTGCCCCGCCGACCCGTGGGAGACCCGGCACGCGCTTCGCTCCGCTCTGGCCTCCGAGGGTCCTTCGTATCTGCGTCTCGGCCGCAACCGGGAGCCGGACCTCGCCTCGGCGGAGGACGCCTTCGCCGCCGGATCGCCGCGGACGCTGCGCCGCGGCGGCGCGATCGCGATCCTCGCCTGCGGGCCAATTGCCGGCGAGGCGCTCGCGGCGGTCCCCGCCCTGCTCCGCGCCGGCCATGACCCGCACGTCGTCTCGGTCCACACGGTGAAACCGATCGACGGCGCGATCGCCTGGATCCGCGCGCGCCGCCCCGCGCACGTGTTCGTCGTCGAGGAGCATGGGCCCCAGGGCGGACTCGCGGAGGCGCTCGCGCTGCCCCTCGCCGGCGCGCCGGACTCCCCGATCCTGACGTCGATCGCCGCGCCCGACCGGTTCCTGCACGATGCCGGGAGCCAGCGGCACATGTGGCGCCTCGCGGGAATCGACGCCGCGGGCATCGCGGCCGCGATCGTCCGGCGGCTCGAGAGGACGTCGTGACCGGCCGATCGCTGTCGGTGGTGATTGCCTGCTACAGGGACGCGGGATCGATCCGCGAGTTCTACCGCAGGCTCACCGAGATTCTCCCGACGGTGACCTCGCGCTACGAGATCATCTACGTCAACGACGCCTCGCCGGATGACGCCGAGCGGATCCTCGCGGAGCTGGCGGCAACCGATCCCCGCCTCGTGGTCGTTCATCACACGCGGAACTTCGGCAGCCAGAGCGCGTTCCTCTCCGGAATGCGGGTCGCGCGCGGAGACGGCGTGATCCTCATGGACGGGGATCTCCAGGATCCCCCCGCGATGATCCCGGCGCTCGTCGACAAGTGGCTCGAGGGGTTCGACATCGTCGTCGGCGTCCGGATCAAGCGCGAGGAGAGCGCGTTCCGGCAAGTCGCCTACAAGGTCTTCTACCGGCTCCTCCGGCGCCTCGCCGACATCCGGATCCCGGTCGATGCCGGCGACTTCGGGCTGATGGACCGCAAGGTCGTCGACACGCTGCTTCGGGACTTCCCCGAGAAGCTCGTTTTCCTGCGCGGCCTGAGGGCGTACACCGGATTCCGTCACGCGGGGGTCGAGTACGTCCGCCAGGCGCGCTTCGACGGCGTGTCCACCAACTCGCTCTCCGGAAACATCCGCTGGGCGAAGCTGGCGATCTTCTCGTTCAGCCATCGACCGCTCGAGTACATCTCGACGCTCGCTTTCTACTGCGTCGGCCTGACCTTGCTGATGGCTCTCTTCTACCTCGGCGCCTACGTCCACTATGACCGCCGCGCGCCGTCCGGATTCATGACGATCCTCCTCGTCGTCCTGTTCCTCGGAAGCGTGCAGCTCGTCTGCTTCTCGATCATCGCGGAATACCTCGGCCACATCTACGAAGAGATCAAGAGGCGACCGCGGTACATCGTGCGCGACGTGATCGACAACCGGGGCCCGGACGAAGAATCCTGACGGCTACGGACAGGCGGCGGCCGATGCCGCGATCTGGGAGTCGCGCGGAGCGACCTGAGACGCCGCGAGCGAATCGTACGTTCCCTTCCCGCCGCAGTTGTTCGGTCGCGCGAGGTACCAGCTCCCGTCACCGGCCGGGGGCGTGTCGCAGATCGTGAACTGGCTCTGCGACGTGTCGTCCTGCACGCAAGCGATCGTGCTCGTCGTGAAGTTGCCGCCGCTCGAGTGGAGCGTGGAGAGCAGTCCGCGGACCACGTCGTAGCCGGTGGCGTTCGCGACCGGATTCCACGCCATGTAGACGGTCGTCCCCTGCTTGCCCACCAGCATGTAGGGGGTGGCCGCCGGCACCGCGACGCCCTCGTCGACCTGGCCGTTGCAGTTGTCGTCGATCCCGTTGCACGTCTCGACGGCGCCCGGGTGGATCGTGGGCCGCGTGTCGTCGCAGTCGCCCCCACCCAGGATCGAGGGGTGGGTTCCCGTGACGTCGTTCCAGCCGGTGCACGCGACGTATCCGTCGCCGTCGAGGTCGAGCTCGTCGGGGGGAACGACCCCCGAGCAGGTGTTGTCGATCCCGTCGCACAGCTGCGGCGCACCGGGATAGGTCGTCGGGTCGTTCGGCGCGCAGTCGAGGCTGTTGATCACGCCGTCGCCGTCGATGTCCTGGGGTACGCTCGCGGGGTTCGTCGGGTCGGAGCCGGCGTCGAGCTCGTCGCGATCGAGATAGCCGTCCTCGTCGCGGTCGATCCCGACCCGCGTCCCGGAGCCGGGGGGGACGCACGTGTAGGTGAGCTCCTGCCCGGCCGTCCCGGCCAGGGCACGCAGCTGCGCGTCGGTGAGCGGTGCTTCCGACGCGCGGTCGGGGTAGAACATCCCGTCGTCCTTCCGGACCCATCCGCGCGCGATCCCCGCGATGTTTCCCTTCACGACGAGATCGCACTCCGGCCGCGGCGAGGTCACCGCCGCGCGCGCGATCAGGAGATTGATGCGCGATCCGACGGTCGCCCCGTTCGTCGCGGTCAGCGTGATCTGCTGCCCGACGATCGGCGCCAGGTCGCTGTCGAAGGCGAGGACCCAGTTCGCGACGTCGGTCCGCTCGGGATCGCCGCCGGTGAAGGAGAAGACGAACGAGCGGTGGAAACGGACCAGCGTGTCGACCGAACCGTCGTGCACGAAGCCGAACCCGCGGATCTGGGGCCCCTTCGGGCCGTTGTCGCCAACCCGGATCTGCGGGACGACCGGCATGCCGAACATGCCGACCTTCGTGTACGCGTTCCGGAGCTGCGGGATCTTGAAGTGCTGGGTCTCGCCCTCGAAGCTCGAGAACCCGTCCGTGCCGAAGTAGCCGTTGACCGGATCGGTGTGGTGGCAGCCGTTGCACGTGAGCTGGTTGTCGCTGAGCTCGGTGAAGAAGAAGTCGTGCCCCCGGGACTGCGAGGCGGTCAGCGAGTTGTCGAGCGCGCGTATGGGATTCGGGGGGTAGGTGATCTCGAGCAGGAAATCGGCGAGCGCGTTCATCTCCTCGTCGGTGAGCGGTCCGGTTCGACCCACGAGCCCTTCGAACGCCACGTTGAACTTGACGAGAGCGCCGTGGGAGTCGAGCGGGTCGCCCCCGGGGTCGTTGCCCGCGGTCCGGTCGCCGCGCCAGTGCATCGGCCCGCCGTGGGACATCCCGCGCAGGCTCTGCGTCGTCATCGGGCCCTTCATCGGGTGGAAGGAGGGATCGCCGGCGGGTCCGAAGCGGAACGGGTTCGGGTTGTTCGTCACCGAGCCGTCCGGGTTCCCGAGATCCCAGGCGAGCCCGTCGAGGTCCGCCGAGACGTGGCAGCTCGCGCACGCCGAGTCTCCGTGGCTCGAGGTGTACCGCGCGTCGTAGAGCAGGGGGCGCCCCGCGACGACCTCGGGGGGCTCGGGGTTGTGGAGCGTATGGTGGGCCGTCTCGGTCTTCGTCGCGAGATCGACGACGGAGATCCCGTCGTCGAACCGCGTCATCGCGTAGAGCACGCCGTGGGCCTCGTCGAGCACGACTCCCGTGGGTCCGCCGGCGCTCAGTTCGATCTGGTTTGCCTGGTCGGGCACGAACGTGTCGTCCTCCAGGCTCGCGGTGTCGAAGACGCCGATCTTGCGCGACCCGAACGCCGCGACGTAGAGCGTCGAGCCGTCGGCCGTCACCGCCATCCCCTGCGGGAACGCGAGGCTCTTGTCGTTTTCCTCCTGCGTCCCCGGGAACGCGTTGTAGTCGATGTGCTTGTTGAGGTGCCGCGGGAGGACGGAGCCGCCCGAGAGAACGGTGATCCGGCTTTCGTGGAGGTGCCCCCGGACGGTGCTTCCCCAGAAGACCCCGGGCCCCTCGAAGCGGAAGTTGTTCCGCGCCTCGGTGTTGCTGACGTAGACGTTGCCGCTCTGGGGATTCGTCACCATGCCGAACAGCACCGTGCCCACTCCGGAGAAGGTCGAGCTCAGCGTCGGAGGCGTCGCGTTCGCGTTGATCGCGAAGACGTCGTAATCGGGGAGCGAGAATTTCACCTGCGCGTCCCAGTTCCGGCCGAGGTCGTCCAGCCAGTGAGCGCCGTCGAACTTCGCGATCACGCCGGTCTCGGGCGCGGTCACGCCGTCGGCGTTCGTGCTGGGGGTCATCATCCCGTCGGGAACCGCGCCCTCGTGGATCGCCGTGGTCTGGTTGCCCGACAGGAAGACCGCGGCATAGACGACCGATCCGTCGGGACTCACGGTCAGCGCGCGGGGCGTGTCCCCGAACAGGCTCATGATGCTCAGAGGCGTGCCGCCCAGGCCGGATCCCAGGTTCTGCGCGTCGAAGACCCAGACGTCGGCCCGGCCGACGGACGGCGTGAGGAGCTGCGGATCGAACGGGTTGTTCTGGCCGCGGTGGGCCGTCGTGATGAACGCACGCGTCCGGCTCGTTCCGCCGAACACGACGTCGGAGGGCTCGTCGCCGACCAGTATCGTCCGCGCCACTCGCGGCGGCGTCGAGCTCATGTCGACGATGCTCACGCTGTCCGAGAGGTGGTTGACCACCCACACCTCGCCGTTCGTGCGGGCCGCGACGGCGACGGGCTCCATGCCGACGGGGACCGATCCCGTGTGCGTGAGGCCGGAGGGACCGATCTGGAAGATCTCGAGGCTGCCGTCGGGCGTGTTGACGGCGAACAGGCGGGTGCCGTCCGGAGACATCGCGAGCGGCCTCACCTGCGACGACTCGAACGTGACGAAGCTCGGGCTCGACGACGGAGACTTCGACGAGGCGCGCCCGACGGTGACCAGCGAGCCGACCGTGAGAGCGGTCAGCGAAAGCAGTGCGAGCAGAACCCCACTCGACCGCAGGAGACTCTTCCCACTCGCCATGGCTTCCCCCCCCTACTCGCGACCCTGACGAGACCGCGCAGTCAGAGCCTTGTCGGTTGGTGGCGGCCGACGGAATGTCTATATGACAACATTTTGCCGAAACCTCTGGGCCGAGAGTTCCACCTCAAGACAGCGCTTCCTTGCTGGTCCCCCTGGGATTGCGTCGGGACTCTGATACGCCGGTTATGCTGTGCAAGCAAGTCTGATCCGCCGTGAAAGGGCCGGCGGAAGGCGGGGTGATTGCGTTCGTCCGGCGATTCGGGGATCGAGCCCCGCAGGTGCTCGTTTTCGTAATGGCCAGAGGGCCCCGTAGGGCCGTCGGATCAAGGGGCTTTCGGCGCGGTCGGCTGGCTCTCGAACTGGCTCGCGTACTCCCCGTATCCCTTCGCCGCAAGCTGGGAGGCCGGGATGAACCGGAGCGACGCGCTGTCGATGCAGTAGCGCATTCCGGTCGGTTTCGGCCCATCGGCGAAGACGTGTCCGAGATGGCTTCCGGCCGCCTTGCTCTTCAGCTCGGAGACCTGATCTCCCGCGTCCGTTATCGGGTGCGCGACGATGTTCGCCGGAACGAGGGGTCTCGTGAAGCTCGGCCAGCCGCTTCCGCTGTCGAACTTGTCCTTCGAGCTGAACAGCGGCTCGCCCGAGACGACGTCGACGTAGATCCCGGGCTCGTGGTTGTTCCAGTACTCGTTCTCGAACGCCCGCTCGGTCCCCTCGTGCTGCGTCACCTCGTACTGGAGCGGTGTCAGCGTGCGCTTGAGCTCCGCGTCCGACGGCTTCACCCACGCGGCGCAACTCGGTGCCGCCGCGGCCGGGGCGATCGGCGGCTTCTCCTTCCAGAACGCCTCGATGTACGGCCCCCGCCCGGAGCCCCACTTGTAGGCGTTGTACTCGACCGGGTGCTTCGTGTGGTAGTGCTGGTGATACTCCTCGGCCTTGTAGAACGGTCCCGCGGGGAGGATCTGCGTCGCGATCGGCTTGTCGAACCAACCGCTCTTCTCGAGGGAGGCCTTCGAGGCCTCCGCGATCTTCCGCTGAGCGTCGTCGTGAACGAAGATCACCGAGCGGTATTGGTCCCCGCGGTCGGCGAACTGACCGCCTGCGTCGGTGGGGTCGATCTGGCGCCAGAAGACGTTGAGGATCTCCGCGTACGTGATCTTGCTCGGATCGAACCGGACCTCGATCGATTCATAATGCCCGGTCTGTCCCGACGACACCTGCTCGTACGTCGGGTTGGCGAGGTGGCCGCCCGTGTATCCGGAGATCACGTCGACGACACCGGGCAGATCGTCGAACGCGGACTCCGTGCACCAGAAGCAGCCTCCGGCGAGGGTCGCGATCTCAGTCTTTCCCTTCGCGGCCGGTGCGGGCTTCGCCGCGCCGGCGCCTGCTTGTGCCACGCCCCCGCTTCCGCAGGCGGAGGCGAGGGCGATTGCGACGGCGATCACGGGGAGTTTGCAGCTCATGGTCGGTCTCCAGGTCCATGATGAGCGATGCGCGCTCGGGCCGCACATCGTGTTCGTGCGCGGCCTGCCTCTGTAAACACGGGGCGCTGCCGTGATATTCCCGCGGCGGCCTCGGCTATTCTGGATGGCGTGGCGGAGGGAGGCGAGCAGGCGCGCCGCGGACACGACGCCTCGCGCTGGCTGATTCCGGGGCTCCTGCTCCTGGTCGTCTGCGCTTCCTTTCGGTCGCTGCCCCGGGCTGGTTTCGTCTGGGACGATCAGACGAACATCGTGGAGAACGAGCGGCTGCGGGAGATCACGCCGTCGAATCTCGCCTGGATGTTCACGACACTCCTTCCGGGGCACTATCAGCCGCTGACCTGGCTGAGCATCGCCGTCGAGGAGCGTCTGTTCGGATTGGACGCGGGCCGCATGCACGGCACCAGCCTGCTGCTCCACGGCATCAATGCCGTCCTGTTCTACGTGTTGATCGGGCTGCTCCTGGAGCGTCGCAAGGACCCGCGCACGCCGCCCGATGCGACCGCGTTCCGGCTCTGCTGCGCCGCCGGCGCCCTGGCGTTTGCCATCCACCCGCTGCGCGTGGAGTCGGTGGCTTGGCTGAGCGAGCGGAAGGACGTCCTGTGCGGCCTGTTCTACCTGCTGGCGCTCATCGCCTACGTCCGCGCGTCCGGGAGTCGCCGCTACGCGGCCTGGGTCTCGGCCTCGGCGGCGTTCGCGGCGCTGTCCTTCCTGGCGAAGCCCTGGGCGATCACGCTGCCCATCGTGCTCCTGGTCCTGGATGTGTACCCGCTGCGACGGTCGGTCTCGATCCGCCGTCTCGCGCTCGAGAAGATCCCGTTCGTCGTGCCGGCGGTCGCCTTCGGCACCCTCGCTTACCGCGCCCAGCGAGAGTACGGCATTCACGTCGCCGGCCATGGCTGGCTCGACCGGACGATGCAAGCCGCTTTCGGCCTCTGCTTCTACGTCTCGAAGGCGCTTCTCCCGATCGGTCTGTCGCCGCTCTACCTGCTCGACAGCCGGTTCCAACCGCTCGCCCCGACGAATCTCGTGGCGGCGGCCGTGCTGATCGCGATCACGGTCCTTCTCGTCGCGGTGCGCCGAAGGGCTCCCTGGGCGCTCGCCGGATGGGCCTGCTTCGGCGTCATCATCGCTCCCGTTTCGGGCCTCACGCAGTTCGGACAGCAGATCGCGGCGGACCGGTACACGTATCTCGCGACGCTGCCGTTTTCCGTCTGGATCGCGGCCGGCCTTCTCCTCCTGTACGACGCTCGCGGGAAAGACGGGATCACGCGCACGGTCGCCTGGCTCATGGCGTTCGACCTCCTGGTCGCCACCCACCTCACCTACCGCCAGAGCCTGTACTGGCACGACGGCCTGACTCTGTGGACTCGCGCAATCGACTGCGACGCTGCGAACTTCGTCGCCTACCACAATCGCGGCTGGTATCAGTGGACCAGCGGCGACGCAGCCGGCGCGCTGGCGGACTACGACGCTGCGCTCGCGATCAACCCCGGATACGCCGAGGCCCATCGCAACCGCGGGATCGTCAATCGCGCGCGGGGTGCGCTCGACCTGGCGCTCGCGGACTTCGATGCGGCGATCCGCCTGAACCCTTACGATGCCGAGGCCTACTACAGCCGGGCGAATGCCTGGGCGGCGGCGGGCGACCCGGCGCGCGCGCGGGCCGACTACGACGAGGCACTCCGACTACGGCCGGATCACTATGACGCCCGCCTCAACCGCGCCGTGCTTCTCGCGAGCCTCGGCGACGTCCGCGCCGCGACGGCGGATTACGACACGGCGATCGCGCTGCGGCCGCGGCGGTTCCAGGCGTACAACGACCGCGGCTCGCTGAGGCTCGATCAGGGGGATCTCGCCGGGGCCATCGCCGATTTCGAGACGGCGCTGGCCTTGTCACCGGCGGAAGGACCCGAGCGTCAGGGGGTCGAGAGGAACCTCGGAGCCGCCCGGGCGAAGACCCAATGACTTCGCTCCAGAACAACGAGCCCTGCTAAGTCAGCAGGCTCCGTTCACCGACCAGTCGCGCACGTGGTCCCGTAGGTGCCGTTCGTCCCTTGGCGTGTGTCGTTCTGGTTCGCGCCCGGCACTGCGCTGTAGATCCGACCGAGCGACGGATCGGGTCCATGCTCCTTGTCCTGCCAGACGCAGACCGTGAACGGCCTCGATATCGTCGAATTCCCGCAAGCGTCTGTGACGATCATGGTCATTGCGTACGTCCGCCCGTTCGGGCTGCATGTCGCGTCCCGTTCCGCCCTGAGGTGCAACGCGGCCGGCTCGTAGACACAGTCGCGGAGGGTCTGGCCGTCGCCCCCGCCCGCTTGGTCCTCCGGCTGGCTCGAGGCGCAGCTTGCGAAGCGGTACGTCAGACCGCCGCAGACCGCCTGCGCCTGGATTCCCGTATCGGCGACGGTGAAATCCACATACCCGTGGGACGGTGGCCAGAGGCTCGGGCAACTTCCGCCCCCGCCGTCGAGACTGGGCTGCGCGACAATCGTCGGCGGCACCGCGTACGGGGCGTGCATGCATCCCGTCGCGGGAGCGCACGAATCGACCGTGCAGCAGTTCCCGTCGTCGCAGTTGAGCGGCGGGCCCCCCATGCACACACCGCCTTCGCACGCGTCTTTCGTCCTACAAGCGTTACCGTCGTTGCAAGTCGTTCCGTCGGGCTTCGGAGGGTTCGAACACTCCCCCGTTGACGGGTCGCAAGCTCCGATGTCGTGGCATTGGTCGATGGGGCTGCACATAACGGGATCGGAGCCGACACAGCCAGAGCCGAGCTGGCAACTGTCGTGCTGAGTGCACGCGTTGCCGTCGTCGCACGAGGAACCCGCGGGCACGATCACCGTCGCCGTGCAAGTGCTGGACAGACAGCCGCGATCCGTGACGGTCAGCGTGACGAGCGTGTCGCCGACGGGATACGGCCCTGGCGGATCTTGCGTCAGTGTCAGCCGATCGCCGGCGTCGGGATCGGAGGACCCGGCGTCAACGGATGCGGACGCAACGCACGTTACATTTGCAGCGACCGTGGCGTTCGTGCAACGGGCCTGCGGCGGGCTGCGATCGACGAACGGGTCGAATCGATAGACGGCCCCACCGCCCGTGCTCCCTCCTTCATGCACCGGTCCGTAGAGAAGTCCGTCCTCACCCTGTATCAACGCATTGGGGCCGACGCCGGTGCCAAGCAGATCGAAACCCAGCAATGGAACGAATGAGCTTCCGTCACGGTTCAGCGTGAAGAGCGTGCCGTAGCCGCCCGGGGAACCGTAATCGGTCGTGCCATAGAGCGCGCCGTCGGAACCCTGGAGCAGCGCACCGCCCGGTCCGTATCCCGTCGTCCCATCGAAGCTTGCAATGACAGCAAAGGCGAAGCCGTCGGTGCTGAGCTTGAACACCGTCCCGCTGCCCTGCTGGCCACCGGACGACGTCATTCCGTACAACGCGCCATCGAGGCCCATCGTGAGGCCCGCAACCGGACCGCCTCCTGTCGTGAGCACGTCGAAGTTCACCAGTACGGTGAAGCCTGTACCGTCCGGATTCAGCTTGAACGCAGTGCCGTGTCCTTGGCTCCCGCCCTGGCTCGCCACGCCATACAGCGCTCCGTCGCTTCCCTGCGTCAAGTGCGAGCCCGGAACGGATCCATCGCTTGTGCGGTTGAGACTTCGCAAGACCGTGAACGCGCTTCCATCCGTGCTCAGCTTGAACACCGTCCCGAACCCGGCCGTTCCTCCGCTGTACGTCGTTCCATAGAGCGCTCCGTCGAGCCCTACAACCAACTCCCCCGGCCCGGCACCCGAGATGGAACCGTCAAAGCTCTTCAAGACGGTGAATCCACTTCCATCGGGACTGATGCGGAATGCTGTCCCGGCCCCGCTCGGCCCACCAATCTCCGCGGTGCCGTACAACACCCCGTCGGCCGCCTGCACGAGCTTGGACGTCGGGATCCGACCGCTGGCGGCATCGCCGAGGTACTTCAGTGTCCGGAGACCCGATCCATCGAGGTTCATTCGAAACACCGTTCCGCCCTCGCTCGCTCCACCTTCTGTGGTCGTGCCGTATAGCGCGCCGTCGATTCCCTGGATCACGGCCGCAGGAAAACCGCCGCTCTCGTGGAGATCCGGGATCGAGGAGAATGCATCGAACAACGGGCGAAACGCGGAGCCGTCCGGCTCCAGCGCAAACAAGGCTCCGTAGCCATTGGCGCCTCGAGGGGTCGACCCGTACAGCGTGCCGTCCGAGGCCTGAACCACACCCGCATACGGACCGTAGCCGGTCTTGACGCTGTCAAACGCCGCGATTGCCGTGAGTCCGGTTCCGTCGGTATTGACCCGGAATACGGTGCCGCCGCCGTGTCCGCCCCAGTAAGTCGTTCCGTAGAGAGCTCCGTCCAGTCCTTGAATGAGCCCCGCGATCGGATAAGCCCCCGTCACCCACGGATCGAAGCTGACGAGTTCCGCAAAACCCGTTCCGTCAGGACTCAAAACGAAGACCGTGCCCCCATTGATACTGCCCCCGAAGTAGGATGTTCCGTACAGACGCCCGTCGTGGCCCTGCATCAGGGCGCCATACGGGTAGCTTGCCGTGAACCCCGTGAAGTCGGTCAGCACCGAGAATCCGCTTCCGTCGGTGTTCAGCTTGAATACCGTTCCGACGTTGTGTCGGCCGCCCGCGGCAGCCGTACCGTAGAGTGCTCCGTCGGCTCCCTGGATCAGTCCTCCCCACGGGTTCGACCCACTGGCGGCACCGTCGAGGCTTCTTAGAACGGTGAATCCCGTGCCGTCGACGTTGATCCTGAAAATGGTTCCGAAATCGAGCAAGCCGCCCACAGCTGTGATTCCGTAGAGGACGCCATCACGGCCCTGCGTCAACCCGGCTTGGGGGTAGCCTCCGCTGGAGACTCCATCAAAGTCCTCGAGTACGGTGAATCCCGTGCCGTCGGGCGAGATCTTGAACACCGTGCCAAGGTCGTGTGAGCCTCCGGCGGTCGCCGTCCCGTAGAGCGCGCCGTCACTGCCTTGGATCAACCGCGCGTTGGGGGCTGCGCCTGTAGAACGGCCTTCGAACGCGAAGATCGTCTTGAATCCAGTTCCATCCCGGTTGAGTGAGAAGATCGTCCCGAAGTTATTGGCCCCACCTTCCCACGCCGTCCCGTAGAGCTTACCGTCCGAGCCCAATAGCAATCCGGCCTGTGGAGTGGCACCCGGCCCGGGTTTCCCGAACGCCAAGAGCTGTCGATATCCACATGGCATGTCGGGCGACAAGTTGACGGCCGCCGCGTCCGACGTGGAATTCGACAAGTTCGTCGTCGCCGCCGGCACCGCGAATGCCATCGACCAGGCGATGGCAGCAAAGCTGCGCCGCACGCGGTTCATCGCTAGCTCCATTGGTCCCCCGGGCTTCAGTACGGCAAGTATACGTCGAACCACTTCACGAGATCTGTCCCCCGGCCGCGGTTCCACATCCTGTGAATCAGTAGTGGTACCGCGCCTGAAGAAAGTCGACGCGCTCCCCCTCGACCCGGTACACCAGCCGATGCTCCTGGGTGATCCGCCGGGACCAGCATCCTTGCAGGTAGAAGCGCAGCGGCTCGGGCTTCCCGATACCGTCGAACGGATCCCGCAAGACCGCGTCCACCAGATCGAGCACACGCAGCGCAACGGCACGTTCCGTGCGGACCCAGAACCGGAGGTCCTCGCGAAACTCGGGATGGAAGATCGCGAGTCGTCGCCCTCGAGGCCGTTCAGGCTTCCGGGTCTTCAATTCCGAGGGTTCGGCGGAGCGCGTCGAGGGACATCGGAGCGAGTTTGCCGCCGGTGGCGCGCTCGAGTGCTGCGGCGAGCCGGGCGGCATTTCGCGGCGACCGGAGCAGGTGGGCGGTCTCGAGCAACGAGTTCAGCTCTGCCTCCGAGATGAGCGCGACGTTCTCCCCGTTCCTTCGCTCGATCACGTACGGCTCGCGAGTCTCGGCGACGCGATCGCAGAGGTTCGCCAGGCGCGCCCTCGCCTGCGTGTATGTGGTTCGATTGGCCATCCGGGAACACCTCCTTCGACCTGTACAGGTATACTGTACAGCTAACCGATCTCGCGCGCCATCTGGGAGCCTCGCGCTCACGCCACCAAGCGCGCCTCGCGGTGGACCCCGCTCGACAGGTCCGGACCGAGCAGTTATTTTTCCTGCACCGGATTCGGAGGGCCAGATGCCGAAGTACATGGATATCCACGTGGTCCCGGGCGCTACCGCGGAAGACGTCGCGAAAGCGCACATGGCCGACGTCGATGCGCAGCGCGAGCACGGGGTCGAGTACGTCAAGTACTGGTTCAACGAGAGCTGCGGCAAGATCTTCTGCCTCTGCAACGCCCCGAGCGCTGAAGCGGCGGCATCCGTCCATCGTCTGGCTCACGGGCTCGTCGCGGAGAAGATCATCGAGGTCGAACCGGAGCTCGCGGAGGGATTCCTCGGCGGCGTCGACGCCAACGCGGCCGGAGCCGCGATCATGCCGGGCGGAAAGGCGGACGACCGCGATCCGGGAATCCGCACGATCCTCTTCACGGACATCGTCGACTCCACGACGCTGACCCAGCGGCTCGGCGACGAAGCGGCGATGGAGCTTTTGCGCGTCCACGACAGGATCGTCCGCGACGCGCTCGCGGCGAACGCCGGCCGCGAGGTCAAGCACACGGGCGACGGCATCATGGCGTCGTTCGTGTCCGCCGCCGCCACGGTGCGCGCGGCCGCGCGGATCCAGGCGGAGATCGCCCGGTTCCAGGCCGAGCGCCCCGACTGGGGGCTCAAGGTCCGCATCGGCGCCGCGGCCGGCGAGCCGGTCGAGCACCATCAGGACCTGTTCGGCTCGACGGTCCAGCTTGCCGCGCGCCTCTGCTCGCACGCGCAACCGGAGCAGATCGTGGTGTCGAACGTCGTGGTCGAGCTGTGCCTCGGGAAGGGAATCACGTTCCAGGATCTCGGCGAGGCGTCGCTGCGCGGCTTCGACCGCCCCGTGCGCGTCCACGCCGTCGAGTGGCCGGCGAAGGGTAACGGGTCCAAGGGCTGACGGGAAAGCGCCGATGAATCGCGACGAGCTTCGCGCGTTGCAGGCTCCTCTCAAGGCACGCTACCGCGACGAGCCCGCGGCCGCTCTCGTCACGCTCAAGGCGGAAGGCGATCTCGCCGAGGGCGTCTCATGCAGCGTGGCGACCGGCCGCGCGCTCGTCGAAGCCGGGCTTCACCCCGCGACCGGAGGCACCGGAGCGCTGGCGTGCTCCGGCGACATGCTCCTCCAGGCGCTGGTCGCGTGTGCCGGCGTGACCCTCTCGGTCGTGGCGACCGCGCTCGGCATCGAGCTGCGGGGCGGCCGCCTGCGGGCCGAGGGCGACCTGGACTTCCGCGGCACGCTCGGCGTGGCGAAGGATGCCCCCGTGGGATTCCGCCGTATCCGACTCACGATCGACCTCGACACCGACGCAAGCGAGGAGGAGCGCCGCAAGCTGCTCGAGCTGACCGAGCGTTATTGCGTCGTCTTCCAGACGCTGACGCACGGGGCCGAGGTGCGGGTCGACTACGGAGACGCCGCATCTCACTGAGCTGGTCCCATCGGCCGGTCACATCCTCTCGAACACCCCCAGCCAGTACTCCGACGGCGGCTTCCAGTTGAAGCGCTGGTTCCGCTGCAGCAGCAGGCGGTAGTGGGCGCGGAACTCGGGGTCGTCCGAGATGCGCGTGTCGGCGGGGAAGCCCTGCACGAGGACCATGAAGCGCGGAGCCTTGGCGAGCACGAGGGACGGAGGGAATTCCTTGTCCATGAAGCGGCCGGGCGCGTGCGCGATCTCCGGCGTGGTCAGCCCCGAGATGTCGAGGATCTCGAGGCCGCTGAGATAGCCGATGATGCCGACGTCCATGACCGCGATCGCGTCGCCCGGATGGGCCCGTCCCTTGATGAAGAGCGCGATGTCGCGATGCGCGTGAGAGTACCCCGCGGCGTTGACGACGAGACCGCTGCCGCCGTTGCGCTGCGAGAGACCGTAGGTGAGCAAGCTTGCGATCATGGCGACGCCGAGCGCCAGGGCGATCTCCGAGACCGTGCGCGCGTTCTTTCGAGTCGCCCGATCGGCGATCGCACCCACGGCCGCCGCCACGAGAACGGCGACGAAGGGGAGCGCGGGAACGAAGAACCGGTGCAGGATCATCCAGTCTCCGCCCTCGAGCAGGACCGCCACGAGCAGCGCGACCACAATCAGCGCCGCGCCACGGAGGGCCGGGCGCCGCAAGCCGAACACGACGAGGGCGGCGAGAACGGCCCCGCCGACCGCCGCGGTCACCGCGTCGTGCTCCCCGAACGACGGACAGAGAGAGGAGAAGAAGCGCGCGGTGTACGCGCCGCCGGCTTCGACGTTCCCGAGGAGGTCTCCTCCCGCCTTCGCGTAGTACGTGTTCGGGAGCCAGTCGCCGAAGTAGAGGCGCCGGAAGACCAGGAACGGAGCATAGAAGGCGGCGACGAGACCGCACCAGGCGACCACCGGACGGAACGCTCCCTTCCGCGCCCGATCGACCCCCAGCGCCGCGGCGAGCAACGGCGCTTCCGGACGCATCAGCGTCGCGAGACCCATCCAGACCGCCGAGCGTGCGCCGCTCCCCCGCGCGCTCTCCCGGACGTGGCCGCGAAACGCCAGGACGAGCAGGAGCGTGTACGGCACGGTCTCGAGCGCCCCGACGCTCCAGTACGCGAACGCCGGGCTCGCCGCGAGTAGCGCCGCCGCGCCGAGATCGAAGGCGTCCGCGGCTTCCCGTCCCCGCGCGCTCGCGCTGACGCTCGGGAGGAGCGCCACCGTGACGGCGCCCGCGATTCCGGTGAGGATCGGCGTCACGACGGGAAGCGGGAGCCCCATCGCGGCGACCAGGGAGAGCACGAGCGTCCAGAGGAAGCAGCTGACCCCCTCGACCCGCTCCCCCGCGTTGAACACGAACCCGATGCCGTGGGCGATGTTCTCCGCGTAGCGGTACGTGATGTACGCGTCGTCCACCTGGTACACGGCGAGGACGGCGACCCACACCCCGAACGCCGCGAGAAGGGCGGTCAGCAGGCTCCTGCGTGTGCGCGCGGTCATGCCGGGCGATTATGCGGGAACGCGCGGCCGGCGGCGCGCTATGATCGATCCGCTCCCGGCCTCGACACGAAGGAGATTCCGTCATGAGAGCGCTCGTTCGTACGGCAGTCGCCTCCGCGGCCATCCTCACGATGACCGTTCCTTCCCCGGTCCTCCGTGCCCAGGACAGCGCGTTCGAGTACCAGGGGGCGCTGGCCGCGGTTCGCCACGTTCCCGTGCCCACCGTCCCGCGCACCAACACCGCGCAGCTCGTCGACGGAGGCGTATTCGACTGCGACGGGTACAAGTCCGTCGTCCTGAACCTCGCCGGGGAGGTCAAGGACCAGGTCACGAAGCCTGGAAAGATCGGCGCGATCCTGGTGCCCGAGGTCGAGCCCTTCATCCACGCATTCCGGCAGCTCGGTCTGCTCCCGGTGACGATCGAGATCGACACGACGCTCAAGCCCGGCGCGACCTATTACATGGCCGAGCCCAAGAAGGCGGATCTCGGTTTCCCGCGCTACCGCGTGCTCTTCTACAATGAGAGCGACGCCTCGGTGACCGCGAGCTTCTTCGCGTATCGAGGCCGCTAGGGGATTTCGTGCGAACGCTCGCTGCCCTTGTCGTCTTGATCCCGACGCTGGCCGCGGCGGATCAGGTGTTCCTGAAGGACGCCGGATCGGTCGAGGGCCGGATCGTGGAGCAGACCGCGACGAGCGTGAAGGTCGACGTCGGCGGCGGCATCGTCGGCTTTCCGATGGACCGGGTCGACAGGATCGTGAAGGGGCGCTGCGCCCTCGACGATTACGAGGATCGCGCGAGCAAGCTCGGTCCCAAGGACCTCGCCGGTTGGAAGAAGCTCGGGCGGTGGGCGGCGGACCAGGGGCTGTCGGCGCAGGCCAAGCACGCCTACAAGCAGGTCCTGAAGGTCGATCCCAACGACGCCGACGCGAACGCGGCGATGGGGCTCGTGCAGCTCGACGGAAAGTGGGTCACCGAGGAGGAGAGCTACCGCGCGCGCGGCTACGTGCAGTACGACGGCGAGTGGATGACCCCCGCCGAGGCGCAGATCGCGCAGACCCGTGAAGCGAACGACCGGGCCCGGCGCGATGCCGAGCAGCGGGCCCGCGACGCGGAGGCCGCGACACGCGAAGCCGAGTCGCGCGCGAAGGAGGCCGAGGCCCGGGCCAAGGAAGCCGAGTCCCGCCAGTACAACTACCCGATGTACTGGGGCGGCTGGGGATACGGCGTGAGCACGTGGCCCGCGGGGCCCGCTGGGGGGAAACGTTGAGCCGCATCAGGCGAATCGTGTGCGGCGTCGCCTCGTCGATCGCGCTTGCGGCGCTCGCGATGGCGGCGACGGGAGCACCCCCGCCGACGGTCGATTCCGTCGTCTCCGACTACATCGCCGCGCGCGGGGGGCTCGCGAAGATCCGGTCGCTCCAGACGCTGCGCCAGAAGGGGCACGCCTTCGCCGGACCCGGCCGGGAAGCGGTCGTCGTGCGCGAGCTGAAGCGGCCGGGGAAGGTGCGCTTCGAGTTCACGCACCAGGGGATCACCGGGGTGTACGTGACCGACGGGACGAAGGGGTGGCAGGTCGCGCCGTTCCACGGAGATGCGAGCGTCCATCCGATGAGCGAGGACGCCGTCGCCGACGCGATGGAGCAGGCGGACATCGAAGGTCCGCTGATCGACTGGAAGGCGAAGGGGCACGTGGTGGAGCTGGCCGGCCGCGAAACGATCGGCGGGCATGACGCCTTCAAGCTCAAGGTGACGCTCAAGAGCGGCGGAACCCGGTTCGACTACATCGACGCGAAGACTCACTACGAGGTGCGCACCGAGATGACGCGAGAGATCGGCGGGCGCCCGGTGCGCATGGAGACGTCCTTCGCGGATCACCGGATGACGAACGGGATTCTCTTTCCACGGACGATCGAGGTCGCGGCGGCGGGCCGCCCCAACCCGCTGCGCATCGTCGTGGACTCGATCGAGCTGAACCCGACGATCAGCGACGAGCGGTTCAAGAGGCCGGCCGGGCTCGACTAGCACCCCGGTCGAGGGGACACCGCCAACCCTTCGGCACCCTCCCATCCCCTTGGCAGTTACCGTGGGTCCTTTGTCCTCGTCCGCTCGTGCGCTCCACGCGTACTACATCAGCGTATGCACGGGTTTAGCCAGGGATCGCACGCCGCACGCAACCACCGGCACGGCCCGTGCGTTATCAGCGCACCGAGGAAGTACAGATGGGTCCGGGCGTTCGTTAGGTCTCCCCGGCGCCAAGGGTCCCAGGGACTGGAAGGGAGATCGGGAACAGGAGCCCCCCAATGAAGCGCACACTCACCGTTCTCGCCGTCTTCGCCGTCGCGGCGCTCGTCTCAACGGCGCTTGCCGCCACAGACACGCTGCAGATTCACTCACCGTTCGTGCTGAACGGCGTCACTCTCTCGCCGGGCGAGTACAAGATCGCGGTCAGCCCGACGCTCGACTCGGTGCAGGTCACCAAGGGGCAGAAGGTCGTGGCGACCGCCCCGTGCAGGGTGGGCGCGATCGCGCAGTCCGTCGCCCATGACGAGGTGCACTCCCGCCCCGACGCTACCGGCCGGGACGAGATCGTCCGCCTGGTCCTCGCGCGCTCCCGGATGTCCGTCGAGATCCTCTCCCCGACCGGAAACGGCGGCGGGGCCACGGGCGCCGTCGAGACGCATTGAGTGTTCACGTGTTTGTCACGAAGCGAGCCGGGGTCGCAGCGGCCGGTTTGGTCCCGCCCCACCGGGGGGACCGCCGGCCGCAGGCCCCGGCGGGCGCACCGGGCGGCCAGGGTCTACGATGCGACTCGCGCAGCCCAGTCCGCGGCGGGGCGGACTCGCCAGGTGATCGAGTGGGGGATCTCGGACCGGCCATCGACGACGCGGCGCGCCTCGAGGCGTTGCGGCGGACCTGCCTGCTCGACTCGCCCCCCGAGGAAGCGTTCGATCGCCTGACATCGCTCGCGACGTCGGTGTTGCGCGTCCCGGTCGCCTACGTCTCGCTCGTCGACGACCGCCGTCAGTTCTTCAAGAGCCAGCGTGGCCTCGCCGAGCCGCTGGCCGCGGCGCGCGAGACGCCTCTCTCCCATTCGTTCTGCAGGCACGCGGTCGAGTCGCGCGAGCCGCTCCTCGTCCCGGACGCGCGCGAGCATCCGACGCTGCGGCACAACCCGGCCGTCTCGGAGCACGGGATCATCGCGTACGCCGGGATCCCGCTGATCACCTCGGGAGGACACGCGCTCGGGGCGTTCTGCGTCGTCGACCGGGCCCCGCATGCCTGGACGCCCGAGGAGATCGAGGTCCTCCGGGTGCTCGCGCGGTCGGCGGTTTCCGAGATCGAGCTGCGCGGGCTCGCCGCCGAGCTGACCAGCCTGAGCGCGCACCTGCAGACGCTCGTCGAGTCGCGCACGACCGAGCTGCGCGCCTCCGAGGAGCGTCTCCGCGTGCTCCTCGACGTCAACAACGCAGTCGTGACTTGCCTGGACCGCGCCTCGCTGTTCGAAGCGGCGACCGTCGCGCTGGCGCGGGTGATCCCGTTCGATCGCGCGGCCCTGGTGCTGCGGGATCCCGTCCGCGACGTCTTCACCGTGCTCGGGGTGGCCGGTCCGGTCCCCTCCCCGCCGGTCATTCCCCTCGGCACCGAGTGGCCCCACACGGGGAGCCGCTCCGGATGGATCCTGGATAACGGCCGCCCCTTGCTGACGCCCGACCTGCGCGAAGCGCCCTCGTTCTTCGAGCACGAGCTGCTGGTGCGCGAGGGGATTCTCTCGGCGATTTCGGTTCCGCTGACGGTCAAGGGGAGGATCATCGGCACGCTCAACACCGGCAGCCGCGTGCCGGGGCGCTACACCGAGGACGACGCTTCCCTGCTGCTCGCCATCGGCGAGCAGATCGCGCTCGCCATCGAGAATCTCCTCGCGTACGAGGAGATCGCCACGCTCAAGGCCCGCCTCGAGGAGGAGAAGCTGTACCTGCAGGAGGAGGCGAAGGCCGAGGCCGCGTTCGGCGACGTCGTCGGCGGATCGCGCGCCATCCTCGGCGTGCTCGAAGGGGTGCGCAAGGTCGCGGACACCGACTCGACCGTGCTCGTCACCGGCGAGACCGGCACCGGGAAGGAGATGATCGTACGGGCGCTCCACGACCTGAGCCGGCGAAAAGACAAGATCCTGGTGAAGGTCAACTGCGCCGCCCTCCCGGCCGGCGTGATCGAGAGCGAGCTGTTCGGTCACGAGAAGGGAGCATTCACGGGCGCGCTGTCGCGCAAGCTGGGCCGGTTCGAGCTCGCGCACGGCGGGACGCTCTTTCTCGACGAGATCGGAGATCTTCCGGGCGACCTTCAGGCGAAGCTGCTCCGCGTCCTCCAGGACGGCGAGTTCGAGCGCGTCGGCGGCACGCGGACGATCAAGGTGAGCGTCCGCCTGGTCGCCGCGACGAATCGCGACCTCGCGCAGGCCGTCGCCGAGGGAAAGTTCCGGGCCGATCTGTTCTACCGGCTCAACGTCTTCCCCATCCACATTCCCCCGCTGCGCGAGCGCCTCGACGACGTGCCCCGGCTCGTCCGGCATTTCGTGATGCTCTACGCGGCGAAGATGGGCAAGCAGGTCGGCCCGCCGAGCGACGCGGTGCTCTCGCGACTGTCCGCCTACGCCTGGCCGGGAAACGTTCGTGAGCTGCAGAACGTCATCGAGCGCGCCGTGATCCTCTCCTCGAAGGGACGCCTCGAGGTCGCCGATCTCGAGGCGCCGACCGCGGGCCCTTCCGCGCACCGCGCCGGCCGCTCGCTCGAGGACGTCGAGCGGGAGCACATCCTCTCCGTTCTGGAAACGACCGGGTGGCGCGTGAGCGGCGACCGCGGTGCCGCGAAGATCCTCGGGCTGAAGCGCACCACGCTCGAGGCGCGGATGCAGCGGCTCGGTATCGTGCGGCCCGCCGCCGGCTCCGGAAACGGCGGGCGCCAGCCCGCCTGAGGGGGACGCCTGGCACGCGACGTGCGTTCCGTAACCCGCATGGTGCTGCGAATTACGCGCGATGACGAGCCGGTCTCGGGAGTGACGCTCAAGCTCGACGGCCGGTTGACCGATCCCTGGGCCGGTCTGCTCGAGCAGGAATGCTCCCGCGCGCTGCGATCGACTCGTCCCGTGATCATCGATCTTTCCGGCGTCGCGTTCGTCGACCGGGCGGGACTCGACACGCTCTCGCGCCTGGACCGCGAGGGCGTTTCCATTCGCGGCTGCTCGGATCTCGTCGCGAGCATCCTGACGGCCGAGGGGATCCGGGCCGAGCGCGCCTCCGACTAGAGTGCTGCCGCCCGAGCGGCACATTGCCGAGCGATCGGAACTCCGGACGTCGCGACGCCACGAGCCTCCTCGACGAACATCGCCGACAAACGCCGCCGCAGCGGACGAATCGCGCGCGAGTGCCCCGTCGCACCCAGCTGGCACGCCTCCTGCCTTGGAGATTCGTCGCGCCCCGCGATCTAGGGCGAACGGGCGCCATGGAGGTTTCAATGTCGAATCGATCGAAGAGAATCACTTGGATGCCCGCGCTCCTGGTCGCGGCCACCGCGGCCACCAGCCTGGAGACGACGGCGCACGCGGCGAGCTCGCACTCGGGCGACGGGAAGGGCGCTTCCTTTCCCGTGACGCAGGTCAAGCTCGTCACCGACCCCGTAACCCCGCCGTGCCATCCCAACCCCCACGCCGTCACCGACATGGCGACTGTCGCGCAGCGCAGCGACGTGCGCCCGCTTCCCACCCCGCTCAAGCAGCAACTGGTTCGCCTGGCCGGGCGGCCCCACACGACGGTTCCCCTCCAGGCATTCGCCGAAGCCGACCAGGCGAGCCGGTTGTTCCAGTACTACCTGCTCGACACGCACGGCTTCGAGCGGAACGTGTTCACGACGATCTTTCCGGGCGTGAACGACCAGGTGATGCTGACGGCGACCGGCGCCGACTGCGGTCTGTCCACGATAGGTGCGGTCCGCATGGTCCTGGAGCCGAAGCCCGACCTGCCGACCGACCCGTCGAACGTGCGCGCGTTCATCGACGTGTTCACCGACATCGACCCGCTGTTCGTGATCAACAACGAGAGCGGCTGGTACGAGGGGTGGATGATCCACGACCTCACGGTCGCCTCGGTGGGGACCGCCCGCACCGACGGCCACGCGAAGTTCGGAACGATCCTGCAGGCGGATGCCGACGCGCTGCGGGCGATGGGCACCGGAAACAACGCTGTGGCCGGACGGCTCTTCACGAGCGACGGCCGCGCGGTTCGCTTCCCCGCCGAGACCGACCACTTTCCCGACGTGCAGAGCAACCTCGTGCCGATCTTCGTGAGCATGGGCGCCTACAACGCGCTGCAGCAGAGCGACGTCCACTCGTACTGGGAGTTCAATTACACGACCAACTGGGTCTTTCCGCTCTACGAGCTGCCGTTCACCGGCGGCATCCCGGGAACGTTCGAGGCGGGCCGGGTAGGCGCCGTTCGCGATACCGTGCCCGGCTCCGGGCCCTCCGGCATCTCGAACGATCCGGCCGTCTACGGCGACAGCCCGTTCCTGCCTCGCGATCCCGACAAGTTCGACGGCGACGTCGACGCGCAGCGCGAGTTCCGCAACCGATTCATCCCGAGCGGCCTCGCGCACGAGATCTATCTCGACGTGTACCAGCGCATCGCCTCGTTCGAGCCCGGAACGCCGTTCCCCCAGCGCCTCTTCGACGCCTACGCCGCGGAGGTCGCGCGCGTGGACCAGAACGGCGACGGGGTGATCTCCGCGGTGGAAGGTGACGTCGACACCGCGAGCGACGGGTTCGACGACAACGCCCGTCTCTTCCTGCCCGCGACCAGCTTCGACCGGTTCGCGGTGACCCGCGAGATCAACGACGGCCTCCTGGCGCCGCGCTTCGCGCCGAGCCAGCGGGCCTGGATCCTGAACGGAACCATGAACCGGGTCGAGCCGGCGGTGCCCGTTTCCGACGGCCGGGACTCGGACGACCGTTGACCGCCTCTCGGAGCTTCCCCCATGAGCGGGACGGGCGTCGTGACGGAGGTTGGCCGGAGTTCCCCCCGTTCTCCGCAACCAGCCCCGGTTGGGGTCACGGCGCCCGCCCCCTCATCCGTCTCGAGGAGACAAGAAGGAGACATGCCATGAGACACGCCACCGCCGGCTCGATCGCTCTCGCTTTCGCTCTCACGGTCCTCGCCACCGGCTGTCATGGTGACTCGATGACCTCGGCGCAGCTGACGCAGAGCCCGACCGCGGCGATGCCGGGGCTCGTCAAGCTCGTGCCCAGATCCGCCTCGAACGCGGCCGTCGTGCTGGACGTCGTGATCTACGGCCCCGAGCAGGGTCTCGATCTTTCGGGGTTCGCCTTCGGGGTCGCCGTCGGCGATCCCACGCTCGCCCGGTTCGTTTCCGAGTCGTCGTACGTGCAGACCGCGCTCCTCCCCGGCGCCGGTCAGTCCGTCCTTCTCGACGTGGACGGCACCTCGAATCCCTCGCTGGTGCAGGTGCACATCACCGAGCAGGGCGGCGGTGCGGGAAACGGCATCGCCGGCGCGTCCGCGATCGTGATCGAGCTGGCGTTCCAGGTCCAGCGTGCGGGCGCGACGACGCTGACTCTCGTGGGGCTCGACGGCTCTCCAGCGCACGCGATCAACTCGACCGGCGGCGCGATCGGGGCGGTGACCTTCGACGGCGCTAGCGCCGGCATCCAGGGCGTGACGACCGGCGGCGGCGGCTACTGACCTGGGAAAGAGGACATTCCCTTTCTTCTTGCGAGGCTCCCCGGATACCGCCTCGCTGCGAAGAAAGGGAATGTCCTCTTTCCCGTGAAAAAGCGGAACGTCCCGGTCAGCGGTGCGCGCCCAATGCCCGCACGTGGGACGCGAGCGGCGCGTAGTCGGCCTCCGCGATCACGCCGTCCCAGGTCGGCATCTTCACGCCGGGCTTGCGGATCTCGGGGTGCCGGATGTAGGCGATCAGCTCCTCGTCGGTGGCGAAATCGGTCGCACCCTTGCGCAGGTCGTACACGCCGACGCCGGAATCGCCGTGACAGCCGTTGCAGCCGTACTTGTAGTACGCGGCGCGTCCGGCGTCGGCACCGGCGATGGCCGTCGCCACCGGGCGCTGCACGGCATTCCGGATCGGCGGCACGGTCCTGAGGTAGGCGTAGATCGCGCGCGCCTCGTCGTCCGAGAGCTCCGGATACGGGACCATCGGGTACGCGATGACGCTCGCGTCCGGGCGCACGCCGAACCGGACGAGACGGACGAACTCGGGCTCCGACCACTTCCCGATCCCCGTCTCCGGGTCCGGGGTAATGTTCGCGGAAGTCACGTACCGCCCGTTCATGTCCGGCATCTTGTTCCCGCCACCGAGATACCCGGCGGACCGCTCGGGCACCATCTCGTCGAGCTTGGCGAAGTCGGCGGAGTGGCATGGAAAGCAAACCGCCCGACCCTGGACGAGATAGCGACCGTAGGCGACCTTGTCGGCGGGATCGGGCGAGGTGATCGGAGCGGAGGGATACGGGAGCGGCTTGAACGCGAACCGCGCGAGCACCTTCGTGAGCAGGCTGGGCTTGCACTCGGGCCGCTTCGCCTTCACCGGCCGCACGAGGGGATCGTCGGAGCGGAGAAACGCGATGATGCCCTGCAAGTCTTCGTCGGACATGTGCGGCAGCTTGACCATCCACGGGGGCGTGTACCTCCCGTCGCGGCGCACGCCGGTGCGCAGCAGGTAGGCGATCTCGCCGTCGGTCCAGCTCCCGATGCCGGTGTCGGGGTCGCCGGTGATGTTCGCGGAATGCGCGCTGCCGAACTGCGCCGGCATGTCCGCCATCGGCTTGCCGGCCAGCGTCGAGGTCTCGTTGTCGAGGTGGCAGCCGGCGCAGAGCATCTGCACCGTGTGCCGGCCGCTCGCCACCCGCTCCGGCGTGACCTCGACCTTGAGATCGATCTTTCCGGGCGGGTAGTGCGGAAGACCGCCGCTGCCGATGTAGAGAAGCGCCCCCCCGATCACGAGGAGGACGGCCAGGATCAAACCGCCGACGATCTTGATGAATGTCTTCATGGTGTGCGCGCTCGCCCCCGGGGACGCGAGGCTACCACAGCGCGCATCCCCAATCTGGACGGGAGGCTCGAGCGGGCGGATGATGGAAGAAACCCCGGGCGCCTTCGATCGGCGCCGCGCGCAAGAGGAGGTCTGCCATGCGTCGAGCGCTCACGAGCCTCGCCATCCTCGCCGCGTCGCTCTCCGCACCGGCGGCCGCCGCCGGAACCCACCCGGTCTACTGGAGGTACCTCGCCTGGCTGCACGCGGCCCGGTACGGCAACCCGGCGTACTACACGCAGCCCGCCGTGTTCGACGTGTGGACGGAGATTTTCCTCGGGCGCCCGACGATGGCGACCAGCAGCGCGTACAACGACAACACCGTCGAGCAGACGCTGCAATGCCCGACCGGCTACTGCCAGGGCCTCACCGGATCGATCTGCATCGGCCCGTTCGCCAACAACTGCGGCGGCGACGGGCGCTGCCGCCCGCTGTCCGTCGGCGACACGTTCTACATCGGTAGCATAGGGGTCGATCACGCGGTCGCCGGGAATACGCCGTCCCCGGCTTCGCGGACACACACGATCGTCGTCGACAATGGCGCCTGCCGCGGCGGCAAGTCTTACACCGTCTACCCCTGGATCGACTATGCCGCGGAGCCGAGCGTCCCCGGGACGGCGGTCGCGCCGGTGTGGCGGCACGAATTCCACCCGACCGACGGCGCAGCCTACCTGATCGGCTTCCGGTTGGGGGCGGCGTCGCGCGACGTGTACGGCGCGCAGGGACAGAACCTCGTCGGTAACCCCGGGTTCGACAGCGACGCGCCCGGGGTCGTCGACGGCTGGTCCCTGTCGGGGGGCATGCTCGACCGCGCGGCGTGGGACGCCGGCTCGGGGTCGACGCCGCCCCGTCCCGGAGAGAGCTGCAACTCCGGCGAGGGCACGGGACCGTTCAATTGCGTCGTGCTGGACGGCTCGACGACGGATCTCGTCCAGGCGAGCCCGTTCACGGTGCGGTCGACGGCGCGGCTGATCATCTCCGGTCTGTTCCAGCAACAGTTCGATTGCGATTCTCTCGGTCTGCTGGATGATCGCGACGGCGACGGGGTCTGGACGCAGGGACCGGAGATGAAAGTCTCGTTCACCGCCGCGGACGCGAAGACGAATCGGTACGTTCTCCCCCGCTGGTTCTCGGCGACCGTGACCGTTCCGTACGGCGTCCGCGAAGTCAAGTTCGGCTACCACGGCTGCGGGTCGACGAGCGACTGGTTCGACTACGTCTCCGTCCGGCGCCAAACGGGCCTGAAGGACTCCGCCGTCTCGACGAACTGGCTGATCAATGCGCCGGGCACGCGGAACATCGCGCTCGTCGGTGACTCATGGATGGGTCCGTGGTCCGGCGGCACACCTTACGCGGAGTACCTCCGCCAGGGGCTGGTCGACGCGCTGAATGCCCACGTCGGGACGTGCAGCGGCGGCACGAACGACGGCGAGCAGTGCACCTACCCCGGAGCCACCGAGTGCACGGGGGGCGGGACGTGCGGGGCCACCAGCCCGATCACCGTCGGCCAGGTGACGATCGAGGGGCACCCCGGGGACACTACCGCGTCGATCCTGGCGAGCTTGCCGGGGATCCTCGCCGCCGATCACCCTCTGTACGTCATCTTCGACGGAGGGATCAACGATCTGGACGCGGGCATTCCGGTCGAGACGGCGCTCGCGAACTTGAAGGAGATCGCGCGAGAGTGCGTGGCGGCGGGCGCGATTCCCATCTACCTGGGAATGCCTCCCGTAGCAAAGCTCGACGGCGCACCCGTCTTCGGGCCGTCCTCGGTGTACTCCGGCGCGCACGAGATTCGCGAGGGCTTCCGGACCTGGGCGCTCGGCCGGTAGAGCAACAATCCCGTCACAACCACTAGGAAAGGGGCTCCCGGCGCGCATCTTGGCGTTACCCTGCGCGCATGCCCTTGCCCTCACGAGATCGCGTGGCCACCGTCGGGATCCCCGCGGCGATCGTGCTCCTCCATCTGGCCACCTGGCGGCAGTACGGGATCTTTCGAGATGAGCTGTACTACTTGGCCTGCGCCCGGCACCTCGACTGGGGATACGTCGATCACCCGCCGCTGTCGATCGCGGTCCTGGCCGCGGTGCGTGCGGCGTTCGGCGAGTCGCTCTTCGCGATGCGAGCCGTCGTCGCCGTGTGCGCCGGAGCCGCGGCGTGGTTGACGGCGGACACCGCGCGAGCGCTGGGCGGGGGCGGCTTCGCGCAGCGTCTTGCGAGTCTCGCGGCGGCGCTCTCCCCCGGAGTCATCGCGCTCTGCGGCTTCTATTCGATGAACGCGTTCGACGTCGTGTTCTGGATCGCGTGCCTTCGCGTCCTGGCCGCGATCCTCTCCGGCGCGGATCCGAGGGCATGGCTCCTGTTCGGGGTACTCGCGGGCCTTGGCCTCGAGAACAAGATCAGCGTTCTCTTCCTCGGTTTCGGGGTCGCGGTCGGGCTCGTGGCGGCGCGTCGCTTCGATCTGCTGCGCGGACGATGGGCGTGGATCGGCGGCGCCGTGGCGCTGGGGATCTTCGTCCCGCACCTCCTCTGGCAGGCGGCGCACGGCGCGCCGACTCTCGAGTTCATGCGGAACGCGCGTGAGCGGAAGCTCGCGACGAACACACCGCTTTCCTTCCTTTCCGAGGTCGCGTCGAACGCCGGCCCCGGGGCGTTCCCGATCTGGATCGGTGGGGTGGGCTTCCTCCTCTTCGCCTCCGCCGCCAGGGCGTGGCGGGTCCTGGGATGGGCCTGGCTCACCGTGCTCGCTTATCTACTCGTGGCGGGAGGCAAGCCCTACTACGCGATCGCGTCCACCCCCCTCGTTTTCGCCGCGGGAGGCGTCGCATGGGAGCGCTGGGCCCGGGGCCGATGGGCGCGGGCCGGCATCGTCGCGCTCCTCGTCGCCGGCGCCGCCATTGCCGCGCCGCTCGCGAAGGGGTTCCTCCCCGAGGGGACGTTGATCGCCTACATGAAGGCGATCGGGATCAAGCCCTCATCCGGCGAGCGCCAGTCGCTGGGAGCGCTTCCCCAGCACTTCGCCGACATGCACGGTTGGGAGGACCTCGCGGTCGCGGTCGCCGGTGTTTACCGCTCCCTTCCCGACGCCGAGCGATCGCACGTGTGCATCGCCGGCCAGAATTACGGCGAGGCCGGCGCCATCGACCACTTCGGCCCCGCGCTCGGCCTCCCTCGCGCGGTCTCGACGCACAACAACTACTGGCTCTGGGGAGTGGACGGTTGCGACAACGCGACCTGGATCGTGATCGGCGACCGGAAGGAGTCGCTCGAGGCCCTGTTCGAGAGCGTGGAGCGCGCGGATACGTTCCGCTGCGATCTCTGCATGCCCTACGAGAACGACAATCCGATCTGGGTGGCCCGCGGTCTCAAGGGGCGGCCCGCCGATCTTTGGCCGCGGATGAAGAACTTCATCTGATTGCGAGCCGCGCGGCGACCTCGGCTCCGAGCCGCGCGCATTCCGCGAGGGCGGCGGGATCGGGATGGCCGGCGACGTCACGGCTCGAATGAACCGACATCGTGGCCCGTCCGAGCGACCCGCTCGAGAAGGTCAGGCACGGCAGCCCACGATGGTGGAAGGGAATGGCGTCGATTCCGACGGCCGGAGGGAGCCAGATCCGGCGAAGATCGAGGCCGAGATCGCGCGCTGCGTCCACCGCGACGCGGGCGATCTCAGGGGCGAACCGATGAAAGATGCCGTAGCTCTCGATGGCAACCGGGCACCCCGGAGCACCGGCCCCGTCGAAGTTGAGCGCGTAGACCGAGCGGCCATGGAACGCGTCGCGGTGCCGGTCGAGCCATCTCATCGCTCCGATCATGTGGTCCTCCTCGGCGCTCGTGAGGAGGAAGATCAGCTCGACGCCTTCCGGAACTCTCGACGGGAGACAGCGCGCGAGCTCGCGAACGACGGCGACAGAGCCCGCGTTGTCGACGCCGCCGGGTGATTCGTTCCCGCTGGAGAGGGTGGCCAGCAGGAGGAGGCAGGCCGCAGCCGCGCTCCCGAGCGCCGGGCCGATCCAGACCGGAACCAGGCGCGATGAAAGCGCCGCGGCGGCCAGGAACGCCAGTAAGGCGAGCGTCGCGAAGATCGCGATCGCGACCGCTCCGTTCCGCCAGGGGAACGTCAGGTTCTGCGACTTGCTGTCGTAGTGCGCCATCAGGACGATCGTCTTTCTAGGTCGTGGCGTGGGCCGCCGTGCGGTGATATTCGCGGTCCTAGTCGGTCCCTCGGCGCGATAGATCGACTCCGCCCCAGGCGCCCAGACGAGAACCGTGCCGCCGACGAGGAGCCCAAGGAGAAGGACGATCAGCGCGGCTCCCGGCGAGCGTCGTGCGACCCAACCGGCGCCCCCGACCAGAAGGGCGCTCGTGCACGCGACCGCCCGGATCGCCCGGAACGCCGGGCGGATGTCGTAGGAGAACTCCTCCTCCTCGACGTCGAGCCCCAGTTCGCGAAACCACGAGGCGACGATCGACCGGGCGCGCGCGCAGCCCGCGCTCCCGGGATACCTGGGGAACGCGAGCTCTTCGGCATCGCGCTTGATCCGCTCGCCGTCGATGGGGGCGTCGCTCAGGGCTGCTCTCCGCGCGCCGCCAGCCAGCGCGCGTGGTGCTCGCGGACCACCGCGACGGCCTGCTCGGCGTCGTCGACGCACCGGGGGATCCGGAAATCCTCCGGGCTCGCCAGCTCGAATCCGGGCCGGAGCATCTGCGCGCCCGCCCAGTCGACCAGACCCTTCCACATGGGCCCCGCGAAGACGAGCGGCGCGTCCTGCAGGTGACGGACCTGCAGCAGCTGCCAGATCATCATCGACTCGAGCACCGTTCCGATGCCGCCCGGGGCGACGATGTAGGCGTCGGACATCAGGACGAACTGATGGAGCCGGGTGAAGAAGGTCTGGTGCTCGAACGCCCGCGCGACGAACGGATTGACGTCCTGCTCGAACGGGAGATCCACCCGGATGCCGATGCTCTGCACGCGCTCGCGCGCCCCAGCCGCCTCGGCGCCCTCGTTCGCCGCCTGCATCAGACCCGGTCCGCCGCCGGTGATGATGTCGCACCCCATCGCGCTGAGCGCCGAGGCCATCCGCTTGACCTCCTGGTACACCCAGTGCCCGGGTCTTGTGCGCGCGGAGCCGAACACGGTCACGCGATACCGGTCGCGCTTCGATGGCTTCAGGCGTGTCAGGTTGTTCACCGCCGCCCACAGGGCGAACACGGTGTCGGTGACGACGGCCTTGACGGCTTCCTCGTCGGCGAGGCTGACGGCGGCGGTGCTTCGATCGGATGATGGAGCGCTCATGGTCGTGTTGTCCTCTCGGCGAGCCGGCTCCTCCGCCGGCCCCAGGCGAAGTAGAGCACGAGGCCGACGACGAGCCAGATGACGAACCGCACCCACGCGGTCCGCGGCAGGTTGATCATCAGGAGCCCGCAGGCGACGATCCCGACGGCGGGAAGCGCCGGGAACAGCGGTGTCCGGAACGGTCGCGGGATGTCGGGCCGCGCGAAGCGAAGCACGATCACCCCGGCGCAGACGATCATGAACGCGAAGAGCGTCCCGATCGAGGCCAGCTCGGAGCTCACGTCGATCGGCGTCAGGGCCGCCGCGACGCCCACGATGGTGCCTGTGGCGATCGTCGTGAGGTACGGGGTCCCGTACCGGGGGTGGACGGCCGCGAGGGCGCGCGGGAGCAAGCCGTCGCGCGACATCGCGAAGAGAATGCGCGGCTGCCCGAGCAGCAGCACGAGAAGCACGCTCGTGATCCCGGCCATGGCCCCGATGCTCACCACCACGGAGGCCCAGGGCAATCCCAGCCGGTTGAGGACGAGCGCGACCGGGTCCGCCACGCCGAGCTCGGTGTAGGGGACGATCCCGGTCATGATCGCCGCGACGACGATGTAGAGCACGGTGGCGATCACGAGCGAGCCGACGATACCGATCGGCATGTCGCGCTGAGGGTTGACGGCCTCCTCCGCCGCGGTCGACACCGCGTCGAACCCGACGTACGCGAGGAAGACGATGGCGCCGGCCCGGAGCATGCCGGCGACGCCGAACGGCAGGAACGGCCGCCAGTTCTCGGGCCGCACGTGTCCGCCGGCGAGCGCAATGAAGAAGACGATCACCGCCAGCTTGAACACTACGATGGCCAGGTTGACCCGCGAGCTCTCGCGGATTCCGCGGACGAGGATCACCGTCAGAATCGCGACGATCAGTACCGCCGGGAGATTGAGGACGCCGGGATCATGGTCCCACGGCGAGGCGACCAGCGCCTGCGGGACGCTCACGCCCAGGACACGGAGAAAATTGACGAGATACGCCGACCAGCCGGTCGACACGAGAACCGCCGCGACCATGTACTCGAGGATCAGGTCCCAGCCGATGATCCACGCCGGCAGCTCGCCGAGCGTGGCGTACCCGTACGTGTACGCCGATCCCGCGACGGGGATCATCGCCGCCAGCTCCGCGTAGCACAGCGCGGCGCACGCGCACGCCGCGGCGGCGACCGCGAAGGAGAGCACGATCCCCGGCCCCGCGTTCTTCGCGGCCTGCACGCCCGGGAGAACGAAGATGCCGACGCCGATGATGCAGCCGATGCCGAGCGCCGTGAGGTCCCACGCGCCGAGCCTTTTCGGAAGCCGCCGGCCCTCCTCCCCGGTGTCGGACATCACCTCGGCGAGCGGCTTCGTGCGCAGGAGCGACGAGGGCATCGGGCGCCTCCGGGAAAAGCCTACCGGAAGGCGACATCATCCCGCGCCGGGAGTCAACAGAAAGAGTCGCTTGGTCGGCCGCCCGTCCAGCCGGGTTCTGGCGCCCGGCGCGGCTCGGCGGCCGGCCGGGGCGCCGATCTCGGCGCCCGGCCGGCCCGCCCTGCTTCGAGATCAGAACTGCAACAGCGCTCCGCTGTTGTTGAATACCTTCTCTTGCTCGACGGTCACGATGCCGGGTCCCACGCAGGAGGCCACGTTGGATGATGGCGTCGCGCCCTTCCCGACCACCGACCATGTCGCCTGGACCAGGTGCGGCTTACCCTTCGACACGGGGACCACGAAATCGACGCTGTGCGCCGAGAGCGTGCTGAGGATCAGGTCGAAGTCGCAGAGCGGATTGGGTCCGACGCACACCCCGCCCGTACCGCAGACGAACCCGGTCCCGAGGACGGAGCAATCCGCATCCACCGTGCACGCGGTCGTCGTGGGCGCCTGGGTGCACTCGGTGAGCTGAGAGAACAGGTTGCTGCTGATCTGCTGGAACCGCTCATCGTAGATCACACACGGCGCGGGCATGACCCCGGCGGAGCTCCCATCGACGGTCACGCACACCTGGATCCCGATGTCCGCGGACGCCGTGGGGATCGTCGTCGAGATCTTGGTATCCGTGAACAGCCCGGTGACGAGCGAGGGCCGGATGTCGAGCGTCACCCCGCTCGCGTTCGAGGTCGAGATGTTCGCGCTGAAGATCTTGGTACCCGTCCCGCCGCCGAAGACGCCGCCGTCCCCGATCGAGCAAGAGGCTCCCGTGCTCGTCGCGCTGAAATTGCCGCTCGACTGCGCCATGGCGGCGACGCTCCCGAAAGCGAGCACCAGCGCCATTCCCGTGAGGATCGATCCTGTCTTCTTCATGCCTGCCTACCTCCACCCATGGACCCAAGGGCCCGGAGAAAAGGCCGCGCTCCCGTCGTTCGCGTCCCGAATGAACACTGCGAGACGTTTACCAGTGGCGCTGCCCACCGAATCGGGGCCTGCGAGGCCGCTCCGGGGCAGAGAAGAGGAGGACCGGACCGAGCCGTGCGCCGAAGGACCGCTGCTGCAAGACCGGAGCCAATGCGGGACGCGATGCGAGAGAATTGGGCGCGTGGATCGCGCAGGGCATCGGAGCGCGGAAAGCCGTGCGAAACGTCCGGGCGCAATCGATGACGGCTCGACACGACCCCCGCGACACGCGGGTGTCGGGCAAATTTCGACCACCGCAATCTTACGACGCGGTAAGGATGGATGACGCGGACAGACTCTCTCAGCGAGCCAAGGACGGCTTCGACGGAGGCTTGCCGGGCCCGAGCGCGGGTCGACCGAGCGATCCGTTCGCGGGCGGCGTCGGCCCAGGAGCCGCCTGCTCCAGCTCGTCGATGGCGCGCTGCACGGAGCTCTTCGCGGCCGTCCCGGCCGCGATGGCCCTCGCAATCGCCGCGCGGACCGGATCCGGCGCCACCGGGACGGCGCTGCCGGGCGGAGGTCCCAGGGCGCGCAACATCGCTTCCTCGCGCGCGATGGCCTCATCGAGCTCGGTGAGGACGGAGGCCTGGATCGCCAGCGCGTGCACCCGATTCCGTTCCACGAACTCGGGAAGAGAGACGGACACCTTCAAACGGACGGGGATCGAGGCCTGGACGGTGACGTCCGCCTCCGTGTAGCTCGCCGAGATCGAGACGTCCTGCGTCATGTCGAGCATCTCCTGCACCGAGAGCATTCCATCGATGCCGATCGACGCATAGTTCGAGGGCCGAACGCTCCAGAGGGCCGTGCGGGTCCGATCGCGAACACGGCCGTCGGCGTATTGCACGAACGCCTTGTAGGGGACGGACGTGAACTCGACGGCGGTGTCCGGACCGCGGATCTCGATCGACACCGGCGGCGCGGGCGCGTAGGGCGCCGCGGCGATCGCGACGAGCGTGCCGTTCGACCGCGCGATGTACAGGTTGCCGTCCTCCAGCGCGAGGCTTCCGCCGGCCGGGTAGCTCCAGCTCGCATCTTGCGTGAGGAGATCGACCGCGTAGACCGTGGAGTCGGTCGACACGAACAGGTGCGAATCCGAGACGATGAACGGGGTGCGCGGCGTGCCGCTGGGCGGCGTCCAGGACCAGAGCTCCGCTCCGGAGGTGGCGTCCACTGCGACCACACGAGCTCCGTCCGCGGCGTACAGGACGCCGTGCGCGTACGAGGGCTGTCCCGCGAAGCTCGACGTCCGCTCCCAGGCGAGGCTTCGCGCCGTCAACCCGAAGCGCAGCATCCGGTGGTCGTGGATGGCCACGACGTCGCCGTTCTCCAGCACGAGCGGCGCCAGGTCCATGCTCCAGCCGTTCCAGGAGAAATGCGGGTCGGGAATGAAGATCCGCTGCGCGCCGGTGTGCCGATCCAGGACGTAGAGCCCCGGAGCGTACGACCCCACGTAAGCGTAGGCCAGGTCGCCCGAGACCCCCGGGGTCCACTCGTCGTATTGCTGAAGCGGTGCGAACCAACGTTGCGTGCCGGAGTACGCGTCGAAGGCGTACATCCCGCCGTACGTGCCGCCATCGACGTACACGGTGCCGTCGTAGACCGTCGGCGCGTAGTACCGCTCCCACTGAGCCCCGAAGGGTACGCGGAAGATCCGCTCGCCCGTCGCGGCGTCGAACGCGTGGAGCCACGTGTCGCCGGAATTGTCGCAGGTCTGGAGGTACACGTTTCCGTAGGCCCAAGACGCGGGATTGATCGAGAACGGGCTCCCGAAGCTCTGGGTCCAGAGAACCTCCCCGTCCACGGCGTCGACGGCCGTGAGCCCCGTGCCCGTGCCGAAGTACGAGTTGACCGAGATGAACACACGGCCGTCGGCCGCCGCGACGGGATTGAGCGCCAGTCCGGACGAGGAAATCTGCTTCGTCCAGCGCAAGCTGAACGTGTCCGTCTCGAACTGGGAGGCGACGTACCCGGTGTGCCGCTCGTCGTCCTGGTACATCGGCCAGGTGTCCTTGCTCGTGACGGTCGGTGTCGAGCGTCCCAGGACGGTCTTCTGGTCGGTGAGCGTGACGCCGTCCCAGGTGTACGTCGCTCGAAGGTTCAGCGGCTGCATGTCGGATGGGAACGTTCCGGTGGACAGCACCCCTGAATCGACCTGGGCGAGACCGGAAGGCGACACGTCCCATACGGCTCGGCTCGCCACGTCCCGCTCGACGCCGCTGTCGTAGTGAGCGATCGCGGCATACGTCACGCTGGCGTTCGGCGGAACCTGACCCGAACCCAGAATGTGCAGCGTGGACAGGCGCGGCACCGACGTGGGGTGGGCGAAATCGACCCAGCCCGTGCACGTGTAGGAGAACGCACGCGTGAAGCTGTCGGGTTGCCACGTCGCTCCTCCGACGAGCACGTAGTCGAGCTCGTACGGAACGTTCGCGCCGGGGATGGTGCTGTAGTAGTTGAATCGCGGCTCGCCGTACCAGGTCGGGTCGTTCGACAGGATCGGCACCGAGCCGGTGAGGACCGCCGTCGTGGACCCGATGGTCGCAGTGAGCACCAGCGAGGCAGGAGTTCCGAGAGCGCCTTGCGCGGAGTGATTGCCGCTGTCGTAGTCGGTCTGCTCGTATGTCTTTCCGTCGGCGGGGGGAAAGAGCACGTAGCGGACGGTACTGCCGTCGACCTCTACGTGGTCGAGGTACGAGCGCTTCGAGGAATAGCTACCGGCGCCGCTCGCCCACGAGCTGCCGTCGTCGAGCGTGTAGGTCACCGCCGCACCGAAGAGCTCGATGGAGCCTCCGGCGGGGTGCCCGTCGGAATACCCGATCGAAGTCGTCATGCGATCGATCGTCTTGACGTCGGTCGCCGGTGCGGCGGGCGTGGGCTCCGGCGCGCCGGAGGAGGTAGACACGACCCCGCACGGGTCGACCCGCCGGTCGCCGTCGTCGGAGCTGCGATACGCCGTGCCGTCGAGCTCGCCGTCCTGCGGGCACGCCGAGGGTGCCTCCGGCGGGGGCTCCGCGGGGTAAACGTCGCTCACGCCGTTCGAATCCGTCTCGCGGATCGTCCGGTTGCCTGAATCGAGAGTTTGCCGAGGGCTCGGACTCGCGGGTTCGCCCGGGGAGCCCGTCCTCGACGCCGGCCGGACGGCAAACGTGTTCGATGCCGTGGAGCGGCTCGATGTCCCCGGCGCCACCGCAAGGACCGACCAGATTGCGAGGCAACAAAGAATGACGAATACGATCGCGCGCCTCGCGCGCCTCGTGGTGCCGCTCATTGGATTCCCCCTTCCGTTCCGATCGCCGGGGCGACAGATCTCCCCGAAAGACTGTATCTGAGACTACGCGCAGCACGGCCCGCGTCAACGGATAAGTGCGCGCCTGTATGGTCCTCGCCGATCGCGTCGCCAAATCGGTGAGATCGGCGGGATAGAATCCGTCCCGAAATGACCTTCGCTCCGGCCTCCCGCCTCGGCCCGTTCGAGATTCTCGGCCCCTTGGGGGCGGGAGGCATGGGCGAAGTCTGGCGCGCCCGAGACACCAAGCTCGACCGGGAGGTTGCGCTGAAATTCCTCCCGGCGTCGTTCGCCGAGAGTCCCGAGCGACTCGCTCGCTTCGAGCGGGAGGCCAAGGTCCTGGCCTCCCTCAACCATCCGCACATCGCAGCGATCTACGGCTTCCATGAGCACGAGAGCCATCGCTTCCTCGCGATGGAGCTGGTCCCCGGCGAGGATCTGGCCGAGCGCCTGAAGAGAGGACGGCTGCCCTTCCCCGAAGCGATCGATCTCGCGCGGCAGATCGCGGAGGCGCTCGAGGCGGCGCACGAGCGCGGGGTCATTCACCGCGACCTGAAGCCGGCGAACATCAAGCTGACCCCCGACGGCATGGTCAAGGTCCTCGACTTCGGTCTCGCCAAGGCGCTCGACCCGGCGAGCGACGGCGGCTCCTCGACGCCCGATCCCTCGATGTCGCCGACCATCACCTCGCTCGGAACGGTGGCCGGTGTGATCCTCGGAACGGCGGCGTACATGAGCCCGGAGGCCGCGCGCGGCCGGAGCGTCGACAAGCGAGCCGACATCTGGGCGTTCGGGTGCGTCCTCTACGAGATGCTCGGCGGGACGCTCGCGTTTTCCGGGGAGACCGTCTCGGACACGATGGCCGCGGTTCTCACGCGCGATCCCGACTGGAGCGTGCTGCCGGCCGATGTGCCGCCGGGCGTCCGCGGCGTGCTCCTGCGATGCCTCCGCAAGGATCCGAAGGAGCGGCTGCGCGACATCGGCGATGCGAGGATCGAGCTTCACGATGCGCCCACGAGCGCGCCGCCCGCAACTCTGCCTCCCCCCGCGGCACGTCGTTCCCTGCCTCCGTGGCTCCTCGCCGTTGCAGCGGTCGGGATCCTTGCCGCCGCGCTCGCCGGGATCGTCTACGGCCGGCGCCTGGCGGACACGAGACCTCCGGTCTTCCGCCCTCTGATGTTCGGAAATGGCGCCGTATTCTCGGCGCGTCTGGCGCCCGACGGGCAGACCGCTGTCTACGCGGCCGCGCTCGAGGGGCGTCCGCTGACGATCAGCTCGACGCGTCTCGACAGCGTCCAGTCGCGACCTCTCGATCTCCCGAGCGCGGACGTCGCCGGCATCTCCCGGGACGGGCAGATGGCGCTCATCCTCGGCCGGCATCACGACGGAAGCTGGCTGCGGGTGGGGACGCTCGCGCAGGTGGGTCTTTCCGGCGGAACGCCCCGCGAGCTGCTCGAGGACGTCTACGATGCCGATATCGCCCCGGACGGGAAGCAGTTCGCGGTCGTGCTGCGGGACGGCGACGATCAGGTCCTGCAGTACCCCATCGGCAAGGAGGTCTTCCGCAGCAAGGGATGGATCGGCCAGCCGAGGATCGCCCCCGATGGCAGGCGCATCGCGTTCGTGGATCACAGGCTGCCCGGCGACGATCTCGGCGAGATCAAGCTGCTCGGCGCCGACGGCAAGGTCGCGCTTCTCGGCTCCGAGCAGCAGTACACCCACGGTCTGTGCTGGTCACCCGACGGGGCCACGGTCTGGTACTCGAACTACGAGGACTTCGCGGGAGGCGTGCTGTTCGCGGTGTCGCCCGGCAACGCGCCGCGCCGGATGGCGAGGACGCCTTTGGCCGTGCGCGTCCAGGACGTCACACCCGACGGTCGCATTCTGGTCGTGGTGGACGATACCTGGGTGACGCTCGCGGGACAGCTTGCCGGCGATGCGAGCGAGCGGGTGTATTCGTTCTGGTCGACGGAAACGTTGGCGGGAATCGCCGGCGACGGCTCGAGCTTTGCGGGAACCGACAACGTCGTGGTCAACGGAGAGTATTCGGTCTTCTTCCGACGCGGATCGACTCCTCCCGTCGTTCTCGGGTCGGGGCTCGCCGCGGGAATGACACCGGATGCGAAGTTCGTCCTCGCCACGACCCTCTCCGGGACGGTCGGAGGGTTCACTATGCTGCCGGTCGGTCCGGGGCAGCCGCGGCCTCTCGATCTCCACGGTGTGAGCCTCGTGCCTTCGGACTCGATGATCCGCTTCTCGAGCGATGGCCGCCGGTTCGCCTTCATCGGCGCGAAACCGGGAGAGGGCCGCGCGGCATGGGTGCTCGACCTCGGGGACGGCGTTCCTCGCAAGGTCTCACCCGAGGGGGCGAGCGCCGCGATCATCTCGCCCGACGGGACCAAGGTCCTCGTCGCGGACCGCACTCGGGGCCTGTACGTGGTCTCGTCCGCCGGGAACGTCCCGATCCCCGGCGCTCCGAAGAACGACTTCCCGCTCGCCTGGATGACTGACGGCTCCGCCGTTCTCTCCTGGGACCGGACGCTACCGCCGCGCATCTTCAAGACCGAGTTGGCAACCGGCCGGCGAACCCTCTTCCGTGAGGTGCAATCGGCCGATCCCGCCGGAATGCTCTACGGCTCGCTACTCCTCACCCCCGACGGCCGCTTCTACCTCCAAAGATACCGCCGCGTGCGCAGCAGCTTGACGCTGGTGAGCCTTCACGGATAGTCGCGACATGAATCGCGCGGCGATCAGGCGGGAGTCAGCACCTCGGGCTGCGGCGCCTCGATTCCGGTCCGGCTCACTTCCTGGCAGAACGAATGCGACTCCGGATCCGCGATGACCTCGTTCAGGTCGAGCTTCCTCCGACGCGCCCATTCCTCGAGGCTGAGTGGCCGGTAGGTGGGGTCCATCTGGCAGCGCCGGAAGACCGATAGATCGATGCGCTCGTTCACGGTCGTCACTGTACCGGCGGGGACGGCGCGCAGCCCCGACTGGTGCGCCTCCTTGCGCACGGGGTCGGACATGACCCAGCGCACGTAGCGCCTTCCGAGGGTGAGAACTTTCCAGGCGCCGCCGAGGAACTCTCCGTAGGAGTCGCGGATGGGACGGTGGAGGTCCTGTTCCCTTTCGATGCGGACGCGCTCGCGGAACGCGAGGCCGCAGGATTCGGCCTTGGACAGAATCCATGCGAGGGGTCGCCGAGGAAGGAGGTCGCGGGCATAACCGCCGCCGACGTTGCTGTGCGCGCCGGAGAACCAGCGCTGTTCGACGATGCGCTCGTCGTCCCTGGGGATGGACGGTGTCGGCTGATCCGGGGCGAAGCGGGTCCAGAGGATCGCCCAGAAGGGTTTGCGGAACTCGTCGAGGGCGAGGGCCTGGTACGAGTGGCGGACGATCGTGCTCAGGTGCGTGTTGTGGAATTGAAGCGTGCTGCGGCTGACGCCGGGGATATTGCCGAACGGGACGCCGATCGAGCCCACCGTGTCCCACACTCCGACCATCTCCACGAGGTTAGACGACCAGCGCGAGTGGGCGAGGAGCGCCAGCTCCTCGGAATCGAAGCGGGTCTCGCCCTTCCTGTCGCGCAGGTAGAGCAGCTCGTAGAGCGGGCGGACGTCATCGCCCTTGCGGTAACGGTCGTAGACCTGCGGGCTCGACAGGGGAGCGTCGCGCTCGAGAAGTCCGCAGCGCGCGATCACGCCGGCGAGGCTGCGCGCGGTGAAGGCGCCGCGACTGAAGCCGAAGAGATAGATCTGGTCGCCGGGATCGTAGTGCGCGACGAGCCACCGATAGCCGTCGAGCACGTTCCTCGAGAGCCCCTGGCCGAAGGCACCACCCGACAACCGGTCGTACCATTTCGTCCCGACACCAGGGTCGTAGTGGATGAGCTGCCGCACGCCGTCGTTGTTCCGGTCGGCGAGCATGCGCGACAAGCGCCAGACGTTCGTGTCGCTACCCGGCAGATTCCAGGTGCCGTCGAAAAAGAGGGCGAGGCGTTTCATGCCGCGTGGAATCTCGTGTCCGGGTCGGACGTTGTCCAGACGCGCGTCGTCGGGATGCGCTCTGACGCGCCGCCGAGTCCCCGTCGAGGGAACGCGACCTCCACGATCGGGAAGTTCCAGGAAGTGTTGGGACTTCGTGCCGGCTCGGGGTCGACGGCCCGCGCGATCTGGAAGAACGCGAAAGCGAGGACGCAGACGATGGCGTCGAATTATCGTTGAGCGACGTACCCTTACAGATAGTTGCGACGGCGCCCGGGAGGACACCCGGACGCCGCCGCGCATCCGCCTTCGATCTAGTTTCCCTTCTTCAGCAGCACGGAGCCGCCGGTCACACCGCCGAGCGAGGTCGTGAACCTGTAAGTGAGGTTGGCCGGAACGGGTGCGACCGTGCCGGCGATCGACTTCGTCGCGTATTTGATGCCGACGAAGTAGGTGCCGGGAGCGCCGATCGTGAATGACGCCCCGGAGCCGTTTGCGATCAGGGTGCCGGCCTTCCACGATCCGCAGGTGCTCGTGTAGACGCGGTCCCAGCCCTGCAACACGCCGAACAGCGCCGCGTTGTTCACGCTGGTATTCGACTGGGTCACGGTGACGACCTGATTCGGGACCGTGGTCGTGATCTTCGTCCAGTAATAGAACGCCCCCGGGGAGAGGCCTTGCGCGATCTTCCCGCCCACGGCGCTGTAGGTCACCTGGCCGAGAGCGGGTGCCGTGCCGGCGAGTATGCTCGGGCACTCGAAGTCGGTCAGCGTGATCTTGCCGATCTGGGCCGTCACCGGCTCGCATGCGCCGTCCTGCGGAACGTAGTGCGCGTCGCCGCTGTAGTGCGCACGATAAGAGAACACTCCTCCGGTCGCAGGCGTCGTGAAGTTGGCGGAGGTGGCGGTGCCGCCCGAGAGCGGCTTGCCGGGATCGGTCGCGATGACCGTCCCGTCGCAAGTCCCGTTGCCGTAGAGGGTGAAGTCGACCGTTCCGGTCGGATCCGGCACCACGGCCGGTGTTCCCGCCGTCCTCGCGACGCTCGCTTCGTCGTGAAGGACCGTACCCGCGTTCACCGCTTCTCCGGTCACATCGTTGCCAGCCGCGTCGCGAACGTGCGTGGTCACGGTCGCGATGTTCGCCGCGACCGTGATCGACTCGCAGTCCGCGTCGCGCTGCGGGAAGTTCGCATCGCCGTTGTAATGGGCAAGGTAGGAGAACGTTCCCCCGGCCGTCGGCGTCGTGAAGGTCACCGATGTGGCGAGTCCGGCGGCGTTCAGCGGCTCGTTCGGGTCGGTTTCGATGACGGTCCCGTTGCAGGTGCCGCCGCCGAAGAGCGTGAAACTGACGGTCCCCGTCGGGTTCGGTACAGCCGCCGGCGTTCCCGCCCCCTTCGCAACCGTCGCCTCGTCGTGGGTTACCGTCCCGGCCGGCACCGTCGCACCGGTGATCTCATTGCCCCCGGTGTCGCGGACGTGCGTGACGACGGTCACGGTATTCGCCGCCACCGTGAACGATTCGCAGTCGGCCTCGTGCTGCGGGTAGTTCGCGTCACCGCTGTAATTGGCCAGGTAGGAGAACGTTCCCCCGGCCGTCGGCGTCGTGAAGCTCACCGACGTCGCCAGGCCGGCAGCATTGATCGGCGCATTCGGGTCGGTTGCCACCAGGCTGCCGTTGCACGATCCGCCCTGAAAGAGCGTGAACGTGACGGTACCGGTGGGGTCGGGCACTTCGGCGGGAGTGTTCGGCCCCCTCGTCACCGTCGCTTCGTCGTGCACCACCGTTCCCGCGGTCACCGTCGTTCCCGTCACGTCGGTGCCCCCGGCATCCTTCACGTGAGTGACCACCCCCACGTCGTTGGTTTCGGCATCCACCTCCAGGGTCTCGCACGGCCCTACCGACGGGGCGTACGTGAAGTCCCCCAGGTACTGGGCTTGAAACGAATTGAAGCCTGCGGAATTGACCGTGAACGCGAAGGTGGTTGCATCGAACTGCCCTGTCGGGTCCAGCGCGAGCGGCCCCGAGCTCGCCACTGGCGGGCCCGAGCACTGGCCGTTCACGAACCAGGCGATGTCAACCTCACCCGTCGGCACGGGTCCTCCGGGCGCACCCGCGACGATGACGAGGTTGTGCACGGTGGCCCCTACGTTCACGCTAGTGACCACAGTATGCGCCGCATTGTGGATCATCGAGGTGGTCGACGACGCGGGCGTGCTGCCGGCGACTGCCGGACTTGCGACGATCCCGAGACACCCGGCCAGAGCGCTGCCGAAACCTACTTGTCGTAAGCGATGGATGATCATGGATCTTGCCCCCCCTGAGTTTTGCCCCGATCCCACTGCCAGATTGCCCAGGAGTGTACGACCGCGACCGGGCGGCGGCCCGTTTTTTCGCGCCTGCTCGCGCGGGTTCCTTGCAGCAAGTGAGGTCCGCGCGGTGAACGCGGCGGGATTCGGGACTTACGACGGCGAGCAAGCCGCTCCGGGCGGTGCCGGGATCGCGGCGTCGGCGGCGGGGTGCCCTTGACGGGCGCGCCTCACTTGCTCGACGGAGTCCCCTTCGCGCCGCCCTTCTTGGCTGCGTGGTAGCCGGCCGCGTTGGCCTCGGCCTCTGTCATGAACTTGCCTTCCTTGGTCTTGCCGTACCACTGATCCCCCTCGTAGTGGTACGTCTTCGTCGCCGTGTTGACCCACACCATCCCCGGTGATGGGGGCGTGCGCTCCGGAGTGGCGGACGGGTGCGACGCGGCGTGCGTGGACGGCTGTGCCGGTGCGGGCGTGGACGGCTGCGCGGGCGCAGGGCGCGCGGCGACAACCGGAGGAGTTGCCGCCGCCGGCATCGCCGTGGTCGCTTCCATTTTCGATGCCGCAGCCGGAGGGACCGCCGGAGCCGCGGGCGCCGCCGTGGTCACTCCGGCCTTCGACTTGTGGCTCTTCGAGGCGTGGGCCGGGGCGGCGGGCGACACCTCTACCTCGGGACGAATCTTAGCGATCGTGGATGCCGGCACGCCCGCTTTCGAGAGGTCGTCGACCGAGGCGTAAGGGCGGCCCGCGATGATCTTCTTGGCGGTCGCCGGTCCGACTCCCGGCAGCGTCTCGAGCTGCTTTTCCGTAGCGGTGTTCAGGTCGACGGCGGCCGCCGCCGCGCTCCAGAACCCGAGAACGCTCGCAAGCACCAGGGCGAATGCAGTCCGGACAGTCGATGCGCGCACGGAAGCCTCCTCTCGCGACGTCGCTCTCGGGCGACGGCCAACCCTACCACGGAGAGGACGCGCCCGCGCCCCGGATCGCGCGCATACTGGCGCGTACGGAGGGCCATCCCATGCGGACGATCGCGAGACTCGGGGCCAGGGTGCTGGTCGCCGGGCTGGCCTTCGCCTCCGCTCGGGCCAATCCGTCGGTCACGGCGGATCAGGTCTTCGACGTCCTCGGGTTCGACGCCGGGCAGCGCGCTCGCGTCCGCGCGGGCGAGATCGTCACGCGCGGATTCGAGGAGCGATCGGATAAGCAGCTCGCGGTCGCGATGGCGATGATCGCCCACACCCCGATGGAGCGTCTGATCGCGGATCTCCGCTCCGGCGGGATGCTCGAGCACGACCGAGCCCTGCTTTCCTACGGCGAGATTCACGAGCCGGCGAGCGCTGCTCAGGACCTCGCCGGCCTTCACGTTCCTACCGAGGAGATCGATGCGTTTTTCGCCGCGCACGCCGGATCCCGATTCAATCTGAGCATCGAGGAGTACGGCCGCCTCGACGCGCTCCGTCGCCGTTTCCCCGGCGTTGCGTGCTCGAAGACCCCTGCGTGCGCGGACGCGGTCACGGAGGCGTATCGAGGGTTCCTCGCGGAGCGATGCGCCGCGTATCGCGAGCACGGGCTCGACGGGATCGCTCCGTACGCCCGCGAGGGCGGGAAGGCCTCCGACCCCGCGGCCGAGCTGCGCGTCGCCGCCGAAGGTCTGCGGCTGATGACGGAGGGAACGGGCCGCCTGCTCCAGGCCTTCATCGACTACCCGCAGGGGGACGCCTCCGCGTTCGAGCACCAGTACTTCTGGCTCGAGCAGTCGATCCAGGACCGCCGCACGCCGATCCTGTCCCACCGGCTGCTTCACGTCGAGCCGGGAGCGGCCTTCCTCGCCGAGCGGCAGTTCTACGTCGGCCACTCGTACAACGCGCTCCAGGTGCTCGCTGGGCTCATGCCGATCGAGGGGTCGACGCTCGTCTTTTACCTCAACCGAACCTCAACGGATCAGGTCGCGGGGGCACTTTCCCCCCTTCGCCACGACGCCGGCCGGAGGCTCATGGCGAAGGAGATCCGGGCGCATTTCGAGCAGCTTCGCGGCGATCCCGGCGCCAGGTGACCCGCCGCTGACCGTATTGCCGCGCCGATCGGGCTCTTTACCGATTCGAATTCGTAATCTCGCGATCGGTTGACCGCGCCCGCGCCGACCCCAATATTCGACTCGAGCGCGCCTTTTCCCGACGGGGGTTGGTGCGACCGAGGAGAGATACGAAGTCGTGAGCGCGAGTACGACGTCGCCCGAATCGATCAAGCAGGCGTTCGCCGAGATGCATTGCTATCTCGCCGACGAGATCGCGCCGTTCCAGGCGGCCGAGCCGGCCGAGCTGCTCATGGGGCTACCCGCGAAGTACGGCGCGGAGCTGATCAGGCGATGGCTCGAGCAGCAGCTCAGCGCACCGGACCGGGTCGTGTCGCTCACCGGGTACGTCTATCACGCCGTCAGGAAATTCCACCTCCTCGCCGAGTTCGGCGTGGTGGACCCGCGCAAGATGGGCGCGTACGTCCTGGAGCTGTCCAAGGCCGTTTCCGCGCTGGTCCCCGACCGCGAACGGGCGGAGCTCAAGATCAAGCTGAGCCGGATCACGGAGACGGAGGCTCACCTGACGGCGCCGGTCTCGCTTCTCAACAAGGAGCTGCAGGCGGGCGAGGCGCGTCCCCTCTCGGTGCCCGTCTCGGCCGACGCTCCGGTCCCGGCCCCGCGCCCGCGAAGCACGAGCGGTAAGCTGCGGCTGCTCCTGGATCGGCTCGGCGAGATCAGCGCGGGTTTGATCAGCGGGGCTAGCGGGACCACGAAGGAGGCCTCGCGGGCGTCCGTCGCCCAGCTCGTGGCCCGGGGAGCGGCGGAATCCGCCGATGCCGAGCAGCTCCGGTCTTTCCTGGCCGGGCTCCGCGATGCCGGGGTCGAGACGAAGCTCGACCGGAAGATGTTCGGCATGATGGCGGAGCAGATCCCGGACTGGGCGGTCAAGGAGTCGGGCTCCCAAGTGACCGTCACCGGTGCGTCGCATCTGCTTCAGGCGATGCAGCAGCTCGTGGTCAAGTCCGCCACGCGCGAGGAGACGGTCGAACGCTTCGGCGAGATCGTGTACGCGGCCATCGATCAGCTCAACGAGGGGCACCTCGCTCAGTCCGTCGCGATGTTCGACGTCGCGCAGCGGCTGATCGACGACAAGAAGATCGATCCCGAGCTCGCACGCTCGGTCAAGGGTCGCGCGGAAGAGGCCGTGGCGGTGACCTCCTTGCGCCAGTTCGCGGCGGCCCCCGCGAAGCACGGGCTCCTGCGCAAGGTGCTCGCGTTCTTCCCCGCCTTCTCTCCGCAGGAGCTGCTAACCCGCCTCGACGGAGAGCCCAAGCGGGAGACGCGGAAGCTGCTCCTGTCGATCCTGGAGGTGCACGGCTCTCCGTGCCGTCCGCTCCTCCTCGAGCGCCTGGACGGATACTTGACCGAAAAGCTCCCCGACCCTCACGGGTGGTACTCCCGCAACGTCGTCTTCCTCCTCCGGCGCATCCCCCGCGCGGAATCCGAAGACATGAATCGGGAGCTCGACTACTTGCGCGAGTTCAGCCAGCCCGAGCGCCCCTTCATGGTGACGAAGGAGGCGATGGGGGCCCTGGCGGCGGTGAGCATTCCGGAGGCCGAACAGCTCCTCATCCAGCGTCTCCGCGAGTTCGAGCACGCCGCGATGACCCAGTCCGGCGACTACACCGCCGCCGAGTACGCGGAGATCCTGGACAGGACCTGCGTGGCGCTCGTCTCCTGGGGATCGATCGATTCCATCCGCCAGGTGGTCGTTCACACGAACCTGCAGGATCCGAAGCTGGGGGACACGTACGGCCGGATCCGGACCCTCTCGGCGGCCGACCTGTCGAATGACGGGGAGCTGTTGAAGAACCTCGTCGACGCGCTCCGCAAGACCCTGCCCGCACGGGTGCTTGGCCTGTCGCTGCTCGGGCGGTCGTACGAGACCGACTGCCTGATCGAGGCGATCTCGGGCACGCACGATCCGATGGTGACGTCGATCCTCGAGGAGATCGTCGAGCGCTTCGGGAAGAAGTCCTTCGGGGAATTGGCGGCGAAGACCCTGGAGAAGCTCCGTATCGGACCGGCGCGCCAGGCGCCTTCGAGCGAGGTGGTCGCGGGCGATCTCGAGATGTTCGGGCTGCCGACATTGCTGCAGTCCCTCGCCGACGGCAAGCAGACCGGCCGCCTCTGGATCGCGACGAGCAACGGGCAGCCCCGGGCGGCGATGCTGTTCCGCGACGGCAAGATCGCCGCGTGCAACATCGGGCCGCTCAAGGGGCTCGACGCGGTCTCGCAGCTCATCGAGCGGCCGCTCCCGGGCTCGTTCCGGTTCGAGCGGGTGCTGCCGGCCGACCTTCCGCAGCGAGGCCTCGCGATGGACGTCCTCGCGACCCTGATGGAGGCGATGCGCCGGCACGACGAGTTCCAGCAGGACCGGGCGATCGTCCCCGAGGGCACCAGCCTGATGCCGGGCGACCGCCCGGCCTCCACTCCCGAAGACGAGAGCGATGAAGCCTTCGTGAAGGCGGTGTGGCGCGAGGCGGCCCGCGGGACCGCGCCTCAGAGCTGCGAGGAAATCGTCTGCAGCGACGCCTACCGGGTGCGGCGGCTCTATGCCCACTGGCTCGAGAACGGAGCCCTGAAGCGCCGGGCGGCGGCCTGACCCCTACGCCCCCTCACGGCTTCTTCGGCTTGAACGCGTCCTCCACCTGCTTCTCGATGCTCTTGTAGTTCTTGTCGAGGAGCTTCGCCTCGTCCTGGGTGAGGATCCGGAACGGCACGCGCACGAGCGAGCCCGCGAACTTCACGTCGAGCCAGTGCTGTCCGTACTGGATGCCCCCTTCGATCGGAAAGAAGAGGCGGCCGAGGCATGCACGGTCCGGGGTGAGCTCCACCGTGTCGTACGCTCTCGTCGGGCTGTCCAGGTCCGCGAAGAATCCGATCCGGCACGCGCGCGTCGCCCCCGGCGGGAAGTAGTTGATCGAGTCGCGGACCATGTCGGCCTGCTTTTCCAGGCCGATGAGATTCGCGGCCCGGAACTCCGTGTTCGTCGGCAGGGGAATCTTCTTTCCGTCCGGCGTCTCGAGGGAGATCGCTTCCCGGGCCATGGTGTACGTCGGCACACTGCTTCTCACCGTCGTCCCGACCTCGAGCACCAGCCACGGCTGGCCGACCGATTGGTTGGCGACCCGGTACCCGAGGATGACGTACCCCTCATTGTTATATGCGGCCCGGACGTACCGGCCCTCCATCGTCATCACTTGCGGAACGCCGGGCTCCGGGATCTTCACCTGGGGCGGCGGGGGGTTCTCGGCGAAGACCCGGGAGAAGAGCGCCCCGCCGAGCAACACGCCCGAGAGCATCAAGAGCCGACTCGTCCGGTAGCTCATGGATCCTCCTCGCGCGTACCGCGCACGGCGCCCATTGTCCCACGTTCGGGAATCTGCGTCCGCGCGCGGGCATAGGCGTCCCGGAACGGGATGCCCTCCTCGACCGCCAGACGGTAGGCGAGCTCCGCCGCGCGCAGCGAGGGATCGACCGCCTCCGCGAGCCGGGCGGCGTCGAACTCGATCCCGGCGAGCACCCGCGTCAGCACCCTGGCGGATTCCCGGACCGAGTCGAGACCCCGGAAGAGCGGCTTCTTGATCAGCTGGAGGTCCCGGTGGTAACCGGAGGTCAGCTTCATCGTGACGCCCATCACCTCCTGGAGCGCCGCCATCGCCTCCGCGGTCCTCCCGCGCGCGATCTCGAAAACGTCCGGATTGCGCTTTTGGGGGAGCATCGACGATCCGGTCGTGGCCGCGGCCGGAAGCCGGACGAAGCCGAACTCGGAGGTCGAGTAGAGGGTGAGATCCGCGGCAAGACGGCCGAGATCCTGGGCGAGCAGCGCCGCCTCGAACAGGGCCGTGGCCTCCGCCTTCCCGCGCGAGAGCTGGACGGCCGTGACCGGCTCGTGCACGGAGCCGAACCCGAGCGCGCGCGCCGTGAGGGAGCGGTCCACGCGAAGGACGGGCACTCCGTAGCCTGCGGCCGAGCCGAGCGGATTCTTGTCCGCCCGGCGCGCGGCGGCGCGCAACCCCGCGGCGTCGTCGCGAATCTCGGCCGCGAAGGCCGCCGCCCAGAGGCCGACCGTCGTCGGCATGGCGCGCTGCATGTGCGTGTAGCCGGGCATCTCGAGATCGCCCTGGCGCGCGGCCACCGCGTCCAGGGCGGAGGCCGATGCGTCCGCCTCCGCGGCGAGGCGCTCGATCTCGTCCTTGAGCCAGAGCCGCAGCGCCGCGAGAATCTGGTCGTTCCGGGACCGCCCGAGATGGATCCTCCGGCCCGCCTCGCCGAGCCTCTCCGTCAGCCTGTTCTCGAGCGCGGTATGGGCGTCCTCATCCTCGAGCGTGACGTGCCACTCTCCGCGGGCGTGCGCCGCGCCGATCTCGCCGAGCGCCTCGACGAGACGGTCCCGGTCCTCGTCCCCGAGATGGCCCATCGCGTGAAGCATCACGACGTGGGCGGCCGAGGCTTTCACATCGTGAGCGACGAGCCGGTCGTCGAGCCGCACGTCGTCGCCCGCCGTGTAGCTCAGGACCGCCGGATCCAGCGGTTCTCCCCGATCCCATAGCCTCGTCATGACGTCGCCCTCGTGGCGTGCAGAGCGGTCCGCGCGATCTCCGGCACGGCGCGCTCGTAGAAACGGCATCCCTCGAGGATCTCGCTCTCGAGGACGAACTCGTCGGGAGTGTGGGAGCGCTCGGTGCGGCCCGGGCCCACCTTGACGCCGGGGAGTCCTTCGAAGAACACGAGGTCGGACAGCCCCGCCGAGCCGAACAGGCGCGCTTCCGGCCGCGCGCGCCGGACGGCCTCGACGAGGGCGTGCCCCGCATCGATGCCGCACGGCCGCAGCCGGTCGCTGACCACCCGCACCTCTCCAGAGACCGCGCGCTGCAGGCTGCGGAGCAGCGCGTCGGCATCGGTCGCGGGGTTGATCCGCAGGTCGAGCACGCACGCCGCCTCAGCCGGGACGGCGTTGCGCGCGGTCCCGCCCCGGACGACGGTCGGCTCCAGCGTCACGGGACCGAGGAGCGGGTCCGGGGAGCCGAGATCGACTCCCTCGAGCGCGACGAGGTCGCGCGCGAGCGATCGGATCGCGTTGGGGGCGCCCAGGGCGCGCGCGTGGGCCGCGTGGCACGCGCGTCCCACGCTCCCGATCTCGAGGATGAGAAGACCCTTCTGCGCGATCGCGAGGTCGAGACCGGTGGGCTCGCCGACGAGGACCGCGCTCGGTGTCAGCCCGGCTCGACGAAGCGCCGGCATCAGCTCCTCCGCACCCCGGCCGCCCGTTTCCTCCTGGACCGTCAGCGCCAGCATCACGCGCACGCCGAGACGGCCGGCGGCGTCCTCGAGGCGGAGGAACGCGGCGGTCATCGCGGCCACCGACGCCTTGGCGTCGTTGGCGCCGAGGCCGTGGACCCGGCCGTCCTCCACAACGGCGCGATGCGGAGGCCGGGTCCATCCGGGGCAGGGCGGCACGGTGTCGAGGTGCGAGTTGAGGCAGATGACGGGCCCCTCGCCGACGGTGGCCACCAGGTTCTCGCCGAGCCGGAGGGTGGTGGCGCCTCGCTCGGACAGAAGCGCCTGGAGGCGCGCGCGCACGCGCGCTTCGTCCCCCGATAGCGAGGGAATCTCCACGATCTCGCGATGCAGCGCGAGCAGCTCGGCGTCGGTCATGGGACGCCCGGCACCGCCGGGCCGCCCTGCTCGGCCGGGCTGAGATCGGCCCGGCTCCGGACCAGGAGCGTGCCGGCACCCTCGTTGGTGAAGACCTCGATGAGGAGCCCGTGGGGATGCGCGTGGCCGACCAGATGCACGCGATGCACCCCGCCCGAAAGCGCCGCGCGCGCGGCCCGGATCTTCGGCACGATTCCTCCGCGGAGCGCACCGCGCCGCTCGAGCGCGTCCACCCCCTCGAGATCGAGGTAGCTGATGGTGGAGGCGCCGTCGCGGGGATCGTCGAGGAGCCCCTCGGTGTCGGTGACGAAGACGAGCTTCTCCGCGCCGAGGGCCGAGGCGAGCGACGAGGCCACGGTATCCGCGTTGACGTTGAGGACCCGCCCGTCGGCCGTTGAGGACAGCGGGCTCACGACGGGCAGGAACCCTGCGTCGAGAAGGCGGTCGATCACGGTGCGGTCGACCGAGACGATGTCGCCGACCTCGCCGAAGTCGACGGGGACGGCATCCCGCACCCTCGCGAGGACCAGGCCGGCGTCGATGCCCGACACGCCGATCGCCGGGAGCCCGGTGGCACGGCAGGCGGCCAGCAGCGCTGTGTTCACGGCTCCGTTCATCGCCATCACCGCCAGGTCCAGCACTTCCGGCGACGTGACCCGGCGGCCGTCGATCAGCTTGGTCGGAACGCCGAGCCGCTCCGCGAGCGCCGTCGTCTGCGCGCCGCCGCCGTGGACGAGAACGACCCGGATCCCGAACTCCGACAGCACCCCCACCTGCTCGACGAGCCTGCGCAGGGACGCGGCGTCGTCGGTGGACGCGCCCCCCAGCTTGATCACGAACACCTTGCCGCGATAGAGGCGCACGTACGGCAGCGCCTGGGTCAGCGCCTCCATCGCGGTCTCCCGGTCGAACGCGACGCTCACGGAGTTCCCTCCTTCATCATCTCGACGAGCACGGCCTTCTGCACGTGAAGCCGGTTCGCGGCTTCCCGCAGCACCACGCTGCGGGGCCCGTCGAGCACCCGGTCCGTCACCTTCACGTTCCGCCGCACGGGCAGGCAATGCATGAAGCGACATTCGGGCGCGGCGGCGCGGAACCACGGCTCGTCGACGCACCAGTCCCGGTAACGCCGGCGCAGCGGCTCCTCCTCGTCCGGCCGCCCGTAATGCTCCGGAGAGGCCCACGACTTGACGTAGAGAACGTGCGCCCCGTCCATGGCCGCGTCGCGGTCGTCCGTCTCCCGCACCGACCCGCCGGACTCGGCGGCGAGGCGGCGCGCCCGGTCCATCACGGGGGGCGGAAGGGCGAAGCCGGCGGGCCTCAGCACGGTCACCGTCATCCCGCGAAGCGCGGCCATGTGAAGCGCCGAGGCCGCCACCGCGAGCGGCAGCGGCTTCGGGTGGAACGCCCACGAGAGCACGAAGCGTCCCCCGCGCCGTGGGATCCCGAGATCCTCGAGCGTCTTCCAGTCGGCCAGCGCCTGGCACGGGTGGGAGATCGCCGATTCGAGGTTGATGAACGGGACGGGGCACAGCTCGGCCATCGCCCGGATCACTCCGTCGCCGAGATCCCGTGCAAGGTCTCGGCCCTCGGCGAAGCACCGGACGCCGAGAAGGTCGGCGTAGCTCGCGAGCACGGGGATCGCCTCGCGCACGTGCTCGGCGGCGTCCCCGTCCATCACGACCCCGTCCCGGTGCTCGAGCCGCCACGAGCTCTGTCCGGGCGTGATCACGACGCTCGACCCGCCGAGCTGGGCGACGCCGGCCTGCATCGAGGCGAGAGTCCTCAGCGAGGGGTTCAGGAAGACGAGCCCGACGACGCGGCCGGACAGCACGTCGCGCGCCGGGGCCCGCTCGAGATCCGCGGCGAGCGCGAGCACCGCCTCCCGGCGGTCCGCGGGCAGATCCGTCAGGTCGAGAAAGCGCCGCATCAGTACCACCCCAGGCCGGCAAGGCGCAGTCCGCACGAGTCATCGAGCCCGAACAGCCGGTTCATCCACTGCACGCCGCCTCCGGCGGCCCCCTTGACGAGGTTGTCGAGGACCGACGTCGCCACGAGCGTGCGCCCTCGGGTCGCGACGCCGATCCTGCAGCGATTCGTGCCGACGACCTCGGTGAGGCTCGGCGCCTCGGTCGAGGTGGACACGAACGAGCCGTCGCCGTAGAAGCCGCTGAGGACCTCGGCCGCGGCCGTGGCCGGCACGGGCTCGCGCAGCGTCATGCGCACGGTGGCGTGGATGCCGCGAACGAACGGACCGGAGTGCGGGACGAACTCGACTTCGGGCGGCCGTCCTCCGAGCGCGGGAGCGAGGAGCCGGCGCATCTCCACCTCGTGCCGGTGCGCCAGGGGGGAGTAGGCCCGGAGGTTGCTGCGGCGCTCGGGGTGATGGGTCGCCGGCGCGGGGACGCGGCCCGCGCCGGAGCTCCCGGTGATCGCGGACACGAACACGTCCCCCTCGCACAGGCCCGCCGCGAGGAGCGGGTAGGCCGGGAGAACCGCGGCAGTCGTGAAGCAGCCCGGCTGGGCCGCGTGCGCGGGGGGAGTCTCGCGATAATGCTCGGGGAGCGCGCAGACGAACGACGGGATCCGCGACGGTGCGCCGTGCGGCTTCCCGTAAACCGAGGCGAAGGTCTCCGCGTCGCTCAGACGGAAGTCCGCGGAGAGATCGACCGCGCGCGGCATCGCTCCGGCCCCCTCGGCGCACGAGAGAAACCGGTCGAGCACCTCCGCGGTCGTCCCGTGCGGCGTCGCGGCGAAAACGCCGACGCGCGTGCCGGCTCGGAGCATCGCGCACGCTTGCTCGAGGCCGACGAACCGGAGCCCACCCACGGCGGTCCCGCTCAGGTGAGGAAACGCCGCGGCCACAGGCTCCCCGGCATGCCCGGCGGAGACGACGGCGCTCACGTGGAACCGGGGATGGCTCGCCAGCAGCCGGAGCAGCTCGCCGGCGACGTAGCCGCTGCCTCCGAGAACCACGACGGGAATCGTGTCGGGCTCAGGCACTCTCGCTCGCCTCCACGCGCCGCTCGAGCCCGGCGGCGGCCAGGACGATCGCGCTCAGCGCCTCCGGATCCGTCCGGGCGTTGGCCGCGGGAACCCCGGCCACGCGCTCGATCAGCCGGATCCCGGCGGCATTGTCCGTGGCGGGACCGGTCACCACGGTCGTCGGCAGACCGTGCCGCTCTGTGAGGAGCCGGACGCCGCCCCAGGCGGCGACCGGGTCGTTCGCCGCCAGGACGATCGCGCGGAACGAGCCCGACAGCTCGGGGTCGTCGAGGATCGCGTCCACGCCGTAGAGCCCCAGGAGCCCGTCGCCGAGCTCGAGCACGATCGCATCGGGCCGCGTGGCCGCGAGATGGCCGAGCAGCGTTCTGGCCACGCGCGGGGCCTGCTCCGCCGTCGTGGTCACGACACCGAGGTCCGTGAAGATCAGCGCCTGCGCCGCCCCGGCGTCCTCCATCGCGAGGACATCGCGTCGCAGAGAGACGCCGGTCGCTTTCGCGGCGGCGACGCGGAGGCCGCGATGGGCAAGCGATTGCACGAGCGCGCAAGCCGCGAGGGTCTTTCCGGCGTTCATGCACGACCCGACGACCGCCACGACCGGGACTCCGTGCACCTCGAGCCGGTCGAGGAAGGGCAGCGCGCCGTGGGAGATGTGCGCGGGATGTCCTACGCGTTCCGCGAGGTGCGGAAAATGAAGGGCCTGGCCGATCACTTCGCACTCGAACGGCGCTCCGAGATCGGGATGTACCCCCTCGCACACTCCCAGCACGCCGCCCATGTTCAGGACGTGCAGCCGGTCTCCGGGGTGCACCGCCTCCGGCAAGCGGCCCGCGTAGCCGAACAGCGCCTTCCGGTGCCCCAGCGCGCCCGCGACGATGTCGCCCGGCTTGAGGCTCGACATCCGCCCCGAGGGAAGCTCGAGCTGGTTGTAGGTGCTCTTGGAATTCAGGATGCGCGCGACCACGACGCCCCCCTCGACCGCGGGGACGTCGGGGCCGACGTAGGTCTGGCGTGACAGCCGGCAGTTGAGAGTGACCGAGGCGATCTTGTCGATGAGGACCTTCTTCACGGCGTGCGCTCCCCCGCCCTCGCGTGAAACATCGCCGGAAGCGCGAGCATCCGCGAGAAGCCGCGCGCGTCGGCGGCGGTCCACTCCGCGGCAGCCTCGCCGTAGACGGCTCTCGAGGCGGCCTTGAGGGAATGGGTCGAGGTCACGCCCTCGACGAACGAAGCGCCGGACCGGAGGAGCACGCGGACGTCCCCGGTGACGCGCTCCTGCGACCGGAGGAACAGCGCCTCGATGTCCCGGCAAACGGGGTCGAGGGAGAGACCCTCGTGGACGAGGTCCCCGTACACCGCCGCGACCTGGTCCTTCATCCGCTGCTGCCGTGCCGTGAGCACGAGCTTCTCGAGCTCGCGGTGCGCCTGGATCAGCACCGTCGCGGCCGGGGCCTCGAACGCCACCCGTCCCTTGACCCCCAGGATCGTCTCGCCGAGGTGAATTCCGCGGCCGATCCCGTAGGCGCCCGCCCCGGCATTCAGGCGCTCGATCAGCGCGACGGGGCGCAACGTCTCTCCGTCGAGGGCGACGGGGATTCCCCGCTCGAACGTGACGGTGCGCTTTGCCGGTGCGAGCGGCCGGTCGAACGCACCGCGCGTCCACACCCAGGCCTCTTCGGGGAGCGATGCGGCGGTGTCGGAGGTTTCCTTCCCTCCGATCGTGCACCCCCACAGGCCGGAGTTGACCGAATAGGGCGCGCGGTCGGCCGGCCACGTCAGTCCCCGGGCGGCGAGGAACGCGACCTCGTCGTCCCGGGACGGCCCCTCGTCGCGGATCGGCGCGAGAACCTCGAGCTCCGGTGCGAGGACGCGCAGGGCGACCTCGAATCGGACCTGGTCGTTCCCGGCGGCCGTCGATCCGTGCGCGACCGCGCGGGCGCCGACCTCGCGCGCCACATCCGCCACGATCCGCGCCTGGAGCCCGCGCTCGGCGCCGACGCAGAGCGGGTAAACGTGTCCGCGGAGCACGTTCCCCATGATGAGAAACGAGAGCGTCTCGTCGAAGTAGCGCGCGCGCGCATCCACGCAGAGATGCCGCGCGGCGCCGAGGGAAAGCGCCCTGGCCTCGAGCGCTGCCCGGGCGTCGTCGTCGAGCCCGCCCGTGTCGACGGTGACCGTGATCACCTCGGCGCCGAGGCGCTCCGCGAGCCACGGCACGCAATACGAGGTGTCGAGGCCGCCGCTGTAGGCGAGAACCACGCGCTCAGGCATGGGCGGCCTTCCCGCGCAGGCCCGCGAGCCGGGCTTCCACGCGCGCTTGCTGCCGCCGTCCCGCGGTCGCGATGAAGAAGGTGTCGTCCCCGGCGACGGTGCCGACGACCTCCGGCCAGGCGGATACGTCGAGGGCGAGCGCGACCGAGGTCGCGAGTCCCGGAGGTGTCTTCACGACGAGGAGGTTCGGACCGGCCGTCGCGATTCCGGTCAGGAACGCGGAAACCTCCGCGAGGCCCGTGGCGATCGGAGCGCCGGCGCGGAGCATCCGCGCCGGAAGGTACCGCCCCTCGATCTTCGCCGCGCCGAGCTCGTGCAGGTCCCGCGAGACGCTCGCCTGGGTCACGCGAAAGCCGCGCATCCGCAGCTGCCGCCTCAGGTCCTCCTGATTGGCGACCGGCGTGCGCCGGAGGATCTCCTCGAGCGCTTTTCTCCGTCTTTCCGAGCCCAGGACGTCGCGCGGCATCGTCTCCCTCCCCGGGGAATGCGCATGATTGTACTCATATGCGCATAATAATGCAAGCGGCGGATCGCCGGCGTCGGCCCGGCGGATCTCACTGCACGTGCGGGACGGACTCCGTCTCCCGCGTGAGCCGGTCGCAGCTGGCGATCCAGGCCGATCGGTCGTCGCCGCGGTCGAGGGCGTGCTCGACATCCCGCGCGGCGGCCGCGGGGGCCGTCTCGCCTTCCGATTCGAGATACAGAGCGGCGCCTTCGTACGCGCGGGAGAACCGGTGGAAGAAGTGGCGGGAGAAAACGTGTCCGTCGGCGGGCAGCGCCGGCAGCGCGTCGACGACCGGGCAGAGCGCAACCGCCGCCCGCACGGTCTCCGTCGACAACGGAGGGTCGTTCCGCCCGTCCTCCACGTAGAGGAGCCCTTCGAGAGTGGGGTGGTGGCCCGGAACCTCCAGGATCTTCTCGTTCGTCGATGCCACCGACAGCCCTTCGGAGAGCGCTTCGCCGACGATCGTCCCGGGGGTCGGCTGCGCTCGATCGGAGAGCTTGACCCGCGGCTCAACGCGCGGTGCCACGGTGTCGACGTACCACGGCTGCGGGAGCAGCCCGACGACGAGCGGGAAGCGCGTGCCGCCGGGTGTCGCGGCGCCGAGGAAGCTCTCGACGTCGTTCTCGGCGAGGTACACCGCGTTGCGAGGGAGCTCCCCGCCGATCCCGGTCGCGACCAGGTCGAGGGTGTCGTCGCGCGAGGCATCGGCGGCGGACCAGCCGTTCAGGAGCGAGCCGACGGCGCACGCGGCGACGGTGAGATCGCAGAGTCGCCGCACCGGAGGCCGGACGGCGCGGCGCCGCGCGGCGTCGACTCCGATGCCGGCGAGAACCGCGAGCGCGAACACGGTCGGCCCGTCCAGCTTCGGGAGGTATCCCATGGCCAGCAGCTCGGCGGGCATCCGCGCCCGGAGGAGCACGGAAAGGCCGGCGACCAGCATTCCGCCGAGGCCGATGGCCACGAGCCGTCGCGCTCGATCGCGAGCGAGCGCCGCGCTGCCGATCGCCGCGAAGACGACGGTCAGCGCGGCGTAGCGGACCAGGTCCCGCCCGAACGTCCCGATTCCGCTGATCGTCCGGCCGGCCTCGTCGCCCGAAAGCGACAAGCTGCCGTATTCGGTGCGGAGCGCGTGCTCGACGACGCCGCGCGGCCCCGAAAGATCGCCCCAGTCGGGCCAGACCGAGCTGCTCCGCAGGTGCGGGAGGCTCGCGAACATTCCGAGGACGATCGCCAGGAACGGCCCGGCCATCGCGGCGAGCCGCGTCCCGCGCCCGCGCCGCTCCCGCATCACGAGATACGCGGTCGTCAGGAAGATCGGGGCGGCCTCGAGCGTGATCGGATGCTGCGCGGCCGCCAGGCCGACCAGCGTTCCGAGCGCGACCGCGTCGCGCACGCCGACCTCCGCCGCCGTTCGGCGCGACACGACGACGAGCTGGAGGAGTAGGGCGGCGATGAGGAGATGGGCGATCGGGAAGACCTCGGGCACGACCGCCAGCTCCCAGACGGGCGGGAATGCCGCAAACCCCACGGCGAACGCGGCGCGTCCCGTGAAGCCCACCCCGAGGCGCCGGAGAATCTCGGCGCCGACGAAGACGGTGGCGGCGTGCGCGGCGAGATCGAGAAGTGCCAGCCGGAATGCCGGCGTGACGAGCGGGAGCAGCACGACCGCGCGGTCGATCCAGGCCTGGAGCGGGAACCCGGTCGGGTGCGGGACGCCCCCGCCGAGAGCGACGCGCACGAGCTCCACGCCGTCGCCGCTCTGGGCCGAGCGCGCAAGCGTCGGGAACAGCGCGACGAACGCCGCCAGCGCCAGAGCAAACGACCCCCCCGCCCCGTCGAGGCGGCTTCCCGTGCGCATCGTCTCGATCATTGTGAGGCAAGACGCCCCGCGCGCAACTCGTCGGGCGGTATGATGGCGGCGGCCGCAGCGAGACGGCCCCTCACCATGCGCCCACGTCTCTCCGGAGATCTCTCTCGGACGGCGCTCGCGGCGCTCGCCGTCCTGGTCCCTGCGCTCCTCCTCTTCTACGGCCCCGGGATCGTCACGGGACGGGAGTTGTTCTTCACCCACGACATCAACGGGTCCGATCTCTGGCACCTCCACGTCCCGCTGAAGAGTTTCTATTCGCACGAGCTTCGCCAGGGCCGGCTCCCGTATTGGTGCAACACCATCGGCACCGGATTCCCGCTCCTCGCGGAAGGCCAGGTCGGCGCCCTCTACCCGCCCAACCTGATCCTCTTCAGGCTCCTGCCGTTCGCGCTCGCGTTCAACGGCGCGATCCTCTTCCACCTCATCCTCGCGGGACTCTCGTGCGCGTTGCTCGCACGCCGCCTGGGCTCCGCGCGCGGCCCGAGTGTCTTGAGCGGCCTCGTCTTCGCGTTTTCCGGCTTTCTGACCGTCCACCTGAAGCACATCAACATGGACGCGTGCGCGGCGTGGTGTCCGCTCCTGCTCCTCCTCGTCGATCGATACGCGGGCGAACGGAAGGCTCGCACCGCAGCGCTGGCGGCGATCGTCGTCGCCCTCATGCTTCTTGCCGGGCACCCGCAGATCGTCTACGTGAGCCTGCTCGTGGCGATCCCGTACGCGGTGACGCGATGGCTTCGCCCGTGGCCCGCGGATGCGGAGACCCGGCCGTCGGCGACGAGCCTGTTGCGGCTCGGAACCGGACTCGGCCTCGCGATCGCGCTCGGCGCGGCGCTTGCGGCGCCGCAGCTGCTGCCCACGTTCGAGCTGAACCGGCTCGGACCGCGAGCGAAGGGGCTCGGGCCGGCCGAGGCCTTCGAATACGAGATGGCGCCGATCGAGCTGATCACTTTCGTCGCGCCGAAGGTTTTCGGCGACCCGGGAACTCTGCGCGAGACCGCGGCGGTCGATCCGGTGACGCACGCACTCACGGCGCGCCTGCGAGGTTTCACGCCACCGCGCGGCGCCCGCGCTCCGTTCTGGGAGATCACGGGGTACGTCGGTTTGCTTCCGCTGGGACTGGCCGCAGGGGGACTGCTGTTCGGCCTTTCCCGGCGCGAGATCCAACCGATCGCCGGAGTGCTCGTCATCTCGGTCCTGCTCGCGCTCGGCACCCACGGTGGGCTGGGACCGCTGTGCTACCGCATCCTCCCCGGATTCCGCTACTTCAGGTTCCAGTCACGTTTCCTGCTCTTCGCGGACCTCGCCCTGGCCCTGCTCGCGGGATGGGGTCTCACGCGCGCCATCGACCGCCTGACGCGGTCCGGCCATCGCCGTATGGCCGCCGCCGCGGTACCGCTGTGTCTCGTGGTGTCGTTTCTGGATCTCCGGCACGCGCTCGGCGATCAGAACCCGCGTATCGACGCCGGCCGCTGGACGACCGCGCCCCGCTCGCTCGAACGGATCGAGCGCGCCCGGGCGGGAGCAACGGAGCCCTACCGCATCGCCGACGTCGATCCCGGGAACTCCGTGTTCGTGAACGCGTACCACCGCGCGCGCGGGTGGACCGCCGATCTGTCGCCCTATGACGACGCCAAGGAGATGATCGGGCCGAATCTCAATGCGCTCTACGGGGTCGACAACATCAATTTCTACTTCTACATCTATCCCGAGCGCGTCCGGCTCGGCGCGGTCGGCATCCGCGCCGGCCCGGAGTCGGAAGAGCCGGCACGCATCGCCGCGAAGCTGGCCTCGCTTTTCAATGTCAGGTACTTCCTCACGCCGCAAGGGGCGCTACCCGGCGCGGGCGAGCGCGTCGACGAGATCCAGGCCGGCTCGACGATCGGTCTGTACGAGAATCGAGCGGCCTTCCCTCGGGCGTTCCTCGTGCCGCGCGCGCGCTACGTCCCCGCGCTGGACGGCATCGGCCCGCCCTCCGAGGAGAGCGCGCTCGCGCTCCTCCGCGACACCGCGTTCGATCCCGCGCGCGACGTGCTGATCGAGGGCGCGCCCGAGCCCGGCGACCCGCGGGCGGATGGCCCCGACGGCACCGCGGGCGGCACCGTCCGGATCGTCTCTTACGAGCCCCAGGAGGTCCGACTCGAGGTATCGGCCGCAGCGCCTTGCTGGTTGTTCCTCGGCGACACCTACTACCCCGGCTGGTCCGCGCGCATCGACGGCCGCCCAGTCCGCGTGCGCGCCGGCAACGTCGTCGGTCGCGCGATACCGATTCCAGGGGGAAATCACTCGGTGGTGTTCGCGTATCGCCCCACGGGAGGCTTGTGGGGCTGGGTGATAGCGTGTGCCGCGGGAGTGCTGCTTTGCGTGTGCGTCGTGGTGCGGCCAAACCGCGTCGTGGCGTGACTTTACATTCTTTACGAACACTTTGCCCCCGCCTGACGGCGCTTTTCCGCGCGAAGGCTACCGTGACCAGTGCAGCAGACACGTCACGAGGGCGCCATGCTGAAGAACAAGTGGTTCTGGATCACCGTAGCCGCGCTCGCCGTCCTGGCTACCGTCGCATGGATGCGGATCGCGGCCGCGCGCGAGTCGGGGAAGGTGAGCTACGACACGACGGCCGTCGGACGGGGCCGCATAGTCGCCAAGGTGACCGCGACGGGGACCCTGTCGGCCATCGTCACCGTCCAGGTCGGAAGCCAGGTGTCGGGCACGGTCGCCGCCCTTTACGCCGACTTCAACTCGAAGGTGACGAAGGGTCAGCTCGTCGCGAAGATCGATCCCCGGATCTTCGAGGCGACCGTCGAGCAAGGCCGCGCGAATCTCGTCGCCGCCGAGGGCAACCTCGCCAAGGCGAAGGCCCAGGCCACGGACGCCGCGCGGCAGGCGGACCGCAATCGCGAGCTCCTGTCGCGCAAGCTCGTCGCCCAGGCCGACTACGACACCGCGCAGGCCACCGCGGACGCCGACAGCGCGGCCGTCGCGGCCGCGGTCGGGGCGGTCGCGCAGGCGAAGGCGCAGCTCCACCAGTCCGAGGTCAACCTGGCGTACACGGACATCCAGTCGCCCACGGAAGGGACGGTGATCTCCCGGAACGTGGACGTCGGGCAGACGGTCGCCGCCTCCCTCCAGGCCCCGACGCTGTTCCTGATCGCCCAGGATCTCGCGAAGATGCAGGTCGACACCAGCGTCGCCGAGGCGGACATCGGCAAGATCACCCACGGCATGAAGGCCACGTTCACGGTGGACGCCTACCCCGGCGAGCGGTTCACCGGGACCGTCCGTCAGGTGCGAAACGCCCCGCAGACCGTCCAGAACGTCGTGACGTACGACGCGGTCATCGACGTGGACAACGGCGAGCTGAAGCTCAAGCCGGGGATGACCGCGAACTGCACGTTCATCTACGCGGAGAAGGACGACGTGCTGCGCGTGCCCAACGCGGCGATGCGCTTCTCGCCGCCTCCCGATCTCCTCGCCAAGCTTCGTGCCTCCGCCTCGCCCGCGCCGGGGGGAGGCCGCGCCGGCGACGATGCGCCGCGCGGGCGCCGCAGAGGCGGCGCCGAGGGCGACGCCGACGGGGCGCCGCATCTCGGCCGGATGGGCGGCGGCGCGGCGTCGGACCGCAAGACCGTCTGGGTGCTGCGGGACGGCAAACCGGTCCCGGTCGGAATCCGCACGGGCGTGTCGGACGGCTCCCAGACGGAGATCGCCGACGGCGGCGTGAAGGAAGGCGATCTCGTCATCACCGATCTCGCCACCGGAAGCACGGCGCGGCCTCAGGCGGGGTCCCCGAACTTCCCGCGGCGCCTCTTCTGAGCCGGCCGTGAGCGCCTCACCCGGACCCAAGTTGCCGCTCCTGGTGCTCCGCGACGTCACGAAGGTCTACCGGATGGGAGACGTGGAGGTCCACGCGCTGCGCGGCGTTTCGCTCGACGTGTCCGAGGGGGAGTTCGTCGCGATCATGGGCGCGTCGGGATCGGGGAAGTCGACGCTAATGAACATCATCGGATGCCTGGACCGGCCGACGAGCGGCACGCACGTCCTGGCCGGCGAGGACGTCTCGCAGCTCGACCGCACCGCGCTCGCCCGGACGCGCAACCGGATGCTCGGCTTCGTCTTCCAGAGCTTCAACCTCCTCTCGCGGACCTCCGCTCTCGAGAACGTCGAGCTGCCGCTCCTCTATGCGGGAGTGCCGACGCGCGAGCGCCACGAGCGCGCCAAGGCGGCGCTGGCGCTGGTCGGCCTCGGCGACCGGCTGGGACATCATCCCAACCAGATGTCCGGCGGGCAGCAGCAGCGCGTCGCGATCGCGAGGGCGCTCGTGACGCAGCCGAAGGTCCTCCTTGCCGACGAGCCGACCGGCAACCTCGATTCGGTGACGAGCGACGACGTGATGGCGATCCTGCAGCGCCTCAGCCGGACCGGCATCACGATCGTGCTCGTGACGCACGAGGCCGACGTCGCACTCTATGCCGAGCGCGTCGTCGTGATGAAGGACGGCCGCGTCCAGTCCGACCGGGCGCAGGTGCCGCGGCGGCCGGCGGAGGCCGTCCCCGCGGCGGCGGGAGGCGCCTCGTGAACCCGCTCCAGACGCTGCGCGTCGCAATCCGCGCGCTGCTTCGCAACAAGCTCCGCTCGTTCCTCACGACGCTCGGCATCATCATCGGGGTCTCGGCGGTAATCGCGATGGTCGCGATCGGGGAGGGCGCCAAGGCCCAGGTCGAGGCGTCGTTCGCGTCGATGGGATCGAACCTGCTGGTCGTGCTCCCCGGGAGCACGACCGCGGGGGGCCAGCGCGGCGGCTTCGGGAGCATGCCGACGCTGACCTGGGACGACCTTCACGCGATCCGGACGGAGGTTCCGACGGTGCGGTACGCCGCCGCGCAGCTCCGGGTGAACGCGCAGCTCCTCTCGGAGGACCAGAACTGGAACACCAGCGTCTACGGAACGACGACCGAGTACTTCCAGATCCGCAACTGGCCGACCGCGTCGGGCTCCCCGATGACCGATTCCGACGTGGACGCCGGCGCCAAGGTCGTGTTCCTCGGCGCCACCGTCGTCGAGAAGCTGTTCGGCGCGAACGCGGACCCGGTCGGTCAGGTGATCCGGATCAAGAACATCCCGTTCGAGGTTCGCGGCGTCCTCGTCAAGAAGGGACAGTCCCCCACCGGCCAGGACTACGACGATGCGGCGATCGTCCCGCTCAAGGCCTTCCAGACCAAGATCCAGGGCGGGCTGTCGCAGTTCATCGGCGGCGTGATCTACGTGAGCGCGTACTCGACCGACCAGACGGCCAAGGCCGAGCAGCAGATCACGAACCTCCTGCGGGACCGCCACCACATCGGCCCCGGATCGGACGACGACTTCTCGATCCGCAATCTGACCGAGCTGGCGAGCGCGCAGCAGCAGGGAACGGAGACGCTCACCACCCTGCTCGCGAGCATCGCGGCGGTGTCGCTGCTGGTCGGCGGGATCGGGATCATGAACATCATGCTCGTCTCCGTCACCGAGCGGACGCGCGAGATCGGGATCCGGATGGCCGTCGGCGCGAGCCCGGGCAACATCCTGGCCCAGTTCCTGGTGGAAGCGCTCACGCTGGCGATCGCGGGCGGGGTGGTGGGCATCGCGCTGGGAGTGCTCACGGCGGAGCGGCTCGCGAGCCAGTTCGGCTGGCCGATGCTGATCCGGCCGGACATCGTCGTGGTGGCGGTCGGGTTCTCGGCGATCGTGGGCGTCGTCTTCGGCCTCTACCCCGCGCGCAAGGCCTCCCGCCTCGACCCGATCGACGCGCTGAGGTTCGAGTGAGCATCGCAGCGGCCGCACTCGTCTGGCTCGCCGTCGCGCCGGCCCTCGCGCCGTCAGGCCCGGTCCTCACCCTCGAGGACGCGCTCGAAACCGCGCGCGAGCGGCAGCCGCAGATCGCGCAGGCCGCGGCCGCCACCGCCGCCGCTACGGCCCGATCCGACGAGGCGCGCTCGTCCCTCCTTCCGCAGGTCGGGGCCAGCGCGAACTACCAGCGCGCGACCGCGAACGTGGCGATCCGCCCGGGAACGCTTCCGAGCGGTGTCTCGGGCGAGACCCGCTCGGAGAGCTGGGACACGTTCGGCTATTACACCGCCGGCGTCACGGCGAGCCAGCTCGTGTACGACTTCGGGCAGGGCCCGAATCGTCACAAGGCCGCCCAGGCGAGCGCTTCGGCGCAGCGGGAGAGCGAGCGCACGACAGACGCCCAGGTGGCCTTCGCGGTCCGCAGCGCCTACTTCTCGGCGCGCGCCGCCAAGGGCCTGGTCGACGTCGCCAAGGAGACTCTCGACGACCAGCAGAAGCACCTCGAGCAGACCCAGGGGTTCGTCGACATCGGCACGCAGCCGGAGATCGCCCTGGCGCAGACGCGCACCGGAGTCGCGAACGCCCGCGTCCAGCTGATCGTGGCCGAGAACGGCTACCTGGCCGCCAAGGCCCAGCTCAATCAGTCCATGGGCGTGGAGGGATCGCTCGACTACGACGTCACCGACGACGCGCTTCCCCCGCTCGACGGCGAGGCGGGGTCCGTGGACCCGCTCGTCGACGAGGCGATTCACGCGCGCCCAGAGCTCGCGGCCTTGTCCGACCAGGCCCACGCCGGCGAGCTGACGGTCCGCTCGATCCGCGGCGCCTACGCCCCGAGCCTGAACGTGGTCGCCGGCCTGACGGACGCCGGCCAGCACGTGGGCAGCCTGATCTGGAACTTCAGCACGGGATTGTCCCTCGGGATCCCGATCTACCCGGGCGGGCTGACCGCCGCCCAGATGCGCGAGGCGCGGGCGAACCTCTCGTCGGTCCAAGCGCAGCAGGACATCGAGCGCCTCCAGGTGCGCCTCGAGGTGGAGCAGGCCTATCTCGCGGTGCGCGCGGCGAAGGAGTCGATCTCGGCGGCGGACGACGCGCTCGAGAACGCGCGCGCGCAGCTACGGCTCGCGGAAGGCCGGTACGAGGCGGGCGTCGGGAGCATCATCGAGCTGACCGACGCGCAGGTCGCCGCGACCAGCGCCGGCCAGCAGAAGGTCCAGGCGGACTACGTCCTGGCGCAGGCGCGCGCGCAGTTGCTCAAGGCGCTGGGGCGCGGCTGACCGCCCCGGCGGGGCTCAACCGACGAACTTGTACCCTCGGCCGTGGAGCGTGAGGATGAACCGGGGCTTCGGCGGATCGGGCTCGACCTTCTGACGGAGCGAGGCGACGTGCACGTCGACCGTGCGCGAGTAGGGCGCTTCGTCGTACCCCCAGACGTCCTGGAGAAGCCGCTCCCGGCTCAGGACCTCGCCGCGGTGCTCGACGAGGTAGGTCAGCAGCTTGAACTCGAGGGCCGACAGCTCGATCGGGCGCCCCGCGAGCGACACCTCGCCGCGGTGAAAGTCGACCCGGATGTCTCCGAACGCATACGCGCCGACCGAAGGGGCGATCGGCGTGCGCGCCCGGCGCAGGAGGGACTCCACGCGCGCCAGGAGCTCCATCATGTCGAACGGCTTCGCGAGGTAGTCGTCCGCCCCGAGCTTCAGCCCGACCACCTTGTCCACGCTCTGGCCGCGCGCGGTCAGGATAAGGATCGGAACCTGCGATCCGCGGCGCCGCAGCTCGCGGCAGACGTCGAAGCCGTTCATCCCGGGGAGCATGACGTCGAGCAGGACGAGGTCGAACGAACCGGTCGACGCGAGCTCCATCCCGCGGATCCCGTCCCCGGCGGACGTGACCGCGTATCCCTCGCTCCCGAGGCGGTCGCCGAGCGTCACGACGAGCGTCGGCTCGTCCTCGACGAGCAGGATCCGGCGCGCGCCGGCGGGAAGGGGCGTGCCGGCGCGTCGGCCCGCGGGCTGGCCGTCGCCGCCGGCGCTCACAAGCCCGCCCCGGCGTCGGTCGCGAGCGGCAGCGCCAGCGTGAACGTCGTCCCGCGGTCGGCGCCGGTGTCGATCTCGATGCGGCCGCCGTGGGCCTGCACGATGTTGCTGACGACCGTGAGGCCGAGCCCGCTGCCGGGGACGGCGCTCGCCGCCCGGCCGCGCCCGCGGTAGAAGGGCTCGAACACGTGAGGCAGGTCCTCGGGGTTCACGCCGGGTCCGTGGTCCGCGACGGCAACCGCCATCCAGGCCCCGTAGGGACCGGCTTCCACGCTCGCGCGGATGCCGAGCCATCGTCCGTCCGCAGCGTACTTCACGACGTTGCCGACCAGGTTCTCGACGGCCCGCCGCAACGCGGACCGGTCGCCCGACACGTCGGGTAGATCGTCGGGCAGATCGGTCACGACGCGAAACCCCTTCTCGTCGAGCGCTCGCCGCGACGACGCCAGCGCGTCCTCGATCACGTCGCGGATCGCGACCGGGCGCCGCTCGAGCGCGGTCTTGCCCGACTCGAGTCCGGCGAACGAGAGAACCTGGTCCACCATCTCCGTCAGGCGCCGGCCCTCGCGCTCGATGAGCCGCCCGTACTCCCGCACCTGCCCGGGATCCGCGACGACGCCGTCGGCGAGATTCTGGGCCGCCGAGCGCATCCCGGCGAGCGGGGTCGCCAGCTCGTGCGTGACGCCGGCGGTGAACTCGAGCTGCTGGCGCGCGAGGCTCTGCGCGCGACGGGTGGTCAGCAGGAGCATCGCCATCGCCAGGGCGAGGAGCAGCAGCGTGCTGAAGGAGATCGCGAGGTTCCGGCGCCGCACGGACGCGACCGCCGCCTCGAGCGAGCCCGAAGCGTGCGTCACGCGCAGGCGCCACTCGGACGGCCCGGCCGGTCGCGGCGGGGCCGGCGTGCGAGCGCGGCTCTCGCCCGAGGCCGCCTGCGCCGCCGGCTGATCGGCGGGCTCGATCTCGTCGAGCCGGAGCAGCGCAAACAGTCCGACCTCGGCGTCGCTCCTGGCCCCGGCTCCGGCCACGCGCGGTCCCGCGTGAAAGATCACGCGCGACGGATCCGCGATCGGCGACAGCTCGATCGCGTATTCGAGCCCGTCCGAGCCGCCGAAGTAGCGCGATGCCAGCTCGGGCAGCAGCGTCTTCTCGATCACGCTCCGGTCCAGCCAGATGATCGTGTAACCGGATGCCGGGGGTCTCTCGCCGGCGGCCGGCGCGACCAGCGCGGGAACATCCGCCGCCGGGAGGGCGAGCTCGCGGCGGGGGCGCGGTGACGGACCGGGCTCGGGCGCGGGCCGCGCGGTCCGGAGCCGGTCCTTCAAACCGAGCAGCTCCGCGGGCCACGGGAGGGGGCTCAGCTCGCCCGTGGCCTCGTCGACGCGCGCGAGCGCGAGATCGCCGCGGGAAAGCGAAGCGACGAAGACGTCGCGGACGATGCGAGGCGCCAGGGCCGAGGAGGCCCACCGGGCGCGGCGATCCGCGTAGGTCTCCCGCGGCCGTCGCGGCGAGCCCGGGTCGAGGAGGATGAGCGCCCGCGTCAGCTCCCGGTCGAACTCCCTGGCGAAGCGGGTCGCGGAGGACTGCATCCGGTCGCGCATGTGCAGCTTCTCGGCGCTGCTCAGCTCGCCCAGCCAGCGGTACTGGAGGACCGCGAGGATCACGAGCAGGCCGATCATCGTCAGTCCCGCGGCCCACACGACCGGCGACGGACGATAAGAGCGCCGCATGAGGACACTATACCTGCCGGAAATCGGCGGCCCACCGCGCGGGGCGGGCGGTTACACACTTTACAAACTCTTTGCGAGCGCCTGACCGCGCCGCGTTTCCGGTGAGTTCTCCACCGGCCAACCGCCGGAGATTCGGGTACCCTCTCCCGACGGGTTTCCCATCGGGAGCAGGGATGTTCCACTTCAATTACCAGGATGCTCCGAAGGATCTCAAGCCGACGCGCGGAGACTTCCTCCGCATCGCCCGCTATCTGCTTCCCGCGTGGCGCCCGTCGCTGCTGATCCTCGGCTGCATCATCGTCACGTCCCTGCTGGGGCTCATCCCTCCCCTGCTGATCCGCGAGATCGTCGATCGCGCGATTCCCTTACGGCAGGGCGGGCTCCTGAACTGGCTCGTCGCGGGGATGATCGCGATCCCGCTCGTGTCCGGTCTGATCGGCGTCTGGCAGAACAATCTGGTCACGGTGGTGAGCCAGGCGACGATGCTCGAGCTTCGCGAGCAGATCTACGCGCGGATGCTCAAGCAGTCCCTCCGTTTCTTCACCAACACGAAGTCGGGGGACATCCTCTCGCGCATCCAGAACGACGTCGGCGGCGTGCAGGGCGTGGTGAGCGGAACCCTCGTGTCGCTGGCGTCGAACGGGCTCGTGGTCGTCACGACGCTCGTCGTGATCTTCCGGATCGACTGGCTGCTCGCCCTCGTCGCGGTCGGCGTTCTTCCCGCGTTCATCCTGCCCACGCGTAAGGTCGGACAGGTTCGCAGCCGCCTTTCCGGAAAGACGCAGGAGAAGCTCGGCGAGATGACCTCGCACCTCCAGGAGACCCTGTCGGTCAACGGTTTCCTGCTCACCCGGCTCTTCGGCGCGCAGGCCCACGAGCGCGGCCGGTTCCGGGAGAAGGCGGCCGCGGTGCGCGACCTCCAGGTCCAGCAGGCCATGGCGGGGCGCTGGTTCCTGATGTGGCTCCTGATGTTCGGCAGCATCGGCCCGGCGCTGATCTACCTGGCCGGCGGCCACGCGGTGATCGCCGGGCGGATCACGCTCGGGACCGTGATCGCGTTCGTGACATACCTCGGCCGGCTGTACATGCCGGCATCGGCGCTCGTCAACGTCCACGTCGACATCCTCAGCGCGGTGTCGCTGTTCCGGAGGATCTTCGAGTACCTCGACCTCCCGGTCGAGGTGGCCGAGGCCGAGCATCCGAAAGCGCTCGCGCACCCGAGAGGCGAGGTCCGCTTCGACGGCGTGTGGATGGGATACGAGGAAGGCCGGTGGACCCTCGAGGACGTCTCGTTCGAGGCGCTGCCGGGGCGCATGGTCGCGCTCGTCGGTCCGAGCGGCGCGGGCAAGACGACGCTGACGTACCTCGCCGCGCGCCTGTACGATCCGGCGCGCGGCCGCGTGACGCTCGACGGCATCGACCTGCGCGACCTCGCCTTCTCGGACCTGGCCCGCTGCACCGCGAAGGTCACGCAGGAGACGACCCTCTTCCACGCGACGGTCGAGGACAACCTGCGCTACGCGAAGCCCGACGCGACGCGCGAGGAGATCGAGGAGGCCTGCCGGGTGGCGCACATTCGCGATCTCATCGAGGGTCTGCCGCAAGGCCTGGCCACGGTCGTCGGCGAGCGCGGATACAAACTGTCCGGCGGGGAGAAGCAGCGGCTGGCGCTCGCGCGCGTCGTGCTCCGGGATCCGAAGTTCCTGATTCTCGACGAAGCCACATCCGCGCTCGACTCGCGCTCGGAGGCGCTGATCCAGCAGGCGCTCGAGCCGCTCTTGACGGGCCGCACGAGCCTGGTGATCGCGCACCGCTTGAGCACGATCCTCCGCGCGGACCTGATCCTCGTCATGGACAAGGGCCGGATCGTGGAGCGCGGCGCGCACGACGAGCTTCTCGCGCGGGGCGGGTTGTACGCGAGGCTCTACGAGCAGCAGTTCGGAGCGGCGGCGGTGGGAAAGACCGGTGCCGCATCGTGAAGGAAGGAGAAGACATGGCAGACGTGACGATCAAGCGATTCGACGAGCTCGACAGCTACCAGGGCGAGGGCCGATTCAAGTACGCCGCGAAGAGCCTGGGCGTGACGTCGTGGGGGATGAACATCCTCCATCTCCCGCCGCACTGGGACAAGTACCCCGACCACGACCACGCGAAGGACGGGCAAGAAGAGGTCTACCTGGTCCTCGAGGGGAGCGCCAAGCTCCGGGCCGGCAGCGAGACGTTCGACCTCGAGCGCGGGATCATCGCACGCGTCGGTCCGACCCAGAAGAGGCAGATCGTCCCCGGCCCGAACGGGGTGACGCTCCTCGCGCTCGGCGGAACGCCGGGGAAGGCGTTCGCCCCGAAAGGCTGAGCGCCGGACCTATAATCCCGGATCATGTCGGGCGATTCTCCCCTCTACGTGGGGATCGATCTGGGCACCACGAACTCCGCGGTGGCGACGTTCGACGGTGATGCCTGCACGCTCGTCCGCAATCCGGCCGGCAGCGACCTCACGCCGTCGGTCGTTCGCATCGACGCCCGGGGCAACGTCACGGTCGGAGCCCGGGCGCGCCGGTACCTCGAGTCGGACCCCGCCAACACGCGGACCGAATTCAAGCGGCTGATGGGAACGGCGGGGGGGCTGCCGTTCCCGGCATCGGCCGGGATCAAGACACCCGAGGCCCTCTCCGCGGCGATCCTGGAGTCGCTGCGAACGGACGTGCGGGAGGCGACCGGCGTGGATGCCGGCCTCGCGGTGATCGGCGTGCCGGCGCTGTTCGAGCTGCCCCAAAACCGGGCCACGGCCGAGGCGGCGCGTCTCGCTGGATTCACGCGCGTCGAGCTGATCCAGGAGCCGGTCGCGTCCGCGCTGGCTGCGGGATGGCACGACTCGGACGCGTCGGGAAGCTGGCTCGTCTACGACCTTGGCGGGGGGACGTTCGACGCGTCGCTCCTCGAGACCCGGGATGGACTCCTGCGCGTGGTCGCCCACGACGGGGATAATTTTCTCGGGGGGCGTGACTTCGACAACGCCATCCTCGACTGGCTGCTGGCGCAGCTGTCGCGCCACCACGGCGTCGCGCTCGAACGCTCCGATCCCGAGGTCGCGTCGGCGGCGCGGGGCCTCAAGGTCGCGGTCGAGGACGCGCGGATCGAGCTCACCCGCGGCGTCCGTGTCCCCATCAACCCTGCACACCCGTTCGTGGTGCTGGGGCGCGAGCTCGGCGTCGACGTCGTCCTGGATCGCGAGACCGTCGAGGGCCTCTGCACTCCCATCGTCGCGCGGTCGATAGCGGTTTGCCGGCGTCTGGTCGCCGCGAGCGGGCTCGAGCCCGGCCGCCTCCAGCGGGTCGTGCTCGTCGGCGGCCCCACCGTCATGCCGCTGGTGCGGCGCATGGTCCGCGACGCGTTCGACGCGCCGATCGTCGAGGGCGTCGACCCGATGACGCTCGTCGCGCGCGGCGCCGCCCTGTTCGCCGCGACGCTCGATCTGAACGCGCGCCCGGCCCACCGGTCCGCTCCCGCCCGAACCGGCGACGTTCCCGTCTGGGTGTACGCGCCGGCGGTCTCCGCGGATCTGACGCCTTTCGTCGTGGGACGCCTGGCCGACGCCGAGGTGTCGCGACGGCCCGTCGCCGTGCACGTCCGACGCTCCGACGGAGGTTGGTCGAGCCCCGAGGTCCCGATCGAGTCGGACGGGACGTTCACTCTCGAGGTAAAGCTTGCCCCGCGGTCGACGAACATGTTCGCGCTGGAAGGAAGGGCCGCGGACGGATCGTCCGTCTCGATGACGCCCGGGACGTTCTCGATCATTCACGGCGTCACGATCGGGGACCCTCCGCTCTCGCGGACCATCGGCGTCGCCCTGGCCGATGACAGCGTTCGCACGTTCTTCGAGCGCGGCGTGCCGCTGCCGACGACGCGCACGTTCGTTCAGCACACCGTGTCCACCGTCGTCCCGGGGGGCGACGGTGTCGTGATCAAGATTCCCATCGTGCAGGGGGAGTTCGGGGCCGCGCATCTGTGCCGTCCCGTCGGCTCCCTCGAGATCCGGGGGAACGAGATCCAGGCGACGCTGCCCGCGGGCTCGACCGTCGAGGTCACGCTCGCTCTCGACCGCGCGGGGCAGCTCACGGCACGCGCGCACGTACCGCAGACAGGGCGAACGTTCGGGCACGTCGAGCACCTCGTGCTGCCGGATACCCGGCCGGACGCCCTCGAGGGGTTCTTGAAGGGGCTGCGGGACCGTCTGGCCGGGCTGCAAGTCTCGGCGTTCGCCCGCCGCGATACCAATTCGATCGGGAGGCTCGGCGACGTGGAGCGATCTCTCGCGGAAGCAGCGGGCGACCTTGCGGCCGCGAAGGGCGGTGACGAGGACGCGTCGCAGAAGCTCCGGAGAACCCTGTCCGAGCTCGACGCGATGATCGGCGAGGAAGAGGCCGCTCTCAACTGGCCGGAATTTGCCGCAGAGACACGCGACTCGATCGCGGCGGCGGCGAGCTGGGCCTCGAGTCGCGGCACCGATGCGGAGCGCCGGCTGTTGCACGAGGCCGTCGCCGCCGTCCGCTCCGCGCTCGAGACGCGATCGGTGGAGTCCGTAAACCGCCGCATGCGCGCGGTCATCCAGCTCGGGAACGCGGCGTACTTCCGTCACCCGCGGGCGTGGGCGATGCTCCTCGAGCGAGCGGCCGGAGAGATCGCCCGCGCGTCCGACGTCGCCGAGGCCAAGCGCATCGTCGCTAACGGCCGCGCGGCCGACAACAGTGGCGACGTGGACGGAGTCCGCGCGGCGGTTCAGGCGCTGTGGCGGCTGCTCCCGCCCGACGTCGAGGCGAACAGCCAGACCTACGACTCGGGCCTCCGATGAGCGACGTCCGCTCCGGCGCGCTCGCCCGACTTCTCACGAATCCATTCACGGTGCTCGGACTCCCACCGACGGCCTCCCCGGCAGAGATCGAGCGACAGGGGCAAAAGCTCCTGGCCCAGCTGGCCGCCGGGAAGGAGGCGGCGGCGCCCTACTCGAGCCCGGTGGGCCTGGGCCAGCGCACGCCCGACCTGGTGCGGTGGTCCATCGATCAGCTTCGCGATCCGAAGCGGCGGTTCGTGCACGAGCTCTGGGCGGGGCTGCCGTCGCGATGATCAACGCGCTCCCGATCATCTGGCTGGTGTGGCTCATCGTGCGCGCGATCAACAAGCGCGACGGATCGCCCTCGAGAGCCCGGCGTGTCGGTGGAACGCGGTCCGGAAACGTGCTCATGCGGCCGATTTCGGAACGTGCGGGATTTCTCTTCGTCTGGTTTGCCGGCGAACTCGTGGTGGCCGCCGCGATCATCGCGCTCCCAAGATCCCCCATGGTTTCGGCTTCTGTGCTGTGCGCGATGACGGTCGTCCTCCTTCCGTGGCTCCTCGCCCGAGGTGTGCTGATCCCGCTCGGGCTGATGCGGCCGTCCGCCATTGCCGCCCGCCTCGCGCTGTGGACCTTTCGGAACGACTCGGGCGAGGGCGCGTCCTCGCTCGCCGCCGCGCTGGCGCTGGCGCACAAGCGCGGCTCCCGCGAGCGCGACGCCGAGCGGCTCCGAGCCCGGCTCGCCGAGCCGTCGCGGATTCCGCTTCGTGGCTCCAAGATCGCGGCGCACGCGGTGCTGGCAGCGATCGGCGGCGATCACGCTCGAGCATTGTGCTTGTTCGAGTCGATCGATTCTCTTCACCCGTTGGCGGGGGCCGGCGTCGCGCGCCGGCTGGCCGCCCGTTTCAGGATGGCGGACGCCGCGTCCCGCCGGGACTGGCCGGCGCTCGCCGCGCAGGCGGCCGCGCACCGCCGGCTGACACGCTCGGCCTGGTTCTTCGGCGCGCTCGCCGCATGGCATCGCGGCAGACGGAGCGCTTGGTCCGCCCTCTGGGTGCGCCTATGGTGGATCGTCGCCTCGGGCCGCCGCCGGAACCGGGAGCTGGTCGCCGCCGCGTTCGCAGCGACGGCCGCGGCCGACCTGGCCTTGGAACAAGACGCCGTCGGCGCATCGGAGTGGCCGCATTCGGTCTTGCCGCCGTTCGACGAAGCGCTCCGCAGTCACGCGGCCCTCGCGAGGACCCCCGACGGCCCGGGGGTGGGCGAGGCGTGGCGCGCGTGCGCGACCGCCTGGCAACGGGTTTTCGAAGACCGAGCGTCCGCGGAGCAGGCCATCGAGCGCGGAAAAGCGCTCGGCGTCCAGGCACCGGCTCAGATGCTGTCGGCATTCGGTTCGCTCGTCCGAGCCGACCTCGCCAGCGACGCGCTGCGCCCCGGGGTGAGCGCCCGGGATCTCTCGGATGGAGGTCCCCTCGGCGTGTGGGTGGCGTCGCACCTCGCGGACGAAGTGCTGCGCGATCTCGACTACCGTTCGGGCGCGATCCACGAGCGCGACCGCGCGAGGAAACAGGTCCCCATCGTCGACGACTGGGTGGAGCTCGCCACCATTCATTCGAAGATCGAGAGATCGGCGGATCGTCTGGGCGACCTCTTCGTCCATTCGGCGTTCAGCTGCGTTCACGTTCGCGTGAGCAATCACGCCGCGAGGATCTACAACTTGCAGGAAGAACGCGCGATCGCGAACGCCGTGTTCCGCTGGCTCGCCCGGTATGCCGAGCGCGCCGGCGACGGGGAGGCCCTGGAGAGGTACCGGAAGAACCTCGCGTTGGGATTCTGAGAACGTTTCGGTTCCGCGCGCGTTTTTTCCTGTCACCAACTGCGCGCTCGCGTCATGACCTGGTGGAGCCGCCCGAGGGCCCCGGCCGGATGGACCGGGAGACAATGGGGCACGGATCGGGGCGGCGGGAGGCTCGAACATGCCAGGTCTCGGAGTGATGGAAGTGCCCGCGGGTGCGCGCCGCGCCGGATTGGTCTCGGTGGACGGCCGCTCCTACCCCCTCGAATCCGCCCGCGTCGAGGCGCACGCCTCGGGCGGAATCGTCCTGTCCACGCTGGTGCAGAAGTACAAGAACCCCTATCCCGAGATCCTCGACGTTTCGTACACGCTTCCGCTGCCGGCCGACGCCGCGGTGGTCGGCTATGTGATGACGCTGGGCGACCGCGTCATCCGCGGCGAGGTCCGCAAGCGCGCCGAGGCACGGGCCGAGTTCGAGAAGGCGCTCGTCGAAGGGCGCACCGCGGCGCTCCTCGAGCAGGAGCGCGATGACACGTTCACGCAGCGCCTCGGATCGCTGCCGGCGGGACAATCGGCGGAGATCACGATCGAGGTGCTGCACCCGCTGCAGTTCCTCGTCGCGACCGGCGGAGAGGGTTGCCAGTGGCAGTACCGGTTCCCGACGGTCGTCGGCGTCCGCTATCAGGGCGCAGAGGGCCGCGTCCCGGACGCCGAGACGCTCGAAGTCGACCGCTCGGAATCCTCAGGCGCCATCCCGACCCGCATCGAGCTCGCGCTCTCGGTCACCGGCGCCGACGGCGAGACGATCCGGCGCATCGATCCGATGCCGCTCGATCGCGATCTCGTCGTTCGCTTCCCCGCGGCCGGCCCGAAGATCGGCGCGCACCTCGTCGAGGGGACGGGTCTTCCGGGCGACAGCGGCCGGTACGGCCTCGTGACGATCACGCCGCCGAGCGTTCCCGAGGTCCAGTTCGCACGGGACGTGACGCTCCTCATCGATGCGAGCGGATCGATGTCGGGCCCTCCGATCGAGTGGGCGAAGGGTGTGGCGGCCGGTCTTCTCGACAGCCTGAACGAGGGGGATCGGTTCGAGATCATCACCTTCGCGTCGCGTCCGGTCGCTCTCACCAAGGGGCTCGTCCCGGCCGACCGGAACGCTCTCGACGACGCCCGGCGCGCCCTCGCATCCGTGAGCGCTTCCGGCGGCACCGAGATGGTGAAAGCCGTCATCGACGCGTTGAAGCCGCTCCGCCGGGGGTCGCAACACCAAGTCGTTCTGATCACCGACGGCCAGATCGGATTCGAGGACGAGGTCGTCGCCCAGGTCGTCCGTGCGCTTCCCGACGGCGCTCGCCTGCACCTCGTGGGAGTGGGTGCCGCCCCGAACCGGACACTCACCTGCCGCGCGGCGCGGGCGGGGCGCGGGACCGAGTCGTTCGTGTGCGGCAACGACGACCTGGAGGGAGCCGTCCGGCGCCTCGTCGTGGCTACCGCCCGCCCCGTCCTGACCGATATCCGAATCGAGAGCGCGGCGGTCCGGGGCGTCGCCGGTCAACACGTTCCTTCAGAACATCGTGCGTGCGCGCAAGTCGGTGGCGCTCTGCCTCGAAAGGAAGGGCGCATGAACGACGACCTCGAACTCATGCTCGAGGCGACCGCCGGAGCGTGGCGCGAGCGCGGAGCCGATTTGCGCCCCGTCCCGCCGCCGGCGTGGTGGGATCTCCCCCCCGATGCTCGCGAGGCGGCGTTCGATCTTCAGACCCGCGCGCGCGAGCTCGAGCGCGCCCTCGATCCGCGTGGCTTCAGCGGCACGATCCGGGCGGTACTCGCGCGGTTGTGAGGACGATAGGGACTCCACCCAAAACAAGTGCTTGACCACGGGCGAATCTTGGTCGTAATTGATGAGAGTCGCGGAGGGGTACTCCCGTGACTGTTCGGCGCCGGACTTGGTCGATCGTGCTCGCGCTCGGGCTTCTACCGTCCGGCGGCGTGTTTGGGTCCGATTCCGGCACGGTGGCCCAGTCGCCGAGCTATCGCCTGCAACCCAGCGTGATCGACGCGGCCGGAGGCCACGCCTCTTCCACGAGTTATCGGGCCGACGGTTCGGCGGCTCAGTTGGCCACCGTCGGTGCATCGTCGGCGATGCACTTCGTTCTTCAATCAGGGTTTTGGGGATTCCTCGGGAGTGCCCCTGTACCCCTCGTCCTCGCGGCGGACAAGACGCCGTCTCAGCCCGGGTCGGTCGACCTGAGTTGGTCGGGGAACTCCCCGCCGTACACGCTCTACCGGGCGGCGGACTGCGCGACCGTTCTCTCGAGCGTGCTCGCGCAAACTTCGAACAACAACTACACCGATGGCTCCACCCCGACGAGCGGGTTGGCTTGCTACAGCGTGCTGACCGCTCAGCCGGCACCCGCACCGCCTCCGGGATCGCCTCCATGAACTGGATCGAGGGCACGGACATGAGAAACATGATCAAGCGGACCCTGGCCATCGTCGGCGTCGCGGTGCTCGCGGCGACCACATATGCCGCGGTTCCGAACCAGATCAACTATCAAGGACGCCTGACCGACAACACGCCGGCGCAGGCTCCGATCGATGCCACGGTCACGATGGGATTCTCGATATGGGATTCGGCGACCGGAGGCACTTCGCTGTGGAACGAGACGCAGTCGGTTTCGGTCGCCAATGGGCTATTCAACGTCCTGCTCGGATCGAGCACCCCGATTCCTTCGACCGTTTTCACGTCCGGCGCCACCCGGTATCTCGAGATCAGCGTTTCGGGGGAGACGTTGTCCCCCCGCCAGCAGATCGCCGCGGCGCCCTTCGCCAGCTCGGCGGCGAGCGCCGACGACGCCGGAACGCTCGGTGGTGTCGGCGCGGCCGGATACCAGCAACGGGTCGCTTCGCCTTGCCCCGCCGGGTATGCGATCAACTCCATTGCCGCCGACGGCACCGCGACGTGCGTTCAGGGGCCGCAAGGACCCCCCGGGCCTCCGGGGCCTCCCGGGCCGGGGCTGGGCACCGGCTCGATTTCGGGAACCGTCAACGTGTGCGGACCGCCGACGGCAGGCGTCGTCGCCTACGTGCCCGGGCAATCCTTCGTTGCCTACACCGCCCCCGATGGGTCGTATCTCCTCGGCAACCTGCCCGCGGGAACCTACGACGTCCAGATCGGGACGTTGGGTACCTCCAACTCGAAGTTGTTGAGCGGTCTCGTCGTCGCGAACGGCCAGACGACCGCTGCTGGTACGACGAACGTTCCCGACGTGGCGAACGACCCCAACAACTGTGGCGCCTGCGGGGTCGTCTGCTCTCCGAATCATGCGAACCCCGCGTGCGCTTCCGGCTCCTGCTCGGCTGGAACGTGCCAAGCGGGATTCGCCAATTGTGACGGCAACATGAAAACGAACGGATGCGAGGTGGACATAACGACCACCACCAACTGCGGCGGTTGCGGGGTCGTGTGCCAGGGGAATCAGAACATGTTCCCCGCGTGCGTCGCCGGCTCCTGTTCGGGTACTTGCGCCTCCGGATACGGAGACTGCAACAACAACAAGCAGCTCGACGGGTGTGAGACGAACATCCGCACGTCGCCGACGAACTGCGGCGCTTGCGGGAACGACTGCGCGCAGTTGCACTTCACGAACTGCAACGGCGGGGTTTGCGGAGGGAGCTGCACGACCGGCTGGGCCGATTGCGACAACAACACGGCGAACGGCTGCGAGCGAGACGTCTCCAGCGATCCGAACAATTGCGGCGGGTGCGGCACGTACTGCTCCCCGAACCACATCACGCGGGTGTGCGCGTCCTCGTCGTGCCAGGCCGGCACTTGCGACGCCGGCTGGGGAGACTGCAACAACGACAAGTTCTTGGACGGCTGCGAGGTCAACTTGAACACGAGCGCCGCCAATTGCGGCTCGTGCGGTTACGCCTGTGGCGGCAGCACTCCCAACTGCAGCGGAGGTGTCTGCGTGCCCTAGACCAGGTGCGCGATGCGGCTCGCCGCCCTCGACATCGGCGTTTCGATCGGGATCATCACCTCCCCCTGGGCTTGCGCCGCCTCACCTCCGCCGGCGGGGGCAGACGCTTTCGAGGGCCAGCGTGAGGCGATGGTCGCCGAGCAGATCGAGAGCCGGGGCGTCCACGATCCCGCGATCCTAGCGGCGATGCGGCGCGTCCCGCGGCACCGGTTCGTCCCGCAAGCGCTCCGCGACCTCGCGTATGAAGACCGCCCGCTCCCGATCGGACTCGACCAGACGATCTCCCAGCCCTACATCGTCGCCCTCATGACCGAGCTGTGCCGTCCGCGACCGGGGATGAAAGTCCTCGAGGTCGGGACAGGATCCGGATATCAGGCGGCCGTGCTGGCCGAGATCGTGGGCATGGTTCACACGATCGAGATCCTTCCTGAGCTCGGCCGCCGCGCGGGCGCGACACTTCGCGAGCTGGGGTACCGCAATATCGAGGTCCTTGTGGGCGACGGGTTCGAAGGGTGGCCCTCAGCGGCTCCCTACGATGCGATCGTCGTGACGGCGGCCCCGAGCGCGATTCCCCCGCCCCTGCTCGATCAGCTTGCCGTCGGAGGCCGGCTCATCATTCCGGTCGGAGCGATGGAACAGGAGCTCCTCGTCGTGACGAAGACCGAGCACGGATTGGAGCGCGAGTCGGTCGTTCCCGTGCGCTTCGTGCCAATGACCGGGAGGGTGCAGGGGCGGTAGAACAAGTCCTTGACGTCCCCCTAGTTCTCCCGCGCGTCCCGCAGCATCCGCGCCATGCCCTGGAGAAGCTTCCAGCCGATCAGGCCGTTCTGTTCGACCACGGGCCGGAAATCCCAGTACGTCAACCCGTAGCAGAGCATCTCGGTCGACGCGGTGATCGTCGCCATGCGCGTGCGCTCGTCGATGAGCGCGATCTCGCCGAAATAGTCTCCGGGCTTCAGGGTCGCCTTTCGCTTGCCCTTGATGAAGACCACGGCCTCGCCGGACTGGATCACGAAGAACGCGGCGCCTCCGGAGCCCTCCTTGACGACCGTTTCCCCTTCCTCGAAGCGGCGCTCCTTGAACAGCCGCGCGATCTCCCGGAGGTGCTCCTTCGACAGACCGGCGAAGATTGGGACGCGCTGCAGGGACTTGACGGAAACGCCTCGACGCGTCATTTCGCCCCTTCGCTCCCCGCCGTCGTGATTGACCGGCACTGGAGCAAGTAGAGCGATCCTCCGGCGATCGCCCACTCGATGTCGCGACCGGGACCGTACACGTGCTCGCACCGGCCGGCGAGCGCGTTGAGCTTGCCGACCTGCTCGTCGTCGAGGCAGAGGCGCTCGACCCGGTCCGGAGACACCTGCTCCTCGACCGTGCCGCCGCCGGGGACGCCGCGGATCGCGATCTGCTTGTATCCCGGCGTCCGCTCGAGAATGCCGCCGGACCGGTCGACGCGGAAGTGATCGGGAATCACGAGGCCCGCGACGACGGCCTCGCCGAGTCCCCAGCTCGCCTCGATCACCCGCTCGTCGTCGCCGGTCACGGGGTTTCTCGTGAACATCACGCCTGCGGTCTCGGGCTCGAGCAGGAGCTGGACGACGACGCCGACGCTCGGCCGGGTGAACAGGCCGACGCGCTGACGGTACGTGATCGCCGAGTCCGAATTCGCGGACCACCAGATCTTGCTCAAGGCCGCGCAGACGTCGTCCGCGGACCGGACATTGAGCAACGTCAGGTGCTGACCCGCGAAGCTCGCCTCGGCACCGTCCTCGTCCATCGCGGAGGAGCGCACGGCGAGCGGCCCTCCGAGGGGCCGGACCCACTTGTCCACTTCGTGGATGGCAGGTTTCTCCCCGGCCGCGACGGCTTCGACGATCGCGCCCGACAGCGCGACCCCCGGCGGGACCGGAAGACCGTCACGGATCGCCTGCCCCAGCCCGACGGCTTTCGAGCCGAAGCTCGCTTCGTCGAGCGCCTTCTCGAGAGGAACGACCCGGCTCACGCGAGTACCGTGACCTCCCCTTTGTTTCCGTCGACCTGGACGCGCGCGCCGTCCGCGATGCGTCGCGTCGCTTCCCGCGTCCCGACCACGCCCGGAATGCCGTACTCCCGCGCCACGATCGCCGAGTGGGAGAGGAGCCCGCCGCTGTCCGTCACGATCGCGCCGAGCAGCGGGAGGAGGATGTTGAACGCCTCGGTGGTCGACTCGGTGACCAGCACGTCGCCCTTCACGATACGGTCGAACTCGGAGGCGTGCGAGACGCGGCGCGCCGGTCCCTCGTAGAAGCCTCGGCTCGCCGCCAGGCCTCGCAACTTGCGCCCTTCGTGCTGCGCCTGGGAGCTTCCGAACAACGCGTTTAGCGCGACGCCGGTGGCACGCATGAGCCGGGCGGCCCCCGGAGGCAGTCCCGAGGGATCGGGCGGAGGCGGGGGCTGCGGGCCCAGCGTCGGAGGGGCGTCCTTGGCCGAATGCTTGGCACGATACGCCGCCCGCGCCTCCAGCTCGTCCGCGGACGGCCCGCCGCCCGACAGCAGGGACCGCATCTCCTCGAGTCCGGCGTCGACGAAGTGTGCGGCGTCGCGGATCCGCCCCTTGCTGGCGAGGCGCCGCCCGGCGGCGAGCGCGGCGCGCCGCATGAGGCCGGAGGCCCAGATGTCGCTGAACACGCCGCGCTCGTCGCGGATCGGGTACGTGAGGCGCGCCTCTTCGAGGAGCTGGTCGAACTCGGCGCGATGCGACTCCGGCACCTTTCCGCGGACCTCCGCGATGCGGCCCTCGACGTCGGAAGTCTCCGGCCCCGTGCCGGCCGCCGCGGCCCGGATCGAGCGACGCAGCACGTCCGGCAGCTCGAGCGCGAAAGGATTCGAGATGTCGAACCCGTCGAGGAGCCGGTAGCCGACGAGGTCGAGGTACGCGGATGCCGCGGCGCCGGTGCCGCCGTCGAGAGCGCGCAGCGCTTCGAGCGCCCGGCCCGGATCCTCGTCCGATTCGAGGATCTTTCCCGCGCGAGGATCCTTCCGGATCGCCGCGATGAGCGCGGCGAGCTCCGCGGAGGCTCCCGCCGACGTCGGCGACGTGCCGCGCATGAGGCCGAGGAGGTCGGCCGGCGGCAACCCCGTCCATTCCCCCACGTGCGCGAGGAAGTCGCCGATGGGCACGATCGCCGTCGCCGTGAAGCGCATGTGCTGGTAGATCATCCCGGCGTGGTGGTCGCGACACCGCGTCAGGTACGCGGCCAGCGCGTCGTCGGAGAGCGCGTCGGGATCGACCGCCTGGATCTCCCGGTGGGCCTTGAGCGAGGCGGGCTTGAACGTCTCTCTCCAGTCGCGGACCTGCTCTCGCCAGAACTTCTTCTGGACGACCTCGTCCGCGCGCTGGAGGCGCGCGGGGATCTCAGCCTCCGGCACGGGCGACACTTGCTTGTAGCCGAACCCGTTGAGGTACGCCATCTCGAGCCCGCCGATGAGCATCCCGAACGAGCGGGCGAACTCGCTCGTGCCGCGTTTGAACGCGGCCGGGTGCATCTCGGACCAGTAGCGCGTCGCCGGGCGAGGGAAGTGAACGGGGTCGAGCTCCCAGAATCCGGGACCGGGTGGGTCGAAGCGAAGCTCGGTCGATCCGCCTGCGCTCATGGGGAAGCTCCTCTCCGGGCCGGCTCGACCGGCGCTCGATCTCTCGACCCAGCGCTCGGGATCATACGACGGACGGCGAGCCTGGCCGCCGGGGCGAAGAGTAGATCGTCATCCCGAAAGGACACGGCAGCGGTCGATTGCCCGCGCCATGAGACGGGCTCCCGCGGTTGCCCCGCGAGAATCGGGACGAATGTCGCCCCTTTTCTCGTGGCATCTCCCTCGCATTGTGTCGAAGTCGAAGGAGAACGGTCATGTCGAAACGGGCCCTACGCGTTGTTCTCGTGCTCGGTGCCTTCCTGGCGGCTCCGATCCTCAGCTCGGCCGCGATGGCCGGGGTGCAGGTGGGTATCTCGCTGAACGTGCCGCTGCCCGCGGGCGTGCACCTCACCGTCGGCAACGTCGCGCCGTACTACGTCGGCCGCGTGTACTACCCGCCGCTCGCCGTGTGGAGACCCGTGTACTCGTTCCCCGTGCAAACGCCCTACGGCATGATCTACCGGCCCTACGTCTACGACGGCGCCGGGTACGTCACCCATGGCTACATCCCGGGACCCGCGGTCGGTTACGGCGCGTTTGTCGTCGACGGCCACGGCTACTACAACCCGGGGTGGTACCACGGGCACGGGCACGCGCATCGGCACTGGCACTGATCAGTACCCCTCGCCGTCCGCCGCGGCGACCGCCTTCCCCCGGTGCATCCGGAAGACGATCGTCGTGTAGGCGATCGCCAGGGGCATGCCGACCAGGAACCACGAGAGGGCCACGCGCAGGCTCCCGGCTTCGTTCGCGGCGGCATACGCCGTGATCGAAGCGACCCCCGCCGGATCGCGCAGGAGCACCGGGAACATCCCGGCGGCGGTCGCCGCGAGCACGCCGGCCAGAAACGCACAGGAGCCGAGGAACGCGGCCAGCTCGCGCCCACGCCGGACGGCGATGTTGGCGGCGACGAGGCCGCCGAGTGCTAAGAGACCGGACAGCCACGCGAGCGGGCGCCCGACGAACCCGGCGAAGAACGCGGGGTCGACGCTGCGCGTCGCGATCGTCACGACGGGCCAGCCCGCGGCCACCGCGAGGAGGAGCCTGCGGGCGAGAAGGCGCGCGCGGTCGCGGACGGGGCCTCCCGTCTTCCAGGAGAGAAACGTGGCACCGTGCGCGGCGAGTGCCGTGGCCGTGAAGACGGCGACGAGCAGCGTGTACCAGTCGAGGATCCCGACGGGCATCCGCGCGGTGAAGTCGGTGAACAGCGGCAGCGAGAACCATCCGTCGGGGCCGAGCGGCAGGCCGCGCAGGATGTTGCCGAGCGCCGCCCCGAGGAGGATGCACAGCAGCGCGCTCGAGCCGGAGAACGCCGCGTCCCAGAACGCCCTCCACAGCGGCGAGCGCACGTGGCTGCGGAACTCGATCGAGATCCCGCGCGCGAGCAGCGCCCAGAGAACGAGGAAGATCGCGAGGTAGAACCCGGACAGACCCGAAGCGAGCACCTTGGGGAAGGCAACGAGCAGCGCGCCGCCCGAGGCGAGAAGCCAGACCTCGTTCCCGTCCCAGAACGGGCCAATCGCGGCGAGCACCTGGCGCCTCTCGCCGTCGTCCCGTGCGAGGATCAGGTGCAGGGCGCCCGCCCCGAGATCGAACCCGTCGAGCACGACGTAGACGGCGAGCATCACCGCCACGATGCCGAACCACAGCTCAACCATGGAGCGCCGCCGGTCCGTGCTCCAGCTCGCGGAACACGAGGAAGAGGAAGAGCAGCCCCAGAACGAAGTAGATTCCGGCGAAGCCGATCAGGGTGAACAGCGCGGTCCCCGCGTGGACGGCGGGGCTGGCCGCATCCCGCGTCCGCAGGATTCCGTAGACGATCCAGGGCTGGCGTCCCAGCTCGGCCGTCATCCACCCCGCGGTGTTGGCGATGTACGGGAACGGGAAGGCGAGCATCAGGATCCACAGCACGGGACGCGTCCGCGTCAGCGCCCCGCGCCAGGAGAGGACGGAGGCGACGGCCATCAGCGCGATGAAGATCGTCCCGAGCCCGGCCATGACGTGAAACGCGTAATAGAGCAGCTCGATGTTGTCCGGCCACTCGTCCTCGGGGAAGGCATCGAGCCCGGCCACTCCGCTGTGGAACGTGCCGTACGCGAGGAAGCTCAGCATGCCGGGAACCGCGATCGGATTGTCGAGCCGCTTCTCCTTGACGTTGGGCTGGCCGATCAGCGTGATCCCGGCCTTGGGGCCGCTCTCGAAGCGGCCCTCCATCGCCGCGAGTGCTGTCGGCTGGTGCTTTGCCACGAGCTTGGCCTGGTGATCCCCCGTGGGAAACGCGACGAGGACGGATGCAACGAGGCCAGCGGTCGTCCCGACCCGGAGGAAGCGCGAGGCCGCGTCCTCGTGCACGCCGCGCAGCGCGTAGTAGGCACCCACCGCGACGACGACGAACGACGCCGTGACGACCGCCGCGATCATCGTGTGCACGTACTCGGCGATCGCCCACGGGTTGAGGAGAAACGCCCAGAAGCTCGCGAGCCGCAGCACGCCGTCGGCGCCGACCGCGTGCCCGGACGGGTGCTGCATGAAGGCGTTCGTGCAGACGATAAACCAGCCGGACAGCCAGCTCCCCGCGAAGAGCGCCAGCGCCGCGAGGAAGTGCCGCGTGCGCCCCAGCCGTTTTTCCCCCCAGACGAGCAGGCTCAGGAAGCTCGACTCGAGAAAGAAGGCGAACAGCCCCTCCATCGCGAGCGTGTGGCCGACGACGGGACCGGCGATCTCCGCGAAGCGTGCCCAGTTGGTTCCGAACTGGAACTCCATCGGAATGCCGGTGACCACGCCGACGGCGAAGTTGAGACCGAAGATCCGGATCCAGAATCGCGCCGCGTTGTCCCACCGTACGTCCCCGGACCGAAGCCCGAGGCCCTTCATCACGACGATGAGGAGGGCCAGACCCATCGTGAGCTGCGGGAAGAGGTAGTGGTAAACGAGCGTGAACGCGAACTGGAGGCGATGCCAGAAGACCGGGTCGCCGGCCGACATGTGCCGAGTATAGGCCTGGGGAGACCCTGTGGCCGCGCGAGCCGACCCGCCGTACTCTTGAAATCATCAACGGGAGGTGAGCCATGCGCGCGATGTCCCTGATGACGTGTCTGGTCGCGACGGCCCTCGTGACCCCCGCTCTCGCCGCTCCGTCGACGACCTTTGCGGAGACCTTCGACGGAACACTCGATCAGGCGACCTGGCGCCTCGGAACGCTCGACGTGATCGCGCAGGCCGGAGGCAATCCGGGGCCCTATCTGCGCAACCCGCAGCTCGACAGCGCCGTCCCCAGCCCGAACTACGTCGGTCCCCTTCCGTCGCCGTTCTTCGGAGACTACCGCGCCGCGAACGTGACCTCGCTCGGCCTCGACGTGGCCGTGTTCGCCGCCAGCATCGGAGTCGACAACAAGCGGCCGATCTCCCTCGTCCTCACGAGCGACATGGGGACGCCCGACGACCCGTCGGACGACTGCGACGTCTACACGGTGGGCTCGAAGAACGTCCCGCGTCCCGGCGCTTCTTGGCGCGCGTTCGATTTCAAGGTCCCTTCGGGGTCCGCGACGCTCCCGAGCGGCTGGATCGTGCGGGGTGCGTGCGCCGGTCTGTCGGAAGACGACGCCTGGAACGCGGTCATCACGAACGTCACGCGGGTGACGTTTCCCTTCTCCGATCCCGACACGTTCTGGTACTTCCAGATCTGGGACCTCGGCATCGACAACGTGCGGATCACTTTCGCGCCGCAGCACTAGCGGACGCGAAGCTCACCTTGACCGTCGTGACGGCGTGGGCACGCGTCGGCACGTGCACGACCGCGCCGTCGACCGGCAGGGCGGCCCCGTCCTCCTCGAGGAAGCTCGTCGCTCGGGCGCGAGCCGGGGGCCGGTCGAGCGTCAGCGCCGCGGTCGCGGCGTCGCCCTTCGCGTCGTACCACTGCACCACCCAGGCGTCCGAGTCCTCCGCCTTCTTGATCGAGGTCAGCACCAGGGAGTCCGGGGACAGGCGCGCGAACGACCTCTCGCGCGGCAGCGGCCCGTGGTGCGCCGTCTCGAGCACCGCGATCAGCGGGTTGTTCATCTCGTACCCGCGCCGCACGGTCGCGGCGTCGCGGACGCGCCCGGAATGCGGATAGAGCGCGTAGTCGATCGAGTGCTTGCCGCGGTCCGCGGTCGGATCGGGCCAGATGGGGGAACGCAGCAGCGATAGCCGCATCGTGTTGCCCTTGACGTCGTACCCGTACTTCGACGTGTTCAGGAGGCTGACGCCGAAGGCGTCCTGCGAGAGGTCCGCCCACCGCTGCGCCGGCACCTCGACCTTAGCCTTCTGCCAGTCGTCGTCCATCCGCGTCGAGCGCTCGATCGTTCCGTAGGGGATCTCGTAGGTCGCCGCGTCGGCGGTGACGGCGACGGGAAAGGCCACCTTGAGCATCGTCTTCTCCTCCCACCAGTCGACCGTGGTCGTGAAGTCGACGCGGTCGGAGCCGGCGTCGAGGATCACGTCCTGCGTGAAGAACGAGGACGGAAAGTCCTCGGTCGGGAAATCCTTCTTGGTGCCCGGCTTGAGATAGTCGCGGCGCAGGCGCACTACCGCGCGCACCGGCCCGCGCTCGATCACCTCGGCGCCCCGGAAGGTCGAGGGGAACTCGGTACCGGTCAGGCCGATGTTCCACGCGTCCCACGCGTCGGGCTTGTCCTCGAGGAGCTGGAGCCGGTTTCCGGGGCCCGCCAACGCTTCGCGGTCCGTCCGTTTCTCCACGATGCTCGACACCCAGCCGGTCTTGGGGTCGATGCGCACGCGCAGCGCCTCGTTCTCGAGCGTGTCGGGAGACGCCGAGAGCGGCGTGGCCGTCGCGGCCTTCTGCGGGCGGAGGTCGTAGACCGCATAGCCCAGCGACGGCGCGCGGGGGGCCCGGAACAGCACCTCGCGCTCGTAGCGCCCCGCCGGAACGACCTGGGAGGGAATCTCGGTCTCCCCGTCGAACACCGCCACGTCGCCGCCCGCGCCCTCGGGAAGCCTCACGCGCACGACGTCGCTCCGGTCCCACCCGAGCCCGTTGAACACCACGATGGGCGTCCCCTTCGACCGGGAGGTGTCCACCCTCGACGCGATCGCGCGGAGCGCTTGGTCGAGCACGTGAGTGCCGATCGACTCGGCGTCGCGGTAGCGCTCGGCGGCGTCGATGTAGTTCTCGCGGATGCCCGATCCTGGGAGCAGGTCGTGGAACTGATTGAAGAGGACGCTCCGCCAAGCCTCCTCGAGGTCGGGAGCAGGAGTGCCCGCGAACGTCGAGAACTTCTCGGCGTTCGTGAGCAGCACCTCGTTCCTGCGATTCGCGAGCTTCATCTTCGCCTGCGTCGTGTAGGTGCCCTGGTGGTATTCGAGGTACAGCTCGTCCTTCCAGACCGGCACTTTCGAGAGGTCCTGTGCCTTCAGCCACGCGACGTACTGGCCCGCCGTTCCGTACTCGATGGCCGGGTAGAGGTCGAGCTTCCGGAGCCGGTCGATCCGGTCGAGCATCTCCAGCGAGGGGCCCCCGCCGTGGTCTCCCACCCCGAACAGGACGAGCATGTTGCGGAACCCCGTGTTCGCGTCGTGCTGACGGAGCCAGTCGACGAGGCGGAACGGGTCGTCCACCTCGTTCACGTAGTCGAACGGGAAGTACGAGAGCACCCGCGACCCGTCGGACGCTTCCCACCAGAACAGGCGATGCGGGAACACGTTCTTCTCGTTCCAGCCGATCTTCTGCGTGATGAACGCGTCGATACCGGCGTTCGCGTAGAACTCCGGGATGTTCGCGTTGTATCCGAACGAATCGGGGTTCCACCCGAGCGTCACCTCGGCGCCGAGCGTGCGCCGGAAGTAGCGCTTCGCGTAGAGGAGATGGCGCGCCCACGACTCTCCCGAGGGGAGATTGCAGTCGGGCTCGATCCACATCCCGCCCACCACCTCCCAGCGCCCGTCCGCGACACGCGCGCGGATCTTCCGGAACAGCTCGGGGTCGAAGCGCTCCATCCAGTCGTAGTAGGCGGCGGCGCTCTGCGTGTAGGTGAATCCGGGCCGCGCGTCGAACATCTTGATCACCGAGGCGAACGTGTTGCGGCAGACCTCGACCGTCTCCTTGTCGCGCCAGAGCCAGGCGGCGTCGATGTGGGCGTTCGCAGTGAAGTGGAGGGTGTAGGAGCGCACGAAAGCCGCGATCGGCGGGAGCTCGGCGCGCACCGCCGCGAGCGACGCGTGGAAGGCGGGGAGGTCGCCCCTCTCGAGGGCCACGGTGTCGACCCGCTTCGCGAGCCGCTGCAGGAGCTCGTTCAGCCGGCGCTTTTCCGCGGGATCGGCGGTCGAGCGATCGGTCCCGGGGTCGACCCTGTTCCGGGCGGATGTCTGGTACGTGTCGAAGCCGAGCAGCTTCTGCGCGACGCGCAGGCTCAGCGCGAACCCCTCGATCTCCTCCCGTTCCGCGGACGGCTGCTCGAGCGCGAAGTCGGCCCGCAGGAGCCGCAGCGGCCCGCCCGTGTTGATGGCGTGGATCGCGAGGTGGAGCACGTCCCCGGGTTTCGCGTCCGGGGTCAGCGTGAAGGTCCCGCTCCAGTCGAAGCGGCCGAGATCCTTCCCGTTCACGAACAGGAACCCGTAATCGTCGACCGTGACGTGGAGCTTCAAGGGTCCGCGCGGCGGTCGCCCCGCGACCGTGCGCGGCACGACCACGGTCTTCCGCATCCAGCAAGAATCGAGATGGAGGTGCTCGTCGATTCCGACCGGCTTCCACGCCGCGTCGTCGTAGTCGGGGCGGGCCGGCTCCGTCCCGTCGATCGGCCCCGGGCTGACCTTCCATCCGCCGACATGCGTCATCGTCAGCTCGTCGAACCGCGCGACGAGCCGGTCGACGTCGGTCTCGGCGCGCGCCCCGGCGGTGCACACGAGCAGGGCGATCCCGGCGATGCAGGAACGAGCGAGCATGGTCATCTCCCGCGCAGGTGGTCGAGGAGGACGGCCATCAGGATCACCGCGCCCACCACGACCTGCTGGATGTACGAGTTCACGTTCAAGAGGTTGAGCCCGTTCCGGAGAATCGCGATCAGCATCGTTCCCAGGAACGTGCCCAGGACGGAGCCGCGCCCGCCGGCGAGGCTCGTGCCGCCGACGACGACCGCGGCGATCACGTCGAGCTCGAGCATCAGCCCCGCATTCGGCTGCCCGGAGTTCATCCGCGAAGCGAGCAGGATGCCGCCGGCGGCCGCGAGCGCGCCGCACAGCACGTACGCGGACGCGATCACCCGCCGTACCCTGATCCCGGCGAGCCGGGCGGCCTCCGGGTTGCCGCCGACCGCGTAGAGGTGGCGGCCCCAGCGCGTGTGCCGGAGCGCGACATGGGCGGCCGCGAAGACGAGCAGCATCAGGATCGACGGCAGGGGCACCCCGGCAAGGCGAGCGCCGCCCAGGCTTGCGAACCCGGCCGGCAAGCTCCACACGGGGCGCCCTTCGGTGGTGACGAACGCGAGACCGCGCCAGACCGTCATGAGCGCGAGCGTCACGATGAACGGCGCGATGCGCAGCACGCTCACCAGCGCGCCCGCCGCGGCACCGGACAGCACGCCGACGCCGATCCCGGCCGCGAGGGACGCGGCGTACGACCGCCCGCTCTGCAGCGCCGAGGTCGTGGCGATCCCCGCCACGGCGACGACGGATCCGACCGACAGGTCGATCCCGCCCGTCAGGATCACGAACGTCATGCCCACCGCGATGATCGCGGTGATCGAGGCCTGGAGGGAGACGTTCAGCAGGTTCTCGGTGGTGAAGAAGTGGGGCGACAGCAGCGCGAGAACCGCGCACTCGAGCACGACCGCGAGCGCGATCGCCGCCTCGCTGCCCCGCGGCCTCACGCCGCGGTGCCCGGCGACGCGAGTGCCAGGAGAGTCTCCTGCGTCGCCTCGCCCGCGAGGACCGAGCCCGCGATCTTCCCCTCCCGCAGGACGATCACGCGGTCGCAGATCCCGAGGATTTCCGGCAGGTCGGAGGATACGATCAGCACGCCGATCCCCTTCTCGACGAGCCGCCGGATCAACAGGTAGATCTCGTACCGCGCGCCGACGTCGACGCCCGCCGTCGGCTCGTCGAAGATCAGAACCCGGCAGTCGGTATGGAGCCAGCGCGCGAGCACGACCTTCTGCCGGTTCCCGCCCGACAGCTCGGAGACCTGCCGGTCGATGCCGTCCGGCCGGATCCGGAGCTCGTCCACGAGCCGAAGGACAGCCGCGCGCTCGCGCGGCTTCGACAGGAACGGGCCCCGCGCGACAACGCGCAGGTTGGCGAGCGTGATGTTCTCACGCACGTCGAGCGAGCCGATCAGCCCGAGCCGGTCGCGATCCTCCGTCAGGAGCCCGATCCCGAGCGCGATCGCCTCGCGCGGCGAGCGCGGGTCGACGGGGCGGCCGCACAGGCGCATCCGGCCCGCGCCGCGCGGATCGGCGCCGAAGACGGCGCGCACGACCTCGCTCCGTCCCGCGCCGACGAGCCCCGCCATCCCGAGCACCTCGCCGCGGCGCAGCGTGAGGCTCACCGGTCCGACCCTCCCGGAGACGAGACCCTCGACCTCGAGGATCGCCTCGCCCGGTTGCGAGCGGCTCTCCGGGTACTCGCCCGCGAGGTCGCGCCCGACCATCGACCGGATCAGCGCGTTGCGGTCGATCTCCGCCGTGAGCGCGGTCAGGACGTTCTTCCCGTCGCGGAGCACCGTGACGCGGTCCGACAGCGCGAAGACCTCGTCCAGGCGGTGCGAGATGTGGATGACGCCGACCCCCTCGCCGCGCAGCCGCCGCACGACGGCAAAGAGCCGCTCGGCCTCGTGCGAGGTGAGAGGGGCCGTCGGCTCGTCGAGCACCAGGATGCGCATTCGCCGCGAGAGCGCGCGGGCGATCGCCACGAGCTGCCGCCGAGCGACGTCGAGGGTCTCGAGTCGGGCCGACGGGTCGATCGTCTCCCCGAGCTGTGCCAGGAGCGCCTTCGTCTCGCGCGCGAGCGCCGCGCGGTCGAGCAGCGGCCCGCGTCGAAGCGTCGGCTCGTGGCCCAGGAACACGTTCTCCGCGACGCTCAGGTGCGGCACGAGCTGGAGCCCCTGGTGGAGGATGCCGATCCCGAGCGCCAGCGCGTCCGCCGGCGAACGCACCTCGGCGGGCGCGCCTTCGAGGCTCACCGTGCCCCCCTCGCGCGGCGTGGCACCCGAGAGCACCTTCACCAGCGTCGACTTCCCCGCCCCGTTCTCGCCGACGAGCGCGTGAACCTCCCCACGGTCGAGCGCGAAGTCGACGCGATCGAGCGCGCGCGTCCCGCCGTAGGTCTTCGTGACGCCCCGCATCTCGAGGAGCGGGGAGGGGCTCATCGCGACGGAGCGCCTTCGAGCGCCGCGCGGTCCACGATCCCGACCTCGACCGGCACCACCTTCGGCGGTGCCGAGCCCGCGAAGTAGTCGCGGATTTTCTCGATCGTCGTCGCCCCGATCTTCTTCGGGTACTGGATCACGTCCGCCTCGAGCGCCTCGCCTTTCTTGATCGCGTCGACGGCGGGCTCCGTCGCGTCGTACCCGACGAGCACGATCTTCTCGCGCTTGAACTGCCGCACCGCGTCGAGCGCGCCCAGCGCCGAGTCGTCGTTGATCCCGAAGATCCCGCGCAGGTCCGGGTGCGCCTGGAGCACGTCGGAGGTCGCCTCGAGGGCCCGGTCGCGCACGCCTTGCCCGTCCACGTCGGCCACCACCGTGATGCCCGGGTGCTGCGCGATCGCCTCGCGGAAGCCCTTCACCCGGTCGAGCACGGACGTCACGACCGGCTGGTTGATGATCGCGACCGCGCCCGAGCCACCGATCGCCTTTGCGAGGTACTCCCCGGCCAGCCGGCCCCCCGCGACGTTGTCGGAGGCGACGTGGCAGACGACGTCGCCCTCCTTGGCCGCGATGTCGGCGGTGAACACCGGGATCCCCGCGGCGTTCGCCTTGCGGATCGCCGGCCCGACGCCGCTGGAGTCGACCGGGCAGACGACGATCGCGTCCACCTTCCGCGCCAGGAAGTCCTCGATCTGCGACGTCTGCTTGCCGAGATCGAAGTCGGCCGTGGTCACGACGAGCTCGTACCCCGCCGCCGCGGCGCCCGCGCGCAACCCGTCCTCGAGGTCGCGGTAGAACAGATGACCGCGGGTGAGCAACGTCACGCCGATCGTCTTGGTCGCCTTCGCCGGACGGGACGGAGTGGTCGACTTGCCCCCGCAGGAAAGAAGACCGAGGAGCAGGAGCGAGGCAACGAGGCGACTCATGGCGCGTCTCTCCAGCGCGGGACGGTGCGCGCGGCGCTCAGTCTGCCATGCCTGGTGTTGGCGGGCGTAAGATCGCCCGCGCGGAGGCCGCCGGATGTGTCGTTTGGTCCCATCTAAAGCTCTCTTCCCGCTTCTCTTGGCCTCGGGTGCGGTCCTTGGCGGCTGCGCCGCGCGCCCCGTCGCGGATCTCGTTCTCCTCGGCGGAAAGATCGTCACGCTCGACCCGGCGCGCCCCGAGGTGTCGGCGCTTGCGGCGCGCGCGGGGAAGATCGTCGCGATCGGGACGGACGGGGAGATCAAGCGGTACGCCGGCGAGGACACTGCGGTCATCGAGCTCGGCGGGCGGTGCGCCGTCCCGGGCTTCATCGAGGCGCACGGACACATCCGCAACCTCGGCGAGCAGCGCCTTTCCGTCGATCTCACCAAGACGCGCTCCTGGGACGAGATCGTCGCGAAGGTGCACGACGCCGCGGCCGCGGCAACTCCCGGGAGCTGGATCTTCGGCCGGGGCTGGCACCAAGAGAAGTGGGACCGCCCTCCGGCGCCGAGCGTCGAGGGGTATCCGGTCCACGGCGCGCTCAACGACGCGGCGCCGAACAACCCGGTCGTTCTCCGGCATGCCTCCGGACACGGATCGATCGCGAACGCCGCAGCCCTTGCGGCAGCGGGGATCGACCGCAAGACGGCCGACCCGGCGGGCGGACGGATCGTGCGGGACGCCCGCGGTGATCCGACCGGCGTGCTCCTCGAGAACGCCGAGGATCTCGTCCTGGACGCGATGTACAAGGCGAACGGAAAGAGGCCAGGACCGGAGCTCGACGCCGAGATGTTCCGGATCGTCGAGATCGTCCAGGACGAGTGTCTCTCGAAGGGCATCACGACCTTCGAGGACGCGGGGCTCCCGTTCGTCGACACCGACCGCATCAAGGCGATGGCCGACTCGGGCCGACTCAAGGCGCGGCTCTGGGTGATGGTCCGCGACACCAACGAGCGCCTCGCGGAGCGGATCCCCACTTACCGGCTCGTCGGCGCGGCCGGCGGCTTCCTCACCATCCGCGCGATCAAGAAGCAGATGGACGGCGCCTTGGGGTCGCGAGGGGCGTGGATGCTCGAGCCGTACGCCGACGATCCTGCAACGACAGGGCTGAACACGGAGCCGGTGGCCGAGATCGAGGAGACCGCGCGGATCGCGATCGAGAACGGGTTCCAGCTCTGCGTCCACGCGATCGGAGATCGCGCGAACCGGGAGACGCTCGACCTCTTCGAGCGGACGTTCCGCGCGCACCCGGACAAGAAGGACCTGCGCTGGCGGGTCGAGCACGCGCAGCTCGTCAGCCGGGCCGACCTGCCGCGGTTCGCGAAGCTCGGCGTGATCGCCTCGATGCAGGGGGTGCACTGCACGTCGGACGGCCCCTGGGTGCCCGCGAGGATCGGCCCGAAGCGGGCGGCCGAGGAGGCGTACCTCTGGCGCGACCTGATCGACAGCGGCGCCGTCGTCTGCAATGGGACCGACACGCCGGTCGAGGATGTCGATCCGATCGCGAACTTCTACGCGTCGGTGACGCGCCGGCTGGCGAACGGGGCGACCTTCTACCCGGAACAGAAGATGACCCGGATGGAGGCCTTGCGCTCCTACACGACCAACGCCGCCTACGCGGCGTTCGAAGAAGGGGTCAAGGGGTCGCTCACCGTGGGCAAGCTCGCCGACGTGACGGTGCTGACGCAGGACATTCTGACCGTCCCGGACGAGGACATCCCGAAGACGAAGGTCGCGATGACGATCGTGGGCGGGAAGGTGGTTTATCGGGGCGGCTGGCCTACCGGACGCGGTTGACGGTCAGAATGATGGAATCTTGCCAGCCCGCCTAGAACTCTTCCGCGGCGGACCGCCACAAGCAAGAGGCGCTGTGAGCGATCGAGGAGATTCAATGTCGCAACTCAAATGGACGGCCGCACTTTGTCTTGTTGTCGCAGCCGCCACGGTCGCACCCGCGGCAGCGGCCGAACCCGGGGTCGGGTTCCGGGGCTGGGGCCCGCGGGTTGGAGTATCCAGTGATCCCGATCAAGTGCTGGTCGGCGCGCAATTCGACCTGGGAGAGTTCACGAAAAACGTCCGGTGGCAGCCGAGCTTCGAGCTGGGGTTCGGTGACGACAAGACGTCACTCTACGGGAACTTCATGGCCGCCTACTATTTCCCGGTGAAAGCCCCTGTCACACCGTACGCCGGCGCGCAGGTGACGGCTTGGCTGTTCGACCAGCACGGGCACGACAGCCACAACGACTTCGACGAAGGCTTCAACGCCGAGATCGGGTTGTTCGCGCTCGGCGGGGTCGAGACGAAACTCAAGGGCGGGAATCGGTTCCTCGCCGAGCTCCAGCTCGGCATCGGAGACGTCCCCAACATTCGGGTGCTCGTCGGCTGGACCTTCAAGTAGGAGCAGTCGGCGCGCCATTGGCGCCCCGAAAAGCTCCGGAACCCCACGCCCCCAGGCGGCGTCTTGTGGCATGCTCCGACGAGATCAACGAGGGTTGTCATGCGAGCATTCCTCTCGGCGCTCGTCGCCGCCCCGCTGCTTCTCGGGACGGCCTCGGCTCAGCCACCCGTGGCGCTGGTGGACAAGGCACGCGTCGCGACCGACGGGTATGAGCGCGAGATACGCGCGCGCGATCCCGCCGCCGCCGACGCGTTTCATTCCGCCGTCCAGGCCGAGCTGAAACGCGACCCTGCGACCGCCGCGGCTCAGTACAAGAAATGTCTCGACTCTTTCCCGGACTACGTACCCGCCATGCGGCATCTCGGCATGAGCCTGGTGGAATCCGGACACGCGAGCGAAGGCGTCGCGTGGTGCCGGCGCGCGCTCGCCGCGGTCGATTCGGCGGACACACGGTGCTCCCTCGCGCGCGCGCTCGCGCACGCTCACCCCAAGGAGACCGGAGAAAGCTCGGACGTGAAGGAGGCCAAGCAGCTCGTCAACTCGGCGCTCGAGGAGTGGCCGGAGGACCCCTGGCCGGGCGTGACGGCGTGCGAGATCGCGCTGGCGACCGGCGACCTGCCGCTGCTGGACGCCGGGGCAAAGCGGCTCATGGCGACCGCTCCCGGCGACGTCGCGACGCTCATGTTCGAATCGATCTCCCAGGCGTCGCACGGCCGGTTCGACGACGCGCAGACCACGCTCGCCGCGGCGCGGGCTGCGGGGCTTCCGAAGGAGCAGTACGAGGAGATGTCGAAGCGCTATGCGGCCGCCGTTCCCTGGACGACCCGGATCCAGCGCCCGGCGCTCATCGTGCTCGCCGCCTGGGTCGCCGGGGCACTGGCGCTCGTGTTCATCGGGATGCTTCTGAGCCGGGCGACTCTGCGCTCCGCGGAGGCGATGCCGCCGACGATCGAAGGCAGCGCGCAGGGCGCGAGACTCCGGGCCGTCTACCGGGGCGTGCTCGCCGCATGCTGCGCGTATTACTACGTCTCGCTGCCCCTGGTGCTCGTCCTTGTCGTCGTCGTGGGTGGTGCCTCGGTTTACGGGCTGCTCGAAGTGGGCTACATCCCGATCAAGCTCGTCATGATCATCGTCATCTCCGTCGGCGTCACGGTTTTCGCGGCCATCAAGAGCGTGTTCATCCGTCGTCGCGACGAGGATCCGGGGCGGAAGCTCGATCTGACCGCGCACCCCGCGATCCGCCGCACCCTCGACGAGGTCGCCGCGCGCATCGGCACGAGGCCCGTCGATGCGGTGTACCTCACGCCCGGAACCGACGTCGCGGTCATGGAGCGCGGCGGTCTGTCGAAGCGATTGACCGGGCATACGGAGCGCTGCCTGATCCTCGGTGTCGGCGTCCTCGACGGATTCCGGCTCGGGGCCTTCAAGGCCGTACTCGCCCACGAGTACGGCCACTTCTCGAACAAGGACACGGCGGGCGGATCGCTCGCGCTCGCCGTGCGCAACTCCGTTCATGGGATGGCCTACGCGCTCGCGCGCGGTGGCGCGGCGCGCTGGTACAACCCCGCATGGCTCTTCCTCCATGGGTTTCATCGCATCTTCATGCGAATCTCGCAGGGCGCTTCGCGGCTGCAGGAGATCCTCGCCGACCGCTGGGCGGCGTTCGGTTACGGATCCGCGGCTTTCGAGGAGGGACTGCGTCACGTGATCTCGAAATCCGTGCGCTTTCCCGACCAGGTCGATGCCACAGTCAACGAGGCGATCCACCGAGGAGGAATCCTCACGAACGTCTACGTCCCGCAGCCGCGCCAGCCGCGCGACGAGAGCACCCTCGAGCGAAAGGTCCGAGAGGCCCTCGATCGGGAACCGACGGTGTACGACAGCCACCCTTCGCCGAAAGACCGGTTTCGGTGGGTCAGTGCGCTGGGAGCGCCGGGAGCCGAGCCCGAATCGGGCGCCGATGCGTGGAGCCTGTTTTCGGACCGAGATCAGATCGAGCTGTCGATGACGGAGGAGATCCGGAAGATCGTCAACGCCCGGCACGGGATTCCGCTCAAGGGTTAGCCGACCCTTGCGGGCCTACTTGGGATGCTCGGGGTGCTCGGACTTCTTCTTGTGCGACGTTTCCGGTCCGGCCGTACCCTTGAACCAGTACGTTGTCTCGCCACCGGCCGTCTTGTTGACCGCCGTCGCGTCCAGCGTGCCGTTCCGGATCGTGCCCGTCCAGCTCATCGTCTCGCCTTTGGCGTTCTTCGGCGATGCCGTGAAGGTGACGACACCGTCTTTCTCCTCGGTCGTGTACGGCGCTTCCTTGAAACCGTACCGAACACAGGCGGCCGAGAGGAACGTGCCCTTCTTGAAGGTCAATTGGTCCTGGTCGCCCGTGGGGGCGCCGGCCTTCCCCATCGAGCCCACGAACACCTTCCCGTCGAGCGCCGCCTTGCCCGTCGTCGCCGCCGCGTCGGCCTTGGGGTGCTCCGGATGCTCACTCGCCCACACCGGGCCAGCGACGACCAGACCGACGATGGATGCCGCGATGATCGTTGTCCTCATGAGTGTTCTCCTGTCTCGATCCCACACCCGGACAATATCCGACAACTCGCTGGGATTGCCCACCCGGGCTCGCGCGGTTGGGGATTTCGCCCGGCCGATCAGCCGCGCCCCGAATCGGCACGCCGTTCGTCCCCGCTCAGAGCATCGAGCAGGCGCTCGGCCGATTCACGCCCCGCGATCGTGGCCAGCGTCTGATACAAGGCGGTCGTCGCCTCGTGCGCTTTTCCGCGGAGCGCGAAATCCTCGACCATCCGTAGCGCGTCCGCGAGGCAGCCCGGCTCCAGCGCGTCATTCAGGTTGGCGCCGGTCTTCGTGCGGATGAGCGGGTACCGCAATTGCACGCTCGCGGTCGCGCCGAGCGAGCGCTTGTACGGCTCGTCGCCGCGGAGAAGATCGTAGGTCCGGATGCCGTGCTCGATCGCCCAGCGAATGCTGCTCGCATGAAGAACGAGGCCTACCGGGACCTCGTCAAAGGCCTCGTCCCTGCCCGCGACGAAGAAGAGCAGCCGCGATTTGTCCCAGTCGACGAAGCTGGCGAGCACCCCCACCGGGGTCTCGCGGTGCCAGAGCATCGGCATGTGGACGCTCTCGTCCAAGAGGCCGCGGGCCACGATGTTCCTGTACATCGTCGCCAGGCGATCGGTCTGGGATCCCTTCAGCCATCCCCACATCGCGCGCCACTGGTCTTCGAGTACCTTCAGATCGCGGGCGTGGGTCTCCGGAGTCGAGAGCGTGAGGCGGTAGTCCGGTGACGATTCGACCTTCCGCAGGTACCGGCGGACCTTCTGCCGCGTGTTGCTGCTGAGCGTCTCCACGAGATACCGCTCGAACGTGTCGGGGAGCTCGATGTAGGGGCTCACGAGCTCGTCGGTCTCGCCCTCGTTGATCTTGTCGGTCAGCGGCTCGATGATCAGCCGGTCGTCGGCGAATGGGCCCATGAACAGCTCGTACCGGCGATCGGAGACCCGGAATCCCTTCAGATAGAGGTGGGACCAGTTCATCTGCTTGAGGTGGGACGCGAACGCGTGAAGGACGTCCTCCTCGCGGTCCGGCCGGCAGAGAACGCCCCCGTAGTCCGCCCAGAACAACCGTCCCGCGAACTCGAGCTCGTTGCGGATCCGCTTGCGGCTCTTGCTCCAGACCGTCTTCCGGTGCAGCGGCAGGAACCCGAGATACTCGCCGCCGGGATCCCGCGCGACCAGCACGAGCCACGCTCCCGGGTAGGCCTCCAGCACCCCGGCCAGCCAGCTCCACGAAAGGAAGTACTGGGCCTCCGGGTCGATCCGGTAGATCGCGTCCCACGCGGTTCTCAGGCACCGAAACGCTTCGATGCGATCGATCCGCTCGATGGTCGTCACGTGCCGGGCTAGGGCACCGGCCGCGGTCATCCGATGGATTCCCAGGCGCGGGTCGCTCTCGGGCCTGGTCCGTGTGCTTCCGTCACGAGGCTCGGCCGCGTCACCCCGAGCGTGATGACCCGGTCGGCGGTCGCGATCGTCTCCGGCCGGTGCGCGACGATGATGCGCGTCATCGGCAAGTGGCGGACCGCCTCGCTGACCTGCTTCTCGTGCGCGAGATCGAGATGGCTCGTCGCCTCGTCGAGGAGCAGGATCTTGGGCCGCCTGTAGAGCGCGCGTGCGAGCAGCACCCGCTGCTTCTGCCCCCCGGAAAGCACCGTCCCCATGTCCCCGACCAGCGTGTTGTACCCCATCGGCATCGCGACGATGTCGTCGTGGATCGCGGCCATCCGGGCGCACTCCTCCACATGGCCCTGGTCCGCGGCCGGGTCGAAGAAGGCGATGTTGTCGGCGATCGATCCGCTGAAGAGCCGGTCGTCCTGCATCACCGTTCCGAAAAGGCTCCGGAAGCCGGACGCGCCGCTGGCGGGAACGCACACGCCGCCGATGAAGACGTCGCCCTCCGCGGGCAGCAAGCCGAGGATCACGCGAAGCAGCGTCGTCTTGCCGCACCCCGACGGGCCGACGATGGCGACCGACTCCCCCTCGCGGATGTTCAGGCTCAGGTCACGCAGGACGTACGGCTCCGCGTCTGCGTAGCGCGCGCTGACCTTGTGCAACACGATGTCGAAGCGGTCCGTCGGAGCGACGGACACCCCGGTCCGGTAGTGCGGCTCCGCTTCCGCCAGCGCGATGTCGGCGACGCGCCCGGTGTGCAGCTCGAGCATGCGCAGGTCGATCACGTTGTCGATGAGCGCGGACATGCGCCCCGTGAACTGCGACTTGTACGAGATGAAGGCGAAGAGCATGCCGACGGAGAAGCCGCCGTCGACCACGAGGAGGGCGCCGAGCCACACCACGCCGATGTCCGCCAGGCCGAAGAGCAGTCCGTTCAGCGCGGTGAAGATCATCCGGAGCTGCTGCACCCGCACGCCCGCGTTGAACGCGTCGACGGCGAGATTCTGGTACATCACGCCGCGCTGCTCCTCGCGGCTGAACAGCTTCACCGCCTGCATCCCGCGAACGGTTTCGAGGAAATTGCTCTGCTGCTTGGCCGAGCGGATGATCTGATCCTGGGAGGCCTCGCGGAGCGGCCTGTAGCGGACCGCGCGCAGGACGCCGTAGACCGCGGTCACGCCGAGCACGATGAGACCGAGCTTGACGCTGTAGAGCAACATCATCGCCGCGGTCGCCACCGCCATGAGACCGTCGATGAGGACCTCGATCGCCGTCGTCGTGATGGTCCGCCGGATCGTGCTCAGGGACTCGAAGCGCGAGACGAGATCGCCCAGGTGGCGGCGCGCGAAGAACGGCATCGGGAGGGTCAGCAGGTGGCTGAACAGCCGGGTCAACAGGTGCAGGTTGAGCTTGGTGCCCAGGTAGAGCCCGACCCACGAGCGAAGCGCCGACACGCCGACGCGGATGAGCGTGATCAGCGCGAATCCGAGCGCCAAAACCGTCAACAGGTCGCGGTCCCCCGCCACGACGACCTGATCGAGGATCAACTGCATGAGGAGCGGACCGACGATCGAGAACACCTCGATCGCGGCGCTGAGAACGAGAAGCTGGACGAGCACCCGACCGAGGCCGGGCATGCGCCCGACGAGGTCGCGGAGTCCGACACGACGCGTCTCCTCGCGGGGCTGGAACCGCGCGCTGGGCGTCAGCTCGAGGGCGACCCCCGTGAAGTGCGACGAGACCTCCTCGAGCGTGAGCCGCTGGCGACCTCGCGACGGATCGATGATCGTCACGGTTTGCCGACGAACCTCCTCGAGGACGACGAAATGGTTCATGTTCCAGTGGAGGATCGCCGGAAGCTGCAGGTTACCGAGCGCGTGCATCTCGAGACGCACCGGCCTCGACGTGAGCTCCAGCCGCCCTGCGAGGGTCACGAGGTGCGCCAGCGTCGTGCCTTTCAGGGAGATCGAGTGCTGCGCGCGCAGCGTGGGGAGGTCGGTCCGGTAGCCGTGGAAGCCGGCGATCATGCTCAGGCAGGCCAGGCCGCACTCGGCGGCCTCGGACTGGAGGATCACCGGGGTCGAGCGCCGGCCCGAGAACGACAGCGTGCTCGCGAGACGCGGGTTCATCCCTCTCACACCCTTCCGACCACGCTGTACAGGGGATCCAGGATCCACTGGTACAGCCGGCGACGCTCGAGGGAGATGTCGGCATCGACGATCATGCCGGCCGCCAGCGGGAATTTCTCGCCGTAAGCGGTGACGACCTGGCTGTCGAGCGCGGCGACGACGCGGTAGGCCGGCTCCTTGAGCGAGACCGGCAGCGCCGTGTCGTCGGGCATGATCAGCGTCTTCGAGATCGCGGCCACGCGCGCCCGGTAACTCCCGAACTGCTGATAGGGAAAGGCCTGGTATCGGACCGCGACTTTCTGATTGAGCGCCAGGAAGCCGATCGAGGACGACGGCACGATGAGGTGAACGGTCAGCTCGGCGTTTTCGGGAAGGATCGACACGAGGGGCTGGGAGGGATTCGCGACCTGGCCGCGCTCCGCGAGCACCGCGGTCGCCGTGCCGTTCGCCGGCGCCTCGATGACCAGCGTGCGGCGCGATTCGTATTCCGTCAATTCCTGGGAGAGCTGCGACATGTCGCGGGTGATCGCCGAGCGCTGGGATTGCGCCTTGAGCGCCGCCGATCCGATCTGCGCGTTCAGATCGTCGAGCTCGCCGCTCACGGTGATGCGAGTGCGCTGCTGCTCGAGGAGCTTCCCCTGCTGTTCGAGCAGGTCCTTGCGCTTCTCCTCGACCATCTCCTCGGACGCGAGCCCCTCCACGAGCATCTGCCGGTAACGATCGACGCTGGCGCGCGCGACGTCGACGCGCTGCTGCTGCGTCTCCAGCTCGAGCTTCATCTTCTCGAGCTGCGCGGTCAGCGTCGCGACACGCGCGTGAAGCGCGCGGTCCTCGATCTCGGCGATCGTCCCTTGATGCTCCAGCTCCGAGCTCAGGCTCGAGCGGCGCTCCTCGAGCTGCGCCATGGCCGTCGCCTGCGTGTCGACGCTCCCGCTCGACCGGCGTTCCATCGAGATCACGTACAGGACGTCGCCCTTCGAGACGTGCTGCCCCTCCGAGACCCGCTTCTCCACGATCGTCCCCGTCTCGCGGGGGTAGAGCTTGATCAGCCCGGCGGTCGGAACGAGGTATCCCGTGACGTGAGCCTTGCGCGTGTACTGCCCCCAGAAGACCAGCGCGAGGAGCACCACCGCCAGGCTCACGGCGACCGCGGTGAGCAACCGGGTCGGCAGCGGCGTCACCAGGAGCACGTCCCCCAGGGCCTTCTCGCGCCGCGCGTCCAGGACCTCGTGACGGAACAGCGGAACAGCCGCGCGGAGCTCGCCGCGACGCGTACGGGCTCCGGTTGCAGGTCCTCTCTCCTCCGTCATGGCGTCCTCACCTTCCCCGCGGCGGCTCGAGCGCCAGAACGGACGGGACCATCTCGGGCCGTGCCGCTGCCAGCAAGCCGAGGCCGATGCCCGCGAGCCCCGACAGGAGCCCGGGGGTCTCCACCGCGAGGGGTGTCCCGCACCGGAATCCGTGCTTCTCGATGTCGCCGACGATCGTGGTCAATCGTCGCGCGATCGACTCCGTGAGCCCGGCGTCTGGCCGCTCGCGCGCGGCCCGCGAAAGGGTGTCCAGCCGTCCCAGCTCTCCGCTTCCCAGCGAGTGGTCGGCCGCGACGGCATCACGCAAGGAGGCCGCCGATTCCTCTCCCGCCGCGCCGGAAGCCACGGTCGCGGCTTCCGCCGCCGATTGAAAGTGCTTCAGTCCCGTCCACTCGGAAAGCTCCGACAGCGCGTACGCGATTCCGGCAGGCCCGAATATCGGGTGGCTCCGCCGGGGAACCTCACGGACGTCCTGTCGCGAGGCGCCGAGCAGGTGGTCTCCGCAGCGAATCGCCACCGCCGTGAGGCGATCCGACGAACGGGTCGGTCTGAGGCTTCGGAGCGCAAGGATGCAGCCGGCCGCGCCGCCGAACACGTCCACGGCGTCATCGGCCTCCATCCAGCGCGGAACCCTCGAGGCAAGCTCGTCCGCTTGGTCGAGCAGGTCGGAGCGATCCCACAACGAGCCGAGATGGCTCAGCACGTAGATGACTCCGCCCCAACCGTCGAACGCTCCGGTGCCCTCGAGCGGCGCCCGCCGCTCGCGCATGAGATCGGTCATCGTGCGAAGCGACGCGTGCGCGAGGTCGCGGAACCTCTCGTCCCCGGTGGCCGCGCCGAGGTAGGCGAGGAAGAGAGCGATCCCGGGGACACCGGCATCGAGATCCAGTCCCGCCCGGCTTATCGACCAAACGTCGGGCCGCGTCATCTCGAGGCCGATCCACGAGGCGTCGCCGGTCCCGCGGAGCGCCCATCGGTCGAGCCGCTCGCCGGCGGCCACGGCGGACGCGAGAAGGCGGTCGCGGCTCGGCGGAGGCGCCGGGAGGGCCTCGCCGTGGAATGCCGGCGACCGGTGCTCCCCGGAGACCGAGGCGAAGGACGCGTCGATGAACCAGACTTGACGTTCGCAATCCTGCTCGCCCAGCCGGTCGACGAGACGACGCACGGCTTCTGTGGGCGGCTCACGGAAGAAATCCTCTAGCGTCGGTCCCCCCTCGAGCCTGAGGTCGCTCGCCTCCGGACTCGTCGTGAACGCGGGGATATCGCCGTTCCACAGGGCGTCGCGCTCGTAGCGAATGACCCGCTCCAGGTCGTGGTCGTCCTGAGCTTCCACCCACAACAGATCGAACAGCCGGTCACGGTCCAGGGCGTTGCGCAGCACGTCGGGGTGGTAGCTCTCGCGCAAGAGGCGGCGATACGTCCGCGACGAGCGGAGGAAGACTGCGACGTCGTCCCCGTGGAAGCGTCCGAGGGGTCCGCCGGGGGCGAGGAGCGTGTCGCGCCGCTCGAGCAGGACGCGATAGGCGGAGCGGAAGCCCCGGGCGATCGCTTCACGATGCCCGGCCGCCTCGACCGGCTTGGCATCGAGCAGGGGGCGATTGCGCTCGGTGGGCACCGCCCGGCGCTTCCGCACGAAGCGCATCGTGTCGCTCCCGGTCTCCTCCCAGCCCTCGACCGCGTGCGGCGTCATCTGTCCTTCCGAAGCGCCGAGGCCGCTGATGTCGACCCCGGCATGCTCCGCGTTGCTCCACAACCGCTCCGGGAGCAGGCCGATCTCCAGAACCGACTCCCGCCGGCAGCGCGCGGCGATGCGATCGGCCGTGTCGCTCGGCAGCTGCTCGCGTTTCGACCGGTGCGGATGGAAGAGCGCCTCGAGATCGACGAGCACCGGATGCTCGCCGCAGGCGATGAGGTTTCCCGCGTGAAAGTCGGTAGCGCGGGTCACGTACAGGAGAGCGAGCAGGGCCCCGGTCCGCTCGTAGAACCCGTCCACCTCGTCGGGCGTGCGGCAGGGCGCGGGGGTCGCGTACTCGGACCAGCCGTAGCGACCGCGGTCAAGGATCGTCAGCGTCTTGAACTCGCGCGGATAACCGCTCGCCGTCAGCCAGCGCAGGAGGTCCTGAAAGTGGAGATCGGTCGACAGCGATTTGGGCTTGTAGACGACCCGGACCCCGGATCCGAAGCGAAGAATGACGACGGATCGACCGCCGGCGTGCGGATCGGCGAGATCCGCGGACACGCCGGCGAGCGGGCCGAGCGGCCCGGACGAGGCGAACGCGCGCTCGAGCTCGTCGAAGTCGGCGAGGAGGCGGCCGAGAACCTCCAGGGTCACATCCAGCCAGCGGGTCGTCTGCTCGGCGAGCAAGCGCGCGAGGACGGGATACTCCTCGAATATCGTTTGGAGGCGCGCGCGGTCGTGGATCTGAGCGATGAACTGGGAGAATCGCTCCTCGGACGACGACCCCGGAAGCGTTCCCTCGAGCCGCGCCACGTTCAGCTCCAGGACCATCGTGCGCCCGACGATGCGCTTGAGCGCTGCCGCGAGCGGTGGGAAGAACAGAGCGGCAACCGTCGACGGGTCGACTGGGCATTCTCTCCGTTCTCGAGCCAGCGCCTCGGCAGAATCCGTCAGCTTCCGGACCCCGAATTCGATGAACGGGGCCGCGACGTCGAGAAAGGGAATCGTCGGATCCCGTCTGAGCCGTTCCGACAGGAGATCGTGAAACTCGAACGTCGGCGTCGACGCGAGGGCTTGCTCGATGGTTGCGATCCAGGGGACGCTCGAGCCCACGCGCCCGCGAACGGCTTCGGGTGGCTCCGCGAGAAGGCGGCTCAGCTCGTGCTCGTCGAGGCCATCGAGGTCGAGACGCCTGCGGAAGGTTTCGGGGTCATCGAAGGGCCGCTGTGATTTCCAGCTGGTCATGCGGTAAGTGAGCGCAGCGACGTCTGCGGGATTCGCTTCTCCGTTCGCGTCCCACGGCTCGGAAGAAGCTGACCGGCACGCGAGCCGCTCGGAAAGCGTCGCGGCTCGGTACCAGGCAAGACTTTCTTCAGCCAAAGACACCTCGACGCCGGCCCAAGCTTGGGTCCGGCCGATCAGCGCGAGATGGTGAAAATGCGGCCGACCGCGAGGCCGTTGAAAGCCCCGCGGCCGGCCTCACGAAATCAGTGGCACTTGCCGGACTTGCCGGAACCCTTACCCGAGCCCCCGTTGGACCCGTGATGGTTGGCGGACCTGCCGCCGCCGCTGCCGGATCCCTTGCCGGAGCCCTTGCCCGACTTGCCCGATCCCTTGCCGGAGCCGCCGCCGCCGCCCCAGCCGCCGCCGACCTGATCGAGCTCCGTTCCGGTCAACTCGATCATGCCAGCCGGGTTGTCCGGAGTGTTTTCTAGGGTGGCCCGATAGATCGGATCTTTCCACGCACGAATGATGTTCTTCACGTCTACCCCTTTTTTGCCCACTTACCAGGCTAGTTTTACGATCTCGGCCCCATGCCGGAACCTCGAGGTTTGGCATTACTATACGGTAATTAGTAGTCGAGGGAAGAGAACTTATCGGATCAATCAGGAGATTCTGTAAGGCAATTGCGATGATTTACGGATAGTCGGCGTTATCCAGAAACACGAGCCAGAGCCAGACAGTTAGAGGAGAGTTTGCGAAAGAAGTCGGCGTTGTCTAGAGGGCCGAATTGGCGGATTACACTGCCGGCGCGTAAGAACAACGCCCGGCGCCAACGGGCCACGGCCTACCGGACGCGGTTGACCGTCAGAATGATGGAATCTTGCGAGCCCGCGTAGAACTCCTTGTCGACGACCCAAATGATGTTCGTGTTGTCGGATGACTCCTGGATCTTCCCCGCGGCGTCCATGGTTCGATCGATGCCCTCACGGCCGGCGGACGAGGACTTGGGAGGAAGCGTCAGGCGCACGGTCTCTCCCGGCGTCAACGTGAAGATCTTGCTTCCGCCGTCTCCGTTTCCGCCGCGGCGGGGAAGGTCAGGGCGCGACACTCCGACCCAACGGCGGACACTGAGCTGGACGACCACGGACCCGTTGGTTTGGACGCGCCCCTGAACATGAGCGTTCAGTTCCAGAATTGCATCGACGCCGGCGCCATCGGCAAACGAGAGTCCCGGCACGCGGAAGCGCATCGGCTCGACGTGCGTGGCCACCGACTCCCCTTGCCGTCCGACCGTCTCCGCGTGTCGCTGAGTGACCGCCCCGTGCCCATCTCGATGCTCGAACCAAACGTCATAGGCGAGCGATTCGTTCTGAAACTGCGGGTCCTCCTCGACCTTCGCGGTGATCGCGATCTGAACGTTGCTCGCGCAGTAATCGTCGGCAGACGGAGTGAAAGACACGAAATCGAGCACGTGCTTCTCGCCCTCTCTCATTTCAATCCGTCGGGTGTCCCCGGCGACCCGGACAGGTGTGCCGGTGCCGACGGTCGACCAGTGCTCCCACGTGACCTCGAGCGCGACCTTGCCGATCTCGGAAGGAAGAACGCGATACTCGGCCCACCAATAGTGTGCCGGCTTCTGGGAGGCGAAGATCTCGGCTCTCTTTGCCGCAGGATCGTCGCTCGGCTTCATGCCCCCCGAGCCGTTCCAACAAAGGGCGCCGAGCGAGAATCCGGCCTTCTCGTTGACCCATCCATACGCCAAGTACGATTGACCTGTCTCTCCTTCGGCGAGGTCCGCACCGCTCGAGGACGTCTGATCGGTCGCCCCGAACTTTCCCTTGAAGTAGTCCGTGGAGATACCGACCAGTTCCACCGAGAGCTTCTGGCCGGATTCAAGGGCTCGAAGATCCGGGGATCCCTGCCAGCCGAAGATCAGTCCCAGGATCAGTGCAGTACGCAACACGACTCTCATGACGAGCCTCCTCTGCCCAATGGGTCGTCGATTCCTATTTCCAGTCTTTCCCGAGCTCGAACGCGATCGTGCGCGTCACCGTGGGGGGCCTCTCGGTCGCCGGTGCCGGCGCGGTCTGCGACCGCCAGCCCCAGATCCCCAGCGCCGCGATGGTGACCGCCGCGGCGACCAGGGCGGGCGCCGGCACCGCGACCCAGCGAGCCCACCACGAGCCTCCGTCGAGATCGACAAGCTTCGCCCGTGTCGCCTGTACCCACCCGGGCCGCGGAGCAAGGCCGCTCGACGCGACTTCAGCGTGGAGGCGCGCGAACCCGCGAAGCGTCTCGATCGCCGCTTCATTCTCGAGGGCCGCGGCCAGTGCCGCGGCGTCCACGGGTTCGCCGTCGAAGAATGCGGAGAGAAGCTCGCGATCGGTGTCGTTCATGGCGTCACCTCGTGCCCTTGCCGATGTCACGGGACGACAGCGCCGTGCGTAGGGCCGACCGCGCGCGAAATATTCGGTTGCGAACCGCGTCGGTGGTTGCTCCCGTGATCGCGGCGATCTCGTCGTAGCCGAGGCCGGCGGACTCCCGGAGAAGGAAGGCCTCGGCCTCATGTTCGGGAAGTGCGGCGATCGCCCGTTCGAGATCGAACTTCGCATTCGGGTCGGCGTCACCGGCCGGTGCCTCGAGCTCCAAGTCGACAGCGGAAACCACTGGAGGAGCTCGCCGATCGTCGCGCTTGAAGTTGGACAAGACGTTGCTGGCAATCCGGAAGATCCAGGCGGCGTCGCGACCGGTGGCCGCGTAGCGCGGCCAGGCCTTGTGGGCGCGGAGAAAGACTTCCTGGCTCAATTCTTCGGCGTCGGCCGGATTTCGCACACGGCGGCGGATGTACCCGAACACGGCTGGGTGGTGGCGCTCGAAGAGGTCGACCACGCTCATGCGCTCCTGTCTCCCACCTTCTTACAACACCGGTTGCCCCTCAAACTCTCGGGAGGTTCGTGGACGACACATCTTTGTCCGAAAAAGCCCGTGGCGGCGCTTGCGGGAGGTTCCTTGAAGGGAGGAGGGACGTCAATCCCGGCCGGAGGCGCCGACCCGATGGTCGCCGCTGAGCGCATCCATCAGGCGCTCGGCCGGCTCGCGCCCCGCGATCGTCGCGAGCGTCTGATACATCGCGGTCGTCGCTTCCGTCGCTTGCCCTCGGCGCGCGAACTCGTCGACCATGCGCAGCGCGTCCGCGAGGCACCCCGGATCCAGGGCGTCGTTCAGGTTGACGCCCGATCTCGTGCGGATGAGCGGATACCTCAATTGCTCCACCGCGGTCGCGCCGAGCGAGCGCTTGTACGGCTCGTCGCCGCGCAGGAGATCGTAGGTCCGGATGCCGTGCTCGATCGCCCAGCGGATGTTGCACGCGTGGAGAACGAGCCCCACCGGAACGTCGTCGAAGCCCTCGTTCCTCCCCGAGACGAAGAAGAGAAGGCGGGACTTCGTCTGGTCGATGAAGCTGGCGAGGAGGCCGATCGGGGTCTCGCGATGCCAGAGCACCGGCATGAGCACGCACTCGTCGCGGAGGCCCCGCGCCACGATCGTCCGGTACATGACCGCCAGGCGGTCGGTCCGGGAGCCCTTGAGCGACCCCCACATCGTGCGCCACAGATCTTCGAGAATCCGCACGTCCCGGCCGTGGGTCGCCGGAGTCGAAACCGTGAGCCGGTACTCCAGCGACGATTCGACCTTCCGCAGATACCGGCGGACCTTCTGCCGGGTGTTGCTGCTGAGCCGCTCGACGAGATACCGCTCGAACGTATCGGGAAGGTCGACGTAGGGGCTCACGAGATTGTCGGACTCGCCGTCGTCGGTCCTCGCGGTCAGCGATTCGACCGCGAGCCGGTCGTCGGCGAACGGGCCCATGAAGAGCTCGTAACGGCGATCGGAGACCCGGAATCCCTTCAGATAGATGTGGGACCAATCCATCCGCTTGAGATGCCGCGCGAACGCCGGAAGCACGTCGTCCTCGCACCCCGGCAGGCACAAGACACCACCGTAGTCCGCCCAGAACAATCGCCCCGCGAATTCGATCTCGTTGCGGATCCGATTGCGGCTCTTGCTCCACACCGCCTTCTGATACAGCGGGAGGAATCCGAGATACTCGCCGCCTGCGTCCCGCGCGACCAGCACGAACCACGCCCCGGGGTGAGCCTCGAATACCCCGGCCAGCCAAGTCCACGAGAGGAAGAACTGAGACTCCGGGTCGCGACGATAGATCGATTCCCATGCTGACTTCACGCACCGGAACCCCTCGATGCGATCGATCCGTTCGACGATCGGCGCGTCCCCGCCCCTCCTTCCGGCGGAGGATGCGACCGCGGCGAGGGACGCGTCGGCCGGGTTCATCCCGCGGATCCTCTGGCGCGATTGGCTCTCGCGCCCGTTCCGTGCGCTTCGGTCACGAGGCTCGGCCGCGTCACCCCGAGCGTGATGACCCGGTCGGCGGTCGCGATCGTCTCGGGCCGGTGCGCGACGATGATGCGCGTCATCTTCAGGTGACGGACGGCGTCGCTGACCTGCTTCTCGTGCGTGAGATCGAGATGGCTCGTCGCCTCGTCGAGGAGCAGGATCTTGGGCCGCCTGTAGAGCGCGCGTGCGAGCAGCACCCGCTGCTTCTGGCCCCCCGAGAGCACGGTCCCCATGTCCCCGACCAGCGTGCTGTATCCCATCGGCATCGCCACGATGTCGTCGTGGATCGCGGCCATCCGCGCGCACTCCTCCACGTGACCTTGATCGGCGGCCGGGTCGAAGAAGGCGATGTTGTCGGCGATCGATCCGCCGAAGAGCCTGTCGTCCTGCATCACAGTTCCGAAGAGGCTCCGGAAGCCGGATGCGCCGGTGGCGGGAACGCACACGCCGCCGATGAAGACGTCGCCCTCCGCGGGCAGCAGGCCGAGGATCACGCGGAGGAGCGTCGTCTTGCCGCACCCCGACGGGCCGACGATCGCCACCGACTCTCCCTCCCGGATGTTCAGGCTGACATTGCGGAGGACGTACGGTTCCGCATCCGCGTAGCGAGCGCTGACGTGTTGCAGCACGATATCGAATCGATCCGGCGGCGCCGCGGATTCTCCGGTGCGGTAGTGCGGCTCCGATTCGGCCAGCGCGATGTCCGCGACGCGCCCGGTGTGCAGCTCGAGCATGCGCAGGTCGATGATGTTGTCGATGAGCCCCGCCATGCGTCCCGAGAACTGCGACTTGTACGAGATGAAGGCGAACAGCATGCCGACCGAGAACCCGCCGTCGAGCACGAGAAGGGCGCCCATCCACACGACACCGATGTCCGCCAGGCCGAACAGCGCCCCGCTCAGCGCGGTGAAGATCATCCGGAGCTGCTGCACCCGCACGCCCGCGTTGAACGCGTCGACGGCGAGGTTCTGGTACATCAGACCCCGCTGCGCCTCGCGGCCGAACAGCTTCACCGCCTGCATCCCGCGAACGGTCTCGAGGAAGTTCGTCTGCTGCTTGGCCGAGCGGATGATCTGATCCTGTGAAGCCTCGCGGAGCGGCCGATAGCGGATCGCGCGCAGAACGCCGTAGGCCAGTGTCACCCCGAGCACGACGAGGCCGAGCCGGACGCTGTACAGGAGCATCATCGAGGCGGTCGCGACCGCCATGAGGCCGTCGATGAGGACCTCGAGAGCCGTCGTCGTCATCGTCCTCCGGATCGCGCTCAAGGACTCGAACCGGGAGACGAGATCGCCCAGGTGACGGCGCGCGAAGAACGGCATCGGGAGGGTGAGCAGGTGGCTGAACAGACGGGTCAACAGGTGCAGGTTGAGCTTCGTCCCCAGATAGAGGGTGACCCACGAGCGTAGGGCCGACACCGCGACCCGGATGAGCGTGATCAGCGCGAATCCGAGCGCCAGGACCGTCAGGAGGTCCCGGTCGGCCGCCACGACGACCTGGTCGAGGATGAGCTGCATCAACAGGGGTCCGACGATCGAGAACACCTCGATCGCGGCGCTGAGCAGAAGGAGCTGCACGAGCACGCGACCGAGGCCGGGCATGCTCCCGACGAGGTCGCGCAGACCGATTCGCCGGGTTTCCTCGCGCGGCTCGAAGCGCGCGCCGGGCGCCAGCTCGAGGGCGACCCCCGTGAAGTGCGACGAGACCTCGTCGAGCGTCAGCCGCACGCGGCCTCGCGAGGGGTCGATGATCGTCACGGACTGCCGACGCACCTCGTCGAGGACCACGAAGTGGTTCATGTCCCAGTGGAGAATCGCCGGCAGCTGAAGATTCCCGAGCGCGCCCATCTCCAGGCGCACCGGCCGGGAGGTCAGCTCCAGCCGCCCCGCGAGGGTCACGAGGTGCGCGAGCGTCGTGCCTTTCAGGGAGATCGAGTGCTGCGCGCGCAGCGTCGAGAGGTCGCTCCGGTAGCCGTGGAAGCCGGCGACCATGGTCAGGCACGCGAGGCCGCACTCCGCGGCCTCGGACTGGAGGATCACCGGGGTCGAGCGCCGGCCCGAAAATGACAGCGCGCTGGCGACGTGATCGTTCATGCCGCTCACACCCTGCCGACCACGCTGTAGAGCGGATCCAGGATCCACTGGTACAGCTTGCGGCGCTCGAGGGAGATGTCGGCATCGACGATCATGCCGGCCGCCAGCGGGAACTTCTCGCCGTAGGCGGTGACGACCTGGCTGTCGAGCGCGGCGACGACGCGGTAGGCCGGCTCCTTGAGCGAGACCGGCAGCGCGGTGTCGTCCGGCATGATCAGCGTCTTCGAGATCGCGGCCACGCGTGCCCGGTAGCTCCCGAACTGCTGGTACGGAAACGCCTGGTAACGGACCGCGACCTTCTGATTGAGCGCCAGGAAACCGATCGAGGACGACGGCACGATGAGGTGGACGGTCAGCTCGGCGTTCTCGGGAAGGATCGACACCAGCGGTTGCGAGGGATTCGTGACCTGGCCGCGCTCCGCGAGCACCGCGGTCGCGGTACCGTTCGCCGGCGCCTCGACGACGAGCGTGCGGCGCGACTCGTATTCCGTCAGCTCCTGCGTCAGCTGCGACACGTCGCGGCCGATCGCCGCGCGCTGGGATTGCGCTTTGAGCGCGGCCGACCGGAGCTGGGAGCCCAGGTCGTCGATCTCGCCGCTCACGGTGATGCGGTTGCGCTGCAGCTCGAGGAGCTTCCCCTGCTGCTCGAGCAGGTCCTTGCGCTTTTCCTCGACCATCTCCTGCGATGCGAGAGTCTCCACGAGCATCTGGCGGTAGCGTTCGACGCTGGCGCGCGCGACGTCCACGCGCTGCTGCTGCGTCTCCATCTCCAGGGTCAGCTTCTCCCGTTCCGCCGACAGCGACGCCACCCGCGCGCGAAGGGCGCGCTCCTCGATCTCCGCGATGTTCTCCTGATGCTCCATGTCGGAGCTCAAGCTCGCGCGGCGCTGCTCGAGCTGCGCCATCGCCGTCGCCTGCGTGTCGACGCTCCCGCTGGAGCGGCGCTCCATCGAGATGACGTACAGGACGTCTCCCTTGGAGACGCGCTGCCCCTCCGCGACCCGCTTCTCCACGATGGTCCCGGTCTCGCGGGGGTAGAGCTTGATCAGCCCGGCGGTCGGAACGAGGTACCCCGTGACATGAGCCTTGCGCGTGTACTGCCCCCAGAAGACCAACGCGAGGAGCGCCGCCGCCAGGCTCAGCGCGACGGCCGTCAACACGCGGGTCGGAAGCGGAGCGACGAGGAGAACGTCGCCCAGGGCCTTGTCGCGCCGCGCCTTCAAGACCTCGTGACGGAACAACGGGATCGCCACACGGAGACTCGTCGGGCGTCGAGACCGGACGGCGGCTCCCAAATCGCTCTCGTCCGTCATCGGTTTCTCACCTCGCCCCGCGGCGGCTCGAGCGCCAGGACCGACGGCACGAGCTCGGGTCGCGCGGCTCTCAGCAAGCCGAACCCGATGCCGGCGAGCCCCGACAGGAGTCCCGGGGTTTCCACGCCGAGGGGTGTCCCGCAACGGAATCCATGTGCCTCGATGTCGCCGAGCACGAGAGCCATGCGTCGCACTGTCGACTCGGCCAGCTCCGCGTCTTGAAGCTGGTCCGCGGCTCGCGCCAGGGTGTCCAGTCGTCCCAGCTCCCCGCCCCCCAGCGAGTGGTCGGCCGCCAGGTCGGCTTCTCTCATGGCCGCGGCTACATCCGCCGGGCTCGCGGCGGCCACCGAGTCTGCCGCCGAGCGATAGTGGGCAATCCCCGTCCACTCGGAGAGCTCCGCCAGCGCGTACGCGATCCCGGCGGGACCGAATATCGGGTGACTCCGCCGGGAGACGTCGCGGACGTCGCGTCGCAGTCGCTCGAGCAGGTGATCTCCGCATCGAGTCGCGATCGCGGTGAGGCGTTCCGACGAACGCTTCGGTCTGAGGCTTCGGAGCGCGAGGATGCACCCGGCCGCGCCGCCGTAGACGTCGAGCGCGTCGTCGGCTTCTATCCAGGGGGACAGCCGAGTCGCGAGCTCGTCCGCCTCGTCGAGGAGGTCCGGGCGATCCCACAGCGAGCCGAGGTGGCTCAGGACGTAGATGACTCCGCTCCGGCCGTCGAAGCACCCGATTCCGTCGAGCGTCGATCCGTTCTCGCGCACGAGGTCGCGCATCGTGCCGAGCGCGGCGCGCGCGAGGCCGGTGAACCTCTCGTCCCCGGTGGCCGCGCCGAGGTAGGCGAGAAAGTGAGCGATGCCGGGCACGCCCGCGTCAAGATCCAGTCCCGTGCTGTGGATCGACCACACGTCTGGTCGCCTCGCCTCGAGACCGATCCACGAAGCATCACCGGTTCCGCGGAGCGCCCATCGGTCGAGCCGCTCGCCGGCGGCGACGGCCGCCGCGAGCAGTCGGCCGCGGCTCGGCGGAGCGGCCGGGAGCTTGCCGCGGGGTAGCGCCGGCGGCCTGCGCTCCGCGGAGATCAAGGCGAGGGAGGCTTCGATGAGCCACGATTGCCGATCGCAATCCTGCTCGCCCAATCGATCGACCAGACGCCGCGCGGCCTCCGCGGCCGGCTCACGGAAGAACCGCTCGAGGGTCGCTTGCCCGTCGAGCTTCAGATCGCTCGTCTCGGGAGTCGCGGTGAACGAGGGAATGTCGCCGTTCCACAGGGCACCGCGCTCGTAGCAGATGACGGGGGCCAGGCCGTCGTCGTCCTGGGCTTCGATCCACAGGAGATCGAACAGCCGGTCACGATCGAGGGCGTCGCGCAGCACGTCGGGGTGGTAGCTTTCGCGGAGCAAGCGGCGGTAGGTCCGCGACGAGCGCAGGAAGACCGCCACGTCGTCCCGCAGGAAGCGCCCGAGGGGTCCCTCCGGAGCGAGCAACGCGCCCCGCCGTTCGACGAGGACCCGATACGCGGAACGGAAGCCCCGCACGATCGCGTCCCGGTGCGCCACCGCGTCGACCGGTTTGCCGTCGAGAACGGGCCGATTCCGTTCCGTGGGCATCGCCCGGCGCTTTCTCACGAAGCGCATGGTGTCGCTGCCCGATTCTTCCCATCCCTCGACCGCATGCGGCGTCGTTTGTCCTTCCGCGGCGCCGAGGCCGCTGATGTCGACGCCGGCGTGCTCCGCATTCCCCCACACGCGCTCCGGGAGCAGGCCGATCTCCAGGACCGATTCGCGAACGCAGCGACGGGCGAGGCGAGAGGCGGTGGTGCTCACCCGCTGCTCGCGCTTCGCGCGGTGCGGATGGAACAGCGCCTCGAGATCGACGAGCACCGGATGCGCTCCGCACGCCAAGAGGTTTCCCGCGTGAAAGTCGGTCGCACGGGTCACGTACAGGAGCGCGAGCAGGGCCCCGGTCCGCTCGTAGAATTGGTCCACCTCCTCGCTCGCGCGGCAAGGAAGGGGCGTCGCGAACTCCGACCAGCCGTAGCGGCCGCGATCCAGGATCGTCAGCGTCCTGAAATCGCGGGGAAAGCCGTTCGCCGTCAGCCAGCGCAGGAGGTCCTGGAAGTGGAGGTCGGTCGACAGCGACTTGGGCTTGTAAACGACACGGATGCCGGACGCGAAGCGAAGAATGGCGACGGAACGGCCGCCCGCGTGCGGATCCGCCACGTCCGCGGTGACGTCGGCGAGCGCGCCGAGCGGCCGGGAGGCGGCGAACCTCTCTTCGAGCAGGTCGAAGTCCGTGACGAGGCGGCCGAGAAGCTCAAGCGTGACCTCGAGCCAGCGGGTCGTCTGCTCCGCGATCAAGCGCGCGAGGACCGGATACTCTTCGAAGATCGTGCGAAGGCGGTCACGTTCGTGGATCTGCGCGATGAACTCGACGAACCGCTCCTCGGGCGACGATCCCGGAAGCTTTCCCTCGAGCCGCGCCACGTTGAGCTCGAGGACCATCGTTCGTCCGACGATGCGCTTGAGCACCACCGCCAGGGACGGGAAGAACAGCGCGGCGACCCTGGTCGGGTCGAACGGGCGTTCGGTCCGCTCTCGAACGAGCGCCTCGGCGGAAGCCGTCAGCTTCCGGAGCGCGCATTCGATGAACGGCGCCGCGACGTCGAGGAAGGGAATCGTCGGATCCCGCTTCAGATGCTCCGGCAAGAGCTCGTGGAACTCGAACGTGGGGGTCGAGGAGAGGGCCGCCTCTATGGTCGCGATCCAGGGAAGCAAGGCGCCCACGCGGCCACGAATTGTTTCCGGTTGCTCCGCGATGAGGGCGCTCAACGTTTCCTCGCTGAGCCCGTCCAGGTCGAGACGCCTGCGGAACGCTTCGGAGTCGTCGAACGGGTGCTGAGTCTTCCAGCTGGCCATGCGGTACTCGAGCGCGGCGACGTCCTCGGGTGCCAGCGATTCCGTCGCGTCCCCGGCTCCCAGGGAATTCCGGCCGGCGAGCCGCTCGGCCAGCGTCACGGCCCGATACCAGGAGAGACTCACTTCGGCCAAGAACACCTCGCCGCAGGCTCGAGCCTGCGCTCGCCCCCCCGTAGCATCGCGTTGCGGCTGCGGCCGACCGCGAGACCGTCGACGGTCTCGCGGCCGGAACTATCGAATCAGTGGCACTTGCCGGAACCCTTGCCGGAGCCCTTGCCGGAGCCGCCGCCGTTGCCCGAGCCGTGGTTCTTGCCCGAGCCGCCACCCTTGCCCGAGCCGCCGCCCTTCCCCGAGCCGCCACCCTTGCCGGAGCCGCCGCCCTTGCCCGAGCCGCCGCCGCCGCCCCAGCCGCCGCCGACCTGATCGAGATCCGTTCCCGTCAGCTCGATCATGCCGGCCGGGTTCTCCAGCGCTTGATCCGAAACTCCCAAGGTGGCTCGGTAGATCGGATCTTTCCACGCTTTGATGAAATTCATGACGCGTTCTCCTTGTGCCCACTCACTGAGCGAGTTTCGAATTCGGCACCATGCCGAACTTCAAGACAAACGAATCCATACCGCGCAGATTCTGTAAATGTCGAGGAAGATTTGGTATTACAGGAAATCCCCGAGGACAGCCCTAACGTCGTTACTGTAGGCTCAGTTCGGGGTAACTATCCGCAACTAAAGGTGAGGCACGATACCCATTTCAACGAGCCGCGCGAGATCTCGTCTCATCGACTCGCGCTCGGTCGGGACGGCGTCCCTGTTCGCACGCGTTCGGGAGGGTCGCGTCAAGCAGATCTCGCGGATCCGGGACGAGACTCGAGTCGCCGAACGTGCCGGTGCCGCAGCCGTTGGCGGCGCGAAGGAGGTAGTAGAAGCCATCCCCGGCGGGCGGGGCCCCGCGCGCGTCGTCGAACGCGGGGGACGCGAGCGACGCGCCGAGCGTGCAGGTCGCGCCGAATCCGCCGGAGCTGTGAAGATCCGAGAGCCTGCCGGTGACGAGGTCGTACCCGACTGCGCTTCCGAGATCCGGGCGGCGGTCGTTCCATCCGAGGTGCGTCGGCCCCGCGCCCGAGAGCCGGATCCGCGCCATCTCGTCGGGCATCGAGAACGAGCCCGCATCCCCCGGCGCGCAATCGCAGGCATCCTCCACGCCGTCTCCGTCGGCGTCCTCCGTGGCGGGGCGGTTGGGCACGATGCGGTAGAGCACGCCCTGGTCGGCCGAGAGGACGTAGACCAGCGCGTCGGGACCCGTTTCGAGGTCGGTGATGATGCCGAAGTCGGTCCCGAAGATGATCTCCTCCTGCTCTCCCCCGCACTGATCGTTGCCGTTGTCGGCGACCAAGTCCGCGAGCTCGGGCGAAGTGAGCGCGAATCCCGTCCGGGAAGCGTTCATGGGGAAGTGATACAGGAGACCGCAGTTCGTCCCGGTCGTCAGCACGTCGTGGAGGCGGCCGCAGCCGAGCTTCGCGTTCCGGAGGAACGTGATCGATGTCGGCGCGACGGGCGTCTGCCACGAGAACGTCGGGTCGGCGTAGTGGGCGCCGGCGGCCATCCACAAATCCGCCGGGGTGTGAGGGCTGCGCGACACGGGTCCCTGGATCTGGACCCACCCGCTGTTGAACCCAGGGTCGACCCGGTTGATCTCGTCGTAGATCGCCTGGCCGTTCTCGGTGTCCCAGAGCGCGCCGGTGACGGGGTCGAACGCCATCCCGAAGGAGTTGCGGAGGCCGTAGGCGTAGTACCGGCTCATCGGCGCCAGCGATCCCGTCGAGCCGTAGAACGGGTTGTCAGAGGGAACGAAACCGTTGCCGGACGTTCGCATGATCACGGACGTGTCGTTCGGGTCGATCCCATTGACGACGTTCTGCAGTTTTCCGAAGAACTGCTGGTCGCCGAACACCGTGTAAAGCAAGTCGTCGGCGCCGAACCGGACGATGCCGCCGATGCGGAAGACGTTCGGCCGGATGGGGAGAGCGATCACGATGAACGGCTCGACCAGCGACGCACCGTCCCACCGGAACCGCGTGACCCGGATTCCGAGCGGGGTGCCGCCGTCGCTCGTCGCCTCGCAGTAGAACAGGTAGACGAAGCCATTGTGGGCGAAGTCAGGATCGAGCGTGATGCCGAGCAATCCACGGTCGAGGAGGCTGGTGTCGACCGGCAGGTCGAGCACGGCGTTCGGCTGCAGCACGCCGCCGATGATCCTGAGCACGCGCCCGTCGAGCTGCTGGATGACCAGTATGTCGTCGTCGCCGATGAAGGCAATTCCCGTCGGGGCCACCAGGCCGGTCGTGACGGTTTCGACGGTGAGAGCGGGGTCGTTCACCGCGGCGGCGAACGCCTGCGAACCCAACGAAAGCATCGCAAGGGCAGCGAAAATTCGCATGGTCATCCTCTCCGGGTCCCGTTGTTGTCACTGATACGTCGCGCTTGCGGCGCGGGCAAGGCGTATTCTTGAAGTCTCGCCGCTCAGCACCGCATCGCGGGCACCGTGCCGGCTTCGACGAGCCGCGCGAGCTCGCGCCGGATCGACTCGCGCTCGTCGCTCGACGCCGGCAGGAGCGGCGGTCGCGGCGCGCCTCCCCGCATCCCGCGCGCATCCATCGCCGCCTTGATCCCCGGGACTCCCGCGGCGTCCACGATGAGGCGGCCTGCTTCCGTCAAGGCTGCCTGCAGCTGCCGCGCGCGGGACTCGTCTCTCGCTACGTGCGCGCGGTGAAGCGCGATGAGGGGCTCGGGGAAGACGTCCGCGGCGGCGAGCACTCCCCCCATCGCCCCGGCCGCGAGCGCGGACTCGAAGATCGAGACGCTTCCGCACAGGACGCGGAAGCTCGCGGGCACGTGATCCAGCACGTCCAGCATCCACGCGAGATCCGACCCGCTGTCCTTGAGTCCGGCCACGTTCGGGTGCATCGAGAGCGCGGCCGCGACGGAAGCGGGGAGGACGAGGCCCGTGAACTTCGGGACGTTGTAAAGAAGGATCGGGATGGGCGACGCGTCGGCCACCGTCTCGTAGTGACGCGTCAGCGCCGCCTCGCTCATACCGGACCGGAAGTAGAACGGGGTGATCACGAGCGCCAGGTCGGCGCCGCAATCGCGGGCGAGCGCTGCCAGCCGGATGGTGGCGGCGGTGCTCTCGAGGCCGACGCCGGCGAGGAGAAGCCGGCCGTCGGGCACGGCCCGCCGCGCGGCGCGCAGCACCTCGAGCTTCTCTTCCTCTTCCAGATAGGCGGCCTCACCGGTCGAACCGAGGAGGAGATAGCCGGCCACGCCATGGCTCTCGTAGCGCGCCAGATTCTCGGCGAGCGCACCGGCATCGACGCCGCCGCGGTCGTCGAACGGCGTCGTGACCGGAGCGAACACGCCGGAGAGGCTCATAGGACCATCGCCTCGTGAATCGTCTCGCCCCGGGCGAAACGCTCGAGGGTGAGCGGCGAGATGTCGACCGCCACCGAGCGCCCGCCCGCGATGCGCTCGGCCACGGCTTCCCCGGCGGCGGGCGCGTGCATGATGCCGTGACCTGAAAAACCGGTGGCGAGGAAGAACCCGGGAGCGGATGCCGCCTCTCCCAGGACCGCGTGGTGATCGGGGGTCACCTCGTAGAGTCCGGCCCAGCTTCGCCGCAGGTCGAGGCCTGCGGCGGCCGCTCGCGGGAATCGCCGCTCGAGCGGCTCGACGATCCGCTCCGGGAAGGACGGATCAAACGCGGTGACGAACCCCGCCGGCTCATCGGGATTCGAGTAGGCGACGAGGACGCAGCTCCCTTCCTTCCGGATCAGGACTCCGGTGTCCGCGTCGATGGTCATCGGAATCACCGCGGGAAGCTCGCGGCACGGTCCGGTCATCAGGAGATGGCGCCGCACGGGCTCGACGGGCAGCTCGACACCGGCCAGCGCGGCGATGCCGGCCGACCACGCTCCGGCCGCGTTCACGACGATCCCGGCCTCACGCTTCCCTTGCGCCGTCGTCACGACGAACGTGCCCGCCTGCGTCCAATCGATCGCGAGGACCTCGGCGCCGCAGGCGAGCTCGACCCCGGCGCCGGTGGCCTCTCGCAGGAAGAACGCGGACAGCGCCCCCGGATCGATGAACCCGTCGCGCGCGCCGAACGTCCCGCCGACCAGATCGGAGCCCTCGACGAACGGGGCGAGCCCGAGCGCGTCGTTCCTGTCGAGAAGCTCGACGGTCACGCCCAGCGACTTCTGGAAGGCCACCGCCCGCTCCATCGCCGCGAGGCGGGCGGCGCTCGCGGTGAGGAACAAGTAGCCCGCCTTGCGATAGACGGGCGGCTCGCCGATCTCGGGGGCCAGGGCGTCGAGGATCTCCATCGAGCGCAGCGACATCTCGACGTTCACTTTCGTTGTGAACTGTGCCCGGATGCCGCCGTTGGCCTTGGACGTCGACCCGGATCCGGGGACGTGCTCGCGCTCGACGATCGCCACGCTCCGGACGCCGCGCCGCGCGAGGTGGAACGCGATGCTGCAGCCGACGACGCCGGCTCCGACGATCAGCACTTCGTGGCGCGGGATCACGAAACGATTCTAGGCCAGCGCGCGTCCGTTCTCATTTCCGACGGTGCCGATATCACCAGGAAGAACCCGCTTCCCTGCCGATTCACGCGAAGGAGCACATCGCTTGGACCGGCGACCGCCTTAGGGTTGCCCGACGAGTATTCCTAAGTCGCGAAGGAGTCCGTTGACGGCATCCAAGTCGTCGCGCGGCGCCGTGGCGGAGACGCTGTCGGGCGATCCCGCGGCCTTCACGTCCCGCATGCCGTAGATGGACTGCAGCACCGGAGCTACGGCTTGAGGGCCGACTCCCTTCAGTCGGAACACGCGCGTCTCTATCGACTCGGCGCCTCCCGGCTCCGGCGTGGTGACGACCCGCGACACGGCATTTTTCTCCCGTAAGAGACTTTCGCAGCGTTCTACACGACTGACGTCGTCCCGGACCACGACGATCTTGAGGTCACCGATGCCGGCGATCCGCCGGACCTGGGCGCTCGCCCGCAGGAGCCCGATTGCATCGCGCGTCTGCATTCCCTGCAATACGAAGGCTCGCGTCAGCTGCGGGGTTGCCGCAGGAGCGCTCGAAGGGGCGGATGCTCCGGTCGCGACGGACGCCGGCACCGGCTCTTCAATGACCTTCGCGGCGACGAAGATCGCGCCTTCCAAGCCGGAGCCCTGTGGCGCCCCGAGGACGAACGGACGCCCGAATTCAAGGTGGAGTTGCGTGTCGAACACCCTTCGATCTCCGCGGGTGACCACGAACTCGGGAACGACGAGATATCCCCGTCCGTCGAGTGCAGCGCTCGCGTGAAATGAGATCTTGTAGCTGTCGCCGCCATCGGCGCCGCACTCGCTGGACATCCTGCCCTCGCTGGCGAACCGAAAGTTGGCCCCGCAAATCGGCCGGAACGTCTTGAACGGCAAGATATCCCTTACGTCACGCACGATCGTCTCGAGCTCGGGCGGCGGCGAAGCTCCCGGTGACTCCGACTTGGAGGCTGCGATGAAGGCAATTTGCAGGACCCGGACGGGTTGTGGACCATCCCACTTCTCGAGAGCGCTCTTGATTCTGTTCAGGCACGACAATGGCGCCGTCACCGTCAGGTGCCCGGCGGCCGAACCCTTCCCGATCGTGTCGGGGGCCGCCGCGACGTAGGACGCCGAGCACTCGGTGCCCAGCCCGGGACAGGCCGAGTCGCACTGCGACAGTGCGTCTTCGCGCGAGACACGGTTGGCGGCGAAGCTCACGGCGAGGCGGGGATCGGTGGTTCCCGCCGCCGGCGCGGTGGTACGGGCACCAAGCGCGACGCATGCCGCCACGAAGAAGGTCAGTCGGCTACGCGCAGGTCTCATCCGAGCCTCCATCTCAATGCCGTTCTTGCAGCGGTTCGAAGTACCAGACGATTCGCACACCGTCTTGCGCAATGAATTCGACATGGTCCGGTCGAACGACCGCAGGAGACGGCGGGACGCCGGTTGCATGTGGCGCGGGAACACCCTCGCGCTGCGTGACAGCGATGACGACGGCCAACGCAGCGGCGCATCCCACAGCCCCCAGTCCAAGCAGTAACCTCGGACTGCGCCGGGGCCGAGCGGAGGGAGCCGCGGTCCAGGCGCGCCGCACCACCTCACGTTCCTCGAGCGTGAGGCCGGGAACGCCGGCGGCGAGGTCGGCCTCCCGCAGAATGGAGCGGAGCCGGTCCGCCTTCGATTCGCGATGCTTGTCGCTCACGACGACCCCCCGAGCAGTCGGCCTGCCAGCTGTTTTCGGCCCTGCATGAGATGCCAACGAACCGTTGCCCGCGCGAGCCCGAGGAGCGAGGCAATCTCTGAAGTCGAGCAGCCTTCGATTTCGTGGAGCACCACCACCGCTCGGCGCCGCGGGGGGAGGGCCATGATCGCGGACCGCACTGCGATGCGGCTCGCCGGATCGCCTCCGCGGATATCCGGCGCGCGCTCGATCTCGCCGGAGGAAGCTGAGACCTCCGGACGTGCGCGGGTCCTTCGCCAATGATCGGTCCGGAGGTTGACGAGCGTGCGCACGAGCCATGCGGCCGCCCGCTCGGGAGCGGTTGGGAACGCCGCCGAACTCGCCGCGCGAACGAAGGTCTCCTGAACGAGGTCTCGCGAGTCCTCTCTATTGGCGCCGAGGCGTAGGGCAAGGCGAAAGAGTCGATCCCCGTGAGCGTCGAACGACGCTGCGAGGCCGTCCTTGGTCGCGACGGTCGCCAAGGACGCTTCGCCTGCATCCGCTTCGACGGGCCCCATCAACCCTCATAGACGCATGCGGGCTCACATGTGTTGGCTCTCATGTTTGGTCCGGAGTCGAATTGGTCGAACTCGTCGACTCTAGCCCACCCAACCGAGTTTACTTCGCCTCCGCCCTCTTCGGCGGCAACGCCTTCGGCAGCGACTTGCGCGGGAGCAACTCGGGGCGCGTTGCGGCGTCGTAGACGACCGACGCCAGGATCGCCGCCGCCTGCATCAGGTCGCCCTCCTGCACGTGATCGTAAACGTCGATGTTGGAGTGGTGCGTTCGCGAGCCGTAGTCGAGCGGGTCCTGGATGAACTGGAAGCCGGGCAGACCGACCGCGTCGAACGAGAGGTGGTCGGTTCCGCCGGTGTCCTGGATCGAGATCGTCACGGTACCCATGTCCTCGAAGGGGGCGAGCCACGCCCTGAACACGGGACGCATCATGTCGTTCCCCTGAAGATAGACCCCCCGGATCTTCCCCGTGCCGTTGTCCAGGTTGAAGTATCCGGACAGCTTCGCGTGCTCGGGCAGAGTCCGCATCGTCACCGGGTCGGCAAAGTGGTTCTTCACGTATCCGCGCGAGCCGAGGATCCCTTGCTCCTCGCCGGTCCACAGGGCGAGGCGGACGGTCCGGTCCATCGGAAGTCCGAGCGCCTTCAGGATCCGCATCGCCTCGAGGACGACCGCGGTGCCGGCGGCATTGTCCGTGGCGCCCGTCCCGGAGTGCCACGAGTCGAGATGCGCGCCGAGCATCACCACCTCGTCTCGCTTCGCGCCGCCCGGTATCTCCGCGACCACGTCCATGCCGTCGGGTGAGGTCTCGTCGAATGTCGCCTCCATCTCCAGCTCGATCTTCACCGGAATCTTCTTCTCGACGAGCCGGCACAACCGGTCGTACGGCTCCGGCGCCAACGAGACCATGGGCGGCGGGATCGGCGCCCCGTTTTCGTACGAGCCCCCTGCTTCCGCGAAGACGACGCCGCCCGTCCCGCGAGTGTCGCCGGAGACGACGGCGAGCACCCCCTCGTCCCTGAAGAAGGCGTTAAGACGATCTCGCGCGTGGAGCGCGCGCATCCGCAGGTCGGCCATCACCTCGAGCGGTGCAGTGGCCACCAGCTGCTGCCGCTTCTTCGGATCGTCGGGGAGGCTCATGATCGGCCAGTCGATGGGCGGCGCGACGTAGGGCACCGGCGCTTCCTGGATTCCCGCGAGATCCTTCTCGTCGAGACGCCGGGCCGGGGCTTCGGTGGGTGGGCCCATCTCGCGCGCCTCGGTGAGAAGGACGAACTTCCCCCTGAGCTTTCCCTTGTTCTCGGCGCAGTACCTCTCGATGCGCGCGGCGAGCTTCGCCGGGTCGCGATTCTCGCTCCGCTCCAGCTCCTGCGCCGTGAAGAGCGGAGCGAGAACGGCGTTGCCGCTCACCGTCCCCTTGGTCCCCGACGACCAGGCGAGCGGGGAGCCGGCGAGGGGAGCATAGACGGGCTCCCTGAGATTCATGACGAAGCGCGATAGCGACCAGCCTCGACCGAACGTGCCCCACTTCTCGAGATGGGCGCCTTCGATCCCCCAGGACTCGAGGCGCTTCACCGCCCAGTCGGCGGCGGCGCGCTGCCCCGGCGAGTTGGTCAGCCGTGGGCCGTTGACATCCGTGAGGTAGAAGAGGTGGTCCATGACCATCGAATGCTTGAAGGCCTCCTCCTTGATGCGGTGGATCGTCGCGAGGTCGACTTTCTCCTCCGCGGCGAGCGGCCGGGCCGAAGCCAGCGCGATCAAGAGCACGGCCAGACGCGTGACCGCCCTCGAGCGTTTCGTTGTCATGGAGTTCCCCGGGGCGAGGCTACGACGGCCGGAGAGTGGGAGTCAACCACAGAACGAAATGCAGATTCGTAATGGAGACGAGCCACTCGTCTCGCACGAATTGATTGCCGATCGGATCGCCTCTTCGTACCTTCACGGGCACTCGGGGACGTTCGAGGTCGGCCATCGTGTTCCGCCACGCGTTCCCGATCGTTGTGACCTCCACTCTGCTTCTCGTACCGAGCCCGGCAGGTGCGTTCACGGTCCTGCCGAAGCCCGCGAGCGCGCCGACGCTCGGACCCACCGGGGAACTCGAGCGGCCCGACCCCCAGTCACTGGTCCGCGAGGCGAAGGCGCTCTGGTACGTCGAGAACGACTACACGGGCGCCCTCGCGAAGTTCAACGCCGCGGTCGACGCCGATCCGAAGGACAACGACGTCCGGCTGCAGCGAGGGTACTTCTTCGAAGTCCTTTCCGGGATCGTCGTTCCGAACGTCAGGGCCGCGTTCAGGGAGCGCGCACAGGACGACTACCAGCGCATCTCCGACGCCGACCCCGACTCCCTGGTCGCCGGCATGGCGCGGGACGGCCTGGCGCGTCTTGCGGGCGAAGATTTCCTCGAGCCCAAACCGGTGACTTGTCCCGAGACGGCGATCGAGGTCCACGCGCACGGGGATATGCTGTACGGTGCGCGCCGATTCGCCGACGCGATCGGGGAATACGAGAAGGCGACGGCAGGCTGCCCTCAAGCTTCCGCCTGGTGGGTGGATCTCGCCGATTCACATTATGTTCTGGGGGACTTCGAAAGCGCGGAGGCGCTCTTCGGCCGAGCACTCTCGATCGATCCCTGGAACCGCGAGGCGCATCGGTTCCTCGCCGACACGGAGCTTCAACTCGGAGACCGCGAGGCGGCGATCCATCAATTGACCCTGACGGTGGTGTCGGACCCGAGCTATGAAGCCGGATGGTCGGCGTTACAGATATACGCCACGTCGATGGGACGGAAGTGGAACCGCGTTTACGGTGGTCGAACCGCCGAGCCGCCGGGTGTCGAGCGAGCGTCTTGGATCGCCTACCGGTCCGCCCTGGCGAGCACCCCCGCATCGCACGGCGGATCGGCGCTCGCCGTCGAGCGCGCGGCCGTCAGGAGCGCGCTCGAAGTGGCGCGTCAGGCCGACGCGAGCTCTCCGGCGGGGGCGCGGTCCTTCTGGTCGATGATGTCGCGCGCCGAGCGAGCCGGCTTCCTCGACGAAGCCATCTTCATGCACCTCCTCGACGCGGAGCTGGCCGCCGAGTATCCGGAATTCCGCAAGAACAATGCCTCGAGGCTGGCCTCGTACTTGGAAACCATCCTGATGCCGTGAGCTCCTCTCAGCGACCGAGAAGCGTCCCCGAGTACCAGGTCATCAGGATCGGATCCCCGTTGGCGTCCAGGACGGCCGAGGCATCTCCCCCCCCGAGATTCTGCGCCTCGAATACGATCGGTCCGCTCCCCTTGCCGGAGACGATGAATTCAACGCGGAGCGCGATCTTGGCACCGATCACGGTCGTCGCCTGGCTTGCGCTGGCGACCGTTCGCGCCAGGAAGACCTCGCCGGATCCGGCGGGAGGAGTCTCCGACGCGTAGCAGGTCCCGGGCGGGAACAGGTTCCCGTCCGTGCACGTCGAAAAGCGCGCGATAGTGTTGGGGTAGGTGATCTTGAGGGCCACACCGGTGACGGGTTGATCGATGTTGTGGAGGACGACGTCGAGCACGATCCTGCTACCGTTGACCCTCTCCTTCTCGACGGTGACGAAGCGCGTCCTCGCCGTGGCGGTGTCGGGAACGAACTCGGGCACCCCGACTACGCCGGCCCCGCCAAGCTCCGCGCTCCCCTTGCATGGGACAAGCGCCCCCGCGGCAAGGACGAGCGCAGCCAGCACCCCTACCCGATGGGTCCCTCGATGTCGCATGGTCCGACCCTCACTCGCCCCAGAGCATGAATGATACGAGGTACTGGTTCGCGGTGTGGGCGAAAGGCAGGAAACCCCCGCCGCGCGCCGGAGGCAGGTCCCTCGTTCAAGAGGAATTGTAAGTGAGGAGGCATGGAGCGGCGTGCTCGTGGTCTGCTACGAAGATACTGCCATTGACGCATCGCGCGAGCGGGCGTATCCCATCAGATCCGGATCGGTAACGACGAGGGGCCGATGTTCCGACGCCCTGAGCGACGGGCCTCGATGTCGCGGACATTCGCGCTGACGACAGTCCTGGTCGTCTTCTCGTCGACGCTCGCAGCGGAGATCTTCGGTCCGGCGGCGACGAGCTTTCCGGTCGGCGGCGATCCTCGGGCAGTCGCCATCGGGGACTTCGACGATGACGGCGTACCCGATCTAGCCGTTGTCAGCGCCGGCGGGGGCACCGTGAGCATCCTGCTGGGGGACGGCGTCGGGGGCTTCTCCCTCCCGAGCGACGTTCCGGCCGGCGACCAGCCCGCCGGTCTGGCCATCGGCGACTTCGACGGGGACGGGGACGTCGATCTGGCCGTGACAAGCGTGACCGGAAACTCGGTCCGCGTCCTTCTGGGAGACGGCAAGGGGGGGTTCGCGCACGCGTCCGACTTCCCGGTCGGGAAGGCCCCCGGTGCGGTCGCGGTCGCGGATTTCAACGCCGACGGGGCTATCGACCTCGCCATCGCCGATTCGGGAAGCGACGCGATCAGCATCTTGGTCGGTGACGGCCTCGGAGGCTTCTCGCAGGCCGCGGCCGTCTCGGTCGGTCGATTCCCGTCCGCCCTCGGCGTCGGAGACTTCAAC